>ERZ827363.69-NODE-69-length-100798-cov-16.542033_pt1 | contig 100798 bp, 104 predicted proteins | sample MGYA00519776_ERZ827363 | MGnify/ENA primary metagenome ERZ827363 (study PRJEB31778, sample SAMEA3449288) | human gut metagenome | biome: human gut; feature: human-associated habitat; material: faeces | place: United Kingdom | collected 2010/2012 ... | reverse complement strand
TTAATTATTAAAACAATATATTGTATATAAAATTTTTAGTGCGACATCCCCTTTTTTCATATTCCAAGAAATTCATAGTATAAATACAAAAAATAGTGCTTTTTTTCTAAAAGATATACATAATACTTGAAATTATTTTTTTCTCGTTATATAATGTAGTAGTTAGGTATATAAAATTAAGTAAAGAGGTGTGTTAGATGGTATCTAAAGAAGTAGTAGTTAACAATGGAACTGGTTTACACGCAAGACCAGCGACTTTATTAGTAAAGAAAGCTTCAGCTTTCAAATCAGATGTAAGTATTGAATTTAATGGAAAGAAAGCTAATGTTAAAAGCTTAATCGGAGTTTTATCTTTAGGAGTAACTAAAGGTGCAGCAATAACTGTAAGCGCTAATGGTGATGATGAAGCTTTAGCTTGCGAAGAAATTGCTAAATTAATCGAAAGCATTGAAGAATAATAAAAAAAAGTGCATTTGTGCACTTTTTTTATTTTTTGAAAAAAACATGTAAAATTTTAATAAAGTATGATATAATACGAATGAAAAAATAACTTAATTACTTTTTATTCGGAGGTATTAATATGAGAGATTTATACAGTACACCACTAAATTCAAGATATGCATCTAAAGAAATGAGTTACATATTCTCAGAAGATATGAAATTTTCTACTTGGCGAAAGCTATGGGTAGCATTAGCTGAAGCTGAAAAAGAATTAGGGTTAGATATAACTGATGAACAAATTAATGAATTAAAAGATAATATATATAATATTAATTATGATGATGCAATAAAAAAAGAAAAAGAAGTAAGACATGATGTAATGAGTCATGTATATGCATATGGATTACAATGTCCTAAAGCTAAGGGTATAATTCATCTAGGGGCTACAAGCTGTTATGTAGGTGATAATACAGATATTATACTAATGAAAGAGGCATTAGAAATAGTTAAAGAAAAAATAATAGCAGTTTTATCACACTTATCTAAATTCGCTTTAAAATATAAGGATATGCCTACTTTAGGATTTACTCATTTCCAACCTGCTCAATTAACTACAGTAGGTAAGAGAGCGACTTTATATATGCAAGATCTTGTGATGGATTTAGAAAATATAGAGTTCTTAATTTCAACTTTAAAACTAAGAGGGGTAAAAGGAACAACTGGAACACAAGCAAGCTTTATGGCATTATTTGACGGTGATGAAGAAAAAGTAAAAGAATTAGACAGACTAATTGCTAAAAAAATGGGCTTTAATAGAAGCTATGGAGTAACAGGTCAAACTTATCCTCGAAAATTAGACTCAATAGTTTTAAATACATTATCAGAAGTGGCTCAGAGCGCTTATAAATTTAGTAATGATTTAAGACTTCTTCAAAACTTAAAAGAAGTTGAAGAACCTTTTGAAAAAAATCAAATTGGATCTTCGGCTATGGCATATAAAAGAAATCCAATGAGAAGTGAAAGAATAAGTGCACTAGCAAGGTACGTAATAGTAAATTCATTAAATCCTGCAATAACGGCTGGAACACAATGGTTTGAAAGAACTTTAGATGATTCTGCTAATAAGAGACTTTCTGTTGCAGAAGGATTCTTAGCTTTAGATGGTGTTTTAAATTTATATATAAATATTGCTGAAAATATGGTAGTATATGATAAGGTAATAGCATCTCATGTAATGAATGAACTTCCATTTATGGCTACAGAAAATATTATGATGGCTTCTGTAAAAAAAGGTGGAGATAGACAAGAACTGCACGAAAGAGTTAGAATACATTCAATGGCTGCAGCTCAAAGAGTCAAAGGCGAAGGTTTAGAGAATGATTTAATTGAAAGAATTGTAAATGATTCAACATTCAATCTATCAAGAGAAGAAATAGAGGTAATAATAAATCCTACAGATTTTGTTGGAAGAGCATCAAGTCAAGTTGTGGAATTCATTAATGAATATATAAACCCATATCTTGAAAAATATAAAGAATATATTGATATAAAATCAGATATAAATGTTTAATAAAAATTAATAATACAATAAATTAGGATAGATTTTTTAATCTGTCCTAATTTATTTATATAAAAAAACTAAGCTAGCAAAAACTTTTCTACTATGTAATCTTATTTATATCCAAATCATAAAATATATGGAACCTATAATTAATAGAGAGGTTGAAATTTATATGATGAAGGACATAATTAATTTAGATGATAGCAATAAGAATTTGAATGTATCAAAGGAAAAAGTAGATATACTTATTAGAGAAATTAAAGCTAAAGGTAAAAAGATAATCAAAGTATATAATTCATTTTCACAAGTTGATCCATGTAGTTATTCATTAATACAATTATATAAATTAACAGAGCAAAATATAAACTATAAAGATAATGAATATAGATTTTTTACTACTATGAATAAAAGTTTGATATTTCAATGGAATAATCATGAGAATATACTTAAGTTATCTCAATATATACTTAATGAAAACCTATTAACAATATATTTTAAGTATATGAAATTTAAAGATAATAAAATCTTCTCATCTTTAAGAAAGAATGTAAAAATAGAAGAGTTAAATATAGCTATTAATAAGTTAAGTGCACTATTAAATAATAGCTTTGCTTTATTACCACCTATATATAGCAATATCTATAGTGAATATTTTATAAATTCTGATATTTATAATAAGTCATTATCAGAAGAAGAGTTAGAAAATGAAGTTAAACGTATTAATTTCAATCACAATGGACATTTGATAACAAAGTATACTAATAATAATATAAGTTATTGGATTAAAGGTCTTATTTATAGAGATAAGAAAAATGAAGCATTTAATAAATATTATGCTTATGAACGAGAAATATTTAAGCAGTTTAAAGAAAATATTGATTGTTTAAATATTTATATCAAATCATTTAAATTTTTAAAACCAGTGCTAATTGAAGAAGAATATAAGTCGCTATCAAAATATATATTGAACGAGGATGAATTTAGCCTATATTTAAAAAAAATATGTAATAAATTAATGAAGTATCGCAACTATATAAGTATTATAAATAGAGTTACATCTTTAGATGAAGAAGTATTACATCTTTTAGACTTTATTTATACAAATACTAAATCAATTAATGAAGGTGAACAACTATTAAGTTTTATTAATAAATATTACTATTATATGCTTATAAATAACATTGAGAAAAACAATCAGTATATTAGTGAATATTCATCGGTGGAAGATTATTTCAATATATTAATTAAAGCTGTTAAATTTACTAATAAAATTTTAAATAATAATTTGCCTTTGGAAAATTATTTAAATGAACTTTTTAATGAAGATGTAATGATTGAATTAAACAATACTATTACTACAGGAATTAATTATGAAAGTGAAATATTATCTTTATTAAAATCATGGGGATATAAAATAATGTGTAATTTCCATTACGACAATTATACATTAAGATATATAGTTTTCACCAAGGAAAATCCTAATAATTTTGTCCCTATATATTTTGATAGTATAAGTGAGTTTAATGAAAATAGCCTAAAAGAAATATTATACCTTCTAGCTAATTCTAAGGATATTTTATTTATATGGAGTCGTGACTGGTGGTATAAGCGTAATAGTGAAACCATAAGGATACGCTCTTTTCTCAATAGAATATTATAGATATTGATTTTTTTGATAATTTTATGTATAATAATTACCTGGACAGTTCGTGAACCTCCTGTCGTTAAATAAAACTAGGTGTTTATAATAGACTTATCAAGGTTATTATGGTACCTATATTTATATATAGGTACCTTTTTACTTGTCTATTTTCTTAGAAGGTTCTAATATTATTATTAGGAGAGACTTAAAAATGAATAAAACTAAAAGAATAGTAATAACAGCTGCTATAGCAGCACTTTATGCAGTTACTACACTAGTTATAGCACCGTTATCTTTTGGAAGCTATCAATTTAGAATTTCAGAAGTATTAGTGCTACTTGCTTTATTTGATCCTCTTTATATTGGTGGATTGACCTTAGGATGCTTTATTGCAAATATGCTAGGCCCTAATGGAATGATGGATATAATCTTTGGAACTATTGCTACATTTATAAGCGTAGTTGCTGTTTATTACACACCAAAGATTATAAGAAATAGTAAGAGTGCTTTAATTATAGCATCTTTATGGCCAACTATAATAAATGGATTAATAGTAGGATGGATGTTAAGCTATCTTTATGCTTTACCATTAATACTTACCATTTTCCAAGTAGCACTAGGAGAGTTTGTAGTAGTAACTATCTTAGGAATTCCATTTGTAAAATTTATAAAACCATATATGAAAAAGATAATACCAAATGTGTAATAAATATACCCTTCATTAAATTTATTTTAATGAAGGGCTTTTTTGATTTTTATGAATGATTTATGTTAAAATAAGATGTTTAATAATATAAATAAAGGAGTTCATTATGAATTTAATTACATTAGATAAGATAAGTAAATCGTATAGTGAAAAAATACTATTGGATAATGTTACTTTAAATATAAATGAAGGCGATAAGATAGGCTTAATTGGTTTAAATGGAGCAGGGAAGTCTACGCTTTTAAAGATAGTGGCAGGAAAAGATGAATTCTTCAGTGGTGAAGTTACTAAAAGTAAAGATTTAAGAATAGAATATTTATCCCAAAATACAGAATATAAAGATGAAACTACAGTACTTGAGCAAGTTTTCCATGGTGATAATATCGAAATGAAACTTTTAAAGGAATATGAGCTATTACTAGAAACTATTAATAACAGTGAGTTTTCTGAAGAGCTTAACAATAAACTAATAGCATTACAATCAAAGATAGATAATCTGAATTTATGGAATTTGGAAAGTGAAGCAAAAACAATCTTAACTAAGCTTGGAATAAATAACTACAATGTTAAAATGTCTACTTTATCTGGTGGACAGAAAAAAAGAGTGTTTCTAGCATCTGCTTTAATAAGTCCTTGTAATTTATTAATATTAGATGAACCTACTAATCATTTAGATTCTTCCTCTATAGAATGGTTAGAAGATTATTTAAATGCCAGAAAAGGCGCATTAATGATGATTACTCATGATAGATATTTCTTAGATAGAGTTGCAAATAGAACTATTGAACTAGATAGAGGAAAGTTATATTCATATGATGGAAACTATAGCTATTTCCTAGAAAAGAAAGCAGAAAGGCTTGAGCTTGAAGCAGCAATGGAGGAAAAGAGACAAAAACTTATCCTTAAAGAATTAAAATGGGTAAGAAGAGGGGCTAAAGCTAGAACAACTAAACAAAAAGCAAGACTTCAACGTTTTGATGAATTAGTAAATCAAGAATATATTGCTGCTCCGGAAAATATAGATATGCCTTTTGTAGGAAGAAGATTAGGAAAGAAAACAATAGAATTATATAATATATCAAAAAGATATAATGAAAAGGTATTATTAAAAGATTTTTCTTATATATTCTTAAAAAGCGATAGAATTGGTATTATTGGTGATAACGGTATGGGGAAAACAACTCTTACTAATTTAATTAATGATAGTGTAAAAGTAGATTCAGGAAGTATTGAAATTGGAGATACAGTGAAGATATGCACCTTTGCACAAGATGATTCTCATATGGATTTAAACATGAGAGCCATTGATTATATAAAAGAAGGAGGAGAAACAATTCCAACAGAAGATGGCACTGTGATAACAGCTTCACAACTGGCGGAAAGATTCTTATTTGACGGTATACTTCAATATACAACTATCAATAAACTTTCAGGTGGAGAAAGACGTAGACTTCATTTACTGAGAATATTAATGGAAGCACCAAATGTTTTAATACTAGATGAGCCTACAAATGATTTAGATATTGAGACATTAAAGATATTAGAAGATTTTATTGATGAATTTACAGGAATAGTCATAGTTGTATCCCATGATAGATACTTCCTTGATAGAACTTGTAATAAGATATTCTCTTTTGAAGGTAAAGGTACTATAAAAATATACAATGGTAATTACAGTGATTATTTAATTCATAAAGAAATAGAATTAATAAATGGAAGAGATACTAACAATAAAAAAGCAACTGTTAAAAAAGAATATGTAAAAAATAAGGAAGATAATCCTAAATTTTCATTTAAAGAACAAAAGGAATTTGAAACTATATATAATGATATTGATGACTTAGAAGATAAAATATCAAATATAGATAAACAAATGGAAGAAAACCCATCAAATTACGGCCTTTTAAATGAACTTACAAATGAAAAGGAAGCACTAGAAGAAGAACTTCTTTATAAATATGAAAGAGTAGAGTATTTAGAAGGCTTATCTAAAAGAATTGAAGAGTATAAGAAAAAATAATTTATAAAAAGTTAGATTGCTATACTTGTAATCTAACTTTTATATAAGGAGAAAAAATGGTTTTTAGTAGTTTAATTTTTTTATTTAGATTTATGCCTATTTTCTTTCTTTTGTATTTTATACTTCCTATGAAATATAAGAACTTATGCTTATTGATTTTCAGTCTATTATTTTATTCATGGGGAGAACCAAAATACATCATATTAATGATTGCCTCAATTTTAGTAGACTATTGTATATCACAAAGAATATGGAAAGAAAAAGAGAATAAGAAAAAACAAAAAATTCTCTTAAGTACATCAATTATTTTTAATATAGGGATATTATTTGTATTTAAATACTATAATTTTATAGCAGATAATATAAATAATATTTTTAAAAGTAATATACCACTTAGTTCAATGACATTGCCCCTAGGAATAAGTTTCTATACATTTCAAACACTATCTTACACCATAGATGTTTATAGAGGTAGAATAAGACCTGAAAAGAATATTGTTAATTTTGCTACTTTTGTAACGATGTTTCCACAATTAATTGCAGGTCCTATAGTCAAATATACTGATATAAAAGAAAAGTTGGTTAATAGAAGAAATAATTGGTCATTAGTAGAAGAGGGTGTTGAAGATTTTATTGTAGGTTTAGGAAAAAAAGTATTACTAGCTAATAATTTGGGAATACTTTGGGAAGAAGCACAAAATATTGGTTTTTCCAATATTTCTACACCTATGACATGGCTTAGCTTATTAGCCTTTTCATTGCAAATTTACTATGATTTTAGTGGTTACTCCACAATGGCTATAGGACTTGGAAAATGTTTGGGATTTGTATTCCCTAAAAACTTCAATTATCCTTACATATCTAAAAGTGTTTCTGAATTTTGGAGAAGGTGGCATATAACTTTAGGATCTTGGTTTAAAGATTATCTATACATACCTCTTGGAGGAAATAGAAAAGGGGCAAAGCGTTCATTTTTAAATTTATTAATAGTGTGGTTTTTAACAGGATTATGGCATGGTGCGGAATTTAACTTTATTTTATGGGGATTGTACTTCTTTTTATTAATTTCATTAGAGAAATTAATTTTAAATAAATATCTTAATAACTATAAGTTTTTAACACACGCTTATACAATATTTATGCTTTTAATCGGTTGGGCAATATTTGCTATAACAGATTTAAATTTATTAAAAGTATTTTTAAAACAACTTTTTCTGTTCAAATACAATACAGAATGGATTTATTATTTACAAAATTATATAATTATAATTGTTATTGGAGTATTATGCAGTACACCAGTGGTTACATCTATCTGGAATAGATTGAAAATAAATAAGTATGTCAGTACACTATTTTTGATATCAATATTTATTTTATCAGTGGCATATTTAGTAGATTCTAGTTATAATCCATTTTTATATTTTAGATTTTAGGTGATACATATGAAGAAAAATATTTTGAAAAAATACCCAACATTCTTTGTATTTAGCATCTTAGTAATTCTTTTTACGGTGATAGATATTATTAATTCTCCAAATGAATTTTCGGAACTTGAAAACAGAAAATTATCTCAAATGCCTATTTTATCACTTAAATCATATATTGATACTAGCTTTTCATCTGATTATGAAAAGTATATTAATGATCAGTTCTTTTTAAGGGATAATTGGATTGATTTAAAGTCAAGAATAGAATATCTATTAGGAAAAAGAGAAAATAATGATATAATTTTTGGTAGGGAAAATTATTTATTTAAAAAATTTACCACTTTTAATGATGAGATGCTGGAAAACAATCTTAATTCTATTATAACGTTTACTAATAACTATAATAAAGAAGTGGATTTTTTTATTATTCCTAATTCCTATGCTGTATATGATGAATTAACACCACGATATTTGCCACTAGTTGATCAATTATCATTAATTAATTCTATCAATAGCTATCTTTCTTTGAAAAGTAACGATCATATAAACACCATAAATGTTGCTGAAGAATTATTAAAAAATAAAGATGATTATATATATTATAAGACAGATCATCATTGGACATCTTATGGGGCTTATTTAGCTTATTTAACATATATGGATTATTTAGGTTTAGAAATTGTTGATATAAATAACTTAGAAAAAATAACAATAAATAATTTCTTGGGAACATATTATAATAGAAGTAAATATTTCAAGGCAGATAGTGATTTTATTACATATTATAACATTTTAGGTTTGCATATTGAAATAGATGGCAAAGAACAGCTTTCATTAATGGATTTAGATAAATTTAAAGGAAGTGATAAATATTCAGCTTTTCTTTGGGGCAATAATGGATTAACTAAAGTAATTAATGAAAATATTTCGGAAGAAAGAAAAGGTAGTAGTATATTGATTTTTAAGGATTCTTATGCTAATTCATTTATTCAATTTTTATCATATAATTATGAAATTATTGATATTATAGATTTGAGATATTTTAAAGAATCTATAAGAAATTTTATGAAAGATAAGGATTATAATGAAATTCTAATTATGTATAGTTTTAACAATTTGTCTAGTGATATAAATATAAGAAGATTAAAGTTTTAAAAATTAATATTGACTAAAACTTAATGTTCTGTTAATCTAGGATAGTCGATTTTATTTATACAACAGGGGGAAATATAATGGAAAACACAAATGAAAGAAATGTAAAAGTCCTTGTTGCTGATCCATCTGCATTGGGATTATTTGGTTTAGCAATAATAACTTTAGTTGCTTCTTCACAAAAGTTAGGATTAACTTCAGGAGTATCTTTAGTTTTACCATGGGCTATATTTTTAGGAGCATCAGCGCAATTAGTTGCATGTATTAATGATTTCAAACATAATAATGTATTTGGAGCTACAGCATTTGGAGCATACGCATTTTTCTGGTATGCAATGGGATTCTCTTGGATGATCCAAAATGGAGTATTTGGAGAAAAATTAGCTGCTTCAGTTGATACAACTCAATTAGGTGTTGCATTCTTAGGGTACTTAATTTTTACATTATTTATGACAGTAGGTGCTTTAGAAACTAACAAAGTATTATTCTTAATCTTTGTATGTATAGATTTCTTATTCTTAGGATTATCATTAAGCTCATTTGGTATAGCTACAGAATTAACTCACGGGATAGCTGCATGGTCAGAATTAATAATATCTATCTTATCATTCTACGGATGTGCAGGTAACGTGTTAAATAGTCACTTAAAAAGAGTTATATTACCACTTGGTAAGCCATTTGGGATTTTAAAATAATTTATTTGAGACTATAGATAATTAAATTTATCTATAGTTTTTCTATTTAAAATTTTATATAATAAATTTAAGTACTTACAAGGAGATAAATATTATGGAAATTATCGTTTATTTAAAAAGTAAAAAAGACCCAATAAAATATACTGGTGATCGTATAGATGTCCTTGACTTTGAGATGGATAATGTTAAATATAAACAAATTAGATCTTTCAGAAAAGGTTTTTCGAAATCTGAATTGATTATGAGTGATTTAATTGTAAAAATTAAAAAGGTTTAATAAAAATAGCTAAAGATTATAAAAGAATTCATCTTTAGCTATTTTTATTAATTAAACTAATATCAGTTATATATGTTATTTGTATATATTAATATAATTTTATTATAATTAAGTATTTTTAGTACTTATTTTACTTATAAAGGGATTTCAATTCTGATAAAAAAAATATTTCGAGCTTTTATGTTAATTAGTAAAAATATAATTTTCAATAATTTAAAAATATATTTTAAATTAAAAGTTATGTGTATATTTTTTATAAATACATAATATAAATTAATAACTTTTATTAATTTATATATTTCGCTAAATACCTATTTAGCGAAATTCGTATTATTGAATTATAAAAACCTCTATGATATAATAAAATAGAGGTTTTATAGCTTATAATGGAGGTATACAATTGACATTAAAACGAACTTCAAATAATAATTATTCTAACTTTTCATATACTAGTGAAGTAAACAAACTATTAAATGTTACATTAAATAAGCGAGATGAAAGTAAATTAAAACAAGTATATGCTAATTTCAATAATTTAGAGTCTTCTCGTAGTTACGAACCAATCATAAAGGATTTATATATCCTTACTGAAAAGCATCATTTAACCACTAAGCAATTATCTGAAATTTATAAAATTGGAGTAAGAAGCATTCAAAAATGGCTTAAAGAATTAGACCTTAATAGGTCTATAGCTAAAGCTCATAAAGTTACTAATAAAAGTACTGTTAATAAAAAAAATATAGATATTGAATTGTTGGGTGCCAATGTATCAGATGCACCTCGAATTAATAAATTTGGTATAGAAATTGAAGAAAAAGAAAATCTACCTATGCTAGTAAAGGATTTTTTAAATTATTTAGAAACAATCAAAGGTAAATCAATCAATACTATAAACGCTTATAAAACAGATTTATCTGTCTTTTTTAAGTTTATAAAGGTTTATAAAGGGTATCAATTAGATGATAATATTCAATTTATAGATATACCAATTGATGATATCAATAGTGATTTTATAAAATCAATTAAGTTAACTGATATGTATGCATTCTTATCTTATGCTGAAAAACAAAGAAACAATAGTAATTATGCAAGAGCTAGAAAAGTAGCAACTTTAAAGTCATTTTATAATTATCTTCACAATAAAGCTAAGGTTATTCAATTTAATGCTGCAGCTGAGTTGGAATCGCCGAAGATCAATGAAAGGCACCCTATTTATTTAACATTAGATCAAAGTATCGAACTTCTTGATTCATTAGATAAGTCTAATAAAAATTATGAAAGAGATTACTGTATTTTGGTTTTCTTTCTTAACTGTGGCTTAAGAGTTTCTGAATTATGTAGCATTGAAATTAACAAGATTAAAAGCGACACTTTAACTATAATCGGCAAAGGAAATAAAGAAAGGACTATTTACCTTAATTCGGTATGTATTAAAGCTTTAGAGCAATATTTATCTGTCAGAGATGATTCTAAAGCAATATCTAAAAATAAGAATTACTTATTTTTATCAGCTAGAAATACACCTATTAATAAGAGAACTGTCGAAATATTAGTTAAAAAGCATATTTCAAATGCTGGATTTACCAACGCTAAGTATACTCCTCATAAGTTAAGACATACAGCAGCAACACTTATGTATAAGCATGGTAATGTTGATATAAGGAGTTTACAAAACATATTAGGACATGAAAGTATATCTACAACGCAAATTTACACTCATGTTGATGAGGAGCAGTTAAGAGATGCTGTAAATTCTAATCCTCTTTCTAATTTGTAAATAATAAAAAACTATATCACTTAATGTAATATAGTTTTTTATTATTTATCTTATTTTTTATTTTTTAAAGAAACTGTTCTTAATCCTGGATATAATTCGATAGTTGAATCTTCTAATGATTCTTCTTCATCTAACCCTATATCATCAAGATACACAATGTTTTCAAAAGCATCTACATAATCATCTTCAAGATAATTTTCTAAATCTACAGAATATTCTGCTTCAGTTGATTCTATATGTAAATCAAGAGCTATATCCATTGCTTTTTTAAGTTCTTCTTCGATAAATTTATTTTCTTCAACATTTTTAGATATATCTTCAATTTTTATAGCTCTAATATCAACACCTGCTTCTTCTAAGCATTTACCACAGTTATCACATATCTTTCCACCAGGAATTAAATCACAGTAATCATCTTCAGTATATTTATTGTTGCTCATAATATCACCTCAACTTAATTAACTTTTATATTCTATCAAAGTATTTTATAAATTTCAATAGTTATTTTATAGAACATTCGTTTGATATTAAATTTACAGTATGTTATAATACAATTACTAAAGTGAGGTGTTAAAAGATGAGCGAGTTAAATGATAAGCAATTATTGATATATGAATTTTTAAAAGATTTTACAAGCGAAAAAGGATATCCACCGACTGTTAGGGAAATATGTAAGGCTGTTGGACTTAAGTCAACATCTTCGGTTCATGGACATTTAAAGCATCTTGAAAAAGAAGGATTAATAAAAAGAGATCCTACCAAACCTAGAGCATTAGAAATAGTTGATTCTGTTGTTAAGAAAGAAATGATCAATGTACCAATTATCGGAAGAGTAACTGCTGGACTTCCTATACTAGCTAATGAAAATATCGAGGATTCTTTTCCACTACCATTAGATTACGTTAAGCATAATAATGATTTATTTATGCTTAAAATAAGTGGTAGTAGTATGATTAAAGCAGGTATACTTGATGGAGATTTTGCGATAATTGAAAGAACTCAAACTGCATCTAATGGTGATAAGATTGTTGCCTTAATAGAAAATGAAGCAACACTTAAAACATTCTATAGAGAAAATGATCATATACGATTGCAGCCAGAAAATGATGAGATGGAACCAATTATAGTTGATAATTGCAGTATACTTGGTAAGCTTATAGGTATATATAGAACATATTAAAAAAGAGAACCCCATTTAAGTTCTCTTTTTTAATACTTAAAATTATATTATGTTATTTAAAGCTAATAATACACCTATTTTTGCATGATCAAATGTTAATCCACCTTGTAAATATGCAATATAAGGTTCCCTAATTGGTGCATCAGCAGATAATTCTATTGAAGAACCTTGAATAAATGCTCCTGCTGCCATAATTACCTCATCTGTATATCCAGGCATTGCCCATGGTTCACATTCAACAAATGAATCAATTGGTGAACCTTTTTGAATACCCTTACAGAAGTTAATAAGGTTTTCTTTATTTCCAAATTTAATAGCTTGTATTATATCACTTCTCTTATCTGTATATTTTGGTAATACTTCAAATCCAGCAAGTTCCATAATTCTTGAGCAGAAGATTGCTCCTTTAACAGCTTCCATTGCTATATGAGGTGCTAGGAATAACCCTTGGAACAATTGTCTCATTACACCGAAAGTAGAACCACATTCTCCTCCTATTCCTGGAGTTGTTAATCTGTAGCTGGCTTGTTCAACATACTTTGATTTACCTACAATATATCCACCTGTTGGTGCAATACCACCACCAGCATTTTTAATTAATGAACCAGCAATTAAGTCAGCTCCCACATCAGTTGGCTCAATTGTATCAATAAATTCACCATAGCAGTTATCAACAAATACTACTACATCTTCTCTAATTGATTTAACTACCTTGATTATTTCTCCTAGCTCTGATACTAAAAATGAGTTTCTCCAACCATACCCTGTACTTCTTTGAATATGTACAAGCTTTATGCTGTTATCTTCTTTTAAAACTTCTGTTATTTTTTCAACATCAAATTTTCCATTTAATAGGTCTACTTGTTTATATTTTACACCATATTCTCTAAGAGAGCCGATGTTTTCCTTATCATTGATACCAATTATATTATGTAATGTGTCATATGGAGTGCCTGAAATACATACCATCGTATCCCCTGTTTTTAAATTACCCATTAAAGCACATCCTATGGCATGAGTTCCATTTACGAAATGTGGTCTAACTAAAGCGCTTTCTGCATTGAATACCCTTGCATATACTTTGTCTAGAGCTTCTCTTCCTATATCATCATATCCATATCCTGATGAATTAGTAAAATGAGAATCACTTATTCTTTCTTCTTGAAAAGCATGTAAAACCTTCAATTGATTATATTCTCTTATTTCATCATAAACCTTTAATTGATCTTCAATGTCATTTAATGCTTGTTTATATAACTCAAAAACATTATGCTTTATCTTATACTTATTAACTAGTAAGTCTTCTGCTAAATTAATCATATTTATCCTCCATTATCTTGTTACTATGACTATTATATATAATTAATTTGTAAATATAAAGTATTTATATAAAAAAAGATGAAAGATTAACCTTCATCTTCTTTACCATATTCATTACCCTCTGCAAATAAAATAGGCTTGTTTGGAGAAATTGTAGTTATTGCATGTTTATAAACCATCATTTGTTTACCTTCAGAATCTAATATAACTGTAAAATTATCAAATCCTTTTACTAGTCCTTTTAGAAGAAACCCATTGGTTAAATATATAGATACTAGCATTTTGCTTTTTCTTGCACCATTAAGAAAAATATCCTGTAAATTATTTTGTTGTTTATTCAACATAACCACCTCCATAATATAGCAATATGTTAATTAAAATTATAACGCTATTACCTATTAATGTCATTAATTATTTTATTTAAAATCTCATCATCAGACATATAGTCCTTATTCAAAAATATTGCTCTTGGATCCTTTCTAAACCAAGTAAGTTGTCTTTTTGCATAATTTCTAGAACCTTGCTTAACCATCTCCTTGCTTTCTTCTAAAGTAATTAATCCATCTAAATACAATAACACTTCTTTGTAACCTATTCCTTGCATTGACTGCATAGAAGAAGTATACCCTAATTTCTTTAAATTAATACATTCAACAAGTAATCCCTTTTCATACATAATTTCTACTCTTTTATTTATTCTCTCATAAAGCTTTGTTCTATCCATATTTAATACAAAATAATGTACATCATATTTGCTTTTATATAAATTATCACCGGCATTATATGAGCTAAAAGGCTTACCAGTAAGCTTATATACCTCTAAAGCTCTAATAACCCTTTTTCTGTTATTAGGATGAATAGACTCATAACTTATAGGATCTATTTCTTTTAACATGTTATGGACATATTCTGCTCCCTCTTTATCTATAAGTTTATTTAATTCTTCTCTATATTCATCGTCCTTTTCAGATTCTGTGAAATTCATATTACAAGTCAAAGCATTAATATATAAACCAGTCCCACCAGTAAGGATAGGAAGTTTTCCTCTTCTTAATATGTCTTCTATAGCTTTTTCTGCCCTCTCCTTATAATCTGCAACAGAAAAAGTTATATCTGGTGAAACTACATCTAACATATGATGTTTTACTCCCAGCATTTCTTCTTCTTTTATTTTAGCTGAACCTATATCCATGCCTTTATAAATCTGCATAGAATCAGTAGAAATTATTTCACCATTCAAGGCTTTTGCCAGTCTAATTGATAGTTCTGTTTTACCTACTGCTGTTGGACCAGCTAGCACTAAGATTTTATCTTTCATATATTTTCCTTTCTAAACAATCCTTCTAAATTTTTTATCTAATTCATAATTGGTCATTTTTATAATTATTGGCCTTCCATGTGGACAATGGAAAGGATCTTCAATATATCTTAATTGCTCAATTAGCTCTTTCATTTCTATTTCAGTAAGATAATCATTAGCTTTTACTGCAGCTCTACAGGCCATTGAAGCAATTTTATTTATCTTAACTTCAACAGTGTTTCCACTTCCCATATTCCTTAGGTTGTCTATCATATCTAAGAACAGTTTTTTAGAGTCCAGCTTTCCTAAGAAATAAGGAACCTCTTTTAAAGAAATTGTATTGTCACCAAATTCATCGATGATAAAACCAGACTCTTCAAAAAGATTCTTATTTTCAATATAGCATTCATAATCATCCATGGACATTTCGAGTACCATCGGGATTAATAAAGGCTGAATAATAGTATTCTTATTTTCGATATCATTTCGATATTTTTCGAATAGGATTTTTTCATGAGCTGCATGCTGATCAATTATATATAGACAATCTAAATATTCTGCCAAAATATATGTTTTATTAAATTGACCAATAACCCTTAAGTCTGCAAATTTTGCCACTGGAACTTTTTTATCCATACTCTTTTTGATTTCACTTTTTTCTTCATTAGAGTTTTCCTTATGAGAGTTGTTATATAAAATTTCTTCCTTCTCAAAATTTTGCTCAACATATTCATCATTTTTAATGAAGTTTTTAGCCTCTTTAGCAGCTTTTAATTCATTATAGATATTCTCTTCCTTTTTAATATCATTCATAGTTACAGAACTATATATATCATTTATAGAAGGTTCCTTTAGTAAGCTGTTTTTTGTTTCAAGTAAATCTATCTGTTCTCTTTTCTCAACATTTATAAGTTCTTCTTTTAGCAATAAAGGACTTTGAATATTAACATTTAGTTGTTCTTGATGAATTGCAAAACTATTGAATACATCATTCTTCAAAGCACTATGAACAGTATCAAAAACAGCCTTAAAAATCATTCTTTCATCTTTAAATTTTATTTCTGCTTTTGTTGGGTGAATATTTACATCTATATTATCAGCAGGAATATCAATAAACAATACAAAGAAAGGAAACTTATTTACTGTTGAGAAAGATTTAAAAGCATTTTCCACAGCAGCAACAACAGTTTTATTCTTAATATATCTATTATTTACATATATACTTTGATTATTTCTAGACCCACGTGCAATAGATTCTCTTCCAACATATCCATATATCCTAATATAACTGTCTTCATGATTAGAGAATTCTATTATATCTTCATAAATTGTTTTACCATAAATAGTTCTAATAGTAGATGCTAAATTATTATCTCCATAAGTTAAAAGAGTCTTTTTTTTATTATTGAATAGTTTAAAAGAAATATTAGGATAAGAAAGAGCTATTCTTGTGACAATATCATTGGCAAGAGATCCTTCTCTAGATGGAGTCTTTAAAAACTTCTTTCTAGCAGGAACATTGAAGAATAGATTTCTCACTTCCATAATTGAACCATTATTCATCCCTATATCATTGATTGATAATATTTCACCAGCAGAAATGGATACTTCCTTACCAAAATTGGCATCGGCAGTCTTACTTCTAAAGTTAACCTCAGAAACAGAGGCAATAGAAGGCAGCGCTTCTCCTCTGAATCCTAAAGTATTAATATGATATATATCATCCACAGATACAATCTTTGATGTAGCATGAGGCAAGAATGCTTTCGAAATATCATCTGCATAAATTCCAGAACCATTATCTATAACACGAATTAAATTTATTCCACCTTCTTCTATTTCAATGGTGATATTTTTAGCACCTGCATCAATGGAGTTTTCTACTAACTCTTTTACTACTGAGGCTGGTCTCTCTACAACCTCACCAGCAGCAATTTTATTAGAAGTATGCTCATCTAATATATTTATTCTTTTCATCATAGTACCTCACTTACATATTCTTAGATTTTTGTACTATTTCAAAGAGTTTATTCATTGCAGCAAGAGGTGTCATCGTCATTATTTCAATACTAGCAATTTCTTTAAGAAAAGCTTCCTTTTCAATCATTGCAAAATCTATTTGTATTGTATCATTAGTTTCTACAGTCACTTTTTCTTCTTTTTTAGAATCTTTTTCTAAATCTACCACAGCTTCTTGTTTAGTTTCCACTACAGTTTCTTTGATTTCTTCTGCAACGTTCTCTTCTGCCATAAACTTTCTTTTGTTACTTTGTTCACTTAACAATTCATGACTTTCATCAAAGGATTTTTCTCCTTCTAACTTGTGTAGAATTTCCTTTGCTCTTTCAATAACACCTTCTGGTAACCCTGCTAGTTTAGCAACCTCAATACCATATGATTGGTCAGCACCACCTTCCACAATTTTTCTTAGGAAAATTACTTCACCAAGTTTTTCAGTTACAGCAACTGAATAATTCTTAACCCCTTCAATAACACCTTCTAATTTAGTAAGCTCATGATAATGAGTAGCAAATAAAGTGTTACATTTTAATGTTTCCTTATTACACATATATTCTATTACTGACCAAGCGATACTTAATCCATCATATGTAGATGTTCCTCTTCCAACTTCATCTAATAAAACTAAACTCTTAGAAGTTGCATTCTTTAAGATATTTGATACTTCCCACATTTCCACCATGAAAGTAGACTTACCACCTGCTAAGTCATCTGATGCTCCTATTCTTGTAAATATCTTATCAGAAATAGAAATATTGGCACTGTTTGCTGGAACAAATGATCCTATTTGCGCCATTAAGTTAATTAGAGCCACTTGTCTCATGTAAGTAGATTTACCAGCCATATTAGGTCCAGTAATAAGAAGAAACCTATCTTTCTTTCTATTTAAATGTGTATCATTACAAATAAATTCACCTTTATCAATTACTTTTTCTACAACAGGGTGACGTCCTTCTTTTATTTCAAAAATTCCCTCTTCGTTAATTTGTGGTTTTACATAATTATTTTCTAAGGCAATAATAGCCATAGTTGAAATTACATCTAACGATGATATTATGTTAGCAGTCTTTTTAAGTCTAGATATTTCTTTTTCTACTTTATCTCTTACTTCAACAAATAACTTATATTCTAAAGCAATAAGTTTTTCTTCAGCACCTAATATTTTTTCTTCCATAACCTTTAACTCTTCAGTAATGAATCTTTCAGCATTAGCAAGAGTTTGCTTTCTTATATAACGCCCTTCAGGAATAGTAGCATAATTTGCTTTAGATATCTCTATATAATAACCAAATACTTTATTATAGCCAACTTTTAATGAACGAATACCAGTAAATTCTCTTTCTTTATTTTCAAGTTCAGCAATCCACTGTTTACCATTAAGCTTTGCACTTCTAAGTTCATCTACTTGGGCAGAATATCCATTATTAATTATATTTCCTTCTTTTACTGATATTGAAGGATCAGCAATAATTGCTAAGTTTAATAATTCATTTAAATCATCTAATGTATCTAATGAATTATACCATTCCTTTAGTAATGGTGCATTTAATCCATTTAAAACAGCTTTTATAGATGGCAGTTTTTGTAATGATGATTTTAATGAAACTAAATCTCTAGCATTAACATTCTTATTAGAAATCTTACCTACAATTCTTTCTATATCATAAACATCCTTAAGAGCTTCTCTAATTTCCTCATTTATATATGTGTTATTATATAATTCTTCTACAGATGTTAATCTATTTTCAATTTCATCCTTCTTTATTAATGGTTCTTCGATCCACTTTCTTAGAGTTCTTCCTCCCATTGCAGTGGCAGTCTTATCTAAAACCCAAATAAGACTTCCCTTTTTAGTCTTATCCCTTAAGTTTTCAGTAAGTTCTAAGTTTCTTCTAGAACTACTGTCAATTGACATATAGTTTATAATGTCATATGTCTCTAAAAGATTTATATTAGATAAACTTATCTTTTGTGTTTCTAATATGTATTTTAATAATGTAGAAGAAGCTTTCTTTGCTCTCTTATCAAGATTTTTTAAATCTAAAGATGTGAATTGAGCTATCATTTCTTCATCACTACAAGAAAAGTCATTGAAGTCCTTAATAGTAACTAAAGCGTTACTTATACCTTTAATATCATTTTCTAAGTTTTCATAAATACTCTTATCTATAAGAATTTCTTTTGGTGAAATTTTTGATATTTCATCTAGAAGGCTTGCCTTAGAAACAGTAAATGATGTTGTTTTAAATTCACCAGTGGAAATATCTGAAGAGGCTACACCATATATGCCATCTTCTTCATAAATAGATAATATATATACATTTTTGTATTCTTCTTCAGTTGTATTTTCTATAAAAGTACCTGGTGTAATAACTTTAATTACATCTCTTTTAACTATACCTTTAGTAGCTGCAGGATCTTCAACTTGTTCACCAATGGCAACCTTATATCCTTTATTAACTAATTTAGATATATATGAAGCTGCAGCATGGAATGGAATTCCACACATTGGTGCTCTTTCTTCCAAACCACATTCTCTACCTGTTAAAACAAGTTCTAATTCTTTCGATGCTATCTTCGCATCTTCAAAAAACATTTCATAAAAGTCACCTAATCTATAAAAAAGAATACAATCTTCATATCTTTCTTTTATTTCAACGTATTGTCTCATCATAGGCGTTAATGCCATGATACATCCCTCCTAGTAATTTTCAAGGTATATACCTTGATTTTTAGCCATTTTATAAAATAAATTATACATTATTACAAAAAAAATATAAAGGAAATAAGACTAAACAAATTTATCTAAAATCATTGTATAATTATTCAGATACATCCTCGGATATTTGTATACAAATTGCTAATTATTCACTTATCATTAATATTTATACATGATATTGAAATAAGTTTTACCATAAAATGAGCTGTTCACTAATTATTTAGTGCGACAGCCCCTTTTAAAATTATTATATTATTGCAGTAATTACTCTTTTTTACTTTCTTCTTTAATTTTATCAGCTAGTTTATCTGAAACACCTGGAATATAAGCTTTAACATTTTCTGTTGGATCATTTAATAATCCAAGTAATAGCAAAATGCTACAGATGGATTCTATGATCCCCATAACTTTATCACTATTGATGTCTAAGCCAAATTGACATAATAAACTTACAATAAGTGCAGCTAAAGCTACTATGGTACCTCTGTTATTTAATCTAGATAAAATAGACTTCCAAACTGACATAGTTCACATCTCCCTATTATTAATCTTTTAATAACTATAAACTATACACTAAATATTATTTCTATACATCAGTAAATATTCCTTAATCTAATAAAAAAAAGAAACTATATTATATTTTGAAATACCTAATTTAATTAAGGTATAAAATAAAATTAAAAAAGCTGCCACATATGGCAGCTTTAAATTATTTAATTACTTCACCTATTAATGAGAAGTTTTGAGCTCTTGTTATTTTTACATTAACAAGTTCTCCAACATTTACATTTTCACCAGTAAAGTTAACTAATCTTCCTGTTCTAGTTCTTCCTGTAAGTTTTTCAGCATCATTTTTGCTATTTCCTTCTACTAATACTTCAAGTATATTTCCTTCTTCAGCCTTATTTTGTGCAATTACTCTTTCATTTACTGCAGCAATTAATCTATTAAACCTATGGTGCTTATCTTCCTCACTAACTTGATTTAACATCATATCAGCTGGTGTATTGTTTCTTCTTGAATAAATGAAAGTAAATGCTGAAGAATATCCTACTTCTTTAACAAGTTCTAATGTTTCTTGGAAATCTTCTTCTGTTTCACCTGGGAAACCAACAATAATATCTGTTGTTAAAGTCACTCCTGGTATTTCTTCTTTAATTTTCTTTATTAAATCTAAATAATATTCTTTTGTGTAATGTCTATTCATTTTCTTTAATATACTATTTGATCCACTTTGTACTGGTAAATGAATTTGTTCGCATAACTTATCACATTCTTTAATAGCCATTATTACATCATGTGTAAGGTCTTTAGGATGAGATGTCATAAATCTAACTCTTTCTAATCCTTCTATTTCATTAATCATTCTTAAAAGTTTTGCAAAATCAACTTCTTCTTCTAATCCTTTACCATATGAGTTTACATTTTGACCAAGTAAAGTTATTTCTTTATAACCTTGTGCAACAAGTTCCCTTACCTCATTTAAAATATCTTCAGGCTTTCTTGAACGTTCTCTTCCTCTTACATATGGTACTATACAATAAGTACAGAAGTTGTTGCAGCCATACATTATTGTTACGAAAGCTTTTACATTACTTTCTCTATCTATTGGAAGTCCTTCAACAATATCTGTTTCTTTATTAAATATTTCTTTTATTTGAACACCTTCAGTTTTAACTCTATTTAAGTATTCAGGGAATTTATATGCATTATGTGTACCAAATACAATATTTACATATGGGAATTTTTTTAAAATTTTATCTGCCATACCTTCTTGCTGCATCATACATCCACATATTCCTATAATTAAATCTGGATTTTCTTTCTTTAAATGCTTAAGACTTCCTAAATTACCAAAAACCTTATTTTCGGCATTTTCTCTTACACAACAAGTATTAAACAATATTATACCTGCGTCTTCCTTATTTTCAGTTTTTGTATATCCAACTCTTTTAAGCATACCAGATAATTTTTCAGAATCTTCTTCATTCATTTGGCATCCCCAAGTTTCGATATAGAAGTGTTTTTTTACATTATCTTTTTCTTTAAGTTCATCTAATATTTTAATATCAAAATTTTTACTCATTATTGTTCCTCCAAAATTTATATAAATCATAACGTATTATAACATAACTTTTTGCAAAAAATAAAGAGTAGGATTTTTGGGTTCTGTATACTTTTAATAAATATATTTTTGTTATTTTTCTCTTTTCCAGTTATTTATGGAGTACTCATATTTAAATCCACATTTATTATATAAATTTATGGCTTTAATATTATTTTTATCCACTCTAATGTATAAATCCAATATATTTCTGTCAATACACTCATTAATAATATGATTTAATAATAATTCGCCAAAGCCCTTCCCCCTAAAAACAGGAACTATACCAAAATTAACAACAGTATATCTTCCCCTATTATAAATAACTTGTCCATACCCAATAGCACTATTATTCATCATCAAAAATATAGAAAGATCATCTATATAATATTCTTGCTTTATATCATTTTCAATATCTGAAACATAAATTTCTGCTCGCATTTTATCATGAAAAATATCATTTTGCAAGTCACATCGTAACTTTTCATCTTTACCTATTTTAAATCTTTTAAATGCTATATTAGGATGTATAAACCTATTGCTATAAGCATATTCAAGAACATCTTTATCTTCTGTTATCTTTTTAAATAATCTTTCACTACCTTTTTTATCTTGGTCAAATAATACAAGTTTCATTAAAAATGTTTCTCTATATTTACAAAAACCTAGCTTACGTAATACACTATTGATTGCTTCATTATTCAACTCCTCATAAATAAGCATATCGTTATCAAACTCCCATAGTATATCTTTATCAACTATTTCTAAATATGATGGTTTAACATATAAAGACCACACCTTAATGGGATTTTCGAAAGGTATGTTATACCAAATATAACCTATGACTTTCTCATTATGAACAAATAATTTCACAAATTTTTTTAGTACTATCTTTGAAAAAAAACTTTCACTTTCATAATACTTAAAAAAATCTTTATCATAAGTTTTAAAATTTAGCTTTTCTGCACTTAATTTCTTAAATTTATCCAAATTACTATTTGATAACTTTTCTAACGATAACATGCCAATCCCTTCTAACACTTAACTTATTCAAAGACAAAAAGATTACACTGAAATAATATGTGTAATCTTTTTTAATAATACCTTGTAATTTATAAAGGCTAAGTTTTATTCAGCATCTTTTATGCTAAGTGCTATTTTTCTATTTTCTTTATCAATACTTAGTATTATACATTTAACTTCTTGACCAATAGATAAAACTTCACTTGGATGTTTTATATGATCGTGGCTTATTTTTGAAATATGAACTAAACCATCTATACCTGGCTCTAATTCAACAAAAGCACCAAAATCATTAATTCTAACTACCTTTCCTAAAACAGCTGAGCCTTCGCTGTACTTTTCATCAACAACACTCCATGGTTCTGGAGTTAGTTCCTTAATACTTAATGATAATTTTTTTGTTTCTTTATCTAAGTTTATAATCTTAACATCTACAATTTGACCAATTTTTAAGACTTCCTCACAAGATTTTATGTGACTCCATGAAATTTGTGATAAATGAATTAAACCATCAACACCATCAACTTCTGCAAAAGCACCAAAATTTGTGAATCTCTTAATTTCAGCTTTTACAATATCACCAACTTGAAGAGAATCCCAAGTTATAGCCTCCTTTTTAGCTTTAGCTTCTTCTAAAAGAATCTTTCTTGAAGCAACAATTTTTGAAAGATTTTCTTTTGAAAAATCTATAAGCTTAACAGCCATTTCTGTTCCTACTAGGCTTTCTTTATCTTCTACATATTTAATATCAATTTGCGAAGATGGTATAAATATTCTTACACCATTGTAGTATGCAACTAACCCTTTTTCTTTTGCAGCAGTTACTTTGATTGTTAATTCTTCTTTGTTTTCATATACTTTTTCTAAGTATCCTAAAGCTTCGTCTTTTTCAAATTCAAGTCTTGATAAAACTACATAGTTGTCTTCGTTTTTTAATTTGATAACTTTAGCCTTTATTATATCTCCAACTTTGATATTGCTTAATACTTCTTCAAGCTTTTCTGCTGATGTAAGTTCTTTAAATGGAATCACACCATCTGATTTATATCCTATTAAAGATATTACTACAACATCATTAGTTATAGATAAAATTTCACCTTCTACTTCATCTCCAATACGAAATTTTCTATCCATTTCGTTCATTAACTCCAATTGATTTTCCATTTTTCTATTCCCCTCCAACTTATCAATAACTTCCTTTATAATCCAATCTGGAGTTGATGCTCCAGCTGTTATCCCAATTTTTTCGAATGATTCGTTTTCAATAAATTCTTTTGGTAATTCGTTCACATTTTCAATGTGTATAGTATTTGTACAATTACTTTTAGCTATTTCATAAAGCTTTGTTGTGTTTGAACTATTTTTTCCTCCTACAACAATCACTGCATCACTAACTTTAGAAAGCTCATCAATACTCTTTTGTCTCACTTCTGTAGCTGAACATATTGTATTAAATGATAAAAGTTCCTTAACATGTGGAGTTAAATTGTTAATAGTATTTTTCCAATTTTCCTCTTTTTCAGTAGTTTGTGACACTGCACATACTTTGTTTGGAAGTTCTTCATTAAACTCACCATTATTTGTTACTATTGCTTCATTGTTACACCAACCGTTTATCCCCGCAACTTCCGGATGTTTTTTATCACCTAAAATTACAATTTTATATCCCAAAGAAGAATATTTATTAACCTTCTTCTGTATATTCGTAACGTAAGGGCAAGTTGCATTAACCACTATAAAATTTCTTGCTTTTAGTGATTCTATAACTTCACTTCCTACTCCATGGGAACGTATTACTATTACATCGCCTTCTTTTAGCATATCAACGTTCTCAAATTCTACTGAATATATATTATTTTCTTCTAAAAATTTAACAACATCATTATTATGAATTAAAGGTCCTAATGTATATATTTTTTTACTATACTGCTTTTGAATTTTAATTGCTTCCTCTACTGCTCTTTGAACTCCAAAGCAAAATCCAGCATTTTCAGCAAGTGTGATTTTTTTCATAAAATTTCTCCTAAGTTAAATCAATATAATTTTATTTTAATATATTTTCAATATAATTACAAATTATTTCAGTAACTTCATTTATATTATAATTTGAACTATCTATTTCTATTGCATCATCAGCTTTTCTTAATGGATCAACTTCTCTTGTGCTATCTATAGTATCTCTTCTAATTATTTCATTTAATATTTCATCATAATTAACTTCAAGACCTCTTTCAGTTAATTCTTTAAATCTTCTATTAGCACGTTCTTTTGCACTAGCAGTTAAAAAAAATTTGCATTTTGAATCTTTTAAAACCACAGTTCCAATATCTCTTCCATCCATAATAACATTATATTTTTCTGCAATATTTCTTTGTAACTGAACTAACTTAGATCTAACTTCTGGTATAGATGCATAGTTTGAAACTATTGCACTTATTTCTGGCATTGTAATTTCTTCTTGCACGTTAATTCCGTTTAAAACTAAATCATCATTTTCAAAATGAATTTCCATAGTATCAACTAATTTTACTAATTTTTCTACCTCTTCTGGCTTAATATGTTTACGTTCGGCCATTAAAGCAACTGCTCTATACATTGCTCCGGTATTTATATACATAAGATCAAATTTCTTTCCTACTATCTTTGCTATAGTGCTTTTCCCTGCACCAGCTGGTCCATCTATTGCAACTGATATTCTCATATTATACCACCTTTCAAAACTATATATTATTTTTATACTTTAAAATTATATAATCATTATTTAAAGTTCACAAGTGTTATAAATATTTTCCTGCCAAATATCCTGTAGATAATGCTATTTGTACATTATATCCACCTGTAAAAGCATCAATATCTATAACCTCACCAGCAAATGATAAGTTATTAATAATCTTTGATTTCATTGTTGAAGGATCTATTTCTAAAGTAGATACACCACCTGAAGTAACTATTGCTTCTTCTAAAGGTCTTAACCCCTTTACTTTACCTTTTATACCCTTAATAACACTTACAAGATTTTTTCTTTCTAACTTAGTAATTTCATTAACCTTCTTATAGTCATCTATCTTTGAAAGTTTTATTATTAATGGAATCATTTTTTGTGGTAATAAATCATCTAATGAATTTCTAAAATCCTTATTAATATATTTTTTAAAATCTTTTTGTACTCTTAAATCTAGCTCTTTATCATCTAAAGATGGTTTTAAATCAATAGAAATTGAATATGTATCTTTATAATCTATATATCTTGATCCTGAAAGTACTATAGGTCCAGATATTCCATAAGAAGTAAATTTCATTTCTCCTTGATTTGAATATCTAACCTTATTCTTACTATCTAGTATATCTAACTTAACATTCTTTAATGTTAAACCCATCAATTCTTTAAACCAGTCTCCATTTAATTCAACTGGTACCAATGAAGGTTTTAAATCAATTATTTTATGTCCTAGTTTTTCTGCTAAAACTTGCCCTTCACCTCTTGAACCAGTTAAAGGATAAGATGCTCCACCAGTGGCAATTATAAAATAATCAGCACTAATTTTTTGACTATTATTTATTTCAACTGATTTTATTGTATTATTTTCAAAGAATACATCTGTAACTTTAGAATTTAATTTAATATCCACCTTAGCCTTACTTAGTTTTTTAGATAAAGCTTTTATTATATCTGATGATTTATCAGACTCAGGGAATATTCTTCCACCACGCTCTATCTTTAATTTTGTTCCTTCACTTTCTATCATTTCTATAACATCATTATTAGTAAATGAATATAAAGCACTATATAAAAAATGCGGATTACCAGGAATATAATCAAAAAAGTCGCCAATATCTTTACCATTTGTTATATTACATCTTCCTTTTCCTGTGATAAATAACTTTTTAGCTATTTTTTCATTACCATCAACTAAAACAACATTATGGTTTTCAGCAGCTGTGATGGCAGCCATTATACCTGCTGGCCCTGCTCCTATTACCATTACCTTAGACATAATCTTTTCTCCTTTATGTTAAAAATTAAAGGAATTAACTTTTGCTAATTCCTTTAGTGTTACAATTACAATATTTCTTTAAAATTCATCATCATTATTATGATTATAAGAATATACATTATATTCTTTCCAAATCTGTTCCAGACTGTTAAAGGTAGTTGAAACACTTTCTTTCTGTCTTAATCCTACTGCAATTAGTAATGCATTAATAACAGACAATGGTGCTACTAATGAATCAACAAAGGAAGCCATATTGCTTTGAACAATTAAAGCATAGTCTGCTCTTTGTGCAAGTGGTGATATGATGCTATCAGTTAAAGCAACAATTGTAGCTCCCCTATCTTGTGCAAAACTTAATACATCAATAGTTCTATTAGCGTATCTTGGGAAGCCTATTCCTATTACAAGGTCACCTTCACCTATATTAATCATTTCTTCAAAAATATCAGAAATACCATAACCTACAGTTTTTACATTCTGCAATATTACATTTAAATAAAATCCTAAAAATTCTGCAAGAGCCATAGAACTTCTAAGTCCAATGATATAAATTCTTTTTGCTTCAAAAATATTATTTACAACATCTTCAAATGTTGAATAATTTATTTTTTCCATAGTTGCTCTAATATTTTCCATATCAGACTTTAAAACACCTTTAAGCGTATATCCATTACAAATATAATCGTTTGATAAATCAAGTCTTTGAACAGTTGTAAGCTTATTTTTAATCAGTTCCTGTAAAGATTTTTGTAAACTTGGATATCCAGAGAAACCTAGTTCAATAGCAAAACGCACTACTGTAGATTCAGACACCCCCACCGAATTTCCAAGTTTAGCTGCAGTCATAAATGCAGCTTTATCATAATTTTTAAGTATATATTCAGATATTAATTTCTGGCCCTTACTTAGTTTAGGAAACTTATTATGAATAATGGCCATTAAATCTTGAGCTTCATCGTTGTTGGTTTTATCCATTGTTAAATCCTTTCTTTTTTCAAATAATTAGCTTAAATTATTTTAGCACTTATAATAAATATTATCAATTATATTATAAATTTAAAATTCTATTTTTCAATATAATATCAATTTCATTTCTTTTCTATCACTATTAATAATGGTGCCGATTTTGCTCTATTTAAATATTCATGAAGCATGACTCCATATATGTTTTTAGGTAAGTTTCTTACATACTCCATGATAAAGTTTTCTTCATTTTTCCCTTCTGAATGCCCCCTATAAATTGCAATAGTCATTATACCGTTACTATCTAGAAGTTCTAATCCGGCTTCAATACTCTTCATAGTAGTTTTTGCTAAGGTAGTTATTTCTTTATTACTACCTGGAAGAAATCCTAAATTATACATTATGCAGTTTACCTTATCTTCTATAACATATTCATCAAATTTATGGTGAGAATCATTTACAACAGATACATTTTTCCTATTTTTAAGTTTATAATTTAAGCAAGCTTCTTCTTGAACATCAAATGAGTAAACTTTTTCAAACCTTTCGCACAGAAAATCTGTATCATATCCATTTCCTAAAGTAGCATCTATGGCTATAATTTTTTTTTCTAAATGATTTTCTATGATACTATGGGATAAATCGCTAATATCAGAAACATATTTAAACATAATTTATAGCTCCTTTATATATTGAAGTTCTTCTTTTGTCAGTTCTCTATATTTCCCCTGTTGTAAATAACCTAGTTTTAAATCACCTATAGATACTCTTTTTAAAGAAATAACTTCATGATTAAGAGATGAACACATTCTTCTTATTTGCCTATTTTTCCCTTCGTAAATAGTAATTTCTACAGTAGATATATATGAATTTTTTACTAAATCTTCTGAAATAATTCTTATCTTTGCTGGTGCTGTAACATATCCACCAATATCCAATCCTTTTTCAAACCTTTCCATATCTTCTTTTGAAAATACACCTTTACATTCAGCTATGTACTTTTTATCGATTTTAACTCTTGGATGAATTATATTATTATATATATCACCGTCATTAGTTAATAATAAAAGGCCTGAACTATCATAATCAAGTCTTCCTATTGGATATACTCTTTCTTCAACCTTAACAATATCTAGGATAGTCTTTCTTCCTTTTTCATCTTTTACAGATGTAATAACTCCCTCAGGCTTATTAAGCATTATATATACTTTATTTTCCTCTGGAAGTATTCTTTTGCCTTCGTATTCAACTATATCATCTAAAGTAACTTTAGTACCTAGTTCATTTATAACTATTCCATTAACCTTTACTTTCCCAGTTAATATTATTTCTTCGCATTTTCTTCTAGATGCAATACCGCATCTAGCCATATACTTTTGCAATCTTTCTTCCATGTTTTTCACTCCATTATTCTTATTCAAGCTAATTATATATTTTACTGACTGTTAATACAATATATAAATTTCATCTAAATTATTAGCTTTATTTATGTTTAAGTTTATATCATATTTTTCGCTATTATATGGTAAAATATATAAATAATTGAAATAAAGATTATCTTTTATAAAATTTGGGGTGTATTATGTATATTGATGAAGCAAAAAAAGCAAGAAAAAGAATTGAAGATATTATAGTTAAAACGCCATTATTACATAGCGATATTTTTAGCAAACTTTCTTCAAACAATGTGTTTATGAAATGTGAAAATCTTCAAGTTACAGGGGCTTATAAGATTAGAGGAGCTCTTAATAAAATCTCTCAATTATCTAAAGAAGAAAAAATTAAAGGAGTAGTATGCTCATCAGCCGGAAACCATGCTCAAGGAGTAGCTTATGCGTCTTCAATATTGGGAATTGAATCTACCATTGTAATGCCTAAAACAACGCCATACTTAAAAGTACAATCAACAAAGAATTATGGTGGAAATACAGTTCTATTTGGTTCATGTTATGATGATGCTTTTTTAGAAGCAAAAAGAATTGAAAAAGAAGAGGGAAAGGTTTTTATTCCACCATTTGATGATTTTGATATAATATATGGTCAAGGGACTATTGGTCTAGAAATCCTAGAGGACTTACCTGATGTAGACTATATAATATGTCCAGTAGGTGGCGGTGGTCTTATAAGTGGTATAAGCTTAGTTGCAAAATCTTTAAATCCTGGGATAAAAATTATAGGTGTTCAAGCTTCTGGAGCTCCTTCAATGTATGAAAGTATTAATAAAGGTGAAAGGATTACCTTGGAACAAGTTAACACCATAGCTGATGGTATAGCTGTTAAATCTCCTGGGGAAAAAACTTTTGAAATTATTGATAAATACGTTGATGAAATAGTTACTGTAACGGAAGGTGAAATTGTTGATGCATTCCTATTATTAAGTGAAAAGCATAAACTTTTAGGAGAAGCGTCAGGAGTTGTTTCTCTAGCTGCTCTAAATAAGTTAAACTGTAAAGATAAAAAGATTTGTTCAATAATAAGCGGAGGTAATATTGATATGCTTACAATATCAAATCTCATAAATAACGGCCTTGTTTCTGGAGGCCGACTATTCTGTTTCTCAGTGGAGCTACCAGATGTTCCAGGACAATTAGTTGATATTTCTCAAATATTATCTGAAGAAAATGCTAATGTAGTCAAGCTTGAGCATAATCAATTTAAAGCAATGAATAGAATTAATAATGTTTTACTTGAAGTAACAGTAGAAACTAATGGTCATGAACACATTAATAAAATCATTAAACACTTTAACAGTAAAGGATATAAAATCAATATTATGTATAAAGGATAATTGATAATGAGAATTAAAAAAACAGTATCAGAGGATACTGCTTTTTTGTTACGCTCCGTATATAGAATAATACTCTTCTATTCTAGCTTTTATTTCATCATCAATATAAACTTTTCCATTTATTTCTCTATTATATAGGTATTCAACAACTTCCTTCATTGAAACAATTGCATAAGTTGTGATACCAAAAGTTTCTTTTATTTCTGCTTGAGCTGATTTATCACCTCTACCCTTTTCCATTCTATCAACTGATATAACAAGCCCTTGAATTTTAACATCGCCTTGAGCCTTTAAAATAGGAGCTGTTTCATATATAGAAGTTCCTGCTGTCATAACATCTTCAACAATAACTACTCTCTTAGTGTCATCTAATTTAGCACCTAACAGTATTCCGCCTTCACCATGATCTTTTACTTCTTTTCTATTAGAGCAGTACTCAACATTTAAATCATATAGCTTATTCATTGATATTGCTGTTGTAACTGTTAATGGTATTCCTTTATAAGCTGGTCCAAAAAGCACATCAACTTCTTTACCAAAATATTCATTTATAGCCTTTGCATAAAACATTCCTAATTTATCTAACTGTTCACCTGTTGTATAATTTCCTGTATTAATAAAGAAAGGAGTTTTTCTTCCACTTTTTGTTATAAAATCTCCAAATCTTAAAACATTGCTTTCTACCATAAATTCTATAAACTCTTGTTTGTATTGTTCCATTATAAGCTTCCCTCTCAATTACGTATATTTTTCTAATCAATTGTAACATTAATCGTAAAAAAAGCCAATAAATTTATTTTTTTAACAAATTCTCGGTAATTGTTCACCTTTCATTGGAAAGCATTTAATTTTAGCACCAATAATTGTCTCTAAGTATAAATTCTTCTTACCATCAGCAATAACTTCTCCGATAATAGTAGCTTCTTGTCCTTCTTGGCTATTTCTTAATAAGTTTAAAACATCTATAGCATGCTGGTTGGAAACAATAATGATAACTTTTCCTTCATTAGCCATGTACAAAGGATTTAATCCTAATAAACCACTGAACTCCGATACTTCTGAACTAATAGGAAGTTTATCCTCATAAATAAGCATCTCTTTGTTAGAAGCATCAATTATTTCTAATAGAGTTGTAATAACTCCTCCCCTAGTAGGATCTCTCATCACTTTTATTTCTAATGAACTATTTAAAATACTTTCTATTATGCCATTTAAACTTTGACAATCACTTTTTAGAAGAGAACTTTCACATAAATTATTCCTTTCATTCATAATGGCAGCTCCATGCTCACCTATTGTACCACTGATTATTATCTTATCACCTACTTTAATGCTTCTCATTCCTAATGGCCTATTTCTAGATATCACCCCTATGCCTGTGGTATTTATAAATAGCTTATCACCATTCCCCTTTTCTACTACCTTTGTATCACCACATACTATTTTGATATTAGCTTTCATTGCTTCATGACTGATTGTCTTTATTATTTCTTCAAGTTCATTTATCGCTAGTCCTTCCTCGATAATAAGTGAAAGTGATAAATATAAAGGAATAGCTCCCACCACTGACAGATCATTAACTGTTCCACAAATAGATAATTTTCCTATATTACCGCCATTAAAAAATATGGGATCAACCACAAAACTATCTGTAGTCATGGCAATTTCTCCTGATATTTTACCAAGAGTAGTAGCGTCATTTTTTTGCAAAAGAAATTCATTGCCTAAATATTTAAAGAATAATTCTTCTATTAATTTATTTGTTTCTTCTCCACCACTTCCATGTGATAACTGAATAAAATCCATTATTGCCCATCCCTTCTATACTTATAGTAATTATTACATGTGCCTTCATTAGAAACCATACAAGGTCCCAGTGGATTGCTCGGTGTACATATTCTATCAAAATATATACATTCCATTGGTGTTTTCATTCCATTAATTATGCTTCCACAAAGACATTTACTTGAAATTTCTATATTGTTAAATTTAACTCTAAACTTTTTTAATGCATCATACTGTTCATAAGAATCCTTTAATTTATAGCCACTATCACTAACTTCACCCAGTCCTCTCCAAAAGCTGCTATCTATATCAAAAACCTCTTCAATCTTTTTCCTAGCTACAATATTACCTTCTCTTTTTACTACACTCTTATAATAATTAATGCAGGTATACTCTCTTTTTTCTGCCATCATAGATAATTTCAAAATACTTGCCAAAATTTCAGATGAGGTAAATCCTGAGATAACCATTGGTATATTGTATTTCTCAGCTAAAGACTTAAATTCCTGGCTTCCAGTTATAGCACATACATTCCCTGGGCATATTAAGCCATTAATTCCTATATCTTTATCTTTAAGAATATATTCAATGATAGGTGGCATTCTCTTAATTGCTACAATAAAACTCAAGTTACTTATATTTTTCACTTTTGCCCTAATTAAAACATCGGCATATATAGGTACAATTGTTTCAAAGCCAACAGCTATAAAAACTATTTCATTTCCCTTATTACACTCTGCTAAAGTTAATAATTCTTCTGGAGAATATATAACTTCAATTTTCTTTCCCTTTGATTTTTCTTTTAATAAACTACTGTGGCTACCAGGAACCTTAAGCATATCTGCAAAAGTAACTATCACTACACCTTTATCTAACAAAGCAATAGCACTATCTATATAATTGATTTCAGTTACACATACAGGACATCCTGGTCCTGAAACAAGGTGTATATTTTTAGGCATAACTTTATCAATACCATACTTATAGATTGACATTGTATGTGTTCCACATACCTCCATTATCTTCATTGGCTTTTTAAGATAATCATTAATCTTTAGTATTATATCTTTAGATAAATTTATATCCTCCACAAGCTTAAACACCATTTTTTTCTCCTTCTAACACCGTTAATAACTCTTTAAAAATTTTTAAGGTTTCCTCAGCTTCGGACTTTTCAATCTTAGTAATTGCAAATCCCGCATGCACTAAAATATAATCTCCTATCTTTAAATTAGGAATTAAAGTAGTTACAATATTCTTTTTTATTGTGCCGAAGCTCACTAAAGCATTACCATCCTTTATTTCCATTATTTCTCCTGGCATAGCAACACACATATAATCACCCCTCTTACATATTATTGTATAATATTGGAAAATGTTTTTAAATAGCCTTTCTTAGAATTTATGTAAAGCTTGTATAAACACAGTGAGATAATTAACATCTCACTGTGTTTATACAAGCTTTATAATTTTATTTTTAGAATCAATAAGAACTTCAGCACCCATTGGTAGTGTTAGAGATGGCAAACTATGTCCACAAGCAACTCCTGTAATTATAGGTTTTCCTAAAGGTTTAAGCAATTCTTCAATAATTTCAGAAATTGTTAAGCTTTGCTGTGGCTTAGAAGCTTTACAATTTGAAAAATAACCTAAAATAATACCTGAACAAGCATTAATTTTTTTAGCTTGAATAAGTTGAAGGAGCATTCGATCAATTTTATAAGGTTCTTCAGCAATTTCTTCAATAAAAAGTATCTTATTATTAGTATCTATTTCATTATCTGTACCTAATGATGAACATATTATTGAAAGGTTTCCTCCAGTAAGCTTTCCACATGCTTTTCCCTCAACAATAAATTTAATTTTTTTACTCCGAGGATTATATAAATTACCCTTAAGGTCATTGGCAAAAATCATTTTTTTTAAACTATTTAATGTAAATTTATCTATTCCTTTATATAATTCCGTTGCTGGCATTGGTGCATGATAAGTAATCAAATTACATCTCTGATTAATAGCAATATGAAGCATAGTAATATCACTATAACCAAATAGTGCCTTAGGATTTTCCTTAATAGCTGTGAAATTTATCTTATCAAGCAATCTTGCGCAACCATAACCACCTCTTAAAGCATAAACAGCCTTTATATCTTTATTGTCAAACATTTCATTAATATCATCAGCTCTAAGAATATCTTCTCCTGCAAAATATCCATGTTCTAAGGTACAACTTTTACCTAATATTACTTTAAGACCTAAACATTCTAAAGCATTAATTGCTGATTCAAGTCTATCTTTTATTATTGGACCTGCTGGAGCAACATATCCCACCTTATCGCCATTTTTTAATGGAGTTGGCCTAATCACATAAACACTTCCTTTAAATATCTTTCTTTGTAAATATATTTAAATAAATAATATATTAGAATTATTCAATAAATAAAAGTCATCAGCTAAAAAACCAATGACTTAGATACATACGCTAATGGGAATTATTAAAATTGTTTCTCCTTCAATTTTAAATTTAGGTTGACTAGGTAATATTATTCCAGAGTCATTTAAATTATTGCCTATATCACAGCAACAATTAAGAAGATTTTCGTAAAATAAAGGCTGTCCAGTTTTTCTTAGTAAATGAATATTTTCATTTTTGCTACATATTTTAACTACTTTCCCTATAACTTTGCATGGGCATTCTACTTCATCAAATATATTTGAATAAGTATCAAAAAAATTTTTATTATTTACTATCACTACAATATCATTTCCTTCAGTCTTAATAATTAAATCTTTTGTATTATTGCTAGTAAGTAATGTTTTTAAATGTGCCATCTGCTTAAAAACAAGCTGAAAATTATTTAATATCTGTTCATTGCAATTACAATATTTTTTCATTTCAGATATTCCAATACAATTAATAGCATCATAAAATACATCTAAATATGCTAGTACCGACTCTGAACTTATACTTCCTGTAATTTCAATATAATCACCTACCTTTAAATCCTGATTTTTTCGCCAATCACCTGTAATACTTTTTAATAAATTAGAATTAACTAAACTATTCATAAGCTGTGAATGTAATTCGAAGCTTGTATAAATTCTTGTAAGCTCCTCTTCACGCCTACAAAATCTACGTCCATCTAAATTCTGTCTATTTTCTTTTCCTTCAGTAGTATTGCAGGCGTTATTAAAACTCTTCCCTTTATAACCGTCCCTTTCATCTTTCATTTGTCTATCTTCCTGAAAATATAAATCTTTATCTGTAAAATCAACTCCAGCAGAAATAGTTCTATCCTCTATCCACTTTGAAGTTCGTCTTTCTATATATCCATTTATAATAAGAGAATTCAAATTTTTAGTAAGGCCTTCATCAAGGTAAATTAGCAAGTCAGTAATATCCAAGATTAATAACACCCTTTCTTAGAGTATTTATTATAGATATTTTATTCCAATGCAAAAATAAATGTTACAATAATAAAATAAGTACCTATGCTTATTTACTTTAGCATAGGTACTTGCTATTATAAAATCTCTATTGAATTCATATCTAACTTATAAGTAACATCTTTTCTTTCAACAATTAAATTTATCTTTTCCTTTAAATTATTATCTTCTTTAATTTTACCAATTAATTCTTTTGTAGGATTTATGGCAAAAGGGCAACCGACTGATTTAAACATTGTATAATCGCCAGAAGTATCTCCATAAGCATAACTATTATTTAAATCAATATTATACTTTTCTACTAATTCATTAATAGCTTTTTTCTTGCTATTTGAATCCCACATTGGTATTACTTCTCCATTATATTTTCCATTTTCATCAACCTCATAAATAGTACCTCTATAATCATCCATATGGTATTTTTCAGACATTTCTTTAACTAATTCTATTGGGGAACCAGAAATTGCAATAACAACATGTCCTTGATTTTTATGCCATTTTATTCTTTCTCTTGTGAAAGTATATACTCTATCACCTTTTTGCTCGATAACTTTTCTGGCTATATGCTTAATGTGTTCTTCCCCAGTTCCAATTATGGCTTCCATATATATATCTACCATCTTTAATAGATATGTATCATAATCTCCTTGTCTTTTATCCCAGCTGATATATGCAGGTCTTACTTCATTTTCCCACTTTTCTTTATCAACTAATTCATATTTAATTATCTTCTTAAATACTTCTGTTATTAATCCTTCTCTATATATTGTTCCATCAATATCAAAAAATGCTGCAATTCTACTCATATCTTACTCCTTCGTTTATATACTTTAATTTAACTATATATTACATCAACTATTAATTCAAGAAATATTAAAAAACAAATGAAAGCAAAATACTTAAAAATAATATTACCACTATCACAATAAGTGAAAGTAACGTAGGAATTGTTATATTGAAGAAGATAAGCAATAACTTTATCCCTGTAAATATTAAGATACACCCTACTCCATATTTTATCCCCTTAAACATACTATTAAGCTTAGATAGAATAAAATAAAGACTTCTTAGACCTATTATTGCAAAGATATTTGATAAATATACTATTACCACATTGGTAGTAATAGAAAATATCGCTGGAATTGAATCCATTGCAAATATTATATCCGAAGATTCAATCAGTAGTAAAATTAAAAATAACGGAGTTGCATAAAGTTTAGTATTCTTTCTGATGAAAAAGTATTCACCTTCTATTTCATCTGTAAAAGGTATAATACCTTTTAAAAATTTAACTATCTTTTTATCGCTATAATTAGTAGACTTATCTTCCTCTTTTATCATCATTTTAAAACCACTAAAGATTAAAATCACACTAAAAATGTAGGTTACAAAATGAAACTTATTGATTATTGTTATACCTAAGAAAATAAATATAAATCTTAGAACCATAGCACCTATTATTCCATAGGTTAATACTCTTTTTTGATACTCTTGTGGTATATTAAAATTGGTAAAAATCATGAGAAACAAGAATAAGTTATCTACACTTAAACTTAACTCAACTACATATCCCCCTAAATATTCTAAGGCAACTTCTTTACCTGAAATAATAAACACAATAAAATTTACAATGATAGATATACTTACCCAAAATATAAAATTTCTTACTGCTTTTTTTACTTTCATCATATACCCCTCAAAATTATATTCCCTAAATAATTTATATGTTGAATACATGAAATTTATTTCTTAATATCTCTATCTTCCATTTAGTATTATTTTGCTCTTTTGGCCAACTTTATACCACATAAATAAAGAAGCATTTAAAATAATGCTCCTTATTAGAATATTAAAGACTAATGTATTGATTTTCCAGAGTCAGTTACTTGTATTAACCCATCTGGATAAGGATGGAAAAACGATTGATTTTTTAAATTTTCTATATCAAATCTAATTATGTACCCTTTAATTAAATATTGCAAAACTGAAAATGGAACAATACCATTTCGATATTTATCAATAGTGCTCCAGATAAATTTTATTTCTTCATCAGAAAGCTCTTCTCTAAATTGCTCTATTGCTCGTAGGCATACATTGATATTAGATGTATATCTTGGTGTCCTGCTCAATAAAATATTTAATGTATTTTCATATTCATTTATTAAGGTGGAAAAATCACCATTGTCATAATTATAAATTAACTCATCCAATAGCTTTGAATATTTTTGACTATAAGAAATGAATAGCATTGAATTTTTTAAGTGGAACTCTCTTAATTCTTCAAAACTATTTGATTTCTTCACTGATCTAAAATCAGATAAAATATAGATGTTGGTTAAAAAACGTTCTCTAATCTTATAATTTGTGAGCCTACCTTCATTTTCAACTAACAGATTAGGATACTTTTTTATTACTTCATCTGCAAATAATCCATTTCCTCTTTTGATTGAAGAGCATTTTTCTATCTTTGGATAAATCTTTGCATCCTTTATACCACAAGAAGGTGACTTGCTTTTTAAGATAAATCCATCTACTTCTCCTAATTCACTTAAGAACTTTGAAGTAAATCCTTTTAGTTCTTTTGTTAATACTATATTAGTCTTATTTTGTACTACATTATACCCATCATCATTTTCGACAATTTTCAAGGAACCTCTAGGCGTAGGGAGTCCACAGCCTTGTTCCGGACATACTTTGATAAACTCAACATAATCACCTAAAACTTCAATAAAACTATTAGGCTCCATGCCTCCATTATATCTACAAGGCTCAAATCCAAGACATTTACTAACAACTATTATTGGTTTTCCACTATTAGACATTCCTCATCCTGCCTTTCTTTAATATTCCTGTCTATTTATTATTAAGTAAAATATAATTATTAAAACTTTTTATTTTGCATAGATAGCTTTAATTTGAATATTTCTTCTTTTAATTTTTCAATGACTAAATCTTTTTCTTTTAACTTTTCGTTAAATCCTCTTTCAGTTTCTATAATCTCTGATCTAAATTGGTCTTTAAGGTTAGAAATTTCTTCAGTCTTATCATTTAAAATCTTATGAATTTTATCGTTTAATGAATTGCTATATTCTCTATACTCTTTTATTTCAGCCTTTAGGCTTATAATTTCCTCTCTAGAACCTCTTTGATCTTCTTTAGTTATCTGTAGCTTTTCTTTAATTAGCTCATAATCTTTATATCTCTCTTCTAAAGACTCTAATTTTACTTTATACTCTTCAGCAACCTTATTGCTACGTTTTTCTTCCTCCAAAAGAGCATTTAAAGACTCTATATGCATTTGAGAGCTTTTTATTATACCTGCTTTTTCTTTTAATTCTTTTTCAACATTAGTTAACGCCAGGTTAACTCTAGAAAAGCTATCTTTTACAGTATTAAGTTCTTTATTATTTTCTAGTAAGGTATTTTCTATTTCTTTTATTTTTTCTTCCTTTTTAGTTATAGTTTGTTGAAGTCTTACAATTGTCTTATCACGATTTTTAATTTCCATCATTGATTTTTCAATTTGCTTTTCTTCTAAAAAACTAGCCATTTCTAAAGAATTAATATAACTGTTCTTTATTGAATCTAAAAGATATGTAAACTTCTCAATTTCTGTTTTTCTATCGGCAAACCTAGTATCTTCAGTAATTTTAAAAACTTCATATTGATTTAACAATGCCGAAACCATACTTTCTGCATCATCAAACTTACTTTGTAAATCATTCAATCTATTTTTAGTATTTCTTTTTAGCTTAAGGCCTTTGGTTTCTAACTTCTCAGTAATTACTTCATTTGAAGTTTCTATATTTTCCTCAGTATTATTATTTTCTATTTTATTTTCTTTATTACTACTTAATACATTTTCCATAAAAAACTCTCCTATACATTTTATAACTTAGTTAACTATAGTTAACTAAGTTATCTGTAGTTAACTAATATTTTATATTATAACACAAATATATATTTTTACAATCCAAATAAATGGTAAAACAACTTATAAAACTGCGTCTTTTCAGTAAAAAGCGCAGTTTTTATATAAAATCTTGATTTTAAGCCATTTATAAGCTATACTAATTTTATAAAATGTTAAAATACGCAGTTATAAAAATGCAAATACGCAGTTTTTAAAAAAGCAATTTAAATTTTCAGCAGAAAGGAATTTTTAAATGAATTTAAATGATGAAATGGTCGAAATGATGAAATTCTATGAATTTTATAAAAAAATAAAAGCAAGTGAAGAAAAAGATAAGTTAACTAATAAAAATTCTGAACTTTTTCATAAAACAGAGGAAGCAATTCATAAATCTAGAGAAGTAGAGTTAAATAGCTATAATAAAAAAGTAAATTCATCAAATAAAACAGAGGGAGCAAATACAAAAGATAAAAAAAGACTTAAAAAAAATCATATGGCTACAAGACCATTGGATAGAAACGAATATGAGGAAATAATTAAGTTATGTAATAGTGGTTTTACATATATAGATAAAAACACAGGGAAAGAGAGAACTTTTAGAAAAAATACTTCTCTAGCTTTTGCTTTTGTTTTACAAGCTACTTTAGGTTTTAGAGCAAGTGATATAGTTAATTTAAGGGTACGCGATTTTAGTAGAAATAAGTTTTCTGTTCAAGAAATAAAAACTGGTAAATGGCAAAATAGAGAAATAAATGATCATATGTATCAAAAAATATTAGAATATTCTATTGAAAACAACTTAGATAAAGATGATTACATATATCCTAACAAAATAAGAAATATGCAACAACAATTAAAGATAATTACTGATTATTTAGGATATAAGAACATTGGCACTCATTCATTCAGAAAGCTATTTGCTCATACCATATATGAAGAATCAAATCATGATATAGAATTAGTAAGACATGTCTTAAATCATGGTGATATCAGAACAACCATGAGATACTTAGGCGTAAGTCAAAAAAGAGTTAAAGAAGTTATTGATAAAATTGATTTTTCTTATATATTATAAAAGAAGAGGATATAGTTATTTACATATAGCTATATCCTCTTTATTACCGAATTTTAAGTTCATCTACACATTCACTTATTATCCTAATTCCCTCTTCTATTTCTTCCATTGTAATACGAGATAATCCTAGTCTCAATGTATCTGTTTTTTCATTATTAACATCAAAAATATCACCTGGAGCAAAGATAACTTTTCTTTCGTAGCATTTCTGAAGTAGTTTCCTTGAATCAATTCCTTCAATTGCTATATACACATGCATACCATATTCTCCCCAGATATATTTAGGTTTTAAATATTTATCAAGGCACTTTATGGCGAAATCATGTTTTTCCTTATAATACTTTCGAGTTCTTTTTATCTGTTTTTCAAAAGCTCCACTCCTCAGATATTCATATAAAATTGCTTGATCTAAAAAAGATGTATGAATATTATAGCAGCGTTTAACACTTTCTAAGGTATCAACTATCTTCTTATCAGCTAAAACCCAACCAACTCTGATTCCTGGGAAAAGTATTTTGGAAAAACTCCCAATATAAATTACACCATTATTCTTTCCATCAAAAGCTGCTAAAGGAGCTATATGAGAATTGTTATAATGTAACTCCTCATTAAATCCATCTTCAATTATAGGTACATTATATTGCTTAAATAAATTATATATCTTAAAACGCTTTTCACCATTAATAACTATTCCTGTAGGATTATTATAAGATGGAGTAAGATAACCTATTTTTATTTGATTATTTTTCAATTTATATTCAAGTTCCATTAAATCAATACCATCTTCAGCTATATCAACACCTATTAAATTAAGTTTATGAAGCTTCATTAATTTGATGCTTGTATTATGAGTTGGATTTTCGCAAAGTATATTATCACCAGCATTAGTATAAGAGGATAATATAAGCTGTAACCCTTCCGTAAATCCATTGGTGATAATAAAATCCTTGTTATCAGTATTAACACCCTTCTTATTCATATATAGGTGAAGATAATCAATTAAAGGTTTATATCCCTGTGCATACCCATAGTTTAATATTTTATGTCCTTCTAATGCTATCCTATTTAAAAATGCTTTTTTAAATTCTTCTACATCAAATAATTCTCCATCTGGAGAAATACTTTTAAAGGAAATCATTCCTCTTTCCCACGGAATTTCACTTTTTACAGTATCGAGATAGCATGATAAATCAGCATATTCATTACTCTTTTTTTCCCATTCAATATTCCATTCACCTTTTAAAGCTATATTTTTATCAGTAACAAAGGTACCTTTACCTTTAATAGTATATACAACACCTTCCAATTCTAAATTTTCATAAGCTGTAATTACAGAATTACGACTTACACCTATTATCTTAGATAATTCTCTAGTAGCTGGAAGCTTACTGTTAGATGATAATATTCCATTTTCTATAGTTTTTTTAATATGTTTTTCTATTTGATAATAAATTGGTTCATTGGAATTTAATTTCAAGTTAGAAAATATCATATTTCTCACCTCCAGTACCTAATTTTATAAAAAATATCTTTTTTAAATATATTCATTGCTAATAAATAAACCTTCTGACTTAAATATATCCATAATAAATTTTAAATCCTTACAGCCAAAATTAATAATTTTAACCTTCCAATAGCTTATTTCTAGACCAATTTTTAAATCATTAAATACAAAATACATTTCTTCATTTAAAATAGTTAAATTATACATTACATCATCAATAAACCTATTTATATCTTTATAATATTCTAAAAAACTAACACCATCTTCATAATCATCATTTAAAAAGTAAATATTATCATCAAAAATATAAAGTTTGCTTAAAGCCGCAACAAACTTATTAGCAACATTATAATTATTATTGCAAAGTATCTGCTTTTCAAACTCATCATACTTACTATTTTTAAATCCTTTTGGTACTACTGAAATAATAAATATATTTTTACATTCCCTTTGCTTATAATTTTCATCTGCTAATTTTTGAAATAGGATACGTATAGCTTTATTCTCATTAACAGTTTTTTCTGACACATTAAACATCTCCTTATACAAAAACATAATAATACCCTTAATAATATTATAGTACTAATTATTTCATAAATAAATTTAAATTTTAATCTACCTATATAATTTATATTTAAAAAATATAGTATAATAAATATGATATAAATATATTAAGTTAACCTACTTATATATTTATATATAAATTACATTAACATGAAAAGGATAAGATACATGGAACAAAGCTTTGAAAAATTATTAAACATCTCCACCAGTGGCAATCAAAAAAACTTTAATGAATTTATTCATTATAATAGATATGAACCAACTTCTTATTATGTATTAGAAGCCATACTTCATAATTATCCTCTTTTAGAAAGTGATAATATTGTTGACTTTGGTTCTGGTAAAGGTAGACTTAACTTCTTTTTAAATTATTTCTTTAAATGTAAAGTTACTGGCATAGAAATGAATAAGTACTACTATGAAGAGGCTTTAGAAAATATGAAAAACTATTTAAGTAAAAATAAGGGACATGATTGTTCTAAGATATCATTTGTTAACTGTATTGCTGAGGATTATGAAATAAATTCTAAGGAAAATAAATTTTATTTCTTTAATCCTTTTTCTGTACAGATTTTTATTAAGGTAGTAACTAACATAATTTACTCCGTAGTAGATGAATACAGACCAGTGGACTTAATTCTCTATTATCCATCCGATGATTACATATATTACTTAGAAAATTACACAATATTCCAGCTTATAAAAGAAATTAAGTTAAATAAGCATTATGAACAAGATAATAGGGAAAAAATCCTCGTATATAGACTTCAATATTAAATAAAAAATCACACCATGAATTATCCAAGGTTACATCATTTTGATATAACCTTGGATAATTTATTTATATTTAATATATTAATTATATTCATATGCTGCTCTTAGCATCTCAATTTCTTTAGCATATCCATCTAATTCATTAGGAGTTTCTAAGAAGAATGGTATATTTTTCAACTTAGGATGATTAATTATTTTCTTAATAGCTTCAAATCCTATCTCACCTTCACCAATCTTCTCATGTCTATCTTTGTGGCTGTTAAATGGGTTTTTACTATCATTTAAGTGTATAGCATGTAGTCTATCAAGTCCAATTATTCTATCAAACTCTTCTAAAACTCCATCTAAATCATTAACTATATCATAACCAGCATCATATACATGGCAAGTGTCTAAACAAACACCCATTTTTTCCTTTAACTCAACTCTGCTTATTATTTCAGCTATTTCTTCAAATGTTCTTCCTACTTCTGTACCTTTTCCAGCCATAGTTTCCAGTAGCACAATAGTTGTATGTTCTGGCTTTAATACTTTATTAAGCATTTCAACTATATAGTTTATTCCTAAATCTACGCCTTGCTTTACATGACTTCCTGGATGGAAATTGTAAAGACTTGTTGGTAAATATTTTAGCCTTTCTAAATCATCAGCCATCATTTCTGTTGCAAATTGTCTTGTGCTTTCATCAGCAGAACATCCATTAAGAGTATATGGTGCATGAGCTAATATTTTAGCGAATTTATTTTCTTCCATTAACTTTCTTAAAGCTAATATATCTTTTTCATCTATATCTTTTGCTTTTCCGCCTCTTGGGTTACGTGTAAAGTATTGAAAAGTATTAGCTCCTATTTTAATAGCTTCTTTTCCCATATTTTCATAACCTTTTGTAGTCGATAAATGACATCCTATGTTTAACATTTAATCCTCCAATTTATCTAAATCATACTATATGTATTCTTTTTATTTATATTTCTATAATACTATACCGCACTTCTATTATCAACTAATAATAATTATTTAATATTTAAGAATTCACTATTACTTATACCTCAAAGGTTGTTTCATCTATCCAGTGATAATACTCCTTAATATCATCTACTAATTTAAACAAAGCTATATCTTTTTCCTTGCATTCTAGCATAACATCAAAATCTCTATGGAGTTCTTTAGCTGAATTAATAAATTTCATAAATTCTTCGCTATTAATATAATCAGCATGTTTTCTATCGAATTTACCTTCTCTTGGTGATGAAAAATGTATTTTAGGTGGAAGAGGCTGATTATTCCATGTATTAACGATTTCTGCCCAAATATCATTTATATTTTCACCATTATTGTTACAATTATGATGATGTACATCTAATACCATAGGAATATTTAAAGCTTTACAAAGTTTTAGAGTTTCTGCTGCTGTATAAGTTTTATCATCATTTTCTAAAATCACCTTATTTTTTACTCTTTCAGGATAAGTACTAAAATTATGTATAAATCTTTCCATACCAGCTTCCTTTCCACCAGTAGCTCCTCCAACATGTAGTACCATCTTACCCTTATCATAATACATTTCTTCAAACCAATCTACATGAATATTTAATGTGGTCTTAGTACTTTCCACAACAGCAGGATTTACACTATTAATTACGTTAAATTCATCAGGATGAGTATCAACTCGCATATTATATTCATTTATAAGACTTCCTATATACTCAAAATCCTTTTTAAACATCTTCCTATACTCAAAGTATTTCACTTCTGGATGTGTTATTAATGGTATTAAGGCAGAAGTAATTCTATAAAAGTGTATATTATTTTCAATATTATATTTAATATGTTTTTCCAATCCATTTAAATTTGAAGCTATGACAGTTTTTAGCTTTTCAATCTTTTTTTCATCTGATAAAATCTTTTGATAATTGCTATATGTTACAGTACTAGAGCTAGTAGCTTTCTTTCCTAACCTATTAGAAATAGCAACATAACCTAACCTTACAATCATTTTTAATTCACCGTCCTTGTTTATATTTTGTCCTAACTTTGAAAGTTAATTATTTTTTCTTATGATATAAGAAAAAATAATTATAATAAACCATCCTCTTTCTTAAGGTTATTTACTTTTCTTCATAACAAATTACTGGTGTTCCTGCTTCAATTTCTGCAAATATTTTTTTAGCTAAATATTTAGGTGCATTTATACAGCCATGAGTACCATCATTTATATATATATCTCCACCATAAGAATATCTCCAAGAAGCATCATGAAGCCCTATATTTCCATTAAAAGGCATCCAATAGGTAACTTTAGCTTCGTAGTTTGCGCCACGCAAGGTAGAATTTTCCTGTTTATATGTTATTTCATATATCCCAATAGGAGTGCCATTTCCATTACTAACATTACCAGACACAATATCACCCTGTGCTATTAGTTCTCCATCTTTATAATACCAAATATGCTGTTTAGTAATATTTATTTCCAAATAGCTATCACCAAAATCATTTTCTCCTCTGCAAACACCCTTTTGCAAATATTCAGGTTCTTTTTCTATGATAGATCCATTTTCAATATATTCTTTTAATATCTGAGCTTCCTTCTTTTTATTAATCCTCCAACCATAATAACCACCAGATATACTTAATGTTTTTCCTGTTGAGGTTTTAAATTCACGTGCTACACCTACAGTGTCATATTTTTTTGCTAGAGTTGTAATATAATTTATAATTTGCTGATCATCCATGGATACATTTAATTCATCATCTATCTTTATCCATTGATTTATTAATGAATAATCTACTATTTCAGTTTCATCACTAAATACATAAGTTACCTTAGAAGACATATATTTATCTATGATATTTTTACCTTGTTTTACCTTATTAGAATAAGAACAGTATTTAGGATTTATATAACAATTAGATTCATCTAGATTCAAAAGTACCTGACCTGTGTATATTGACTTTTCTATTTCTGAATATACTTTTTCTTTATTAAGGTAATTACCATAAACTTCATCTACTATGACAAATTCAGTATCAATAAAAATAAAACTAGCATTTTCTGGATAAATAATTTCATCTTCATTAAAAAATTCTAGTTTATCTATTTTATTCTTAAGTAACTCTTCATCATAAGAATAAATATTTTTTATTATATAATTGTTCCTTTTAAATATATCTATTATCCATAAAAATGAATTTTGTTTTTTAACTATAGTGTCAATCTCATCATTGTCTATATATTTAAAATTTATACCACTTAAATCAATATCACTACTTTTTTCTCGTCCTTCTATAAGTAGTCTATACTCTCCAATAGTAGTTTTTATATGATTAGTTGCTTTATTTAAATTCATACAAGATAAATCAATTCCATTAATACTTGTCCCAATTAAGAAATGACTTTTAAAAAAGCAACCAATTATAATATACACTATAATAAATATTATAAATAATGTTATGCCCTTCTTAAACATTATATTATCCAAATTTCTTTTCATAGTATAATAGTCCTTTCATTTTAAATTGTCTATCAATACTATATATAATTATGTTTAATTCTATTTATTCATGCATTATAAGTAATATATTATATAAGAGGAGCAAAAACTATAAAAAAACTTCCACCAATTTTATATTTATTATAAAAACTAAGCTGCACATATTGTATCCTATAAATTATTTGAGATTCTAATCTTATATTCATTTTCAATTATGTTATTAATAATCATATTCATTATAGTATTACATACATAACAGGCATATCTTAAGTCATTCTCATAACTACTATCGCTTTCATATTCACTTAACATTTCATTGAGAAACTCAACAACTTTCGTAGGTTTAATTTCTGTATTTTTTTCAGCTGTAAAATTATATTCCTTTGCTATCTTATCTAAATTCTTTTCATAGATTAAATGTTCCTTTACTATATTAGCACTTTTAAATTCCCACCTTTGATTATGTGGTAGACAGAAATAGTCACAAAGAAAATGACATATCACTCCTAACTCTTGATTAAACTTATTAATACTATAGCTTGTATATAAATCTTTAATTGATAAATTACTTAAAAATTCAATTTTATTAATTATCATAATAAAGCTTTCATCTTTATAATGCTTCTTTAGCTTGTACTTAGAAACACAATCGGGTTTTATATTGCCCCAGATAAAATGAGTTTCTTTTATTAAAGCCTTCTTATCATAATCCATATTTTCAAATATTTTTCTGCCCATTAGCATATGAGTATTTATTAACATAATGTAACCTTCTTTATTATCTTATTATTAATATAATAGTATGTTCATCTAATATTAACAATATGTATTATAAGGTAATTATGTAATACTTTGAAATATATTTTAAGTTTTTGTATTTTAGCTCAAAAAAATTTTATTTTTACTAGTTGTATTTTTTTCTTATCTCTTCAAGCTTTTGAAGAATTAAATTTTTTCTATTTTCGATTTCCACATCTTCATTGCTATGTTTTTTTAATATTTCTTCTTTAAAATTTCTAAATTTATAATTAAATTTAGTAGAATAAGCTGTTGGATATCCTTGTACTAGTCGCTCTTTAATAAAGCTTAATTTAGCTACTTCTTTCCTTATTCCATTTGATAATCCCTCTATTTTATCTTTTAATGTATCTACAGAAGTCTTTATCTTATTACTAAACTCACTGATATCACCTTCATTACCATCTTTAATATAATATAACTGATTAGATGCATTATTAAGTATTAATTCAATTTCAGATTTTAATTCTTTTATCTCACTTAAAGCTTTCTCTGATTTCTCCATAAGTTTATTTATATCGATAGTAGCTTTAATGGATGTTATTGTATCAGCAATTACAAATAATGTTACTACTATAGATATAATCATAACAAATCTATCATCCAGTAATAATACATATCTTTCTATAGGTTTATGAACAAATTGTATAAGTAATATAGATAGTACACCCCAAAACAATGAACATACAAGACAAATTCTGCCTTTATATTGTATCTTATAATAGCTATAATCCCAATATTTAACCTTAAATATTGTTTCCATAAGCCAGCCAGTAAAATATTCTAATATAGTAGCTCCTATCATACCAACAAAATAAACAGCCAAAAGATTATCTCTAAAAGGTAAGGTTATAAATAGTACTAATACAGCTCCTAAACCATATATTGGTAGAAGAGGTCCACTTAAAAAACCTCTATTTATCATTTTTTTACTTTCAACTGATACAATTGTTGACTCAATGCACCATCCTAGAAAACAATATATATAAAAAAATATTAACCATTGATATATATTATATAATCCCATCTTATTTATCCTTTCTTTTCTAAATATCTTATAAAAACTATATATACTTATTTTACCACTTTTTATTTATTTTTTCTCTTTGCTTGTAAAATTTTCTTATTTTTAATCTTCTTTTATATAAAAAACAGCCTCTCTTATTTAAAAAACTCTAACTTATTATTTAATTATTTGCACTAATTTTTAAAATACAAAAAAGGAGTATTGCTACTCCTTATATTATTCCAGTATGTTCTAATAATATTTTTAAACCTATGCAAATTAAGATTACTCCACCAAGTAATTCTGCTTTAGACTTAAATTTATCACCAAATACATTCCCTATCTTTACTCCAGACATTGATATTACAAGTGTAATAATACCTATCAAAGCAACAGCTGGTATTATGCTTACCTTTAAGAATGCAAAAGTTATCCCTACAGCAAAAGCATCCATTGCAAGTCCTACTGAAAGAATTATTAATTCAATTAATCCCATATTATTTCCTCATTTCATTAGTATTTGTTTAAGTATTATTTTTCATTTATCACACCTTACATATTAATTTCAGTTATAACTTAAAATATAGCTAAATTTTATATACATAAATCTTTTTACAAACAAAAAGAGACTAAGTGTATAGCAAATAAAGCTATACACTAGTCTCATTATTTAAGACAAGCCACATGTAAAAACTAGTATGTTGACTTGCCACGTATTTCTTATACGCCAATTACTCCCTAGTGAGTATAACAACCATTAAATTATATCATAAAATATAAATATTTCAATAATCTACTTATACCACCTAAAGACAAGATATCGCAAGCTACATTTATTCATTAGATTTTAAAGCATCTATCATATTTATTTTCCTTAATTTTCTATGCATCATAAACATTACAATTAATGAAAATACAATTGTTAATATAACAGAGTAAATAAAGCTCATTATATATATATTAGGTGAAAGCATCATATTATCTGCTTCTGCTGTTGTAATTACAAATCCATGAAGTATTTTCCCCATGAATACACCTATTATTATACCTAAAGCTGTTAAGATGAAGTTTTCCCTTAAAATATACATAGTTACTTCATAATCATAAAATCCTAAAACTTTAATTGTTGATAATTCTCTAATCCTTTCAGATACATTAATATTATTTAAGTTATAAAGAACAACTAGCGCTAGTCCTCCAGCTGAAATTATTAATATTATCACTACTACATTTAAAGTGTCCATTGATTCATTAGTTGTTTTTGCTAAATAAGAAGTCATTGTAACATTTATGACTTTATTAGATTCCATAAGTTGACTAGCAATATCATCTTCATTGTAATTATCTTGACTTAATTTTATAAATTGCGAATTATAAATAACATCATTATTAAATACATTTTTATAATATTCTTTTGACATATAAATTGCATGAGTTAAATAGTTTTCTGATATGCCTTTAACTTTAATTTTGTATGAATTATTATCTGCATTATTAAAACTTATTTCATCACCAATTTTTACTTCTAATAACTTGGCAAGTTTTTCATTTATTATAGCTCCATCAGTAGTTAACTGATATTTTTCTTTAGTTATTCTATTATTTAATAAAACAAAATTATCAATTTTAGTATTTGATTCTGGAACATATAAAGTAACATTTTGTTTATTTATATTCTCTTTTGAAATACTTACTATTTCTTGATGAACTTTTAAACTATCTTCATATCCTTCTATATTATTTAATTTATTAATATATTCATCTTCATTCTCATTATCTATGTTTTCATTAAATATTACCGTAGCTTGATACTTCCAAAGCTTGTTAAACTGTTTATTTGTTAAATCTCCTATTGAATCCTTAAGACCAAAGCCAGTAATAATCATAGCAGTACATGAAGCTATACCAAATACAGTCATTATCATACGTTGCTTATATCTAAATAGATTTCTAAATGTAACCTTTTCATTAAAATTTAATCTTCTCCAGATAAGTGTAATTCTTTCTAATAGTATTCTTTTTCCTATTTTAGGTGCTTTAGGTCTCATTAATATTGAAGGAGTACTATTTAAATCTACATTTAAAACTATTAATGCAGCTCCAACCGTACATAATATTGATATTATCATTGCTTGAAATATATATGATGAATAATACACTATTGTTAATTCAGGCAAATCATATTGAGTACTATATGCCTTATATATTATTCTTGGAAATAAATTAAACCCTATTATTACACCAAGAATTCCACCTAAAATACTTGCTAATGAAGCATATAGTATATATTTTATAGATATTTCACTATTACTATAACCTAATGCCTTCATTGTTCCTATCTCAATTCTATTTTCTTCTACCATTCTAGTCATTGTAGTAAGACAAATTAAAACTGCCACTATAAAAAATACTATAGGAAACACTGTTGCTATTGAATTAATTCTCTTAACTACATCATAAAATTCAGAGTATCCTGGGTTATCATTTCTATCAAAGAAATAATATTTTACATCATCAATCTTTGGTAATTGACTTTCTATCATAGATATATAGAAGTCACTTCCTATTGCATCCACATAGTTTTTTCTTATTTCCTCTATAGCCTTTATTTTTATTTCTTCAAGCCTTTCATCTGGTCTACTTGAAAATAATTCTTCAATATATTTTATATTTTCTTTCATTTTTTCAGCATATTCATCACTATATGTTTCTAAATCCTTAGTATTTTTAAAGGTAATATATATTTCTGAATAAACTTCCATAGAAAAATCGTTCTTATTTAATATAGCAAAATAATCTACAATCCCCTTACCTACAGTTGTTGTACCTTTTGCTAGCTTTTCTATATATAATGGACTTCTAACAATACCTACAATCTTAAATGAATTATTATTTAATTGATTTTCTATATTATCATCACACTGAATTGTATATGTATCACCAATTTTAAAATCACCATACTTTAAAGCTTGCTCATCTAGTGCTATCTCTCCTATATTTTTTGGTAGCCTACCTTCTAATATCTCTAAAGAGTTTATGTTGACAGATTTATCTTGGTCATATTCCATAAATTTAACAACACTATTTATATTAGTTAAATTGGCATCTATAGTATGTGATGCATAGTAATCTAATATTTTATCATTATTATCTAGTAACTTTAAATCTTCCTGACTTAACCCTACACTTGAAACTATCTTAGCATCCATCAAATTATATTCATTATAAAAATTTTCAATTGCTGCTTTCATATTAGGTCCTGAAGCTTTTATACCTGAATAAAAAGCAACACCTAACAAAATAATTACTAATATCGAAATAAATCTAGCTTTTGATGATTTAATTTCTCTTAATATTGACTTACTATATGCTTTTATTTTCATATTCTCCTCCTACCACTCTATTGTTTCAACTGGTGATGGATTTGAATTAACTTCAATGCTTCTTACTTTAGCATCATTTATTCTAATTACTCTATCAGCCATCGGTGCCAACGCTGAATTATGTGTTATAACAATTACGGTTGTCCCAGTATTTCTGCAGGTATCCTGTAATGTTTTTAATATTTGCTTTCCCGTAGTATAATCAAGAGCACCTGTTGGTTCATCACAAAGTAACAACTTTGGATTTTTAGCTATTGCTCTTGCTATAGCCACTCTCTGTTGCTCTCCTCCTGATAACTGAGCTGGAAAATTATTCTTTCTATGTTCAAGCCCCACTAATTTTAATGTTTCATCAATATCTAATGCATTAGTTACTATTTGCGAAGCCAGTTCAACGTTTTCTCTAGCTGTTAAGTTTTGTACTAAATTATAAAATTGAAAAACAAATCCTACATCATTTCTTCGATATTTGGTAAGTTGCTTACTATTATATTTTGAAATATCCACTCCATCTATAATTATTTGACCTTCATCACAGCTATCCATTCCTCCAAGTATGTTTAATACAGTAGACTTACCAGCTCCACTTGGCCCTAAAATAATAACAAACTCACCTTTTTCTATCTCAAAATTGATATTATTATTTGCTACTATTGTGCTTTCTCCCATTCTGTATCTTTTACATTCATTTATCACTTGTATATATGCCATTTTCTCCTCCTAAAATCATACTTATAGTTATTCATAGTATACGTTTTATACTTAATGATACTATTTTAGTATAATTATATTAGATTTAAATAACAACCATCAAATATACGATAATATTATTACTTTTTAAATAAGTCTTTAAGCTTATCTGTAAATGTAAATTTTCTTTCTGTAGTATATTCATTATTACCTAACCTCTTGCTTTCTACTTTATCTAAAATAAGCATTTGGTATTGATCAGATTGTCTCATTAGCTTATCACATTTTTCATTTAAGTCACTATTAATCTTAATTAACCTACGAATCTCTTCATCACGGTCTGCTTTTTTCTCTTTCTCTAGCTTGGCTATTTTTGCAAGCACTTGTATATAATTAGCTTTATAAACTTTCAGTTCTGCTATTTCAGAACTTTTAGTAGAAGCTTCCTTCACAATCCCTTTTATTTCTCCCACTAAATTATTGAAAGCCTCCTTAGCATTATTTCTAGTAGTTGTTAGTTCTACTATATCTGCTTGAGCTTTTAAGATTTCCTCATTTAATTCTAAATTATTATCTTTCAACTCACTAATAAGTTGATTTTTTTCATTAAGTTTCTTTCTTAATATTGCTATTTCTTTTTTTAAACTCTCTATTTCTTTTTCAAAAAATTCCATGGTATTTTTATGTTTTCTTAAGTTATTCTCATTATCACCTATTGATAATGTTAATTGATTAACTTTTTTTGTTAATATAGCATTTTCTTCTGCATAATCATCTATTATTCGCCTAAGCTTATCTATCTCACTGGCACTTCTTCTGCTTTTACTACTTTTATTGTTGCTAGATACTATATCTTTAGGTTCAACAGTTTCTATATTATCTACCACTAGATCCTTTCTAATATTCTTCTTATTTAGCATAATATTATTTCTCAATATTTCTATATCTGAAAGACTATAATAATTTTTATTACCATAACGCTTAACTGATATTATATTTTTTTTCCTGTAATTATCTATAGTAGTAGGACTTATATTAGCAATCTTACACGCATCCTTTTTATCAAAGTATTCTATTCCTATTTTATCTTTAATATTTTCTTTACAAGTATCTGTACCACCCATTTCATCCTCCTCTTTAAATCACTGAATACTTATAAAGTTATTATTCTATATTTTTCTTCCAAATCCTTCATATTTTTCTAAAAATTCATTTTTCTTATGCCATAAATAGTTTATATTATACTAATTAAACTTATGTGAATCACTAGTTAAAGATTTTTTTATATCTCTCTAAAGTTCTAATTCTGTCTAATTCCCTATCTTTCTTCATGTACTCTACAAAAAAGTCATTGAGCTTAATGGATTTAAAAACATCATTTAATGCTAAATCCAATTCACTTATGGCCGCATAAAAACATGCTCTATTATAATAAAGAAAACCTTCTTCTGGATTTTCTTTTATTCCTTCATTAATTATTTCTATGGCCTTCATATAGTCTTCTTTTTCACGATAAATTACAGCATAATTAAGATAACTATACGGATAATATGGCTCTACTTCAATTGATTTCTTGTAATATTCTATAGCTGCTTCTTCATTACCTAATTTTTTACTAAATACTCCCATATTAAATAGAATTCTAAAATGTTTCGGTGAAAGTTCCAGCGCTTTTTCCATATATTTAAATGCTAGTCTTGTATCCCCTAATTCGTCATAAATACATCCTAAATTGGCATTTGCCCATAAATCCTTTGAATTTAACTTAAGTACCTCTGTATAGTTTTTAATAGCTTCCTCCTTATTACCAAGTTCATCATAAGCATTCGCTAAAAAGAAATAAGCTTTTTCATATTTATTATCATTTTCTATGGCTTTTTTATAACATTCAATAGCTTCTTCATATGATTCATCATCATCATAAATTATACCTAAACCATAATAAGCTATAGCACAAGTATTATCAATGTCCAATGCCATCTTATACATCTTTTCTGCTGAATTAAAATCAGCAATTTTATCATAAAGAAATGCTAAATCTAAAATTAAATCTATATCTTTTTTCCCATCTGGACAAGCATAAGCTTTTTTTAAAAACTTTAACGCCTTAAGATAATTTTTTTCTGCCACAAAGCTTCTCCCAATCGAAATATAATTTTCAAACATATATGTATTATCCAAAATATCCACCTCTTCTTTATACAACTGCAAAAATAAAAGGCTGTAGTTAAAAACAGCCATTATTTTTTCTAAATATATTAATTAAAAAATACAATTCCATCTTTAATTATATCTTAAATTTATTTTTTTAATCCACCACTTTTCTAAAAATAATATGGCAGTTTACCATAATTAGTATACCGCCATATATAATCTAATCCCATTTTTTTATTTCATCATTAAAACTACTTTTCTTTCTATGATTTATTATAACTTTAGCAATAAATCCACTGGCAAAAACTAAAAATGTTACTGACCATCCTCCCATAATATTAGCCCATAATGGATATCCTGATTCCCTTCCATATATGCCTCCTCCAGCAAATAATGAATATAAATTCCAAATGCAGAATCCAGTTAAAGCTATTGGTGCAATAAACTTAATTGAGCCTATAAACCACCATTTAGGCATTTTATATCCTGATGCATTCCTATTTACTTCCTTTAAAACCTTTGCTGGTTTAAATATCCATCCAATTACTATACATTCTAAAGTGCCTATGATAATCATATTATATTGATTAGTCCAGTTATCAACAATATCTAGCCATGCTAATCCTGATCTAGATATAAATATTAAGGAAATTAAAGCTGCTACAATACATATGGTCATTGTAGTTTTTCTTTTATTTAGTTTAAATCTATCTGCCACTCCTGTTGAAACACCTTCTACTATAGAAAATGCTGAGTCTACAGCTAAAGAAGCTAAGCATAAATAAAATATCATACCGAAGATCGCATTAACCCATCCAGTGTTTGTTAAATTTGCGATTGCTTGTGGAAAAATAATAAAGGCAGTTGCTATTCCTGATGCTGACATATCATTTATAGTCATTCCAACACCATACATGGTAGTAAACATGACAATTCCTGATAAGATACTTACACCTAAGTCAGCAAAAGCAATTACTGTAGCATCTTTAGCAATATTAGCTGAATCACTTAAATACGAACCATATGCAATCATAATAGCCATCATAATAGATAGACTATAAAATACTTGCCCAATTGCATCAATAACTAAATTTGACATTAATCCTTCATCTATTATTTTAGCAAAATCTGGGGTAAATAGTTTTCCTATACCTTCTATACCACCTGGCATGGAAATACCCTTAATAGCCATTATTATTAAAAATAACAAAGGTAATGTAAGACCTGTATATTTTACTACCCTTCCTACACTAGAAGTTCCTCGCCTTATGCATAAATAAATTAAAGTCCAAGCCACTAAAAGCATTATTATCATAACCCACGGTATTTGAGCTCCTGAAATAGTCCATGAAGTTTCTGTTATATTAGCAAATAAAGAACTTGCTGCTTTAGAATCACCTACCATCCCAGTAAATTTAAAGCTAAAAACAGCCATAGCAATTACCCAAGCAAAAACTACTGCATAATAAGTTGAAATTGCAAAAGCATTAGTTGTAGCTGCCCAACCAACAAACTCTGATTTTTTATTTATGGTTCTAAATGCTCCTGGAGCTCCTTCTCTTGTTTTTCTACCAATAGCTATTTCCATAGTTAACAAAGGAATTCCTAGTGCTAGCATAGCAATTGTATATATCAGTAAAAAAGCTCCTCCACCATATTTTGCAGCCAGACCTGGAAATCGCCATGCATTACCAAGCCCCACTGCCGATCCTATTGCTGCCAAAATAAATGTAGTTCTTGAATCCCATTCTTCTCTTACCTTCAAATTATCACCTCATCAAAATAATAAAATACTTGTAATAATTATATTGATTTGGTAAAAATAAAATTACTTTTTTATAAATCATTTGCAAAAAATAGAAGCTATAATATAAATTTAATAAAATATTATATTCTCTATTTTTTAACTCTATCAACTCCTCTAAAATTATTAATTTCTATTAATTAAAATTAAACTAAAAAATAGGTTCCTGATTATTCATTGAGTATCCATCAGTCTTAACATCTTTAAGCTCAAGTTCAGTATCTTTAACTTCTACATTGCTGAGTTTTTTCACTGGTCCGTAAGATTCATCTAATGAAAGTTCATCTCCCCTTCCTGATATTACCCATAAAGTCCTATATCCCCTTGGAACCACTTCTAACTTTCTTTCACCCTTACCATCAGTGAAGTATATAAGAAGATTACACTTAGTGTTATTAGCATATTCAAATACAGGAGTAAACTTAGTAGCTCCTCCTGATGTCAGCCTTTTCTTTATGTCTCTCACTGATTTTGCCTTATAAACCCTTTTAACTTCCTTGTCACATTCAATGATAGTAATTTCATGATTATAGTTCTTTACAATAGACAACACTTCTTTTATAGCTTGTTTAAACTCTTCATTACTTATACTTCCACTTATGTCAATGGCCACAGCAATTTCAGACTTATGGTTTCGTATTTCCCCTCTTAAATCAAGTCTATTAGGTTGTCTTCTATTTCTTCTAGTTATAGTCTTCTTTTTATTACTTTCTACAGTACCCATAAGTTTCTTAAGCATAATATTCCAAGGTATTTCTCCTTGACTATTTTTTAAGTTAGCTATTAATGACTCCACTTGCGAAGGAATTGTTCCCTTTTGTGATGCATTAATAACTTTTTCCGCAAATTCTCTTAAAGTCTTTTCATCAAACTCATCACTTTCCTGCCACATATCATGCATCTTTTCAGGATTATAAGACTCTACCATAGAATTTGTCATTTGACTATCATCTTCTTCTCCTTCATCATTTTCTTCCATAAGATCCAATTCACTTTGTATTTTTTCAGCATAATACTCTAAGGTATTATATGCTTCCATATTAAGATTATATTTAAGATTTACACCCTTTAAAGTAGTTGAATAAGGAGGTAGATTGTCTAGATATTGATTTACTACTATATCCATTGCTAAATTCACAGTTAATGTACTATATTTATTTTTAAGCTCTTTTGCTCTAGATAAATGAAGTGATAGAACATGATGTATTTCATGCTTTATAGTTGTTTCCATTTGTTTCATATTCAATTGAAGAAACAATATAGGATTAAAATAAATAACATATTTAGCACCTTTAAAATTTACTCCACTGGCACTGGTTATATCAAATCTTATTTCTCTTCCCATTTGAAATAAAAAATATCCATAAAAATTATCCTTGTCTTCCATAAGACTTAAGATAACTTTATCAACTAATTTAAAAAAATCTTCCTTAAACTCTTTTGTTATTTCAGGTTGAAATTTTTCACCATTTCTCTTGGCTTTATACATCTCAGCACTATCTATAAGTTTATTTACTTGTTGATAAAGTTTATTTACTCGCTTTTCAAAATAACTTTCCATATTTTATCCCCTTATCATACTATAAGACTCAAAATAACTTTCAATAAACTTTTCATTATTAAGTGCTTCTTCATATATAACTGGATAATTACTTTTAATATCCTTCATTATGCCTACCATTAAATCAGTTGGATAAACTTTTAAAAATTCAATTAATCTCTCTAAATAAAAGTCATTAGACAAGCTTTCAGCAGTTAATTGAGTTTCTAATGCCTTTAAGATATTATTAGCGCATAAATACAATCTAGTATGGCTTTCTTCTTTAACTTTTTCCTTTACCTCTTCACTTAGAACCTCACCTGTAAAAACATCTTCATAAGCTATAAGAGGACTATGTTCTGCTTCCACAAAGCTAATAAATTCTTCTGCAATAACCTTTCCCACATTACCTCTTATTACATTTAAAAATACTGTTCTTGGTATTTCTCCATTACTTTCTTTATAAAGCTTATAGGACTTAGATACTCTTTCATAACTTCTTGGAGTTGCTCTTACATCCTCTTCATTTGACTTATTTAAGTATTCAGGGAATGTAGAAATAAATTCTATTACTTTACTATCTATATTTGATTCTATAGCCCATTTTATCCATGTATTTTTATCACTTTCCATATTAAGCCATACAAATCTATTTTCCTGTGCTGCATCCATATCAACTACTTGATAGTCAAAATCTGAACTATATTTGCTAGATGGATTCATAGCTGCTAGTATGTTTACATTATCATGTAGTTTATAGCCATTTATTTCTCTATTTAATATTAAATTCATTAATTCCTGTTGCACTGTATGTTCACATCTATTGATTTCATCAATGAATAAAAGTACTGAATTCCCTTTTGATATTTCTTCATCAACTTCTCTTAACTTACTATGAACAGCATATACTGTAGTTTTAATTTCATGTAATATCCCATTACTGTCAACTTTAGTGTAAGATTCAACAGTAGGAAGTCCACCTATTTCTCCTTCCTTTAATAAGTTTCCATCTATTACAATAAAGCTCCATCCGTTTTTTCTTGATAATTTCTTAGCTAACGCTGTCTTTCCTATACCACTTTCACCTACTACTAAAGGCACATCACCACTGGCTAATACTAATTCCACACTTTTTAATGTATCAATAAAATTCATTTTATGTCCTCCTAAATAATCCTTAGCTTTTCATCAACAGCTATTCTTTTTGCCTTCTTACTGCCATATTCATGAATAAATAATATCTTATCCAAATCTATCTTATCACTATCTCTATCAATGCAACTGCATTTTAAAAAGTCTCTTACATATTTTTCATCAACATCATCTTTTGATAATACCTCTTTCAATACTTCAATAACATCATCTTTTTCAACTCTTCTTACGATATATTTTATTACTAATATATTAGCCCTTAAAAAAGCCTTCATCTTATTAGCATCTAATCCATAAATAAAGTTTATGGCAGCTTCATTATTTTTAACAGCCTCTATTTCTGCCTTAAAACAAGGAGTTTTAATATATCTTAAAGCATCATACTTTGCCTTTACTGCTTCAATTTGAACCGCTTCAGATGGTTCCTTTATATATTTTATAGAATCATAATCTTTTCGTACAGCCATTATTTGCAACTCTTCAGCTACTTCCTTTACATACTGTATTGCCCATCCTCTCTGCTCTATAGCTAGCTTTATAACATCATAACTTGGTTTTTTTATATAATTTAAATTGCTCCATCCAGCAAGAACAGCATATTTCATCATTTCTTCTGATGGATTCTCTACAAACTCTATGGCTCTTGGATTTGATTTTATTGCTATCTCTTCCATTTCCTTTGTAGTATTTTCTATGTATCTTAATAAAAGCCCATCTCTTTTAAGAGCTATAATTTTCATTTCCTCAGTAGGATTATCTATATTTTTTATAGCAATTGGATTTAATTTCAGCATTCCTAATATCTTTGCTTCGTCCATTTTAATTGCTCCTTCCTTTTATTAAGTTTTTACTTAATAATAATTATCTACTAATATTATAAATAGTTTTTTCCTTAATTAAAAGTATAATTTTTTAATGCATATGAATAAGTAGAAATTAATACTAAATGATAATTTTTATTTTTAAGTAAAAAAGCATGGAATTTAAAAATCTCCATGCTTTTCATCATATATATCTTTATATAATGGTTTTCTACCTTTATAAATCTTCTTTTTTTCCTATTAATTCAGGTTCTTTTATCTCTTCATTTTCAGTATCATCAGTATCTACAGCGCTATTATCACCAATTGTTGCTACTATTGCATCCTCAACGGCATCTAATCTCATTCCTTCTGGAATAACTAAATCTTTAACAAGTATTTTATCACCAAAATTTAATTTTCCTACATGACATTTAATATTTTCTGGAAGCTTACTAGCTTCACCATATAATTCAACTTCTGAAATTAGAACTTCTAATAATAATTGACGCCCTTCTAGAGCAGATTGTCCATCAAATACCACTGGTATCTTCATCTTGATCTTTTCATTTTTCTTAATATCTTGAAAATCAATGTGTATCACCTTTCCAAAAGGATCTGTTTGTAATTCCTTAACTACACAATTTTCAATATGTCCATTTAAATTTAGAGAAAGAATTGAACTTTTAGCCAATGTTAAAAGTTTGTACATGTCTTTTCTAGTAATCTTAATTGACACTGTATTGTCTAAATGTGATCCATAAAGTACTGCTGGTACTTCTCCATGCATTCTTACTTTTTTACCTTTTTCATTTCTTTCACTTACATTAAATACTACACTTTCCACAATAACCCCTTCTTTCAATTATTGACTACATTTTTATTATAGTGATTATAAAAACTTATTTACTTGTAATTATTGCCATTTATTTAGCTATTAAACTTATTTTGTATAAATTTTCATAAATTCACTTAATAATTTTATTATAATACTTTATAGAAATTATTCCCAGAATAATTTTTACTTCTTTTTCTAATAAAGTTTATTCTACCTTTCTTTTTTAAAATTATTATTAAAATACTCTATAATCCTCAAATCTTCTTTTTAATTTACATATTAGATATTTGATAATTATTATTAAAAACTATATAATATTGCTAAATGAAATATATCATACAATTTTGTAAATACATATAAAGGAGATTTAATATGGCTAATAATGAAAATTTAACAAAGAAAACTATTGAGGTTCAAGCACCTAAAAAAATTAAATATCAATGTCTTCACACAACTGAAGAAAAAGAATGTACTTGTATCAGAAGCAAAGGCTTAGTATTAAAGAAAGAATCATAAAATCAAAAAGTATGGCTTAGATAATTGGTAAAGTGGTACCTATGTCAAGGACATTTTAAAAAAGAGAGTTAGGAATTTAAAAGCTGATTTCTGTATTGTACAGAGTTAGCTTTTTTAAATTCCATTTGCAACGATCATTGTTATAATAATCAATATAGTCATCTATAATTAATTGAAGTTCTTGCATCTTTAGCAAATTTTAAATTAGGATTTTCAATTAACTTAATAATATTCTTCTCTTGTTTAGGTTTTGAGTGTCTATATTTCAAAATTAATTCACGATATACTTTGAAACTTTTCTGGTTATTTTTTTTTCTTATTATTTTCATCAATAAATATTCCTTTTCCTCTAACAACTTTTAGCCCAGATACATTATAGTATTCTAACCATTCATTTAATTTACAAATATCATAATAAATACTTCTTTTAGATACTTCTAGTTTCTGGGATATTTGATTAAGAGAACTATAATATGTAGCTTTTAAAAGCATGTCCAATATTTTTTGCACCTACTATTAATGTAGACAATGATAACTCCTCCTAAATTCTACCTAATATAAATATAGTATATGAAAATATCCCATTTTTTCAAGTAAAACTAAATATGTATATTTTAAAATCAACATATTTAACTTTGTAAAATAAAAAATCAACTATTTTTCATATAGTTGATTTTTTATATAACTACTAAAATATATTAATCTCAAAAAACTTTATTATCTACTTCTTATTTTTCTCTTTATATTTAATTACACATTCTTTACAAATACAAGCCTTACCTCTTAAGTTTTCAGGTATCATTTCTCTTAATTCTTTGGGAACTTCTATTTTCTCACACCAGCAACCATTATGTGTTAAACCATTTTCATATCCACAATTATTATGTTTGCCACAAAGTGGACATATACTTTTATTAATTTCCATTTTACTTTCTCCTTTATGTTTATTAATTAGCATCTGTGATTTCATATACTTTTTCATTTCATATCAAATCACTTTTATATTCTTTACACTTTCACTAAACTAAAGTTCTTTTATTTATTTCATAAATAAAATTTTAAACAAACCCTTCTTTTTTCAATAGTATATAATATAAATCTAATGATAGGAGATGAAATACATGTCATTTAATGACTATAATAATGAAATTTCTTGCTGTAACCATTTTTATAATTATGGCAATGATTTTACAGCCTTTAGTAACTCCTGCTTTAACTCACTAGTAATATTATTCTTATTTTTTGGTGGTGGACGAGGTCCAGGTAGCTTTTGGAGCCCTTATAACCAAATATATGGATGTAGTGGCTTTAATTCTGATTGGTGTAATAATACTGGCTTTACGAAGCTTGGAGCCAATACTCCTACTTCACTTAATTCCCTTGGACTTTCTAATGGTAACTACCAACCATAAAATATTCCTAAATCCATCTTCCTAAACTATTTTTTCATATAAAAATAACGCTCAGTAATATTCTAGTTACTAAGCGTTATTATATAAAATTATACTATATTGATTATAAATAGTCAAAGATTAATACTATTTTATTTATCTTCCTCCATGCTATTTTCTGTATCTTCTGCTTTTTCTTGAATACTCTCTACCTCTTCAACTACTTCAGCTTTCACTTCTTCCACAAGTTTTGCTCCACATTTTGAACAATATGCTACAGTATTATCTTGTTCTGTTCCACAGTTACTACAAATTTTTATTCCCTTTATAAGTTGAAGCTCTTTCTTCATTGCTTCCAATACTTGAAGTGACTCTGTTATACATGAACAAATATCCTGTATCTCCGCCACTTGATTTCTAGCATATAGTGTAAAATATTTCTTTCCTAATTCAGTATATAATCCATCAATCTTCTTTTCTTCATCTTTTATCTTATTACTTAGCTTGCTTATCTCAGCTATTTCCTTAGTTCTTTTAACAGTTTCTTGCCCTACATTAGATATCTTTTTACCAAAATTACTAAAAAACTCTGTCATAAAATTTCTCCTATTTTAATCAATCTATTCATTGTAATTTTATTATTTTTTTATGCTTTTATTACTATATTTAATTAAAGATACTATTTAAAGAATCTTAAATTAGACATAGAGATATTCATTTTTATAAAAAATAAAATAAGCATTCCAATAACTACTTTCTTTACTACCTAATATCAATATGAAACCATTTCTAAAATCTATATGAATCTTTTTTTATTATTTTATTTCTCTTATAACATGTGCTTTCTTATTATTAATCCAGCTATTTTTATCAATTTCAATAAAATAGCCTTGTCCATTTTTAACTTGCCAATTATAAAAGTCCTCATGTGGACTAGAATACTTGTCTAAAATAGCCATTATTGTACCGCCATGAACAATCAAGGCAACACATTCTTCACCTAACGATTGATTTATTATTTCTTCAAAGCACTTCTGACATCTTGTGATAAACTCTTCACGCCTTTCACCATTTGGTATATTGAAAGTTCCACCACTAGCCAACCATCTTTGATAATTAAGGTCATCTTTTAACTGATCATAATTCTTATTTTCAAAATCACCAAAGTTTGTTTCCTTTAAATCATCTTTTATTATGATTTCTGCTTTAGGATATATCATCTTAGCCGATTCCACACATCTCTTCATTGGACTTGAGTATACTTTATAAGCTCTTGGATAAATTTCTTTTGATATAGCATCAAATAATGAATATATACCATTTAGAGAAAGACTTTCATCTGTAACACCTATATATTTTTTATTTTTATTACCTTCAGTTATACCATGACGAATTAATGCAACACTTAAAGTTGAACTGAAATTTGTCTTTTCATTTCTCTCATCATGTGTATTTTCTTTTTTTATAATTACAGGTACACCAGCCATTACTCTGATAACAATGGCTGCTTTCTTAGCAATATTTGTACATGCCCTTCCTGTTTCTTCTCTCCAAATTCTTTCTTCTTTATCTAAAGGAACAATTCCACAACCAATTTCATCACTAATTATGATAATATCATTATTTTTTTCCAATAGTGCTTCAACAAAAGAAAGTATATTAATATTATCATTTAAAAGCCTTCTACATAATAAATGGAAATTGTATAATACCCTTTTATTTATATTATTGTAATCACATTCTTCACCATTACAAACATCCTCTTTAGTCAGATTATTCTTATCCAATACATATTTAAGCTTTCCTTGTGCTGTTCCGCCTATTACAAACTCTATCATGGTGTTCCTCCAAAAATAACTACAGCTATTAATAGTATAAATTCTAATATTTGCAAGAAATATCCAGCTAAGTCACCAGTTATTCCTTCAAATTCATTATACGACATTTTCTTATACTTAACAAAACATAAAATTGTCAAAATTATTGTACCAATGGCCAATAATCTATTTATAAATAGCATTATAACAAAAATAATCCCAATGTAAACAAACATACATTTCTTTACCACTTGTCTTTCAGCTGCATTGGAAAACATATATGCAAGACCACTATTTTTCGAACATTTAAATGTAACAATTGCAAATGCACTAAAAGCTCTTGATAGCATAAATACTAGAGCAATAAAAATTATATTATCTATTGTTATATTAACTTCTGTCCAAAAAGAAAATACTGCAATGAAATATACAACACAATATATTAAAGCAAAGGCTCCAATATGAGGATCCTTTAAAATTTCCAACTTTTTTTCTCTACTTTGATGTGAACTTCTAGCATCTACTGTATCACAAAATCCATCAATATGTATTCCACCAGTAATAATTACTGGTATAATAGTAGCAATACCAGCAAATAAAATACTACCTATTGCTAAAAATTTAGCTAAGTACATCCATGCAGCCATTATTATTCCTATTACAAGTCCCACCAATGGGAAAAAGCACATGGCATATTTCATATTTTCCTTTTTCCAATCAATATTAGGCATAGGAATTTTAGAGTACATAGAAAATGTAATTATCATTGATTCTAAAATATTTTTCATCTTTAATCACCTACAATTTCTAAACTTCTATAAGAAGAATTATTTTATTCTTACTTCTATTCCATAAACTATCTCTATAACTTCATCGGCCATAATTGATAACTCTTTATTTATTATAGCTAAATTTTTAATATAATCTTCTGTATCTGCATCATATTTATTCCCATCAGAAAAAATTTCATTACTTACAATAACCAAATTTTCACATTTACCTTTTAATATTCTAATTCCTCTTATAATTTCTGCTACAGCATTTTCTCTACATCTATTTTTATTATACATTTCATTAGCTAATAAATTAGAAATACATTCTAACAGAATTGTACTATCCTTAGTAATATCCTTACTTTTTATGGAGTCTAAACCATAAGGGCATTCTATTGTATGAAATCCCTTTTCTATTCTCATTTCTCTATGTCTTGCTATCTTTTTATGACATTCATCATCATAGGGCATCATTGTAGCAATATATATTAATGAACCTTTTTTTCGAGACATACTTATATTTTCAGCATATTCTGATTTTCCACTGGCTGCCCCACCAGTAACTAATGTAAGCATAAAACTACCTCCTTTAAAAGAATTTAACTATACAGTATTTTTATTTACAAGCTAATTAAATCAGAAACCCCTAATAAAGAAGTTTCTGATTCTTTGCTAAAAACTATATAATTATAAATTAACTTAATGGTTTGTATTTATCAATATTTATTTCTTCAAAGGTGCTCATATTTTTATACACTGTCATGGCCATATCTAATAATGGCATTACAGATACAGCACCTGTACCTTCTCCTAAACACATATTGCAATCTATAAATGGCTTTAAATTCAATTCTTCCATAATTGCAATTGCAGCAGGTTCTTTTGATAAATGAGATGGTATGATATATCCTTTAACTTTTGGACAAATCTTCACAGCCACTAAAGCTGCCACTGCAGAAATAAATCCATCAATGACTATAGGAATATTTAATGCTGCTCCACCAATAAATACACCCACAAGTCCTGCAATATCAAGGCCTCCAACTTTACTTAAAACATCAATCGGATCTTCCTTTTCTGGATTATTAATTTCGATGGCTTTCTTTATTGAATTTATCTTCTTATCTAAACCACTTGATGATAACCCTGCTCCTCTTCCTGTTACCTCTTCCACATTTCTATCTAAAAGAACAGCTGCAATTGCGCTGCTAGTAGTTGTATTACCAATACCCATTTCACCGGTAGCAATTATTCCATATCCTTTATCCTTTAAATCTTTAACTATTTTAATACCGCATTCAACAGCTTCTATAGCCGTATATTTTGTCATTGCAGGCTCTTTAGTCATATTCTTAGTACCATACATCAACTTTTTTTCTATTATACCATCAATATACATATCTCTTGCTATGCCTATATCAACAGGTATTACATCTACATTTACACACTTTGCCATATTATTAACAGATGTCTCGCCCTTAACCATATTTGCAGCTACAATTGCTGTAACTTCCTGTCCTGTCTGTGTTACTCCTTCTTCAACTACCCCATTATCAGCACACATCACTACAACAGCTCGCTTTTTAAGATTTACATTGGGGTTCCTTGTTATTCCAGCTATCTTAATAACTACTTCTTCTAATAGACCTAAACCATTAAGCGGCTTTGCTATGTTATTCCAACGTTTTTCTGACACTTTCATAGCATCTATATCTAGTTCTTTAATTACTGATAACATATCTTTTAAATAAACTGACATCCTACCTCACCTTTTTATAATCATTACATTTATCTATGAAATTACTTGCAAAGGCAATATTGAAATAATAATGCTACTCAACTTGAGTTAATAATCTTTTCATTACATCCTTAACTTTAGGCATTCCTAACTCTTCTTGCGCTATGACAATAACTGCCTTTATATCATTATCTGATGAATCCATTTTATATGCTGCAAACTTCATTATTACATCATCATCAAGGAATTCTTCTATTTCTACTGCAATTTCTTCTGTAAGAGCCATATACTCTTCAAATAAAATGTCTTCATCTAATTCACTTAAATTAAATTCTTCACTTAACTCTTCATTTAACAAATCAATGTTCATACTTAAATTGAAAGCAACTATATCTTCTCTCTTAGAGCCTTTACTCATATCTTTTATTACTTTAAATTCAGTATTATCCTCAATTAATTTTTTCATATCCATGCTGTCTACAACTCTATTTCCAAATGCTATATACATTAAACTATCTCCTATATTTTTTATTATTTCATTGTTATATTGTTTGTCTTTGGGAATAATCCTTCAAAGAATTTATCAAATCCATCATCACATAATTCAATATTCTCATTATCATTTACATAGAAATTATTCATAGTTCCTACTATTAAATCAAATTTCTTTAAATTGCTTTCTTCTAATAATACATTATATAAATATGCTAAATGATTTTGCATATAAACTTGCATTTCTTTTACTTCTTCATCAGTAAGCTTTCCTTCTTCTTGTAATTTCTTTACTGGTCCATTTTTAAATATAAAATATGTACTTGCTTTAGTAATATTTTTTATATATTCTTGTAAAATTTTTCCTTCCATTATTACAACACCTCATACACTTAATTTTTCACTCATACAGTATATCATATTTACATAACTAATATCAAAATATGGTGATTTTTAATAATATTATCTATAAATTTAGCAAATCTATGCTTATAATATAATAAATAAGTATAAATAAAGGAGATGTTTATTTGAATTCATTATTAAAAACTAATGACTATATTGGACTTGTAGCTAATTCTAATGGTATTGATATAGCAAATAAAGATAAAATCGATAATTTAATAGCATGTCTTAAAGAGCTTGGATTAAATCCCCTTCTTTCATCTATATTTTATAAAAAGCAAGGACCATTTAATGGTACTGGGCAGGAAAGAGCTGATGTACTCAATACATATTTTAATGACCCTAACATCAAGGCTATCTTTGACCTTTCTGGTGGAGATCTTTCTAATGAAACACTAGATTACATAGATTTTCAAACTATATCAGATAATCCTAAGCCTTTTTTTGGCTATAGTGATTTATCAACACTATTAAATGCCATAAATACTAAATCTCATATAGCTACTTATCATTATCAATTAAGACACCTTATAGGTAGAAACTCTCTTGAACAAAAAGAATACTTTTTAAATAGCTTTATGAAGTCTAATATGCCTAAATTTAAATATGAATTTATTCGCGGTTCACAAATGGAAGGTATTGTTATTGGAGGTAATATACGTTGTTTCCTTAAGCTTATGGGCACCAAATATCAACCTGACTTTAATAATAAAATCTTATTCCTTGAAAGTTTAAGTGGAGATTGTGCAAAGATGGCAACATTTCTTAGACAATATAAGCAAATAGGTGCCTTTGATAATCTTAATGGAATCATACTTGGAACCTTCACTGAAATGGAAAAAGAAAAATATAAACCTACCATTGAAGAAATGATTATTTCTTTAGTAGATTCCTCTATTCCTATAGCTAAATCTTTGGAACTAGGCCATGGTGAAGATTGTAAATGTATTATAATTGGCAATCATTATTCATTAAAAAAACAAAAACTGGAAGTTTAATTTCCAGTTTTTATTTCATTCATATCATAAAAATTTTCAGATATAAACTTAAATAGTACTTCACTTAATTTTTCCAAATCACTATAATCTATGTTATCAAGATTATCATTATTAGTATGAACAATATCTATTATATTATCATCACCAAGTACAAGTGATGGGTATCCATACATTCTAAATATTTGATGATCACTGGTTCCTCTGAGAACACCATTTTTAGTTGCATAAATATTATCATTATATGCAACTCCTTCTTCATTAAACAGTTCTCTCATAGCACTATATAATTTCTCAGATTTTACATCGTTATTTCCCATTGCTAATTCCATACAATTTTTTGCACCAACACAATCAATATTTATATTATAGCATTTGTTATATTTCTTATTATATTTTTTCATAAATTCATTACTTCCATTTAAACCTGTTTCTTCAGCATTATAGGCAACAATTACAATATCATCTTTAAAAACTTTTTTCTTGGCTTCTACATTTAGTTTTCTAGCAGTTTCTAAAATTACGCTTATACCTGACGCATTATCAATAGCTCCCATTAATTTCTGTCCATTATCACCTACAATATGATCAAAATGTGCTGTTAAAAATACAGCATTTTCTCCTTCAGTTCCTTTTATAACACCTACCACATTATTAATAGCGAAATTCTCCTTACCTCGATATCTCAATCCTGTTTCATTATAAAAGCTTTTTCCATCAAATATATCCAATTCTATTTCTGTAAAATAATCTTTTATATACTCAGCAGCCTTTATATTTTCATCTGTTGCTACTACTCTACCTCTATATTCATCTGAGCATAATGTTTCCATTATCTTTTGAACATTTTCTGTACTTTCAACTTCATACTGTTCTTTATTAATTAATGCCTCAGCACCAATATTACTTAATATAAATATTAGCACTGATAGTAAAACTTTAATTACTATTTTTTTCATTTATCAACTTTCCCTTTACAATAAATATAAAATTTTAAATGACATAAAACTTTTAATTCTATGTCATTTAACATTCAACTACCTTCTTAATAAATATACTCCTAGAGCACCTAATGCCATTCCAACTCCTAAATACATTAAGGGTTTGGAATCAAATTGCATCATATTTCTAATATTAAATCCTTCATCTTCCTGCTCATCATTTTCATAATCATAATTATCATCACAGCAAAATATACACTCTTCCTTATCATGAATTTTCGGTCTTTTCACTCTTCTCATAATTGCATTTAATTCTTTTTCAAGATTTATTCCTGTACTTAAATTCATTAATTATCACCTCAAAGTTATTATAAACATTTTATTTAAGTATTACTCTCCATATCTTATTCTATTTAATATATTTTTTTTATTTTTCTTAAATCTAATTGTTACACTAATTTTTTTATTGCTTATTCTCATTTACGAGTATTTTATTTAAGACTTTATATGGTATAAATTTTTAAATCATATCTGCTTTTTCATATTAAGTCTAATGCAATATATGATTATAAGAATGAGTAACAACTAGTATATATTTACCTCTTCATAAAAATCTAACAGTTACTTTTTATTATTACTTATACTTATTTACGAGTATTTTATTTAAGTTTATATAAAAAATATTAATACCCTCTTCATAATAGAAGAGGGTATTAATATTTTTTATAATTTTATGTTAATTGCATCTAATAAAAGCTGAGCTGATTCCACATTAGTTGCTAGTGGTACCTTATATACATCACATAACCTTAAAAGTGCCATAATGTCAGGTTCATGTGGCTGTGATGTTAGAGGATCTCTTAAAAAGATTATCATGTCTACATTGTGATCTGCCACTAAAGCACCTATTTGTTGATCTCCTCCTAAAGGTCCACTCTTATATCTATAAATTTGTAAATTCGTATTTTCCATTACTCTAAGACCAGTTGTTCCTGTAGAAACCAATTCAACTTTCTTTAAAATACTTTCATTCTTTTTTGCAAATTGAATCATTTCTTCTTTTTTCTTATCATGTGCTATTAAAGCTATTCTCATTTTCTCATCCTCCATATTCCCTATTTACCTATATACTATCATTATTTGCTATTTAATTCATCTATTATTTTTTTTACATCTTTATATCTAGGATCATATTGATAAACTATATTGAAATATTCATAAGCATCTTCCTTATGTCCCATAATCTTAAAACATCTTGCTAAATTATAATAAACATCAACACTGCCTTCATCTAAATCTATCGCTCTTTCATAATTTTCTAAAGCTTTTTCATAATTCTTATTAGCCATATGATATTCTGCTATACCAATATATACACTACCTATATTTGCATCTAATTTTAGAGCATCTTCAAAATCTGTCATTGCCTCACTAGATTTATGTAAATATTTAAGCTTAATCCAACCTACATTTGCCTTTATATGTGCTGCATCTGAACTACTTAATGTATTTGAACTAAGCACTTTTTCTGCTCTTGCTATCCCTTCTTCATATCTTCCAAGTTTAATATCTATATCTGTAAGATATGCTACTACAAAAAAACTATTAGGATTACTATCTAATATTTCTATAAAGACTTTCTTACTTTCTTCATATCTTTCTAAATAAAATAAAGCTTCACCTTTTAAGCTTTTAGCATAATTAACATTAATAATATTCTTTTCTAGAGCCTCATTTATTTCTTCTATTGCTCTCTCATAATCCTCTAATGCCATTAAAGCATCAGCTACATAAACATGTATTTCTGGATTTTTACTATTTTCTAATTCTTCCATGGCATAAGCAAGAGCTGTTGCTGCATCTTCCTCTAATCTTTCTGCGTATCCCCATAAAAATTCTTCTCTTATTTTCATTTATAAATTCCTCCTAATTAATCGAAGTGATTAAACTTCATAACTATTTCTCCTATGCTCTTTCTTTATCTAATTTTCTATTATATAAATACATATATAATGACGCTCCAAAAATTACTACGTATCCTATTATACTCATATAATCTGGTAATACTCCAAAGATTACAAAGCTAATTATAGCTGAGAAAATTATATTGGAATAATCAAAAATTGAAATTTCTTTTGATGGTGCATATTTATATGCTAAAGTAATTCCAAATTGCCCTACAGTAGCAAATATTCCAGCAAATATCAAGTACATAAACTGCATAATTCCCATAGGTTTATATACAGCTATCATAAATGGTGCTATTACTATTAAAGAAAAGGTTGAAAAATAGAATACAATAGTATAATGCTTTTCCTTTCCTCCCAAAAATCTTAAACATGTGTAGGCTGCCGCTGCACATATTGCTCCTAATACTCCCACCATCGCTGGAACTACTGCCATATTAAATTCTGGCCTAATGATAAATAAAGCTCCTATAAAGGCAATTATTATGGAAATCAACTGTCTTGAATTTATTTTTTCCTTTAAGAATAATGCTGAAAAAATAATAACAAGAAATGGGCTTAACTTATTAAGCATATTTGCATCTGATAAGACAAGATTATCAATAGCATAAAAATTAAATATTATACCTAAAGTTCCAAAAGCTGATCTTGTTATTAATATATTCTGGTTCTCTCTTTTACCAAAGAAACTCTGCTTATGTTTGATAATAAAAAACATTGCTACAAAACAAGAAACCAGATTTCTAAAAAATGTTTTCTGAAATGATGGTAAATCACCTGCTAATTTTACAAAGGCAGACATCATAGCAAATCCAAAGGCAGAAATTATAATTAAAATTATTCCTTTGCTTCTATTTCCTATCTTATCCATATTGTATATTCTCCTTATAAATTTTTTAATATAATTTAGAATAACATAATTAATTTATAAATTCTACTTAAAAGCTATCTATATGCCCTTATCACATTTCTTATCACTATAATATTTCCTTAATCCTTCAAAAGTTGCTTTTTTTCCTGAAGTTATACACTTTTCAACATACTCTTTCAATACATAAATACTCATTTAAATCACCTCTGAATTTATTTATATTCATATATATGTATCTATAATTATGTAAATGACAAAAAAAGAAATCAGCAAAAATTAATTTTTACTGATTTCTTTATTTAAGATATTAAACCGATTCTAAAATTTTAATCTGCCTCTGTCTCAAACCTATTTTCTTATTAATTATCCATGAGAAAGCAACAAGTAATAAAAACGTAATTCTAAAGTTTGTTAATAAGGAGAATACTGAGAATATTAATGATAATTTATATAATGCCTTTGACTTATTTCTTATTATTATATACTTCATAACAAATGAAAGTGAATCTTTTATAATGAAGTAAAAGAATATTACTTCTACTGACATAATAACTACTCTTAAATAATCCATTGTTATTTCTATATTATAAGCTTTAATAAATTCTACTATGGCTACATATACTATAGAAAATCTATACGCTTCTTTACTACAACATAAAAATGCACCATATTTATTAAATTGCTTTATTATGTTAAATTTTCTTTTAGTATTTTTATCTAATATCCTTAGTTTATTTCCTAAAAACATAGCTCCTAAATAGACCGCAATCACTGTTCCTACTGGTATGGTTGCAATACTTAAATAAATAACCAATGATGAATAATACTCTGGTAATATTATATTAGGATTATATGTACTTACTGCCATTATTACAGTTTGTAGAATTTCTTCTGAATCTTTAATGAGACTGTACCCTGTAAGTGTTGAAAAATATATATCCACAAATATTATTATAAAAGTGGCAAGTACTGATGACAATAATAAATCATCAAAAATACTGCTATCCTTACTAATAAATAATGTACATATAAATCCAATTATCATACCTTGTGCCATCCAAACTGCTGCTATAACATTACCTAATACAAAAAAAACAATTGTCAATGAAGTAATGCTCATAAATAATGCTTGCTTTCTGTCAAGCTTAAAAAATACAATACAAATATATATAGGTACTATTACGTCTAGAAATAAGGTACATGCAATACCCGTACTAATGGCTATTACACTTAACAAAATAAATATAGCTGAGAAAACAGCTGAATAAGTAATATTTTTTGTATTCATAAATATTATCTCTTTCTTAATTATACTCTTTTATCAATATTATCTATTGCAAAATTAACATATTCCATAAATCTATCTACTATATGGTTTTCTGAATATTGATCATCATATAAAATTTCATATAGAGCTGAAGAAAATAATATTCCTACAAAGCAACATCCCATAACCTCCAATGCTTCTTTATCTGCTTTTCCCTTAGTTATATCATTTATTCTATTGGAATTTATATTTACAAGTCTTCTAAGTTCTTGTCTCATTTCTTGATGCCTATTCTTATCTCCCCATATTTGACTCATTATTACTCTAAAGAATTCTTTATTCTTATAAACATATCTTAACTGTACTTTAGCTGATATTTTTAACTTTTCAAGAGGATCACCAATTTCCTTTATGGCGTCAAGCACTTCACTCTTAATTACTTTCATTCCTTCATCTATGACAAATTTAAAAATTTCCTCTTTACCCTTAAAATTATAATATAATGTTCCTTTTGCTACTCCTGCTTCTGAAGCTATTTCATCCACTGTGGCACTATCATATCCCTCTATAGAAAACACCTTTATTGCTGCATTAAATATTGCCTTTTTTGTTTTATTCATTTCTTCCTCCCTTTTCTCCATACGCTTTCTTTAAATATCTTCATAAATAGCAGCGACAAACTATTGCTACTACTATACTTTTAATATTTCACTTGTATACTTTTCACAGTTTTCTTTATTAGTAATTATTATTACATCTTCCATTTTACAAAAAGTTATAAAGCTACTTTCATCAAATTTACTTTTATCTGCAAGTAAATATGCCTTGTTACATTTCTTTATTGCTTCTTTCTTTACCATGGCTTCATTAGCATCTGGAGTAGTACAACCATTTTCTACACTTACTCCATTAGCTCCAAAAAAGCCTTTAGTAAAATTATAGCTTTCAAGGTCATCTACAGCCTTTACACCTACAATAGCTTCTGTAACACCTTTTATTTCTCCACCTAAGATAAAAGTTTTTATATTCATATCAACTAATTTTTTAGCATGGGCAATTCCATTAGTAACTACGGTAATATCTTTATTCTTTAAATAATCAATCATATGTTCTGTGGTTGTTCCAGCATCTATATATATATAGTCTCCATCTTCAACCATTTTAGAAGCAAACTTTGCTATTTCACTTTTTTCACTTTTATTTATTTTCTGCCTAAAAATAACCTTATAATCATTCCTAAAGTAATCATCGCCAATGGCTATTGCTCCTCCATGGACCTTTTTTAACTTTCCTTCCTTATCAAGCATTTGGAGGTCTCTTCTAATAGTTGATTCAGAGGCACCAATTTCATCTATAAGTTCTGTCAAAGTTACCATAGAATTAATTTTCAACTTTTCTAAAATTATTTTCTTTCTCTCTTCAACTAGCATTTTTCTTCCTTCCTCTTTATAAGAACAATTCCTTTATTTCATCTTCACTTAATGTTCCAAGTAGACTTCCATCCTTATAATCTCCATTCATTATTTCTCCAATTACTTCTTTTTTATCCTCTTGTAACTTAAGTATCTTTTCTTCAATAGTCCCTTTTGCAATAAGTTTTATTACTTCAACATTACTTTTTTGCCCAAATCTATGAGCTCTATCTGTTGCTTGATCTTCTATAGCTGGATTCCACCATGGATCAAAATGAATTACCATATCTGCGGATGTTAAATTAAGTCCTGTACCTCCAGCTTTTAAAGATATTAGAAAAACACTTACATCATTCCTACTATTAAAATCATTAACAAGCTTTATTCTTTCTTGTGCTTTTGTTGATCCATCTAGATAATAATAATTTATCTTATTTTCATTTAATGTCTTTTTTATACTATCCAATACCGATGTAAATTGCGAGAATAAAAGTATCTTTCTTTCTGCATTAATGGCTTCACTAACAATTGAAACTGCTGTATCTATTTTACTACTTCCGCCATTATACCCTTCAACTATAACAGATGGATCTAAACATAACTGCCTTAGCTTTGTTAAATATGAAAATATAGTTATCTTATCCTTAGTAATATCCTTATCATTCATCTTTTCCTTTATATCGGCAATATAAGATGAATAAACCTTCTTCTGCTCTTCATTCATTTCCACATAATATTTCTTTTCTATCTTATCTGGTAATTCCAACATAACATTTTTCTTAAGTCTTCTTAAAACAAAAGGTTGTATCATTTTCTTAAGCGCTACAGTACCTTCTCTAGTTCCAACAAATCTTTCCTGGAACCGATTTTTATTATAAAGGTACCCTGGCATTACAAAGTCAAAAATTGACCATAATTCTAAGAGATTATTTTCTATTGGTGTACCTGTAAGGGCAAATTTAACTTTAGCTTTTATTTCTTTTACAATTTCACTGCTTATAGATTGAGAATTTTTTATATGTTGTGCTTCATCTATTATACAATAATCAAACTCCTTGCCATCATACCATTCATAATCATTCTTAAGTGTTCCATATGTTGTGAGTATAACATCATAGGAAGATATATTTTCCATAATTTCAACTCTCTCTTCTTTATTTCCATGCAATACAGCAACATTCATTGATGGTGCAAAATTTTCAAACTCACTTTTCCAATTATAAATTAATGATGTTGGTGTCACTATAAGTGATTTTTTATGGTTATCCTGTTCTGAAAGCAAGAATGTTATGGTTTGAATTGTTTTTCCAAGTCCCATTTCATCTGCTAAAATCCCACCAAATTCATAATGACTTAAATTTTTAAACCAATTATATCCAGTTATTTGATAATCTCTAAGCTTAGCATTCAATTCTGTTGGAATATTATAATTAACTTCCTCAATAGTCTTAAGCTTATTAGAAATATGTGATACAATTTCCTTGCCATCTATATAGGACATATTTCCACTTTCTATTGCTTCATTTATAAATGCTGCTCTATTTCTATGAACTCTAATTCTATTATCATCTATTCTATTATCTAAAGCTAATATTTCAGCCAAAGTAAAAAAATCTTTCACCTTTTCATCAGTAAAGTTGACAAATGAATCATTCTTCAATTTATAAAACTTTCTTTTTTCTTTAAAAGCTCTCAAAATATCTGCAAACTCTGATTTATCAATTTCCTCCACTTCAAAGGTAAACTCTAGGAAATTGCTATTACCATCTTTCTTTATAGATCCTTTCATAGATGTAGCTCCATAAATCTTCCTATCTTTAAACCTATCAGAATAAAATACCTCTGCACATTCTTTCACATCTTTTAAATCACTTAAAAAAAATTCATATAAATTCTCATCATTACCATTAAAGATAAATTTTCCTTTATCTCTATAAAATTTATGTCCATTTAAAACATTTTCAATATGTTGTTCTTTATTTAAATTTCTTATTATATATTGTTCATTATTTGGCCCATTAGCAAGATTGAAAGACTCTTCACCATAATTCATCTTTACATCAGCCCAAGTGCTTTTCTTATCTCTATCAAAAAATATCTCTATCTTTAAATCTTCTTTTACTATATTTTTCTTTAGGTTATCATCAAGATTAACCTCTTTTGTAATTATATCTAAAGCAGGAATTATCTTAGTAAATACATCTTTCTTCTTTTCACCTTTAAATGATAATTTTTCATTATCCTTTAATGCTGAGTAAAATAATTTATATTTTTGAGCCTGCTTTTTTGATGGTAGATATACTACATCATCGTAAATATACACATCTCCTTTATATGTAAGCGGCTTTGGAAGGTTATTTGCTATGGTTAAATTAATACTGTTATCGCTTTCTTCCAAATTAAACATTAGTGGCATATCTTCTTTCTTTATCTGTATCTTTTTTTCTTCATCTTTCTCCATAAATATTATTTTCTTATGAGATAAGCATTCTAAAAATCTTCTTAATGTCTGTGATGGTATTAATAACATCTTATTTTTAGAAATTAGTCCACTGCTCGTTCTTCCATAAGAAGGACCACTGCCTAATGCTTCATTTAACCCTGCATATTCTTCAATAAAATCAATAATTCTTTCATCTTCCTCTGAAAAGTAATGTCTTTTTGGATCATAAATGAAATTCTTACCATAAATTAATTTTTCCTCATTTATTTTTGCTTTCACAAACTCAGGAATATTTTTCATTACATAAAGATGATTACTACCTATTTTAAAATCTGCTTCAAAAAAAGGTTCGCCTCTAAAATAGCTTTTCTTTTCTAAAGAAACCTCTATATTTAACATTTCTTTTTCATTATCATCTTCATCTAACTGTTCTAACAGTTTTTTGCTATAATCCATATCTATTTTCCTAGGATTTAAGCCTTGATCTCTACTATCTTCTTTAAGCCTTTCTTCTAGGATATCTATAAATCTATAAAATGTGGCAGCTACGTGCTTACATATATAATTTTCATTAAAATCAGCATTATTTCTATAATCAAGGCATTCACATTCTGTATATATTAACTTTAAATTCTTTATGTCTATAGAAATATTAATACTATACATTTCTCTGCTTTCACTAGACATAACCTTACCATAAATATCTAAAGAGTCATACTGTGGGTCTACCATAGATTTAACTTGATGTACTAACCCTTCATTTACAGATCTTCGTCCCCTTGGGAGCCTATTTTTTATATCATGACTTGTCATTAAACTATTTAACTCTCTAATATTCACTGCTCCACCTCACGCTTTTAATAAATTAACTATTATATTATATACCATGTTTTTCTTTTATTAAACATTATTATTTATTAAGTAAGTTGTTAACTTATTTTCTCTTGTATATAATTAAATATAACTACATAAAATTGTAATATACCTTAAGGAGATGATTTATCCATGGAAACTAGTAAAAGTTATGATGAAAATATATTTAATGAAATACTTAGTCTTATAAATAAAAATAAAGCATCTTTAGCAGAAGAAAAACTTAATTCCATTGCTGAAAAAAATGCTATGTGGAATTACCTTTATGGGCTTATACTATTTAATAAATCATGGTATGATAGTGCCCTATCCTACTTTAATAACGCTATATCATTAGATCCATCCAATGTATTTATTAAGGAATCCTATGTTAATCTTATGGCAAGGCATAGACATTATTCTGATGATTACTATAGTAGTGGCTACAGAAGACGAAATCGTGGTTGCTCTTGTTGTTGCTGTGATGACTGTTGTTGCAATTATGAAATAAGCTGTTGTGATCTTATATGCTTAGACCAATGTTGTGAATGTATGGGTGGAGATTTTATTAACTGTATATAAAAAAGTACTGCCAAATAATCCTGGCAGTACTTTTCTTATTTTTTAGATACATATACGTTATTTTTTATATAAAATCTCCATGGAAAATTGATAGCTTCTTCAGCATAATCTATTCCAACTCTTGTGGTTTCAACTATGTCTATTTCTTCCTTATTTCCTTCTTCAATATATAAAGTACTTTCTTCGTATAACCTATGATAATTTTCCTTCTTTGTAATATTAAGTGCCATGCATAATTTAGCAGGTCCATTGGTAAGACTCTTTTTTTGTGTTTTACTTAATTTATCATACTTCTTCTTTAATCTTATTTCTGCTAAATACTCAAAATTATCCAGAGGTTCCACTGCTCTTATAAGTACTCCTGATGCTACATCTTCTTTGTCACTTATGACATTAAAGCAATGATATAATCCATAAATAAAATAGACGTATGATATACCTCCGCTATGAAAAAGTGGCTCTGTACGTTCTGTCCTTCTACCATTGTAAGCATGTGAAGCCTTATCAATATCTCCAATATAACTTTCTGTTTCTACAATTTTACACTTTATAACTTTACCATCTACTTTTCTCACTAAGACTTTTCCTAATAATTTTTTAGCTACAGTTATGGCATCTTCTTCATAAAACTCTTTTGGTAATATCATCTTTTCCTCCTAAATGTATCTTTCTTATTAGTATTTTAACTTACTATTCAAAATATTATAACTTATTATTGGCTATTATAACTAAGCACTCATTTACCATATTTAGAATATACTATACTGAATTATCAAATCTTTAAGGAGATTTATTTAATGAATCCATATAAAATTTTAGGCATTCCGCCTACAGCATCAAAGGATGAAATAGAAAATGCTTATGAAAGAATCGTAGATACTTATCAAATTGATAATGCTGATTCTGATGATTATTATTTGATGGAAGATAAAATTTCTGAAGCTAATGAAGCATATAACACACTTATCAATGACTTAAAGTATAAAGAGATTAGAAGTCTCATTGAAAATGAACAATTTATTTCTGCTGAAACAGAATTAAATTTAATTTCTGATAAGAATAATGCTGAATGGAATTATTTAAAGGGTTTTGTCATGTTAAAGAAAGGTTGGGTACAATCTGGAGTAAATCATTTAAAGACTGCTGCTGAATTAAACCCAACAAATCCTGAATATAAAGAAACCATGGCTATTTTATCAAGAAAGATCAACACCATAAAGCAAAATTATGCTAGAGCTGCTGCCGCTGCCAATATTAAAGCTAATCAAAATAATATGAACATGTGTGGTGGAAATAATGGCGGTGGTAACGGCATGTGCGGAGATATGGGTAATTTAGGAAATATGATGGGTGGAGGGAATCCTTTAGCAAATATGATGGGCGGCAATGCTAATCCAATGGGTAATAATCCAGCTGGTGGTGCAGTTCCAAATGGAGGAATGGCTCAAAATCCTACTGGTGGTAATGCAATGAATGGCAATCCTTTACAAAACATGCTACTTCAAAGCCTATTCTCAGGAGGAAATAATGGTGCTATGAACATGTGCGGCAACAGTGGTGGAAAAATGTGTTAAGTAAGGTGGCTAGTAAATAAATGTTTGGTTATATTACACCACTATACAATGAGTTAAAGCTTGGAGATTACTATTATTTTAAAAGCTATTACTGTGGTCTTTGTAATACCATAAAAGAAAACTTTGGCAATCTTCCTCGATTAACCTTAAATTATGATTTAACCTTCATTGGTTTCCTTTTAGATGGGCTAAGCAATGAACCTATCAATACTAAATCAATTCATTGTCTTAAACATTTAACAACTAAAACTGTAATCTGTCAACCTACAAATGCATTAAATTATATTTCTGCCGTTAATATAATCATTTCCACCTTAAAGCTTAAAGATGATATAGTAGATGATGGAAGTATTAAAGGTAGACTATTTTATACACTTTTTATTCCAGCTGATAAGAAGGCCAAAAATCATTTAAAATCACTTTTTTCCATTATTGATGAAAATATGACCATCTTATCTGAGTATGAAAAAAATCTTAATTTTACATCATTAGATGAGGTATGTCATCCCTTCAGCGTAATAATTGCCTCCATCCTAAGTCTATATCCATATAGTTTTCCAGATGACAATGCTAAAATACGAGAAACTCTCTATAATCTTGGCTACTCAATTGGAAAATGGATTTATCTAATGGATGCCTTAGATGATTGGCATGATGATTTAGATAATGATAAATTTAATCCACTAAATACCATATATAATGGAAATAGCATTCCTTTTGAAGATATTATAAATTTAGTAATTGAAGATATTGACTTTATCATTTTTAGCTGCTTAAATAACTGTAGCGAATATATTAAGGCTCTTCCTTTTAAAAAACATTATCCAATTATTGAAAATGTTATTGACCTTGGAATGCCTAAATCATATTATGCTGTAATATTTAAGCTTAAAGAATTATTAAATTTAAAAGAAGCTAGTGTCACATAAAGTTAGACACTAGCTTCTTTTAAATTTAATATGTTTTTTTATTTTTCATAAATAACAATATCTCTTATACTATCTTCTTTTATAACATCATCTTCTATATCATATACATTAGTGATAGTAACCTTCTTAACTTCTCCCTTTAACTCATCAGCCCTTGCCATAAAGTAAGTTTTTACTTTCTTATCAAGTTTAACTTCTTCTAACATAGGTGTTTTGTATTGTCCCTCCGTTGTTTCTACTACAACTTCACATAAATTTCCTTCCTTACCAAAGCTATATGCTTCTGAACTATTATTTGATATATCAGCCCTTAAAATATATCCATCTACTAGCTTTATGATTTTTGATAAGTATATATTAAGTTTTCCTGAAACTATTTCTGGAGCTTCAACATTAATACACTCTATTACTCCATCTGGTGAAACAGCCCATCCATCGTCTTCTTTTATCATGGCATAAGTATATGTGTATGGAACTTCTTTTCCATCTTCCATAATTGCCATATTTACCACTGCTTTTTCTATGTTTTCATCTATAGCTTCAATACTTTCAGTTTCAGACTTAGTAATTTGAGCATTTTTTCTATTGGCTTCTAACATCTTTACTACTGTGCCACTACTATAGCCTACCGAATCTAAATATACATCAGAATATAATGAAACCATGTTTTCTATGTCATTTGCTTTATTATATTCATTAAATAAGTTTATTACCTCTTCGGCACTTTCAGCTCTAACTGGTGTCACATCTTTTGTAGTACATCCTGTGAAAAGGGTAGCAATGATTCCTGTTGATACTAATCCCACAACTAATCTTTTGGTAAATTTCATATTATTCTCCTTTACGTATATATTTTCCTTTATTAAGCATAACATAAATAACTTTATTTTTCAGCATTGACTTAAAAAAAAGATAATGTTTACAAATTATTTATTTTATGATTGAAGCCTTCATTCTCTGAAGGCTTCAACTTCTATATAGATCTTATATAAAATCCCTTATTATATATATCCTTATCATACTTTATCTCAATACCATTACATATTTTTTCATATTCCTTATGTACTACAAAAGTTATTCCATCTACTGATTCTTCAATATCATTTTCACCTTTGAAATCTACATATATTTCATATGCTGGCTTTCCACACCCAATGAAAGGCTTAACTCTTATATAATTCTCATTACTATTTTTTATCATTTCCTCTAATGCATTTTTAGCTTTTTTATCAAAAATTATCTTCAAAAAAACATCTCCTTTGTCTATAATATATATTTATTATATACTATAGACAATATTTTAGCATTAGGAACTTTTCATATTTTATAAAAAGTCCCTAATACCAAGATATCCTTTTATATTTTTCCATTAATGTTAATAATTAATGGACTTTTGATAAACCAAACTCTTCATGTAAAAGATTTATGGCAATTTCAATATCCTTAGTATAGATAAGGCACCATATAGTCATATTAGAATCTGTTGTCTGTAATACTTCAATATTATTATTTTGCAGCACATTTATTATCCTAGCCATAATACCAGGTACCCCTGTCATTCCTGCTCCCACTATAGCTATTGTGCTACATTCCTCAATTATGCTATATTTAATTCCCACCAGTTCTAGTATACTACATACATTTTCCTTTTCTGATTTATCTACTGTAAAAAATTGATGTGCTGGAAAGATGTTGATAAGATCTAAACTTATATGATTCTTTGCAAGTATTTCTAATAAATTTTGATAGACCTTTATATTGCTATTTTCTGATAACCTTATCCTCACTTGAATTCTGTTATTAAGATAAGTTATACCTGTAATATATCTTCTTTCATTACCTATGGTATTATTACTTACTAATGTCCCCTTTGATTCACCCATGGTATTTTTTATAAATAGAGGAATATTGCCCTTCTTTGCTAAGTCTATAGCTTTAGGATGTATTACTTTAGCTCCTTGATCTGCCAATTGAAAAACTTCATTATACGTTATTTCATCAATAAGTGAAGCATCTTCAACTATTCTTGGATCTGCTGTCATAATCCCATCCACGTCAGTATATATTTCTATTTCTTTTGCATTTACAGCATTACCTAGAATACATGCTGTAGTATCGCTTCCCCCTCTACCTAAAGTAGTAAAATATCCATCTTTAGTTATTCCTTGAAAACCTGTAACAACAGGAACCTTTCCTTCTCTTACCACTGATAGTAATCTATCTATATCAATGCTTATATACTCAGCCTCGCAGAAATTATCATCAGTAATTATTCCAGCTTGTCCTCCTGTTAATGGTACTGCTTGAATTCCTTCATTATATAAAGCATTTGCTACTACAACAGAGCTTATAATTTCACCGCAGCACATCAAGAGATCTTTGGAATTTCTATTGGATTCCTTAAATTTATCATCTATAAGAGTCAATAAAGTATCAGTGGCATATGGTTGTCCTTTTCGCCCCATAGCAGATACAACCACTATAGGTGTAAACCCATTATCAATTGCCTCTTTTACTTTAACCGCTACCTGTTTTCGCCTGTCCTCTGTAGATACAGATGTACCTCCAAACTTTTGTACTATTATATTCAAGGAAATCTCCTCCTTAGCTAAGCTTTAGCTCTTTTAATTTTTCCTTCTTCTGCGGAGATTACTATTACGTTAGCACCAATTTTAGTAACGCATTCCCAAGGTATTTCTACAAATTCCCTGCTACCTCCAAAAAAGCTTAACTTATTACTGCTAACACCTACAACCAAGAATTTTAAGCATCCTTCTTCATCTATTATAAAGTCAATATTTTGAGAACTATCATATTTTTCTGCACATTCTAAATTAAATATTTCAAATTTCTCCAAATCACTAATAAGTTTTTCAGAACTATCTGCCTTTTTTTCATAATATTCAAAATCTTTCATAAACGAATTACCTCCTTGCTTTTCATAAAATTTTATGCTAAAAGGAGGTAATTTATTACCTAGGTAACTTTACTAACCCAGTGACATAATTATTATACTCTTTTGTCATTTACAATCAAATCTCTATTGTACGCTACGTCAGAAAGTCCTACTATTTTATTTAATCCATCAATTTCTACATCTTGACCCACATATGATGCACTTATTATTCCCGGCTTAAAGCACTCTTCCAATACATAGTTTATGTCTTGCTTATTTATTTTGTTAATCTTTTCAGTAACTTCTTCTGCTGTTTTTATCTTATTTTGTAATAACAAGCATTTAGCATTAGCAAACATTCTTGATGCAGTGCTTTCTAAACCTAAAAGATAACCAGAAATAAGTTTTTCTTTATTTATCTTAAGCTTTTCATCACTAATGCCTTTATCTGCAAAAAGTTTAAGCTCTCTACTTATAACTTCTAATGCTTTATTTGCAAACTGTTTACTTAAACCAGTATAAATATTTAAACTTCCAACACCTATATAAGGCTGTGAATATGAATATATAGTATAGCAAAGTCCTAACTCTTCTCTTACCTTTTGAAATAAAACTGATGAAGCTCCTCCACCAAAAATATTATTTAATAAAGCAAGTGAATATGCTCTTTCATGAGCATATGGAAGTCCCTTTAAACCAATATTTATATGAAGCTGTTCAATTTGCTTATTTACATAAGCTGCCCCTCCTAAAAGGTTTACTTCTTTATAAGTTGGTATATATATTTCATTTTTATCCCAAGAACCAAAATAATTTTCCATTAATTTTTTTAATTCATTTTTATCAAATTTTCCACATATACTTATTACTGAATTATGGGGAGTATAATGTTTTTTTACATATTCCTTAATTTTACTGCTATTTAATGATTTAATTATATCAATAGTTCCTAATATTGGATCAGCAAGAGAATTATCACCAAATATTACCTTTGAATGGATATCTTCTAGAACATCTTCTGGATTATCCTCACTCATATTTATTTCTTCTATTACAACGCCTTTTTCCTTTTCAATTTCCTCATCATCAAACTTTGCATTAAGAATCATATCTGAAAGTACATCTAGGCAAAGATTTAAATGTGTATATAATGATTTTGTATAATAACAAGTTGTTTCCTTGCTAGTATAGGCATTAATTTGTCCACCTACATTTTCTATGTGCTGAACTATTTCTTTGGCACTTCTCTTATTAGTACCTTTAAAAAACATATGCTCTATAAAATGTGAAATTCCATTAACTGAATTTTCTTCATTTCTTGATCCATTTTGAACCATAACTCCAACACTTACCGAATTCACATGTTCAATATATTCAGTAACAACTCTTAATCCGTTATCTAATGTATATATCTCAAACATAATTACCTCCACTTTTATAGTTTGATTTTAGTTTATTTTAATTTATACTATTTTATTCTATATACTAAAAAAAGAGAATTTTAATAATTCTCTTTCACATAATAAATATTATTTCGCTGAATAAATACTATTGTTCAGTTGTTTCCTCTTCATCTGGTAATGCATCTTTTCTAGAAAGGTTTATTCTGCCTTGTTGATCTATTTCAGTTACTTTTACAAGTATTTCATCACCAACAGATACTACATCTTCAACTTTATTTACTCTTGCTTTATCTAATTTAGATATGTGGCATAATCCTTCTTTATTTGGTAATATTTCAATAAATGCTCCAAAAGCAGCAATTTTTGTAACCTTACCTAAGTAAACTTCACCAACTTGAACTTCTTTTGTTAATCCTTCAATAATTCTTATGGCTTCATTTACCCCTTCATGATCAGGTGATGAAACAAATACTGTACCATCCTCTTTAATATCTATCTTAACACCAGTATCTGCAATAATCTTATTGATTACCTTTCCACCAGCACCAATTACATCTCTTATCTTTTCTGGATCAATACTTATAGTACAAGTCTTAGGTGCAAATTTAGATACTTCCTTTCTGCTCGCTGGAATGCATTCCTCTATCTTATCTAAAATAAATATTCTTGCTTTTCTAGCATCAGTAATTGCTTTAGAAATTACATCAAAGCTTAACCCCTTAATCTTAGTATCAACTTGGATAGAAGTTATACCTTCTGTTGTACCTGCAACTTTAAAGTCCATATCTCCAAAGAAATCTTCAATTCCTTGTATATCTGTTAATACTTCTTCATGAACTAAATCTTCTGAAGTTATTAATCCCATTGCTATACCAGCTGCTGGTCTCTTTATTGGAACACCTGCATCTAATAATGCTAGTGTAGAACCACAAACTGAAGCTTGAGAAGTTGATCCATTGGAACTTAATACTTCAGATACTAATCTTATAGTGTATGGGAATTCCTCTTCTGAAGGTATTAATGGTTCTAAAGCTCTTTCAGCTAAAGCTCCATGCCCTATTTCTCTTCTTCCTGGTCCTCTAAGTGGTCTAACTTCTCCAACTGAATAAGCAGGGAAGTTATAGTGATGCATATATCTCTTAGACTCTACTTCACCAATACCATCTATTATTTGGATGTCACCTACAGCTCCTAAAGTAGCTACAGTCATAACTTGAGTAAGACCTCTAGTGAATAAACCTGTACCATGAGTTCTAGGTAATATTCCTACTTCACATGAAATCTTTCTTATCTGATCAAATGCTCTTCCATCTGGTCTTCTCTTATGGTTAAGAAGCATATCTCTTACAACTTCTTTTTGCATAGAGTAAACTATTTCATTGATATCTCCTAAACAATCTGCATACTTCTCTTGGAATTCTTCTATGATTTTATCATTTACAATATCCATAGCAGCATTTCTTTCATCTTTATCAGTAATCCACATTGCTGCTTTAATCATCTCACCAGCAAACTCTTCTATATCAGCTTTTAATTCTGCGTTTGGTTTATAAAGAACTGGTTCTTTTTTTTCTTTACCAAATTTAGCCATAGCTTCTTCTTGGAATGCTACGATATCTTGACATTTTTCAAAACCGTATTCAATTGCTTTGATCATTGTTTCTTCTGGTATTTCATCTCCACCAGCTTCAATCATCATTACTCTTTCTTTTGTTGCACAAACAGTTAATTGAAGAATACTTTCTTCTCTTTCTTTTAATGTTGGATTTAAAACAAAGTTTCCATCAATTAATCCTACTTGGACGGCTCCAACTGGTGTTGTAAATGGAATGCTTGATATGCATAATGCCATAGACGCAGCATTAATTGCTAGAATTTCTGGTAAGTTATCTTGTTCTACAGAAACAACTGTACAAACTACTTGAACATCATTTCTATACCCTTTTGGGAATAATGGTCTAAGAGGTCTATCTACAGCTCTTCCAAAAAGAATTGCATTTTCTGAAGGTCTACCTTCTCTCTTGATGAATCCACCTGGTATTTTACCAACTGAATATAATCTTTCTTCATATTCAACGCTAAGTGGAAAGAAATCTATTCCTTCTCTAGGTTTTTCTGAAGCGTTAACATTTGTCAATATAACTGTATCTCCATAGCTCATGAATATTGCTGCATCTGAAAGCATTCCTACTCTACCAGATTCAACTTTCATTTCTCTTCCAGCTATGTTTTTTGTAAGTACATTAGTCATTTTTATATAACCTCCCTTCAGGTCTTTCGGTTAATTTTTAATCTTTAAAATAATAGAGCGGATAAAACCCGCTCTACAGACTATCTTCTTAAGCCTAATTTTGAAATTATAGCTCTATATCTTTCGATATCTTGAGCAGCTAAATACTTTAAGAATCCTCTTCTTTGTCCTACCATCATTAAAAGACCTCTTCTTGAGTGGTGATCTTTCTTATGAGTTCTTAAGTGAGCTGTTAAAGAGTTGATTCTTTCAGTTAAAAGTGCGATTTGAACTTCTGGTGAACCAGTGTCTCCTTCATGTCTTCCGAATTCTTTAATTATTTCTTGCTTTCTTATTGCGTCCATTATGACACCTCCGTAATATTATCCCCTTATATCCATGGTATAAGTTAAAGCTCATATCTTAGATATAGGTTTGTTCATCAGTTATTATATCAGACTAATTTAATATTGTAAACAAATTTTATTTTAATAGTAATTTTGTCGTTTAGTACAAAATAAAATCAATATTAAATAATAATTCCATTTTTTTCAGCATAACTTTTATCTACATTTAATTGATTTACCAGTTCTTCTAAGCCATTAAATTTTATTTCTTCTCTAATCTTATTAATAAAATATAAAGTTATATTCTGCCCATATATGTCTTCATTAAAATCAAGAATATAAGTCTCTATAGTTAATTCTTTCCCATTTACTGTAGGATTATGCCCTACAGAAGTAATTCCTTTAAAAATTTTTCCTTTAATAGATACATTGGTATAATATACACCCTTTGCAGGAATACATTTGCTTTTGTCTATTTCTAAATTTGCCGTTGGAAATCCTATTGTTCTTCCAAGCTTCTTACCATGAATTACCTTCCCTTCAAGAGAATATGGTCGTGCAAGCATATTAAAAGCTTCTTCCATATTACCATCAATTATAGCTTCCCTAATTCTAGTTGAACTTACTACTGAGTCATTATATATACAAGGATCCATAACATATAAATCAAAATGATATTTAGATTTAAGTTCATTTAACAACTTAATATCGCCAGCATTTTTATAACCAAACTTAAAATTAAATCCTACTACAATACCCTTGATATTAAAGCTTTCACAGATATTTTTAATAAAGTCTTCTGGGCTCATTTTCATAGTCTCTTTATCAAATTTCTTAAAGGCTAAGATATCTATCCCCTCTTTTTCTAAAATAGATATCTTTTCTTCATTAGTCATAAGTAAATTCAATGTACTATTTATATTAATAAATTTTCTAGGATGATTTTTAAAAGTATAAACAATTGATTGTCCTTTACCTTCTTCAGCCAGCTGCTTTATCTTACGTATTAGAGATAAATGCCCTTTATGCAATCCATCAAAACTGCCTAAGGCTACAAAGTTTTTCCTATTTTCTTTCTTTAAAATAGCATCTTCTAACACTAACATTATTTTTCTCCTAAGTTATTAATAGTTTAGTAATCTTAAATCCTTCATTATTTTTGCTTCCAAGACCTAAGAATTTTTCTCCATCATATACACGGTATAATTTTTCATTTTCAACTTTATCATTTGTATATCTAGTGTCTCCAACTCTCACTCCATTTACTAAAAGCTTTGCATACTTATGATTTATATTAATTCTATCATAATGATTTAATGCTTCTTCTATGGAAATTAAGTGCTCTGAATAGTTTTCACTAGTAAGATTCTTAATATTAATTGAATCTTCCTGCTTAAAAACTGATGTTTCAGCTCTATTAAGCTCTGTCATTGTTGCATAAACTCCAAGCTTTTCCCCTATATCATAGCAAAGACTTCTTACATAAGTTCCCTTAGAGCATGTAACCTTCATTGAAACAAAAGGATTATCTATTTTTATATTTTCAATATTATAAATAGTTATATTTCGTCCTTCTCTTTTAACTTCAATTCCTTGTCTTGCTAAAGTATATAGTCTAACACCATTTTGTTTAAGTGCTGAATACATAGGTGGCACTTGAGAATATTCACCTAAAAATCCCTTTATTGCCTGAAGTATTTCATCATCAGTTAAATGCTTGGTTTCACGAGTTTCAAGAATCTCACCTTCATCGTCATATGTTGTAGTCTTAATTCCAAGCTTAAACTCTACTTCATATACTTTTCTTGAATCCATGATATAGTCTATTATCTTTGTTGCTCTTCCAATACATACTGGCAAAACACCTGTAGCTTCTGGATCAAGGGTTCCTGTATGACCAACCTTTCCAGTGGAACAAACTTTTTTTACTTCTCTAACAACATCAAAAGATGTCATTCCTTTAGGTTTAAAGATATTTATAACTCCATTCATATCTTATAACTCTTCCTCTATTTTGCTTAATATTTTATCTCTAGCTTCTTCTAACGTTGAATATTTTATAGCTAAACCTGCAGCCTTAGTATGTCCACCTCCACCGAAGTATTCAGCAATCTTTCTTACATCAACATCATTTTTTGATCTAAGACTAGCTTTAATCTTATCATCAGCTTCTTTTACTAATAAAGTTACTTCTACACCTTTTATCTGCAATCCATAAGATATAATATCTGAAGTATCTCCTACTTCTATACCAAACTCTTTTCCAGCATCTTTAGGTAGTTCTATTAAGGCAACTTTATCATCACAAACAAGCTGCATATTTGTAAGAACTTTGCCTACAAATCTCACTCTATTAAAATCCTTATTATCAAAAAGACTTTGATAAATAAATGTATTATTTACACCAATTCTCTTCAGTTTAGCAGCAATTTCTAAAGTTCTATATGTAACATTAGAATGTCTAAAAGCTCCTGTATCTGTTACTAACGATGTATATAAACATGTTCCTATTTCTTTACTTATTTCATCATCTTCTTTAAAAACAAATCCTAGCTCCAACAGTAATTCATAAACTATTTCTGCTGTAGCTGCAGCATCTATATCTACGTAATTTTCATTACCATACATATCATTTGATAAATGATGGTCTACATTTAATAATACTTTATTATAATTTTCTAAATTGGCACATATTCTTTCATAATTACCACAATCTAAGACTATAACTACATCTGTATCATCTATTGGTTCATACACTTCACCAGTTACATCTTCAGCACCTAAAAGAAATCTTAAATTTTCTGATAGTGCCTCCTTAGAAAGTACATAGCAATCTTTATTTAAGTATTTTAATCCATTATAAAGTGCAAGAACACTACCTACTGCATCACCATCTGGTGATACATGGTAGGTAATGCCTATCTTCTTTGCACTTAATAAAATATCTTTAATTGTTTTAATTGACAATTATTTACCCTTATTAACCTTATGAATAAGTTCTTCAATATGCATTCCATAGCTTATTGAGTCATCTAATTCAAAAATTATTTGAGGATTATGTCTTAAATTAATTCTTATGCCAATTTCTTTTCTTATATATCCACTTGCATTTTTTAATGCAGTGAAAGTATTATTCTTTTCTTCTTCATCTTTTCCAAATATACTTACAAATACCTTTGCATATCTTAGATCCTTAGTAACTTTTACTGCTGTTACAGAAACCATTGCAGTAAGTCTTGGATCTTTGATTTCATTTTGGATTATATTACTAACTTCTCTTCTGACTTCTTCGTTTATTCTTCCGCCTCTATAGTTAGCCATTTAAATCACCTCTTAAAGCTCTTTTCTTTTTACAGCTTCCATTGTAAATGATTCGATTATATCTCCCTCTTTAAGATCATTGAATCTTTCAACACTTAAGCCACATTCGTATCCTTTATTAACTTCTTTAGCATCATCTTTAAATCTCTTTAATGAAGCTAAGACAGATTCAAAGATAACTATTCCATCTCTTATTACTCTTACTTCAGAGTTTCTTACTATTTTACCATCTGTTACGTAACATCCTGCAATAGTACCTACGTTAGATATTTTGTAAGTCATTCTTACTTCCGCTTTACCATTTATAACTTCTTTGTACTCAGGATCAAGCATACCAATCATAGCAGACTTAACATCTTCAATTGCATCATAGATGATTCTATATGTTTTGATATCCACTCCATCTTTTTCTGCCATAGCTACTGCATTTGAATCAGGTCTAACATTGAATCCAATCATTAATGCATTTGATGCTGCTGCTAAAGTTATATCTGTTTCTGTTATAGCACCTACTGCACCATGGATAACCCTAACCTTAACATCATCTGTTGAAAGTTTCTCTAAAGATTGTCTTATTGCTTCCACTGAACCTTGAACATCAGCTTTAACAATAATGCTTAATTCTTTAACCTTACCTTCTTGGATTTGGCTATATAAATCTTCAAGTGATACTCTATGTGATGCTTGATGGCTTTCAGTTTTGATTTTATCTTTTCTGATTTCAGCCATATTTCTTGCAGTCTTTTCATCTTTAACAACTACAAATCTGTCCCCAGCTGCTGGAACTTCTGAAAGACCTAAAACTTCTACTGGTATAGATGGACCTGCTGATTTAATCTTTTTACCCATATCATCAAACATAGCTCTTATTCTTCCATATGTAGATCCAACTAAAATAGAGTCTCCTACATGTAGTGTACCATTTTGAATTAATAGTGATGCAACAGCACCTCTACCTTTATCTAACTTAGCTTCAATAACTGTTCCCTTAGATTTTCTATTAGGATCTGCAGTTAATTCTTGCATTTCTGCTGTTAAAAGAATCATTTCAAGTAATGAATCTAAGTTTTCACCAGTTTTTGCTGAAACTGGTACACAAATTGTATCTCCACCCCAGTCTTCTGCTACTAAACCATGTTCAGTTAATTCTTGTTTAACTCTATCAACATTTGCTCCTGGTCTATCAATCTTATTTATTGCAACTATCATTGGAACATTAGCTGCTTTACAGTGACTTATAGCTTCTTTAGTTTGTGGCATTATACCATCATCAGCAGCAACAACTAAAATAACGATATCTGTTACTTGTGCTCCTCTAGCTCTCATGGCAGTGAAAGCTTCGTGTCCTGGTGTATCTAAGAATGTTATCTTTTCACCATTTAAAGTAACTGTGTAAGCACCTATATGCTGAGTGATTCCACCTGCTTCTGTATCAGTAACTTTAGCTTTTCTTATAGCATCTAATAATGAAGTTTTACCGTGGTCAACGTGACCCATTATTGTTACTATAGGCGGTCTCTTTTCTAAGTTTTCTTCTACTACATCTGTATCTTCTTCAAATGCTTCAAGTTCTGTTTCTTCTTCTTTTCTTTCAGCTATAACTTCATATTTTTCACAAAGCTTTTCTGCTGTAGCAAAATCGATTTCTTGGTTAACTCCAGCCATTACACCTAAGAATATTAAGTTCTTAATAACATCTGCTGTTGGTTTTCCAAGCTTTTCGCATAACTCTTTAACTGTAATAGTATCACCTATTTCAACTACTCCACATGCTGCTTCTGCATTTCTTTCGATTTCTTCACGCTCAATTTCTTTCTTAGTTTTCTTTTTCTTTCTTACACCTTTATTAACTTCTTCAGCTAATTGATCTTCATATTCATCCACTATAGATTTCTTTTCTTGTGGTATTCCATTTTCACCTATAAGTTCTTGAATTAGTGCAGCATCTTCATCTTCTATGACACTCATATGATTTTTTACCTCTACACCAAACTCTTCCATTAATAAAGTTATTAAGTCTTTTGAACTTACATTTAACTCTTTTGCCAATTCATATACTCTGATTTTTGACAATAAAATCACCCCCGGTTAATTTGTTCCTGAATTCTCTCTGTATAAAAACATTAACTTTTCAGCCATATTCTTGTCAGTTATTGCTAAAATTTTAACTTCTTCTCTTCCAATAGCAAAACCTAATTCTTCTTTTGAAAAATCTTCTATTAATCTTATATTCTTTGCTATGCAATGGTTTTTAAATTTCTTTCTGGTGCTATTTGAAGCATCATCAGATATTATAATTAAGAAAAAATCTTTCTTATTTCTTTGTTCATCGCATCTGCTATAGCCTTCAACTATATTCCCAGCTCTTTTAGCTAATCCTAAAAAATTAAAAAATTTATCCATTTAATATCTCATTCCTTAATCTGTTATAGATTTCTTCATCAATGGCTATATCGAGATTTCTACTTAGCCTTTTAGCTTTAAAGGCTTTTTCAAGACATTCTATATTTCTACAAATATATGCCCCTCTTCCAGATTTCTTACCTGTAAGATCCACTGTTACTTCTCCTTCTGGAGTTTTAACTACTCTTATAAGCTCTTTCTTAGGCTTCATTTCCATGCATCCAGTGCACATTCTTAAAGGTATCTTCTTTACTTTCATAGTAAATCCTCCTTTAGTTTTCTAATGCCTCTGCTTGTGATTTACTCTTAATGTCGATTTTCCAGTTAGTAAGTTTTGCAGCTAATCTTACATTTTGTCCTTCTTTACCTATAGCAAGTGAAAGTTGGTTGTCATCAACGATAACTTTAGCAGATTTAGTTTCTTCATCCACTGTAACGCTTAATACTTTTGCTGGGCTTAATGCGCTTGCTAAAAATTCAGCTGGATCTTTACTCCATTTGATTATGTCGATTTTTTCACCTTTTAACTCATCTACTATATTTTGTACACGAACACCCTTAGGACCAACACAAGCTCCCATTGGATCAACATTTTCATCATGAGATACTACTGCAATCTTACTTCTTGAACCAGCTTCTCTTGAAATGCTCTTTATTTCAACAACACCTTCATATATTTCTGGAACTTCTAGTTCAAATAGTCTCTTAACTAATCCTGGATGAGTTCTTGATACAACAACTTGTGCACCCTTTGAAGTATTTTTAACTTCAACTACATATAATTTTACCTTTTCGTTAAATCTATATTCTTCTCCAGGAATTTGTTCGTTTGGTCCGATTACAGTTTCCAACTTACCAATATTAACAAATACCATACCTTTATCTTGTCTTAAAACTGTTCCAACGATGATGTCATATTCTAACTCTTTGTATTCGTTGTATATGATACTTCTTTCTGCTTCTCTTATCCTTTGTGTTACAACCCCTTTAGCAAGTTGAGCTGCAACTCTTCCAAAATTCTTTGGTGTTACTTCGAAATCAACTACATCATCTAAATCGTAGATTGGTCTTATAGCTTGTGCTTCTTCAAGTCCAATTTCAGTTACATCATCAAATACTTCTTCTACAACTATTTTTTGAGAATATACATGGATTTCTCCTGTTTCCCTATCAATTGTTACCTTTACATTTTGAGCTGAAGAAGTTGGCCCAGCATAATTTTTCTTGTATGCTGCTACTAATGCATCTTCAATTGTTTCAAATAATAAATCTTCACTAATCCCTTTATCTTTAACTATCTCTTTAAGAGCACCTATAAATTCTTGATTCATTTATATTTCCCCTCCTTGTTATATTTCCCCTTCTAAGTTTACGGACTTAATTTTATCTTTTGGAATATTTATTTCTTCTGCTCCTTCAACTGTTATTGAACTCTCATTATTTTCCTTAAGTATTCCTTTTATTGTCTTAGTTCCTTCAACAGCTTTAGCAAGTTTTACTAAGACTTCACTTCCTATAAATCTTGTATAATGTTCGTTGGTAAATAATGTTCTGTTTAATCCAGGAGATGAAACTTCTAAGAAATATGCATCTGTAATAGGATCCTTCTCATCTAATACATCACTTACTCTTCTTGAAAGTGCTTCACAATCATTTAATGAAACGCCTCCATCTTTTTCTATATATATTCTTAAATAATATTCTCCGCTTTCTTTCACATATTCAATGTGATAAATATCATAGCTAAGCTCTTCAGCTATTGGCTTAACTATTTCAGCTATTTGTTCCACTAAGGCATTAACTTTCATTTTTTACCCTCCTTTTCAATATTCAGTTTTTTCGTAATTTAAACATAGGTACATAAAAACGCAACTAGAAAAGTAGTTGCGTTAAAATAGAAAGAGCAGGTGTTTACCCCTACTCTATATCTTTTAGCTATTAGTAAATTACTTCCTTTAACATATTATCATACTTTACTAACAATTACAAGGGGTTATTATTTGCAACCTTTCCCCCTATTAAAACTTTACCCAAAAGCAAGTATTTTTATTCATAGCTCTTTTTTAATTCTATTATTCTTCTTTTTCTCTCACTCTTAAAGGAATCCCCATTTCATCAGCTAAGCTCTTACATCTTTCAATTTGTTCATCACTTATGACATTAACAACTGAAAAAGCTACATCACCAATATTTTCTTTGACATACTTGGAAAACTTAATCATGGCATAAAAGGCTTCTGTACCAAACTTTGGTCTTGTTACTTTCACATATTCATCTGCTGTTGGTGCATTTAGACTTATTGAAACTGCATCAATACATCCAACAAGCAATCTTGCTGTATTATTCTCCTTATGGATTAAATCAGAAATACCAGTTGTATTTATTCTTACTTTCACATTTGATACTGACTTAATGTACCTAGCTACTTCCACCACTTCATGTATCCTAACTAACGGCTCTCCATAACCACAAAAAACTATTTCTTTATATGAATTAAGCTCCTGTTTCTTAAGCTCATCTACAACTTCACTAACATAAGGATCCCTATCAAGCCAAAGACTTCCACTGCCTTTAAGTCCATCCATTTCTTTTCTAATACAAAAACTACAACTACACGGGCATTTGTTAGTTATATTTATATATAAGCTATCTCCTATTGTATATAATATATTCATCATTTTTTCACCTCATTTATACTTCTTTCAAAAAAACCTTGCTTTTAAATTTCACTTTATCTAGTGCCAAAGATGCCATAACAAACACTAATCCACTTCCCACAGGTTGGACTAATGTAATAAAACTCATATAAAAAGCAGCTAGAAAATTACCATACATTATATACTCAGCTAAGCAATACAATATTACACCTGTAAAACCTGCTAAAAAAACTGCTAAAATATTTCTCTTACATAATATATTTTCTTTTTTCCTTGTGAAAAACAATACTAATATCGGCTTAATAATAATTGTTGGTATTACCCATACAGCTGCTCCACTAATCAAATCTGCAAGTCCTGCTCCTATAGCTGACGCCATCATGGCATAAGGTAATGGTAGTATAGATGCTGCTATATATATAAATGCATCTCCCACATGTACATATCCTCCATTGACTCCTACAGGAATATGAAAAGATGTAGTTGTAATGCATATGATAGCTGCTAAAAGAGCTGATATTGCTAATGCTTTTACTTTGCTATGCCCATTAATCATATAAACAACTCCTTTAAAATTGGTTCAAATACAACACCATTTTTCACATCAATTTTTTTTGTGTCAGAATAGCTTATTGCTTTATAGACAAACTCCGAAGCTTTCTTAACAGCCTCTTCAAAACCTTTTCCTCTCATCAGCATACCACATATTATTGAAGCAAATATATCACCAGTTCCTCCAAATGATCTATCTGAATGATTATTAACTATAATATACTTCTTATCTTCATCCATATCATAAGCAAAATTTATTATTTCACTTCCTTTTATAATACCTGTAATGACAACTTTTTTAGGGCCTAAAACACCTATTCCTTTAGCTATTTCTTCAATTTCCTCTAAAGAATATTCTCCATTTTTATATTGCTTACCTAAAAGAATACATGCTTCAGTAATATTAGGTGTAGTTACAGTTGCTAGTGATACAAGTTCTTTCATTTTACTGCACATAGCTTCTGTGTAAGTCTTATAAATAGTCCCATTATCTCCCATTACAGGATCTATTAATACAAAGGAGATATTTTGACTCACTATAAGTTCCTTCACTATATCAATTTGCTTTTCAGAGCCTAAAAATCCACTATATACCCCATCAAAAGCAAACCCCATTTCATCCCAGCTATTTTTATAGTTAATCATTTCTTCCGTAAGATCCAAAAACGAAAAATTTGAATAACCTGTTTGACATGATAGTATTGCTGTTGGAAAAGGACAAGGTTGCACTCCTAATACAGATAATATTGGTATAACCGCAGTAAGAGAGCATCTACCAAGACCTGAGATATCGTGTATTGCAACAACTTTTTTTATATCTTTTATCATTTTCCTCACCTGCCAAAATTATTATATGAAAAATATAACATATAATTTAACTAGCGGCAAAATGTACCCATACATTATATTAGATCACTATTCTAAAGAATATTAATTATCTATATTGCTCAATAAGTTTACTAAAGGCTGGCAATGAATTTACTATTGTTTCATAAGATACACAATAAGCTAATCTAAAATATCCTTCTTTTTTAAATACTGATCCTGGCACTAATAATATATTAAATTTCTTTGCTTCTTCACAAAACCTCTTATCATTTTCTATTGGACATTTAGGAAATAAATAAAATGCCCCTTTAGGCTTTTCACACTCTATCCCTAGACTTGTTAAATGACTATAAATTAAATCTCTATTCTTTTTATAAATATTTATATCAACTTCTAAATTTAAAGATCTTTTAACTACCTTTTGAAATAATGATGGTGCATTAACAAATCCTAAAATTCTATTAGCAATACTTAAAGCCACCGTCACTTCTTTAAAATTCATCATCTTGTCATTTATTACTACATACCCTATTCTTTCTCCTGGTAATGAGAGAGACTTACTATAAGAATAACATACAAATGAATTATCATAATAATTTAATATATAAGGCACATCTATATCATCATAGACAAGTTCTCTATAAGGTTCATCAGCAATTAGATAAATCTCCTTATGGTATTCTAGCTCCTTTTCTTTTAGTACAGAACATATGTCTTGTATCACCTTACCACTATAAATTACTCCTGTAGGATTATTTGGTGAATTTATAATTACAGCCTTTGTTCTTTTAGTGATACTTCTTTTTAAGCTTTCAATATTAGGAAAAAACGTCCTTTCATCTGTATCAACAACAACTTCCTTACCATTACAGTTTTTGATGTAATTACTATATTCACCAAAAAAAGGTGCAAATAATATAACTTCATCATCATCTTCTAAAATGCTCTTTAATATTATATTAAGCCCTCCTGCAGCACCACAAGTCATTACTATACTGCTTTCATCAAGAGACAAATGATATTTTCTATTTATATCATTTGCAATTGTTTTTCTTACATCCTCATATCCTGAATTACTCATATATCCATGAAGACTTAATGAATTTTCATCAGAGATAATTTCACCTATAATATTCTTTATTTCTTCTGGTGTCTCTACATTAGGATTTCCAAGACTAAAATCATAAACATTTTCCTTGCCATACTTTCTAGATAGTTCCTTTCCTTCTTCAAACATAGCTCTTATTGTAGCTCCGTTTTTTATTAAAGCTCTCATATGCTCAGTTATCATTTTTTAACCCCCTTTTATTTGTAGTTAGTGTAAAGTTTTTTACACTATTTTTATTTTAAAATCTTTATATATCAAGGT
>ERZ827363.61-NODE-61-length-105439-cov-4.377572_pt1 | contig 105439 bp, 104 predicted proteins | sample MGYA00519776_ERZ827363 | MGnify/ENA primary metagenome ERZ827363 (study PRJEB31778, sample SAMEA3449288) | human gut metagenome | biome: human gut; feature: human-associated habitat; material: faeces | place: United Kingdom | collected 2010/2012 ... | reverse complement strand
CTTCCCACAATTTCAGAAGTTCTTCCTCCGAAACTGCTGCCAGAGAAGGAATATCCGGCAGACACTTTGTAAACCGGTCATAATATGCTTTTGCCGCTTCTATTCTTGTCTGCTGGAGCATAATCTCCGACAGCCATACATGATACGGCGTAGCATCATCCCGCCACGGCATACTGCGTTTTTCCTTTTCATACCATAAGCAAAGAGGCTCAACGAGAGCCTCCAGTTTAAATTCTTTATTTTCGTTCATTTTCACCTTTTCCCAGTTCTATTTCATTGTGGGACAAATCGACGTACTGATTAATTTCCTCAATATCCATATGGGTAAATTCGGAAAGTTCTTCAATTGTCGCAATACGTCCGTATTCCTGCGCTAATGTCCTCGTTGCCTCCAGCAAAAGGTTCACACGCCCAAGCAGTGCATGCACGCTGTCCGTTCCTGCCAGTTCTTCATCTACTAATTCAATCAACCGGCTTCTCACTGCATGTTCAATGGCTTTTTGATAATCCACAACTTCTTCATTTCCACAGAGCATCGCAACACAGGCGGTTAATTCCAAATTACCTTCCTGAATCAAATCTTCCACCGGCTCTTGCCCGCCCGGGTATCGATATGCACCCAGCCGGTGCTGCGCTTCGGGTGGGCAACGTCCTTCGGATACCGTCCAATGCCGCCCCGGGAGGGCAGCAGGGTCTCAGCGTAGGCGGCGACGGCAGCCACCGGCACACCCTCGACGTGGAAATCCGCCGCCCGGCCCAGAAGGTGCTGGCTGGACTTGCTGCCGCCCACGGCAGCGTTGTGGGCAGCGGTGCGGTATCCGCTGGTGATATGCACCGGCTTGCCGAAGTGCTCCCGGATGCACTGCAGCAGCACTACCAGCTCGTCGTCGAGGAGGACGACATCGCTGCCCTTGCAGGCAAACTCCCGCACCTTGAAGCTGGGTGAGAGCTGCCGGGTGGAGTCCCGGGACATGGAATATTCCTTGATTGCGATAGAGACCACGACCTTTCTTTTTGTTGACTTTTTGATCGAATGATGCAATGCGGTCATTTCCTGTGCGGAGGCTTCTGCCGATACCATCCGCACGCAGACAAAAACTTCGAGCCGTTTCTAGCGCAGATGCCGGCCTCTGCGCCCATGAAACAACTTTATTTCGTCATTCTCGCCTTTTCTTGTGCCATATAGTAGCATTTCGAATGTTCAAAGTCAACGATTCTCATGAAATAGTCGGAAACTTGTGCAAAAGCGCACAGAAAACTGTGTTTTCCTCTTTTGGACGCAAAAAAGAACCGACCCGAGCCGTGTGAGGATACACGAACTCGAGTCGGTTTTCCATCATTTTATTTCACGATGTTTTCGGAGCAGCTATGCCGCCGGGATGTCTGCCTCATCTGTCCCACTTGTCGCAGAGAGCGTTGATCTGGTCGGCGAACTTGGCGAGGTCCTTGTTGGCGCCGCCCTCGTTGTGCTCGATGACCCGCAGCAGGCGCTTGCCGGCATTGAGCAGGCGCTGGAAGACGGTAGCTGCACGGGCTGCACCCTCGCTGATGTGGTGCTCGATGCGGATACGGGTGCCTTCCTTCAGGCAGACCGCGCCCTCGGCACCGATGGCCCACTGCTCACCATTATAAGGTGCGCAGGCGTTGAAGCCCTGCTCCGTGAGGGTCTGGGCAAAGATGTTCTCCACCTCATCCTCGCCGTGGATGATGAACACCCGCTTGGGCTTCGGCTCAAAGGAGTTGACCCACTTCAGCAGGCCCTCCCTGTCGGCGTGGCCCGAAAGGCCGGTGAGCTGGCAGATCTCTGCCTGCACCTCGATGGATTCGCCGAAGAGCTTCACGTTGTCCGCACCCTCCAGCAGAGAGCGGCCCAGCGTGTTCACGGCCTGATAGCCCACAAAGAGGATGGTGCATTCCTTCCTCCAGAGGTTGTGCTTGAGGTGGTGGCGGATACGGCCCGCTTCACACATGCCGCTGGCCGAGATGATGACCTTCGGCACGGGGTCGGTGTTGATGGCACGGGACTCATCGCTGGTGACGCTGACCTTCAAGCCCGGGAACTGAATGGGGTCGATGCCCTTTGCCAGCAGAGCGTTGGTCTCTTCATCAAAGCAGGAGGAGTCGGTGTCCTTGAAGATCCGGGTGGCCTCGATGGCCAGCGGGCTGTCGATGTACACCGGGAAACAGCCGTGGCCGGTGACCAGGTTCTTTTCCTTTATCTCGCGGATGAAGTAGAGCAGTTCCTGGGTGCGGCCCACTGCAAAGCTCGGGATGACCACATTGCCGCCGCGGTCGAAGGTGCGCTGCAGGATCTTCGCCAGCTCGGCCACATAGTCAGGCCGCGGGCCGTGGCTGCGGTCACCGTAGGTGGACTCCATAAAGACATAATCTGCGTCCTTCAGATACGTGGGATCTTTGATGATAGGCTGGTCGAGGTTGCCGATGTCGCCGGAGAAGACCAGCTTTGTGGTCGCACCGTTCTCCGTCACCCATATCTCGATGCTGGACGAGCCCAGCAGATGGCCCACATCCACAAAGCGGATGACGATGCCGGGCGCAAGCTCGATCTCTTTATTGTAATCATAGCCCCGGAACAGCGCGATGGCTGCCTCAGCGTCCTGAATGGTGTACATGGGTTCCACAGGCTCTGCGCCGGAGCGCTGGCCCTTGCGGTTCTTCCACTCGGCTTCGAATTCCTGGATGTGCGCCGAGTCGCGCAGCATGATGCTGCACAGTTCTGCCGTGGGCCTGGTGGCGTAGATCCTGCCCCGGAAGCCGTTGCGCACCAGAAGAGGCAGAAGGCCCGTGTGGTCGATATGGGCATGGGTGGCCAGCACGCCGTCGATCTCGCCCGGCGCAACGGGGATGGGCTGGTTCTCATAGACATCCTTGCCCTGTTCCATACCACAGTCGATGAGGTAGCGCTGTCCCGCCGCTTCCAAGAGGGTACAACTGCCGGTCACTTCGTGGTTAGCACCCAAAAACGTCAGTTTCATAGACACACCTCCAACGGGATCATCCAACTTTGGTACATTAAGTATATCACGTTTCGCGCTGTAATGCCGCCCAAATCGATGGCCGATTCTCGGGCAAAACGCCGAATCCATCAAAAAATTTTTATACAATCTTGACAAACCACCCCCGGATGATATAAACTTAAATCGTATGACGTAACTTCTACTGAGATTCAAAATAGAGAGGTTGTATTTTATGGTTCGTAACGATTTGCGCAATGTCGCTATCATCGCTCACGTTGACCACGGCAAGACCACGCTGGTGGACGCCCTGCTGCGCCAGAGCGGCGCTTTCCGCGACAATCAGGCTGTGGCTGAGCGTGTCATGGACAGCGGTGACATCGAGCGTGAGCGCGGCATCACCATTCTGGCCAAGAACTGCTCCTGCACCTACAAGGGCGTCAAGATCAATATCGTCGATACCCCGGGCCACGCCGACTTCGGCGGCGAGGTCGAGCGCGTGCTGAAGATGGTCAACGGCGTTCTGCTGCTGGTGGACGCTGCTGAGGGCTGCATGCCCCAGACCCGTTTCGTGCTGCAGAAGGCCATGGAGCTGGGTCACAAGATCATCGTAGTGGTCAACAAGATCGACCGCCCCGACGCCCGGCTTTACGAAGTCCAGGAGGAGGTTCTGGAGCTTCTGATGGATCTGAACGCCAGCGACGAACAGCTGGACAGCCCGGTGGTCTTCTGTTCCGGGCGGGACGGCACCGCTTCCTTCGCACCAGAGGTGAAGGGCACCGATCTGCGGCCGCTGTTTGATAAGATCCTGGAGCACATCGACCCGCCGGAAGGAGATCCCGACGGCCCCTTCCAGATGATGGTCTCTGCCATCGATTACAACGAATACGTCGGCCGCATCGTGATCGGCCGTATCAGCCGGGGAACGGTTCATCAGGGTCAGGAAGTCGCCGTCTGCGACTACCACAATCCCGAGACCCATTATAAGGGAAAAGTCGTTTCTCTCTATGAGATCGACGGCTTGAAGCGGGTTCCCTGCGAAACGGCAATGGTAGGCGATATCGTCTGCATTTCCGGTATCGAGCAGGCTACCATCGGCGAGACCCTCTGCGACGTGGGCAGCGAGGAGCCGCTTATCTTCTCCAAAATTTCCCAGCCTACGGTGGAAATGACCTTTTCGGTCAACAACTCCCCCTTCGCCGGACGGGAAGGAAAGTTCGTCACCTCCCGCCAGATCCGGGAGCGGCTTTACAAGGAACTTTTGAAGGACGTTTCCCTGAAAGTCCACGATACCGATTCCACCGACAGCTTTTTGGTGGCAGGACGGGGCGAGATGCACCTGTCCATCCTCATCGAGACCATGCGCCGGGAAGGCTATGAGTTCCAGGTGTCCACCCCCCGGGTGCTGCTGAAAGAGGTCGACGGCGTCAAGTGCGAGCCCATCGAGCGACTGGTCGTAGACGTTCCGGAAGAGTATGTAGGCGCCGTTATGGAAAAAATGGGTCCACGCAAGGGCGAGCTGCAGCACATGGTGCCTCAGGGCAGCCGGATGAAGCTTGAGTTCCTGATCCCCTCCCGCGGGCTGTTCGGTTACAAGAATGAGTTCCTGACCGACACTAAGGGCGAGGGCATCATGGCCTCCGTCTTTGAGTGCTACCAGCCCATGAAGGGCGAGATCCCTCGCCGGAGCGTAGGCTCTTTGGTCGCTTTTGAGACCGGCACTGCCGTGACTTACGGCCTTTACAATGCTCAGGAGCGGGGTCAGCTGTTCATCGGCGCAGGCACCGAAGTGTATGAGGGCATGGTCGTCGGCCAGTCTCCCAAGGGCGAGGATCTGGTGGTCAACGTCTGCAAGAAGAAGCAGATGACCAACACCCGTGCCGCCGGCTCCGACGACGCTCTGCGGCTGGTTCCTCCGAAGGAAATGAGCCTGGAGCAGTGCATCGAGTACATCGATGAGGACGAGCTCATTGAGGTGACTCCGAAGAACCTCCGGATCCGGAAGGCAATCTTAGATAAGGCGCTGCGGGCCAAGGCGAAGAGCCGGGCGCAGCAGGGCTGATTCACAGATCATAAAAACCGCCCCTGTAGGGATCGAAAAGGATCCTTACAGGGGCGGTTTTCTTTTAAAGTGTGGGGAAGACGGATCCCTCGGGAAGAGGAAGGGCGCGCACCAGCATTTCCTCCACATGGTTCAGGGCGTCCTGAACCTGAAGCTCCACCTGTGCTTCCCGTTCTGGGTCGGAGGAGAGGACTTTTGAGGTGGCGGGTTTGAAATAATCCTCCAGAAATCCGTGGATGGCTCCGGTGATCTCATGTTCTTCCACAGAAACACCGGCGCCGCGGAGAAGCTCTGCATACCGGCGCCCTTCGGCGTTCAGGGAGTCAAATTCAGCCGTCAGGATCAGGGCAGGAGGCAGACCGATCAGGTCCTCTTTCTGTGCAAAGACCGGGGAGACCAGCGTTTCCCGCCGCTGATCCGGGCGGGTGTACATTTCATTGAAGGAAAGAAGTGCTGCCGCCGGCAGGGCTTCCGGATACTTGGGCTTGTCAAAGGGGCTTTCTGCCAGATCCAGGTAGGGGTAGGTCATCAGCTGCGCCTTTAAGGGGAAAGCTTTGGTGCGGTTTGCAAGGATGCTTACCGCAGCCGTCAGGTTCCCGCCGGCGCTGTGGCCGAAGACCGCCATGCGGTCCGGATCGATGCCGTAAACGAAGGCGTGGTCGTGGAAGTAGGCGATGGCGTCGAAGACATCCTCCAATGCCGCCGGGAAGGGATGCTTGGGAGAGCGGCGGTAGTTGATGGAAACGACGGTGATCTCCAGATCCTTTTTTAAGTGTTCGCAGAGGGCGTCGCTTTCGGAAGCGTCGCCGAAGGCAAAGCCGCCGCCGTGAAGTTCAAAGACTACAGGGTTCTTAGCGGGGGCGCTGCCGGGGTGAAAGAAGACCTCAATCTCCCCCGAACGGCCGGGGACCTTCATCTGCTGTCCGGCGCCGTGAAGGCGGGAATCGGGATCTAAGGTGGAGCGGAGGGAAGCGGCCATGTTGGCACGCAGCTTTTTTAAGTCGATCATAAGCACTTTCTGCTCAAAAAGAGCGGGAAAAGGTGGAATAAGGAAGGGCGGCGTCTTCCTATGGGAGATGCCGCCTTTTTGTCAGTTTTTGAGGCTTTGTAAAGGAGCAGGGATCCGGCCGCCCCGATGAATGAATTTGGCGGGACTGACGGTGGAGACCTTCATGACGGGGCCGCTGCCTAAGAGACCGCCGAATTCCAACTCTTCGCCGACATTCCTGCCGATAGCGGGAATGACCCGGACGGCGGTGGTCTTGGAGTTGACCATGCCGATGGCGGCTTCGTCGGCAATGATGGCAGAGATGACCTCGGCCGTGGTATCGCCGGGGATGACGATCATGTCAAGACCCACCGAGCAGACAGCGGTCATGGCTTCCAACTTCTCGATGGACAGAGCGCCGGAACGGGCTGCATCGATCATGCCGGCGTCCTCCGAGACGGGGATGAATGCGCCGGAAAGCCCGCCCACATGGGAGGAAGCCATCACGCCGCCTTTTTTCACAGCGTCGTTCAAAAGCGCTAAGGCAGCAGTGGTGCCGTGACAGCCGCAGGTCTCCAGCCCCATCTCCTCGAGGATGTGTGCGACGGAATCGCCCACCGCCGGTGTGGGGGCAAGGGAGAGGTCGACGATGCCGAAGGGGATACCCAGCCGGGTGGAGGCTTCGTGCCCCACCAGCTGCCCCATCCGGGTGATCTTGAAGGCGGTCTTTTTAATGAGGTCGGCCACCTCGGTCAGATCGTGGTCGGGGCCTAATTTGGCAAGGGCGGCACGGACCACGCCGGGGCCGGAAACGCCGACGTTGATAACGCAGTCGGGCTCGCCTGCGCCGTGGAAGGCACCAGCCATGAAGGGGTTGTCCTCCGGAGCATTGCAAAAGACCACCAGCTTGGCGGGGCCGATGCAGTCCCGGTCGGCGGTGAGCTCAGCGGATTCCCGGACAATCTGCCCCATCAGACGGACGGCGTCCATGTTGATGCCGGTCTTGGTGGAGCCCACATTGACGGAGGAGCACATATGCTCGGTGACAGAAAGAGCCTCCGGAATGGAGCGGATGAGTGCTTCATCGCCGGCGGCAAAGCCCTTCTGCACCAATGCGGAGTAGCCGCCGATGAAGTTGACGCCTACGGTCCGGGCGATGCGCTCTAAAGTTTTGGCGTATTCCACGGGGTTCCCGCCGCTGGCGGCGGTGATCATGGCGATGGGGGTGACGGAGATCCGCTTGTTGATGATGGGGATGCCGTAGGTCTTCTCGATCTCCTCGCCGGTCTTCACCAGATGCTCCGCTTTGCGGCAGACCTTTTCGTAGATCTTTTCACAGGAGCGTTTCAGATCGCCGTCGGCGCAGTCCAGAAGGGAGATGCCCATGGTGATGGTGCGGATGTCCAGATTTTCTTCCTGGATCATGGTGATGGTTTCCATGATGTCATTTATGTTGATCAAAGCGAGTAACCTGCCTTCCTGTGATTAGATGCGGTGCATGGAGTTGAAGATGTCTTCGTGCATGACATGGACGGAAAGCCCCATGTCATCGCCTAATTTGGTCAGGCTGTCGGAAAGTTCCGAAAAACCGCAGGTCAGCTTGCTGATCTCGATGACCATGACCATCACGAACATATCCTGAAGAATGGTTTGGGTCACGTCCACTACGTTGGCGTTGACCTCGGCGCATTTGGCGGTGATTTTCGCTAAAATGCCGACCATATCCTTGCCGATCACTGAAATAACTGCTCGCATAAAAATACCTCCGTTTATGGTTTCAATCCCTTTCATTATACTTCAATTTGCAGGAAAGCACAAGAGCAATCACGGAATTTCCGGGAAAAAGCGGAAAACTCCCGGCCGTTTGCACAGCCGGGAGGATCTGCGTTCAGTTTTTGTGTTTCCGGTCTTCTAAGACGTCCAGCGTTGCATAATCCTCCAGCGGGAAGGAGACAGGTTTTCCGGTAGCAGCGGATTTGTAAACTGCCAGGACCATTTCCAGCGCCTTCATGCCCTCCTCCAGAGGGACGTAGGGGGGACGATGGTTCTTGACGGCGTCAATCACATCGGCATAGAGGAAGCTGTGGCCGAAGCCGTAAACGTTTTTCGGGGTGGTGTTCACCTCTTCCGACAGCTCGTCCAGCGTGCGGGGGTCGGAATCAACGTGGTAGGAGGTGAGCTTGTTAGTGGCGATGCCGCCGATGCGGACAGAGCCCTTTTCGCCGTAAACGGAGAGGGTCTCATCCTCATCGCCGCAGGTGTTGACGGTAGCTTCCAGCACGCCGTATCCGCCGTTTTTGAACCGGAAAAGGGCAAGGCCGGTGTCCTCAGCTTCGATGTAAGGATGGTTCAGATTGTCGGTGTACGCCATGACTTCCGTGGGCTCGCCGCCCATGGTCCAGCGGAGCAGGTCGATGCCATGGATGCACTGGTTCATTAGAGCGCCGCCGTCCATAGCATACGTCCCCCGCCAGGAGGGAACGTGGTAGTACTCCTTGTCCCGCCTCCAGTGCATCTGCAGGGTGGCGTGGAAGAGCTTGCCCAAATTGCCGGCGTCCAGTTCCTTCCTGAGAAACTGGATGGGCTTATTGAAGCGGTTCTGCTGATTGATGCAGGCGACGACGCCCATTTCGTCCCGAGCGGCGATGATGCGCCGGGCGTCCGCCATGGACAGCGCCAGCGGTTTCTCGATGATGACGTTGCAGCCGTGCCGGATGCAGTCGATGGCGATCTGGGGGTGATAGCCGCTTTCGGTGGCAATGGCCACCAGTTCCGGGGTCTGCTCGTCCAGCATTTTATGGTAGTCAGTGTAGACAGGAATGTCGGTCAGGTGGTAGCGCTCCAGTAAGGCGGAGGCCTTCTGGGGGTCTAAGTCGCAGACGGCGGTGATGGTAAGGCTGTGATCCAGAGCGGATCCCAGATGATTGGGAGAGATCCGGCCGCAGCCGATGAGTGCGTATTTCATGGCGATGCTCCTTATGAGAGAAACTGAAACTTAATATCAATTATACTTGTTTCTATAAAAAAATCAAGGTTAAACAAAATTGATAGCAATATATATAAAAGTCAATATATTTTTTTAAAAAATATATTGACTTTTTCTGTATTGTGTGTTATTGTGAAGGCGGATAGCTATCCCAACTTATTAGTTCAATCTTGGTTTTGTTAAGGAAGTATAAGCATGTCTAAAAAATTATTTCCGCAATCCTTAGTATGGAGTTCAAATCAATCTAGGTACAATTGCTACCAACTGGTATATTAATTAGGTACAAAGCGTGGTGGAGAAAACTCAATGAAGGAACTCTGTGAAAAAAAGAAACAAAAGCTCGCCCGTACCTTGCTGGCACTGTTCCTTGTCCCCATGCTGCTGTACGTCTTCTTTCAAAAATTTGGCGGGATCTGGAATTTTTTGATTGGAAAGCCGCTGGGCAATTTCAGCCTTTACTACCCATCAAGCCCTCCGCTTTATCTGTCTCTTTATTATCATGAGGTGGAGATCCCGATGAACGAGGAAACGGCGGCGGAAGCGGAAGAGATCATAGGGGAACTTCCTTATATGAGAAAGGTTTTCTGGAAAAGGGATTTGACCCTTCTGCAGCAGGTTTCTTTGAAGGAAGAGGATGAAGACGCCATTTCCATCCGCCCGTATCGGATGTATTTCTATCCGGAGTATTTCCGGCACAGTTCCTCTTACTACATCGGAAACGGCTACGAAAAGGTGTATCAGAAGCTGTTGGATTTCTGTTACCGGCAGATGGAAGAGCAGGGAATCGAATTTCCTAAACCGGAAGGAATGCCGTAAAAATGCCCGCCCCATTCCTGTTTCAGACGCAGGAGAGGGGCGGGATTTTGTGCAATCAGGAATTATTCTGCCTTTTCAAATTCCTTCGCCACATCCTCTAAGAGCTTGCGGATGGGGAGATGCCGGGGACAGGCCTTTTCGCATTTTCCGTACTTGATGCAGTCGGAAGCCCTGCGATCCGGGGTGGTGTGAACGATGTTATAATAAGAGTCGCGTTCCAGTCGTGTCTGCTTGGTGTTCATGACGGCGAAGAGGTCGGGGATGGGGATGTGCTTCGGGCGGCCGTCGGTGCAGGGGATCAGGTTCTTGCTGGCGAAGATCTTCTGGGCCTTTTTTGACGGCAGCCATTTCCGTTTCGTTCAGGGAATTGAAATCAGACAGGAAGGAGAGGTTGTCCTCCATCTGTTCCAAATGGCTCATGTCGGAAAGCACCATCATCATGCCGGGGAAGCCGGCGGGAAGCTCATGGCAGCCATGATGAACTTAGGCCACCGGAAGCTGGCGGCTTGGGGACTGGAAGGGTTCCCGATCCCGGGAATGGGACGGCTTTTGATTGCGGCTGCGGCGGAGCCAATGTGCAGGTACTTTTAAAGCGATGCCCAAAGGGAAGCGCCTGAGGTCTCGATTATTCCGAGATTAGCGTGGAAGCAACAAAGAAGCGGAACCGGAAGGCTGTGGAAGCGGGACGGTGCCGGGGGGTTCAGGGAAGTGCGGCGGCGACCGGAAAGCAGACGAAAAATGGACACAGATCGTCGAAGGCATACGGTGATCGGCGAGGGAGGCGTTTCGCTGTTCAGAGGGGAAAAGCAGCGGATTTCCATCGCCCGGGTCATGTTAAAGGATGCGCCCATCGTCATTCCGGACGAGGTCACCGCCAATGTGGATCCGGAGAACGAAGGCCGGCTGCAGAAGACCGTTGAGGCGCTGACCCGGGACAAGACAATTTTGATGATCGCCTACCGGCTGAGGACCGTCCGGAATGTGGATCAGATCTTGGCGCTGGACGGCGGGAAGATCGTTCAGAAGGGGTGGCACGAGGAACTGATCGGGCAGCCCGGCATCTATGCGGATTTTGTCGGCGGGAAAAAGGAAACCGACGGCTGGAAGCTGTGATCGGAGAAAGAAGAAAGACCGTCTTTGCGAAAAAGCAGAGACGGTCTTTTTGGGTGCTTTTTTCAGAGCAGGCCTTTATTTCGGTAGATTTTGACGGCATCCAGAATGCATTCCTCGCTGACGCCGAAGTATTCCGCCAGCTCCCAGACCTCGGTGTAGCCGTAGTCGATGACCTCCAGGAGTTCATCGATGGGGATCAGGTGATGAACGACCCAAGCGGTGCAGCGGTATTCGTTCCGGAGGATGTCCCCGGGGGTGGCGGATGGAGCGTGAAGGGTGCCGGTCTCGATGTGGCCCATTTCGTGAGAGAGATGCTCCAGCTCCGACTGAGGGGTCTGGTTGCAGCGGGGATTCAAGGCGATGGCGCAGAAGGTCCCGTCCTGAACGGCGGCGGCTTCGGCGTCGCCTAAATCGTAGAAGTAGACGCCTATGTTGTGTTGTTCGGCCAGATCATAAAGGGTTTGCAGTTTTTCCATTTTGCGTCGTTCCTTTTGTCAAATAGACGGTCAGCGAGTCAGGGCGCCGATGGCGGCTTCTTTCGTATTTTTTAGAGAAGACTTTGGCGCCGTTGTTGCTTTCGTAAAAGTTTTGAGAGGGCTGTCGGTTTGCGAGGTCAGGATTCTTTGGGGTCTTTTTCGGAGCGGGTTCGTTTTTGTTCCTCGGCCTTGGCGAAGCGGGCGAACTCCAGAATGCGGTTTAGGGTATCCTCGGAGAGGTCGGCAGTCTCGTGGTAGAGGGCGTATTGGATGTCATTCATCTGAATGGGTGGTTCGGAAGGGGAGGAGCCGTCGGAGAAAAGAGCATCCAAAGAAACGTGGAAGTAGGCGGCGATTTTCTGGGCGGTGTCGGCCCGGGGGTGACCGCCGTTTTTCCATTTGGAGAGGTTTCCGCTGCTAAGGCCCAGATCTTTGGCCAAGGTGGTTAGGGTAATCCCATGGGAATGGCAGAGGCTTTGTAAGTTTTCGTAAAACATTTCGATCTACTCCATTATATATTTGTGCAATCGTACAATAAATTCCAAAAGTGCGCAAACTGTATTGACAAACGCACTTTAAGAATATATAATAGAGGCACAGAAAAGAACAAACCTTTGTTCTTGATGGGGGACAAGCTCTTTCTTCTATCATAATACGTTTGTTCGATGGATTCAAGTGTTTTTTGTCGAAAAGGAGTGATTTTTTTGAAAATGCGAAATGTTTTTGCAAAGCTCAGAGGGGTGATCCTGACCGATTGCAAGGAGCTGTTGTTTGCAGAGTGCTCGGAGGAGGACGGGGTGTTCCTTATCTCTTACCGGGACGGGTTGGGGAGAAAGTGCGTGATCTCCTTCCGGCGGGAGCTTCGAGGGGAGAAAAAATGAAGGCGAGCATAAGAAAGCAGCGGGCACTGGCGGCGTTCCGGAAGGAAGGCTGCGGAATGGCGGAAGCGGCAGAGGCGGCCGGCGTTTCGGTGGAGCGGCTGGAGGTGTGGCTTGCGGATCCGGAGTTCCGGGCGGAAGTTGGGAGAGCCATTGACGACTGCAGTGACCGGGCCAGAGGGGAGATCTGGCGGGCGCTTTTGGAAAAATGCCGGGCAGGGGATGCAGCGGCGATCCGGCTCTACTTTGATCTAAAGGATCGGAAGAAGGGGGAAACGGCGGAGAGAGCGGTGATCCTAGACGATATTGGGGAAGAGTGAGGAAGACGAAGAGGAGGCTTTCAAAGGTACTGGCGCCGACGTTTTATCCGCTGCATCGGGCGGTGAAGACGGGGGAGGCGACCCACTTCTGGCTGCCCGGAGGGCGGGGAAGCGGGAAGTCCTCGGCGGTCAGTGTGGAGATCCTTTTGGGGATCATGGAACATCCCGATGCCAACGGGGCGGTGCTCCGGAAGGTGGGGAAGAACTTAAAGGACAGCGTTTATCAGCAGCTTTTATGGGCGGCGGGGAAATTAGGCGTCCGGGAGCTGTGGGAGGCGAGGGTCTCGCCCCAGCCGGTGATGATCTATAAGCCTACGGGGCAGAAGATCCTGTTCCGGGGGATGGACAGCCCCCAGAAGCTAAGAAGCGTGAAGACGGAGCGGGGGTATGTGAGGTACATCTGGTTTGAGGAGGCCGACGAGTTTTCCGGGGAGGGGGAGCTGAGGTCGGTGATGCAGTCGCTGATGCGGGGCGGGGAGAAGTTTGCGGTGTTTTATACCTTCAATCCGCCGAGGAGCAGCGGGCACTGGATCAACCGGGCGGCGGCTTCCGAAGGGTGTCGGGAAGATGCAAGGGTGATCCGGTCGGACTATCGGGAGATGCCGGAGGAATGGCTGGGAGAGCCGTTCCTGGCGGAAGCGGAGCGGCTTCGGGAAAAGGATCCGAAGGCGTATGCCCACGAATATCTGGGGCAGGCAGTGGGGACCGGAGGAGAGGTGTTCCCGAACCTGAAGCTCCGGAAAATCGAGGACGGGGAGATCGCCGGATTTTGCCGGGTGCGGAGAGGCATCGACTGGGGGTACGGGGCGGATCCTTTTGTTTATCTGGCGGCGGAGGTGGACCGGAAACGGAAGCGGGTGCTGGTGTTTCATGAGGAATATCGATTCCGGGCCAGGTTTGACTGGATCGCAGGAGCTATCCGGGCGGAGAACCCGGGAGGCGAGGCAGTGATGGCCGACAGTGCAGAGCCCCGATCCAATGACGAGCTGCGGGAGCGGGGAATCCGGGTGCTGGCGGCGAAGAAGGGACCGGGGAGCATTGAGCACGGGATCAGCTGGCTTCAGGATCTGGAAGAGTTGGTGATTGATCCGGAGCGGTGCCCCAATGCAGCAAGGGAATTTGCAGAGTATACGCTGGAGGAAGACGGCTGCGGCGGGTTCGCAGGCGGGTTTCCGGATCGGAACAACCACTGCATCGATGCGCTGCGGTACGCCTGCGAGCGGGAGATGCGGCGAACAGGGGTCGGGTTCTGAAGAGGGAGGGTTCAGCGAGTTTTGGGAGAGCATGCCTTTCGAATCGGGAAGCAAGGAGCGGCGAAAGGGAAAGAGCCGAACTGGATGCAGGAATGCGGAGCTTTTCGGTGGGAAAGGGCAGGGTGGCGGTTTTCAAGCGGCGGTTTCCGGCGGTGAGAGCGGCTTTGCGGCTGGGAGAGTCCGCTTCGGAAGGGCGGCAGGCGGTGAGGAAGCGGTTACGGACGTCGAGCAATTCGGGGCAGGAAGTTTTTACAGCGAGGCGGACAAGGCAGGAGTAGTTTGTATAGGCCGGTGTCGGGTGCAATGCTTGGGATTGCCGGGAAATGGCGGGAAATTGCTGTGGAAGAGTTTTAAAAAAGGGAAGGAGAAGGAAGATGACGGAGACGGAGCGGATCAGCCGGTTTCTGGCGGAAAATGCCGCCATGAGCGAGGAGGAACGCAATGCCCGGGCAGTGGGCGAATGGCTGAGGAGCAAAAGCCGGAAGCGGATGCTGGACGGGCAGAGGTATTACGAGAACCGCTGCGACATCTTAGGGCGGAAGCGGTGGATCATCGGGGAGAACGGGCAGCCACAGGCGGATGAGACGCTGGTGAACAGCCGGATCGCCCACGGATTGGTAAGAAAGCTCACCGATCAGAAGTGTCAGTATCTGTTCGGGCGGCCCTTTACAGTTCGGGCGGAAAACGACGGGTTCCGGGCGGCGCTGGAGGAGTTTTTCGACCGGGAGATGCGCAACCGGGTGAAGAACCTCTGCAAGGAGGCAGTGAACAAAGGCATCGCATGGCTGCAGGTATATCCGGACGGGGAGCGGCTTGGGTGCCGGAAGATCCCGTCCGAGCAGGTGATCCCCCTTTGGAGCAACGGAGAGCATACGAAGCTGGACGGGGTGATCCGGATCTTTTCCCAGGAGCGGTTCAAGGGACTCAGAAAAGAGACAGTCTTATGCGCAGAAGAGTGGAGCACGGAAGGCGTCCGGTGCTGGCTTTACCGGAACGGGGAGCTGACAGCTGATCCGGAGCGGCGGGAGAAGAGCCATTTTCGGATGGACGGGAAGCCGTATAACTTCTCGGAGGTGCCGTTTATCCCCTTCAAGTATAACGAAGAGGAGCTGCCGCTTTTACAGTTTATAAAGCCGCTTATCGACGATTACGATCTGCTGAAAAGCGAGGATGCAAACACGCTGCTGGACAGCCCCAACTCCATTCTGGTGCTGCAGAATTACGACGGGGAGGACTTAGGGGAGTTCCGGCGGAACTTAGCACAGTATAAAGCGGTCAAGGTCACAGACAACGGCGGGCTGGACATCAAGAGCGCACCGGTGGAGACGGATGCGGTGAACGCCCATCTGGAGCGAACTAGGAAGGATCTGTATGAAGCGGGCAGGGGAGTGGACACCCAGCGGCAGAGCCTTGGAAACTTAAGCGGGGTGGCGTTGAAATTCCTGTACGCCGATCTGGACTTGGACTGCAGCGGTATCGAGACGGAGTTTGCGGCTGGATTTGAAAAGCTCTTCCGGTTTTTGAAGGTATGGCTGGGGCTGACGGGGCAGGGGGATTATTTCGGGGAGAAGGCGCAGATCGTTTTGAACCGGGATATTCTCATCAACGAAAGCGAGGCCATCGAAGGGTGTGCGGCATCGGCGGGGATGCTGTCGAAGCGGACCATTTTGGAGAACCACCCGTGGGTGGAGCGTGCCGGTGAGGAAGAAGAGCGGATCCGGAAAGAGGAGGAAGCAGAGGCTTCCGGCGAATAAGGAGGGTACGAAATGGAAGAGATATTAGCGATGGTAGACGGTATGGCCGGGGAAGACGGAAAAGTGGAGGCTGCGGCTTTGAAAGAGGCGTTGAAGGGACGGCTTTCGGATCTTCAGAAAAGCCTTCGGAAAAAGAAGGAACGCCTGAGCCTCAGCGAAGCGCTGGTGAAAAATGGAGCGAAGGACGTGGACTATCTGCTGTTCCGGCTGGAGGAGCGGGCAAGGTTCGGCGAAGAAGGGGAGCTTCTGGAGGAGGACGCCCTGATCAGTGGGGCGAAAGAGGAGTTCCCGGCGTTTTTTAACCGGAAGCGGGGAAAGATCTGGGGCGTGAAGCCCGGAGAAGGCGAGAGCGGCGAGGAGATGGACGCCGAGGAGTTCGGGCGGCTCAGCTACCGGCAGAGGGTGAAGCTCTTTGAGGAGGATCCGGAGCTTTATCACAGCCTGCAGGGAGAGAACCGGTGGTGAGCCGGGAAAAGAAGCGATAAAGCGGGAAAGTCCCGTTTCCGATAGAAAAGTTTTGAGGAGGAAAAAACAATGGCAAACGAAACACAGAACGTGAGCAACACCACGACCCTTTCCAATCTGGTCAATCCGCAGGTGGTGGCGGATGTAGTGGATCAGAACCTGACCGACGCCATCCATTTTCTGCCCCTTTGCAAGGTGGATCGGAAGCTGGAGGGCAGCTCGGGCAGCAAGGTGACCTTGCCGAAGTACGCATACATCGGCGACGCCGTGGATGTTTCCGAAGGCGGGGAGATCCCGGTGAAGAAGCTGACGGCTTCTACGGTGGAGGTCACCGTGAAAAAGGCGGGCAATGGCGTGGAGCTGACCGACGAGGGCCTTCTGAGCGGCTACGGCGATCCGCTGGGCGAGGCGGTGAGCCAGCTGACTTTGTCCATTGCCAGCAAGCTGGACAAGGACGCCATGAGCTGCCTTGCCGACATCGGCACGGACATGACGGTGGATTCCAGCGCTGCGGCTTTGTCGGCGGACGTCATTGCCGATGCCCTGGTGAAATTCGGGGACAGTGCAGACGGCGACAAGGTACTGCTGATCGCTCCGGCGCAGATGGCGGCGCTGCGGAAGTCCGAAAGCTGGCTGAAGGCGACGGATATGGGCGTTGCTTCTTTGATGAAGGGAACGGTGGGGATGATCCACGGCTGCCAAGTGGTGGTGTCAAACAAGATCAAGTCCGTCAGCGGCGTGTATGAAAACTACATCGTTATGCCCGGCGCCCTGGCGCTTTTCTTAAAGCGGGACACCGAAGCCGAGATGCAGCGGGACATTATCCACAAGACCACCACCGTTACGGTGGACAAGCACTATGCCATCCACCTCGCCAACGAGAGCAAGGCCATCAAGCTGAAGGCCAAGGCTTAAAAGGAGGGATCCGATGAAGGCGGAGATCCTTGAAAAGGCGAAAAAGCTGCTGCCGGAGGGGCAGGACGAGGAGAAGCTGTCCGTCTGGGCGGAGGATGTGGAGCGTTACATCTGCGCCTTCTGCGGGGTCGGGGAGATCCCGGAGGGATGCGAGACAGTGGCGGCCCGGATGCTGGCGGCGGCGATGGAAGGGAGCGTGGAAGAAGGGGCGCTGAAATCCATCACAAGGGGGGATTTCAGCGCATCCTACGAGCCGGGGCAGAGAGCGGGGCTTTCCGATTTTGACCGGCGGCTCTATCCCTTCCGGAAGCTCAGGTGGAAGGCATGAAGAGGAAAGGCGGATGGCGTTTGGGACTTAGGAACGTGATCGAGAGCACCTATCGGGGAGAGATGACCGCTTACAGGCGGTACGCCAAGGTGGAGAAGGGGCGGACGGTCTTTAAGGAGGAAGCCGTCTGCACCGCCGTGCCCTGTGCGCTTTCAAGAGGAGGAAGCGTCCGGCGGCAGGGGTCGCCTATCCGGCAGGAGGAAACGGCCGTCATCGACTATGATGCAAAGCTCTTTGCATCGCCGGAGCTTTCGATCCCGGCAGGGTGCCGGATCTTTGTGCGGCAGGACGGGGTGCTGCGGGAATTCGTTTCCTGCGGGGAAGCCATGGTATACCCCACCCATCAGGAAATTCCGGTGAGCCGGGAGGAGAGAGCCTGATGGAGAAGCTGTGGATGGAGGAGATCGTCGAAGCACTTTCCGAGGCGTTTCCGGAGGCGAGGATCGGGACGGAGCGGGTGCGGCAGGGGTTCAAAGCCCCCTGCTTCCTGCTGCGGACGGAGAAGGCTTCGGTTTTAAAGGAGCTGGGAAACCGGTACCGGGGAGAAGCCACCTTCTCCCTTCGGTATTTCCCGGAAGCGGAGGATGCGTTCAGCGGAGCGGCAGTCGGCGAAAAGGCGCGGGAGGCGCTGGAGGGGTGCGTGGGGTTCCGGGAGCTTTCGGTGAAAGCGGAGACGGACGGCACTCTTTCCATGAAGGCGGCGTTTTCGGCGGTGGGGTTCCGGGTTGAGGAGCCTGCGGCGGCGATGGAGAAAATGGATTTGCAGCTGGCCTTCCGGGCGGCTGCGGGAAAGGCAGGAGAATGATGGCAGGCGGAGTGTTTACGGCACAGAATAAGCTCCGTGCGGGGGCGTATATCCGCTTCCGCTCGGCGGGGCAAGCTTCAGCACAGGTGGGGGAACGGGGCACGGCGGCGATCCCGCTGTCCCTTTCCTTCGGGGAAAGCGGGAAGTTCATCCCGATAGACAGGGAGACGGACGTGGAGAAGCGGCTGGGTTTCCCGGCGGATCACAAGGCGCTGAAGTTGCTGCGGGAATGCGGCAAGCGGGCGAAGAAGGTGCTGGTCTGGCGGCTTTCCGAGGGGGAGAAAGCCTCGGCGACCGGCGGAAACCTGACGGTAAAGGCAAAGTACGGCGGCGAAAGAGGCAATGCTCTGGTCGTCCGGGTGACAGCGGAGGAGGACGGATTTTCCGTTGAAACGCTTCTGGACGGCAAGGTCATGGATCAGCAAAAGGGGAAAACCGTCGCCGATCTTTCCGGCAACGACTGGGTGGATTTTTCCGGCAGCGGGGCTCTTTCGGCTCAGGCGGGGCTGGCACTTACCGGCGGAAGCAACGGAGAAGAGACGGCAGAAAGCTATGACAAGTTTTTCAAAGCCCTGGAAACGGCGGATTTTGAGACCTTTGCTCTTCCCACGGAGGATAAAAGCGTGATCCGGAAGGCGGTCAGCTTTGTCAAGCGGATGCGGGAAGAAGAGGGAAAGAAGATTCAGGGGGTCGTGGCTTCTTACCCGCAGGCGGACTGCGAAGGGATCCTTTCGGTGAAAAACGGCGTGAAGCTGGAGGATGGCACGGAGGTCTCGGCGGCGGAGGCCACCGCTTATGTCGCCGGCATGACGGCAGGCGCACAGATGAACGAATCGAACACCTACGATTTCTACGACGGGGCTTCCGATGTACTGGCCCGGTATACCGGCAGCGAGATCGAGACGGCGCTGAGGGCAGGGGAATGGGTCTTTGTCCCCGGAAAAGGCGGCGTGGTCGTAGAGCAGGATCGGAACACCCTGACCTCCTTTACGGCGGAAAAGGGGAAAATCTTTTCGAAAAACCGGCCGCTGCGGGTGATGGACGGGCTTGCCAAAGATCTGAAGGAGCTGTTTGAAGGGCAGTATCTGGGGAAAACAGGCAATTCCGCCGACGGGCGGAGCCTTTTTAAGGCGGAGATCCTCGGATATTTGCAGGAGCTGGAGCAGATGGGCGCCATTGAGGATGTCGAGGCAGAGGACGTGGAAGTCCTTCCAGGGAACGACGCCGACTCGGTGGTGGTGAACCTAAAGCTGTGGCCGGTGGACAGCATGGAGAAGCTCTACATGACCGTGGAGATCAGGTAAGGAGGAACGGCGATGTTTTTAAAGGCAGAGGAGCTTATCAGCGGACAAGAGGGCCGGGCGTATGCAAAAATCGACGGCCGGAATCGGGAGCTCATGTATCTGAAAGCGGTAGAGGCCACCGCCGTCAAGAAAAAGACGGCGGTGCGGACCTTGGGGCACAGCGGCGATCAGTTTAAGGCAGCCGGCTGGAGCGGAAAGGGGAAGATGACCATTTATTATGTCACCTCCCTTTTCCGGGAGCTGATGCTTCGGTACATCCGGACGGGGAAGGACACCTATTTCGATCTGGTGGTGGTAAACGACGACGAAAGCTCCTCCTTCGGGCGACAGACGGTGGTATTAAAAAACTGCAACCTCAATTCGGTGGTGCTGGCAAAGCTGGACGTCAATGCGGAGAACCTGGACGAGACAGTGGAGTTCACCTTCGATGGAGCGGAGCTGCTGGATCGGTTCGAGTAAGGAGGGGCCATGGATCTTCAGGCGTTTTTTATGGAGCGGGTCGAGAAGCCTTCGGAAGAGGAAGTCATCGTATCCGGGCGGTTCCCGGCGTTCCGGCTCCGGGGGATCAGCGAGGAGGAAAACGGGCAGATCCGGGCAGGGTGCCGGAGAAAGGACGGCAGCATTGATCCGGAACGGTACCTGATGCGGCTGACGGCAGCCTGTGTGGCGGAGCCGGAGCTTTCGGATGCGGCACTTCAGAAGTCCTGGGGCGTTTTGGGAGAAGAGGCGCTGCTTGCAAAGATGCTGACGGCGGGGGAGTTTGCAAAGCTCTCAGAACGAGCGCAGGCCGTGTGCGGTTTTGACGTCAGCGTCCGGGAAATGGCGGAAGAAATAAAAAAAGGATCCTGCAGGGCGACGAAGAACTCAACTACGCCTACTACGCCCTGCATGAATGCGGAGTGAAGCCCGGGGAGTTCGCCCGGATGAGCCGACGGGAGAAGGCTGTGCTCACCGGCTTCATCGACGTGCGGGTGAAGGAGCGGGAGCAGATGCTCCGGAGCTTACAGGCGTAGGGAAAGGAGAAAGGCATGACGGCTTTGGATGCGCTTTCCGTTTATGAAGCGGGTGGGAGCCGGGCAGAGCTTTGGCGGATGCCGGCGCTGCGGGTGTTCCGGTACGGCGGAAAGGCTGGGATAGCGGAGGAGATGTCCTTCGGGAGCGGAAACGGTGCAGTCACAGGCGAGGGGGCTGCGGTATTTTCCGGATCAGGGAGAGTGGCGGAAGCAGGCGACTCCTTCGGCGGCTTTTGGGGAAGAAACAGCCGGGAGCGGATGCGCTCCATCCGGGCGGCCATGGGCAGTACGGAGCAGCGGCTCGGCGAGGCGGTGCGGCTGATGCGGGAGCAGGGGAGCCGCAGCGACGTGGACACGGGGGCGATCTTCGAGGAGCTGGAACGGCGGCTCTTAGCGGAGATCGGCGCCGGATAAGGAGGAAGAGATGCGGATCTATCTTGGGAATCTGGAGTTCCCGGCGGCACCCGAAAAGCTGGAAGTCTTATGGGACGGAAACTGGGAAAAGGCAGAGCTTTTGGGAATCGGCGAGGTGAGCCGGTACCGGGCGAGAAAGCTTAAAAGGATGCGGTTTTCCGGGATCTTTCCCGGGGAAGATTACGGCTTTGTAACGGCGGCGGAGAGGAAAGAGCCGTCTTCTTATGTGACGACTCTTGCAAAAATGGCCGAGGGGAAAGAGCCGGTGCGGCTGGTAGTCAGCGGCGGGGCGAGGCCCTTCTCCGGGCTCTGCACGGTGGAGCGGTTCGACTGGTGGACGCAGGCCGGGGAAGACGGGGATCTTTTCTACGAACTGGAACTTTTAGAGTACCGGGAATTCGGGAAGGATGCGGTGGTTGCCGCAGGGAGCAGCCCGGCGGGCAGCTCCGGAAGCGGGAAGGCCAGCGGGAAAAGCCCGCTGGCGCCGGAGGTGTATACGGTGCAGAAGGGGGATACCCTCTGGGCCATTGCGAAGCGGTTTTTAGGGGACGGCGGGCGGTACCGGGAAATTGCGGAAGGAAACGGGATCCGGAATCCGAATTTGATCTTTCCGGGGCAGAAGCTACGGATCCCGTAAGGGCAGAGAGAGTGGCGTTGCCGGGAGCGTGGCGAGTTCGGGGTAGCTTTGCCTTGGAAGAGGGCCAGCGGACAGGCGGAGGAATCTTTGGGGAGAAGAGTTTCCAAAGAAACGGGAAGCAGGAGACCTCTTCGGCGGCCTTTAGAAAGAAACAGTCGGGAACGGATGGGTTTTGCTTTTCGGTTTTGGCGAAGAGGGCAAACTCCGAGATGCGGGCTAAGAAGTTTTCGGAGAGGGCGGCTTTGTGGAGGAAGAGAGAACGGCTGCTGTTTTTGGAAAGATGGCGGCGGGGGCAGCACTTGCAGAGAAGTGCAGTTGTCCGGAGAGTGGCGCTTGAATGCGGAAACTGTCGAGTCCAGAGGATGGAGAATGTTCCGTAAGGAGGAATTTGAATGGAGCTGCGGCTGTTTTTGAAAAACGGCGGGCAGGAGAAGCGGATGGTAGAGGAGCTTCATTGGGTAAGTTCCCGGACGGGAGCGGCGTTTGCGGAGGTGCTGCTGCCGGAGGGAACGGCGGAAATGGGGCAGCGGGTACGGCTTTCGGAGAACGGGACGCCTTTTTTCGACGGGTTCGTGTTTCAGGCGGAAGAGAGCGAAAAAGGGACAGAGCTTCTCTGCTACGACCGGGTGAAATATCTGCTTTATAAGGACACGAAGGTGTTTCGGAATCGGACAGCAGGACAGATCGTGGAAGAGATTTTAAAGGAACGGCAGCTGCCCATTGGGAAGGTGGCGGCGACGGGGTACACGATCCCTTCCCTTGTGATGGAGGGGCGGCCGCTGCTGGAGATGATCCGGAAGGGAATTTCAGAGACGGAGGCGGCCATCGGCGAAGGGTTCGTTTTCTTTGACGACTGCGGGGAACTCAGCCTGAAAAGGACGGCGGATAATGCTTCAGGGGTGCTGCTTTCCGGGGAGAATCAGATCTTGTCCCTTACAAAGAGCCGGGACATCGATGGGGACAGCTACAATCGCTTCAAGCTCTGGCAGGAGGACGGGCGGTCGGGATTCCGGCGGGTGACGGTTTTCGACCGGACGGAGGAACAGAAGAACTGGGGCATGCTGCAATACTTCGAGCGGGTGGACAGTAAGTTGAGCAGCGCTCAGGTGAAGGAGCGGATCCGGGCGCTGGAGCAGGCCAAGTGCCGGGTGCGGCAGCAGGTGTTTTTAGAGGCTCTGGCAGATGTCCGGTGCCGGGGCGGGAAAACGGTACTGCTCCGGGACGGCGGGAGTGTCGGGCGATTTCTCATTGAGGAAGCGCAGATGCGGTTTGCAAACGGCGCCGGGAAAATGGCCCTGAAGCTGCGGAAGGAGCAGAAATGATCGCAGAAGTGATGAAGGAGATCGCCAGAGGCTGCATTGGAGAAGAGGTGCAGGCAAGGCTGCTGTTCGGGACGGTCGTTAAGGAGAGCCCGGTGGTCGTGAAGGTGGAGGAGCGGCTTGCTTTAAGCGAGGAGCTTCTGGTGATCCCGAAGGAGCTGAAAAAGCGGGTGGTTCCGGTGGAAGGAAGCGAAGGAACGGTTACCGTTTCTCCGGGGTTGAAGGCAGGGGATCGGGTGATCCTGATGCGGCTGGGGGATGCTTGGCTGGTGGCCGGAACGGTGGAATGAAAGGAGTTCGTATGGCGGGATTGCTGCCGGACGGGGCGGAAGAAAAGGAAAAGGAAGCATCGTGGGAAACGTGGAAGCTGGATCTGGAAACCGGTCGGATCGGCGGGAAGATCCAAGGAGCGGAGGCGCTGAAGCAGGCGGTGATGCTGCGGCTGCTGACGCCGAAATATGAGCATATGATCTATGGGCTTTCTTATGGAAGCGAGCTGGCTGGGCTGATCGGGAAAGACGGCGATTACTGTGCCGCTGCGGCGAAGACTCTGGTGGAAGAGGCACTTCTGAAGGATGATCGGATCAAGGCGGTGCGGAATGTGACAGCCGAACGGGAGGGCGACGAGCTGAAGGTGTGCTTTACGGCGGAAAGTGACTGGGGCGCAGTGGAGGAAACGGCTTCCGTGAGGGAATAGGAGGAAAGATGGAGCAGAAAAGCTATGAGGAGCTGCTGGCGGAGGTACTGGGGCGGATCCCGGACGATGCGGACAAACGGGAGGGAAGCCTCATTTACACGGCGGTGGCTCCGGTCTGCGCCGAGCTGGCGCAGGCGTATATCCGGCTGGCGGGGGATGTGGACCTGCTGTTTTATGACACCAGCGAAGGGGAATATCTGGAGCGACTGGCGGCCGGATCGGGCGTTTTCCGGGAAGAGGCGAAGGCAGCGGTCTGTAAAGGTGTGCTCAAAAACGGCAGCGGCGGGATCTTAGTTCCGCCGGTGGGAATGCGGTTTGGCTGCGGCGAGTGCTTTTATCGAGTCAGCGGGATCTTGGAGGACGGCTGCGAGCTTCTCTGTGAAGCGGCAGGGAGTATTGGGAATGTAAGCAGCGGGACACTTCTTCCGGTGGACTATCTGGAGGGGCTTGCTTCGGCGGAGATCGTAAGCCTTCTTTCGGCGGGAAGAGATGCGGAAAGCGATGAAGCGCTGCGGCAGCGGCTGGTGAGCCGGGTAAAGGCGCCGGCTTTCGGCGGAAATATTGCCGATTATCGGCAGCGTTCCAAAGAAGTCGAGGGCGTCGGTGCGGTGAAGGTGACCCCGGCGGCAAACGGTGGCGGGACGGTAAAGCTGACAATCCTGGGCGAGAACTTCCAGCCGGCGGCAGCGGCAGTGGTGTCCCGGCTTCAGGCGGTGGCTGATCCGGAAGAGGGCATCGGGTTTGCGCCCATCGGGCATCAGGTGACTGTGGAAGCGGCGGGGTCGAAGACCATAAATCTGACGGCTTCGGTCACGGTGCAGAGCGGGGCGGACAAGGAAGCGTTGAAGGCTTCCTTGAAGGCGTTGGTCGAAGGGTATTTTCTGGAGTTGCGGCAGAAGTGGGAGGATTCCGGAAAAACGGTGGTGCGGTTGAGCCAGGTGACCATGCGGCTTTTGGAAGGCGAGGGCGTGCTGGACGTTTCCGGAGTGACTTTAAACGGAGCGGCGGTCAACGTGGAAACGGGAGAGTTGGAGGTGCCCGTGTTGGGGCAGGTCAGCCTGACGATGGAGTGAGAAGATGGAATATCTGGAATATCTGCCAGAATTTTTAAGAGGCGTAAGGGAATTCCGGAGGCTGGGGAAAGGACTTTTCCCGGCGGTGCAGGAGCTGACGGCGTTGATGGAGCAGGCCGGATGCGAAGGCGATCCGGATCGGGCTTCCGAGGAGGGGATCCGGCGGTTTGAAAAGGCGCTGGGACTGACGCCGGGCAGCGGAGACACCTTGGAGCAGCGGCGTTTTCGAATTTTGGGCGTTTTTGGGGGGAACCCGCCCTTTTCCATGGGGTGGCTGCGGGAGAAGCTGCAAGCAGCGTATGGAGAAGGGGGATGGACGGCGGAAGCATCCCCGGAAGAGTACCGGCTGGCCGTTGGAGTGAACGCTTCCGCAGGCGGAGATCCTCAGGTGCTGCGGCAGGAGCTGAGGGAGAAGATTCCGGCGAACCTGACCCTTTCCATGAAGGGGATCCATCCGGAAACGACGGGGATTTTTGTTGGTGCAGTGCTACAGACAGAGGCAATTTATCAATTGGAGGTGGAGGAAGATGGCGCAGTTTCATCTTAAAGTGACGGAAAAGGGGCTGCTGCTTTTCGCAAAGGCAGCAGGCGGGCAGGCTCTTTCCTTTCAGAAAATGGTCTTGGGCGACGGAAGCTACAGCGGAGATGCGGCGGGGGTCGAAGCGGTGATCTCCCCGAAAAGGGAGCTTTCGATCCAGAAGGTGACCCGAAGCGGCAGCCGGATCTCTGAGGAGCGTGCTTTCCATGGATCAGGTGACCGTGCCGTTCTGGTGGCGGGAGCTGGGGGTGTACGGCATGGATCCGGAAGGGGGCGGCTCGGTGCTGGTTCTTTACGGCAACGCCATGGAGAAGGGCGACTATCTGGCCGCCGGTGGGACTTTTGACGAGCGGATCTTGGACGTATCCTTCGTCGTGGATGCGGCGGCGGAGATCACGGCGGATGTGAGCGGCGTCGTTTTCGCTTCGGCGGCTGCGTTGGAAGAGCATGAGGCGGCGGGGAGCGTTCATGTGACGGGGCTTTCCCACGCCAAATCCGGCACCGTCCACACCCTCACGGGCCTTTCAGGGAAAACGGGAGTGCTTTCCTGCCAGTTCAAGGCCACCGCCGCCTTTGCTGCGGGGGATACGGTGAAGGTGGACGGGACGGCGTACACGGTGAAGCTGCAAAACGGCGAGGCGGCGGAAGGCAATCTGTTCGTTTCCGGTGCGCTGGTTTCCTGCATCATCGACACGGCGGGGAAGACGGTAAATTTTAAGGCGGCCGGGGGCCAGAAGCTCCCGGCAGGAACCACGGCTATCGTGAAGCTCTTCACGGAAAACGGGACGTTCACTGTCCCCCAGACCGGGAATTACAAGCTGACCGCCATCGGCAAGGGTGGCGACGGGGGAAAGGCCTACTGCACCATCGCGTCCGGCTGGCGCTCCGGCGGCGGTGGCGGGGCAGGCGGCGTTGCGGTGAAGACAGTAAAGCTCTCAAAAGGCGCTTCCTACGCCGTGACGGTCAGCCGTGCGGTCTCCTCCTTCGGGAGCCTTGTAAGCGCAACCGCCGGCGGAAACGGCGGGTACGTCGAGGAGTACGCCGACTCCAACGGCGCCGGGGGAGCCGGGGGCACGGGTACCGGCGGGGACAAGAACTACACCCCCGGCGTGGCGGCGTTGACGGGCAGCGGAAGCCACGGAGGCGACGGAGGCTGCTACAGTGCCGTTCAGGGTGCGGAGTGCCCGTACCTGACGACCCAGCCGGCTTCCGGCGGAGGCGGCGTGGAGGAAGAGGGCAGCTACTACCCCCTGACCACCAACAGCAAGGGGGAGAACAATAACTTTCTGAGCGTCGGCGGATTTGCAAGCTACGGCTGCGGAGGCGGCGGAGCGGCGGGCAACAAACAGGACGAAGGCGAGGGCGACACGCTGGCGGGTACTGGAACCGGGGGCGTTGTAGCTGTGGAACTGGTGCTGTAAAGGAGGAGCAGAATGAAATACGCATTTGTGGAGTACGGCGGGCAGGTCTTGGGGATCGAGGATCGGTGCAGCTGCCGGTTAAGAAGCGAGAAGCAGGACGGGGAGCTTGCCATTGAGGATATCGTGCATCCGGATTTCGTGTACCGGTATGTGGAGATCCCGGAGGGGACGGAGGTCGCCATCGGGATGATCTATTCGGACGGGAAGTTTCGGGAGAACCCCGTGGAGCCGGGGAAGAGGATCGCGGAGTTGGAAGAGCGGGCGGACAGCACTGATGCGGCAATTTTAAGCATTATGGACGCAGTGGTCGCCATGCAGAAGGAATAAGGAGGGGAGTACATGAAAAAATTTTTGATGAAGATGTGGGTCAAAGGAATGGCAGATGAGGCAAAGATCCGATCCTATTGCCCTTTCTTTCTGACATTGGCGGAAGTGGAAGAGATCCTGGCAGTTTCCCGGAAAGAGAAAAACGCATAAGCTGGAACGGGAGGGGAAGAAGATGAAGGAACGGCTTTCAAAGCTCCTGACCATTAAGAGCTTGGTAACGCTGGCGGTGACTGGAGTGTTCTGCTGGCTGTCGGTGACGGGTGTAGTTGCGGCAGAGCAGTTTATGACGGTGTTCGTCACAGTGATCGGGTTCTACTTCGGCACCCAGGCGGCGAAGGAGTAGGCGTGGAGAAGCTGTTGACGGCGGCACTGGGGCAGGGGCTGTATGCAGGAATGTTCGTCTTTCTGCTGCTCTGGGTTTTGAAGAAAAACGACGAGCGGGAGAAGAACTATCAGGCGCTGATCGAGAAGCAGACGAAGACCTTGGGGGAGGTTGCCCGGACCTTGGGAGAGATGGATGGGCGGCTTCACCGGATCGAGGCGCAGATGGGAGGAGAGCATGAGAATCACAGGCATTGACGTGTCCCGATGGCAGGGAACCATCGACTGGAAGAAAGTGAAGGCAGCCGGGATCGGGTTTGCCATCATTCGGGCGGCCGCAGGACTTAAGGAGGACGTGAAGTTCCGGGAAAATCTTCGGGGAGCCGTTGCCGCCGGGATTCCGGCGGGGGCATATCTTTACAGTCTGGCGAAAACCAAGGCGGAAGCCCGGAGAGAAGCGGAGCTCCTGCTGAAGCTGGTGGAGGGGGAAGAACTTTCCTATCCTCTGGTTTACGACATTGAGGACGAGGTGCAGGCAGGACTTAGCAGAGAAGCCCGAACGGAACTGGTGGAAGTCTTTTGCGGGAAGATCGAGGCGGCGGGGCGGTATGCCATGGTCTACGGCTCCAAGAGCTGGCTGGAGGGGTATTTCCTGCCGGAACGGTTAAATCGGTACGACAAGTGGGTGGCGCAATGGAGTGAGAAGCTCACTTACACCGGGAGCTATGGGATCTGGCAGCAATCCAATACCGGAAGGGTGGACGGCATAGCCGGCAACGTGGACTTAAACGTGACGGAGAAGGATTATCCGGCGCTGACGGCTCTTAAAAAGCAGAAATGGCAGAAGAAGGACGGGAAGTGGTACTACGGCGAGATTCGGGGCAGCTGGAAAAAGATCGACGGACGGTGGTACTATTTCGGCAGCGATGGAGCCATGGCCACGGGAGTCCGGAAAATCGGGGGCAAATGGTACTGTCTGGCGGAGAAAACGGAAGGGCCTTTGAAGGAAGGGCAGTGTTTATTTACCGACGGAAGCGGAGCCATCGGCGAATAGAAAAAGGCAGGCGTCCCAAATGGAGGACGCCTGCCTTTTTGCTATCGGCGGAATTTCCTTTTTCGGGGCTTTTTGCAGCGGAAAAGGAGAAGGAAAATGGGAATCTCCAAGAGAAGGAGCAGGGAAAGAAGAAGCATTGTCAGTACGCTTCGGCTCCTTTCTTAAAAGTGGGGGTGCGGAAGCGGGGAATGACCCGGAATTTCGGGGCGGGCTTTTTCGGCAAAAAGGAGACGCGGCAGAGTGCGCCTTTCGGAAGGACGTAGAGAATCTCGCCCTCGGCTGTATCGTCGATCTTGTCGTAAAGGCGGCCGGCGCTGTAGCTTTCGCCTACGACGGTGTAGGGACTGTTTGCCACATAACCGATGCGGCCGAGGCCGGGGAGGAGCACCTCGATGGCCTCATGGTCCTGTTGGTTATCCGGTTCCTTTTTTAAGGTCAGACGGGTCCCGGGGGTGAGAAATTCCGAGCCGTAATAGTGATTTGTTGCGGTCAGGGTGAAATAAATTTCCTTCATAAGAAAGCCTCCTTGCAAACTTTAGCGTGTGCTTTCATTGTAGCAGGAAACCTGTCCGATAAAACGGACGGATCACTCATATTGCTCCGACAGCTTCCGGGCAAGGGTGCGCATCTGCTCTTTTACGGAAGGAGGAGAGGTAACGGTGAGCTTTCCGCCGAAGCTGGCCACCCAGCCTAAGAATTGGGGGCTGACTGCCACGTCCACCCGGGTCTCGACCCGGTCGCCGTCCTTTCGGCTTAGGGGGATCTCGTCGCCGAAGCGGTCGATGAGGACGTTTATCATGTCGTCGTCTCCCTCCAGCGTGACCCGGATCGGCTCGCCGCCGAACATTCCAAACAGCCGACGGGTGTAGATGGTCAGATCCAGATGCTCCATCGTTTCCGCACCGTCCCGGGGAAGGTCAGTGATGGTGATGTTCTTCATTTTGTCCACCCGGTAGTGCTTGATGCGGCCGGAGGCGGAGTCGTAGGCCACCAGATAGTAGTTCTCGTCATCCCAGCAAAGATGCCAGGGGCTGACGGTATAGAGCTCGCCGTTGTGGCGAAGGATCATGGTTTTGTCGGGGCCCCAGCGGAAGTATCGAAATTGGATCTGCCGCTCTTTGGCGATGGCGGTGTGAAGGCCGTCCACGTTATAGTAGATGCTTTCGTTCATGGTTTTGATGCGGCCGGCGATGAGCACCTGACGCTGCAGTTGATTTGCATTGGAGCGGCTGGTCAGGGTCTCCAGCTTTTTGATCAGCTCCCGGGATTTTTGCTCGGTGATAAAGCGGGAGGACTGGACAGCGTCCACCAGAAGTTTTAATTCCGGCAGCTGGAAGGTGCGGCTACCTAAGAAGTACCGGAAGGATTTTCCTTCCTGGTTGGTGCAGATGTCCATTCCGAAGCGACGCAGCTCCTCAAAATCCTGATACAGGGTCTTCCGTTCGGCGTTGATGTCCAAGCGGGAAAGGCGCTGGGCGATTTCTGCTAAGGTCAGGCCGTGGTCTTCGTCGGTTTCTTCTGAAAAGATCTGCGCCAGATAAAGGAGCTTTAGTTTTTGGTTGGTTCCTTTTGCCATTGGAGCGACCTCCTTGTCCGTTTTCTTTCAGTATAACATAGGAAGAAGCGAAAGTCTATGGGAACTGTCCGTTTTTTCGGACAGCTTTTCTTTTATAATAAAAACAGAACTTCAAAGGAGGCAGCAGATATGAAAGGATACGCAGTAAGCAACGGGTATATGGGATGGGTAGACGGCGGGTATCTGCTGTTTGCCGACGAGTCGGATTATTGGGACTATCTGGAAGAGGAGGGGGAGTAAGATGTCGGTCTGGATCAGCGTTTTTTCCAAGGAAAAGGTCTGTCATGAAAGTTGGTGCCCCTACGCCCGGCGGATCCGGTATAAGAACCGGGAAAAGATGTCGGAGGAACGGGCGGTTCCACCGGCAGTGGGACGCCGGGACGGCGTACCAGCCGGACAAGCTGGTGCGGTATGCGGAAAAACACGACGAGGCCATAAAGGTCATCGAGGACGATTACCGGAAACTGCCCAGCCGGACAAGGCGGGGAAAACGGTATTATGAAAATGCCCGGAGAAGGGCAAACCAGATGCACGAACGACGGCTCGACGAACTGTTTGCGCAGATCGCCTGCCAGCCGGCGGTGGGATGATAAGGAGGTTTTCAAATGGGAAAAGGCATCGAGGATCTGAACCGGGGCGCCGAAGCGTATCAGGCGGGCGATTATGAAACGGCGGTGGCATACTATAAAAAAGCGGCGGCAGCGGGAAACGTCACGGCGCTGAGCAACTTAGGGTACTGCTACTATTACGGCCGGAGCATACCGGTGGATAAGGAAAAGGCACGGCGGTGCTGGGAAGAGGCATCGGAACAGGGGGACGTGGCCGCCACCTACAAGCTGGGGGATCTTCTCTGGTACGGGGAGCCGGTAAAAGACCGGGATCGTGCGAAGGAGTTTTACCGTAAAGCCTTCCGGATGGGGCTGGAAAGCGCCGATATCTGGGTGCGTCCCGATGCGATTTTGCGGATGTTCCGGTACTGTCCGGAGGATCTTCCCGCCGAACGGCTGGAGCTTCTGGATCTGGGGTGGATCTGTGTATCGGATCTGGAGGACCGGATCGCGGAAGGCGATCACTATTCGGAAAAGCTGCTGCGGGAAGCGGAAGAGCTTTTGAGCGCCCTGCTCCCCGCAGCGGAGGAAGGCGCCAAAAATTGAATTCACCCCGGCTTCCAGACGGAAACCGGGGTGAATTTTTGTGATTTTTCGGTCAGATGATAAGGCCGTGCTCTTTTAAGTAGGACTGGTAAGCGGGCATATCGATGTTCTTTACGTCGCTGTCTTTTTTGCCGCAAACGGCAATGGCGGCGCCTGCCGCTTCGCCTAAGCAGCAGCAGATGGGCATGATCCGGTAGGAAGCCTGGGCCTCGTGGGTGGAGGAGATGCAGCGGCCTGCTACCAGCAGGTTCCGGCTGCCCTTCGGGCAGAGAGAGCGGTAGGGGACGGTGTAGTATTCGCCGTCCTTGAAGTAGTAGTGGCTGGTGCCGGAGCCTTCGGGGTTGTGGATGTCGATGTCGTAGTTGGCGCAGACAACGCCGTCCTCAAACTTGGTGCAGGAGACGAGGTCTTCCTGGGTCAGGACGTACTCGCCCTGGATCATCCGGCTTTCCCGGACGCCGATTTCCATGGCAGTGGAAAGGAGCTGGCTGTTCTGGAAGCCGTCGATGTTCTCTTTTAAGAAGTTGAAGAGCTCTAAGACCTGCTCTCTCACTTCCAGCTCCGCCTGAGTCTTTTCCAGCGCATTCACTGGATTTTTCTTGACGATTCGTGTAGAATTGAAGTGGAGGACGCCGTTTATCATGTTGTGGAAGATCAGGACATCTTCCCGGATGTTCTTGATCTTGCCCTCCCGCTGGAACTGCTGGTAAAGGGGATTGATCTTGCTGCGGTTCTTCTCGAATTTTTCCAGATCCACGCCGGCCACCCGAAAGCAGAGGGTCATGGGCTGGCACAGATGGTCATCGGGGCGGCCCAGCTGGTAGGGGTAGCCTGCCAGAACGGCCAGATCGCCGTCGCCGGTGGTGTCGATGAAGTAGCGGGCGTCGTACTCCTGATTGCCCTCTTTATTTGCGACGATGATGCCCTTCAGGAGGCCGTCTTCCATCTTCACGCCAGTCAGGTAGGAGTGGAAGAGAACGGAAATGCCCTCTTTCAGGACCATCCGCTGGAGGACGATCTTTAAGTATTCCTCGTCAAACATGCAGCCGTTTTCGGCAAGGCCGCCGATGGCTTTCAGCTCGGAGAGGATCTCCCGGAAGATGCCGTTGCTCAGGTAGACTTTTTCCTTTGTCTTGGGATCGTGGGTCCAATAGCACATAAAGGGGTTGACCAGGCAGTTGACGGCAGCGCCGCCGAAGCAGTTGCCCTTTTCCACCAGAAGGACGTCCATGCCCTGGCGGGCTGCGGCGATGGCTGCAGCGACGCCGGAGAAGCCGCCTCCGACAACGATCAGATCGTAAACTTTCATTTCGTTCACCTCATAATATCCGGGAGAGATCCCGGTCGATGGTTTTATTGTAGCACATTGGAGGAGATTTTTCCAGAAAAAAGGACACAAAAAATTGTACAAAGGATAGATTTTTGCAAAAGGAAGGAGAAAAAATGGAATTTGAGAAACTTTCTACCCTGGTAGAACTGCTTTGCCGAGGGAGCCGGATCAGCGTCTGCGTCTGCGACATTTCCGGCATCCTGCAGCAGGAGGCGCTGGAGCTTCCCTTTGCCCGGAAGATCCATTCCGCCGCCTTTTGCGATGGAGCAAAATCCACCCGGCGGGGGTACCGGCTCTGCATCAAGTGCAAGGAGCGTGCCAACCGCAAAGCCGTCCGGGAGGGGCAGCCCTTTTCCGGCTGCTGCCCCTGCGGGCTTTATGAGGCAGTGTACCCGGTAGAGGTTGACGGAAGCGTGCGGTGTGTTGTTTATGTAGGGAATCTCCTGCCGGACCGGGAAGCGGCGGAAAAGCGGCTGGAGCGGGCGTGCCGGATCACCGGGGTCTCTCCGGAGCGGCTGAAAAATGAACTCGACCGGGGAGAAACGGAGCTTTCGCCGGAGGACGCCATGAAGATGGCCCAGCTTATCGGCAGCTATGTGAAGCTTCTCTGTCGGGTAGGGGAAGCGGCGGCGGTCTCGCCCCATCACTGGGCAGTGGAGACCCTCATCGAATACGTTCGCCTGCACTATGCATACCCCATTTCTCTGCGAGATCTGGCACGGCTTTACTACATCAATGAAAAGTACATCGGACGGCTTTTCAAAGCCCAGACCGGTAAGACCTTCCATCAGTATCTGACCGGGGTGCGGCTGGAGGAAGCGGAGCGGCAGCTGCTGACCACCTCCCGGAGCATTACTGACATCGCCGAAAGCTGCGGATTTGAATCGGCATCTTACTTCAACCGCATTTTCCGGGAGCGGTGGAGCATGACCCCCAGCGAATATCGCCGGAGGGGCGGGGAAACCGCTGGATTTTCTCCGGAAAATCTGGTAAAATAGAAGAATCCTAAGAAAGGCGGAGGAAAAAACCGTGATCGTTGTCAATAACATCCAGACCTCGCTGGGGGAGCCGGAGGAGGCCGCAGTCCGGAAGGCGCTCAAAAAACTGGGGATCGCCCGGGAGCAGGTGGAAGAGGCCCACGTCACCAAGACCTCTCTGGACGCCCGGAAACAGTCGGACATCCGCATGGTCCATTCCGTGGCGGTGAAGCTCAGGAGCCGTCGGGAGGAGGAAGCGGCTGCCAAACGGGATCTCAACGTCCTTTATCGGGAAACGGAGCCCTTCCGGATCGTTCGGGGGACGGAGCCGCTGCCCGGGTCGGTGGTCATCGCCGGATTCGGGCCGGCGGGGATGTTTGCGGCGGATCTGCTGGCGAGAGAGGGGCTTCGTCCCATCGTGCTGGAGCGGGGCGGCCCTGTGGAAGAGCGGGTCATGCGGGTGGAACACTTCTGGGGCAGCGGAGAACTGGATCCTGCCTGCAACGTGCAGTTCGGGGAAGGGGGCGCCGGTACGTTTTCCGATGGAAAGCTGACCACCCGGATCCACGATCCGTTGTGCGGTTATGTGCTGGAGCGGTTCGCCGCCCACGGCGCCCCGGCGGAGACCCTTCGGAAGGCGAAACCCCACATCGGCACCGATCGGCTCCGGGGCGTCGTCCGCTCCATCCGGCAGGGCGTGATCGAAGCCGGGGGTGAAGTGCGGTTCCACGCAAAACTCGATGGGATCACGGTGAAAAACGGCCGCCTTGCGGGGATCACCGTCAACGGCCAGCCCATGGCGGCGTCCTGCCTGATCCTTGCGGTAGGGCACAGCGCAAGGGACACCTTCCGGATGCTGGCGGAAGCGGGGATCCCCATGGAGAGCAAGCCCTTTTCCGTAGGCGCCCGGATCGAGCACCGGCAGAGCGCCATCGACCGGGGGCTTTACGGCAAGCTGGCGGGGCATCCGGCCCTGCCGCCGGGGGAGTACCAGCTTTCTTACCGGCAGGGGGAAAGGGGCGTCTACACCTTCTGTATGTGCCCGGGAGGGACGGTAGTCCCGGCGGCATCGGAGCTTTATGGCGTCGTGACCAACGGCATGAGCGAGTACAGCCGGGACGGCGACAATGCAAACGCCGCTCTGGTGGTGTCCGTTGGGCCGGAGGACTTCGGCAGCGGCGTATTCGCCGGCGTGGCATTTCAGGAGGAGCTGGAGCGCCGGGCGTTCCAACTGACAAGCGGCACCTACCGGGGGTGCGGGGCTACCGTCGGAGCGTTTTTGGAAGGCAGAAAGGGCTTAGAGCTTCGCTCCGTAACGCCAACGTATGCGTTGGGGCTGGAGCCGGTGGACTTTGACCGGCTCTATCCGCCTCAGGTTGCGGCGATGATGCGGCTGGGGCTTCGGAATTTCGGCCGGAAGCTGCCGGGATTCGATGCGCCCGACGCCGTTTTGACCGGCCCGGAAACAAGGACCTCCAGCCCGATCCGGATCCCCCGGAGGGAAAACCTGCAGTCTGTCGCAGCTGCCGGGCTTTATCCCTGCGGGGAAGGGGCAGGCTACGCCGGAGGGATCGTGAGCGCTGCGGTAGACGGCGTGCGCATCGCTTTGACCATCTTGGCGCAGTATGCCGGGGAGTGACTCGTTTCCTTTGCTGCTTTCCTTTTCCAAAATTCAATGGAAACGGAAGCAAAAGACCGCCTGCCGGGGAGATCTCCCTGCAGGCGGTTTTTTATGCTTCGTCCAGCTTTTCCAGCAGCCGCTCCGGGGCGCTGGGGATCACGGCGGAATGCCGCAGGTAGTTCTGGATGATGTGGATAAAGGAAATGGCGATCTCCGGGTCGAACTGGGTCCCGGCGCAGCGCCGCAGCTCGGCGTAGGCTTCCTCATAGGTCTTCCGGGGCTGATAGGGTCGGTTGGAGGTCATGGCATCGAAGCTGTCGGCAACTGACAGGATCCGTGCCAGCGGGCCAATCTCCTCCCCCTTTAAACCGTAGGGGTAACCTCTTCCATCGTAACGTTCGTGGTGCTGAAGGATCAGGGGCATAACGGATTTTAAAGAGTCGATGTTCTGGATCACGTTGGCGCCGTCTACGGGGTGTCGTTTTAGAGCGGCCCACTCTTCGTCGGTGAGCTTCCCGGTTTTCATCAGGACGTTTTTGTCGATGTTGATCTTCCCAATGTCGTGCATATAAGCGCCGTACATCAGGGTGCGCTTGTCCTCCTCACTCATATGGGTCGCCTCCGCATAGAGCCTGCAGTAGGTGACTACCCGGTCAACGTGGGTATAGGTGTAGTTGTCACGGGAGTTGATGACGGCGATGAGGGTCTTGATGGAAGCGACGATATCCCGGTGCTCCCCGGAAAGGGAACCCTGGATGTCGTCTAAGATGGAGTAGTAGGCTTCGACCCGGTTCCGCTGGAGAAATTTTGCCCGGTAGAGGGCTTCATCGGCGTTATCGAACAGCTGGATCGCATTGGCGGCTTTGGCGGGAAAAACGGAAAGTCCTACCGAAACCGTCAGTTTCCCGTCGGGAAGGTACTCCTCTTTTTCGATGTGCAGCTCCTCGAAGCCTTTTCGAATCTTCTCCGCCTTTTCGATGGCGCAGCGTTCATCGGTATCCGGCATCAGCAGGGCGAAGGAAGCCCCGCCGTACCGGGCGGCAATGTAATCGGAGCCGGCTTCTTTTTTGAGCAGGTCTGCCAGCTGTCGCAAGACAATGTCGCCGGTCTGGTGGCCGAAGAGGTCGTTATATTGCTTGAAGTGGTCAATGTCCACGATGATCAGAGCGAGGGAAATGCCCCGTTTGGTGCAATCGTCTACCTGCCGGATCAGGATGTCCCTGAGGTAGCGGTAGTTGTAAAGGCCGGTCAGGCCGTCTAAGTGAACCAGGCTTTCCAGTCGGGTGATGTGTTCCTTTTCACACTCCACATAGTAGCCCAGCGTGTAGGCGATAATGAGGAAGATGCTGCAGAGGACGATGTCGTCTTCGAAGGTGTCGTTGACCGTCACGTCCCGTACGACTAAAAGGTCGGTGACCAGGATCAGCACCGAAGCGGAGATGGCTAAGGTCATCCCTTCCCGTTTGCCGTATTCGATGGTGGCGATCAGGACGGCCATCAGGTAAAGGAACTCATAGTTGCTGTTCTGCACCCCGGTCATCCAGACGCAGCAGGTGGCAAGCACCAGCATGACCCCTAAGCTCCACCATTTGACCAGCCGGTCCCCCGTCGCCCGCTTGGCGGTCAGGAAGTGCCAGCCTGCATAAATGGCACCGCACCCCAAGGCCAAGATCAGAACAATCAGCGGGGCGTTGTGCATCAGCTTTAAAAAGCGCTGTTCCTCAAAGCAGTACTGGAAAAAGGCAATGGCGGTAAACAGCATGAAGAAAAGCTTTAAGATTGAGAGCTGCTCCCGGATCTTGCTGTTCCGGTTGTCCACATAGGCGGTCATGTCGGATCCTTTCTATCGGTGAAAATGGAATCCGCCCGCCTTCTTGAAAAAGGTGGGCGGACGTCTCTGCGAAAGGAGTTACTCGTCCCGCAGGGACTCTGGTTCTTCCGGCTGGCAGATGAAAAAGAAGCAGGCCGAGGAAGCAAGAAGCGCCGCAAACAGGGAAGCTGCCGTAGCGATTGCCCCTAAGACCTTTGCGTTGATTTTCTTCATTGGAGAGAACCCCTTTCAGATGGATTTATTTACCGGCGTCTCCGCCAATAAATCAGTAGGAGCGGCCCGCCTTCCCGGAAAAGATCCGGTCGATCAGACCGATAAAGGCGACCCCCGGCGGGGTCAGGGTAAACGCCTGCCACAAAACAGCGAGGAGCAGCGCATATCCGCACCCGCTGTTCCGGATCAGGAAGAAACAAGCAAAAAGGAACGCCGCCGCCAGTACCAGAAAAGATCCCCGGCGCATCCGACCGCGTTTTTCCGGGGAGCGGATGGGCTTGTTTGGGCTGTCTATCGGCGCTTTTTGGAAGGTGATAAGGAAAGCGGCCGCAAATGTGAGGAAAAGCAGAAGAAACCTGCTCCAAAGGGGGAGTGTCCATGCGGCCATCATTTTTCCCGAAAGTCCCAGCAAAAGGCAGATAATCCCGCTGAACAGGGTGCAGACCTCCATAGAGGAAGCGTGCCCGCCGCCGCTGTATTTCCGGTAAAGCGCCACCGTCAGATAGACGGTGAAAAGCGCTCCGACAGCCGAAAAGAGAAGACCCAGAACCAATAAAAGCAGCGCAAGCACCAAAAGCTGAAGGATTCCCTTTAGTCCGTAAGCGATCACCGCCTGCTTTTCGGCATCATAGCCCAGAGAGGCGGCCAGCTTCTCAGCCAGTCGGTTAGCCAGATTTTCCAATGGTATCACGCTTTCGCACGACCCGCAGATAATAAGCACCCACCGCCAGCAGGATGAAGATCACCGTGGATGGGATACTGTAAAGGGTCTTCTGGATATTGTCTGCCATGATCTCCTGCACCCGGTCGGAGTCGTAAAGCACCTGAAGGAGAAGAAGATTGATCATTTCGGAAACGATGAGGAAGGCAAGAATCATAAGCGCTGCCTTGATGTTCCGGATCACCGGCGTTTTGGTGGTCGCCATGAAAACAACGATGGCCGTAAAGAGGATCAGCATGGTGTGGATCCCAAAACGGATGGGCAGCAGACGGATCAGGTAAGTCGCAAGGATCAGGATTCCGGACATGAAAGACAGTTGCTTCCAGCGGATCTTAAGCCCCGTCAGGGCATACATCCCCACGACGTAGGCGATGCCCTCGGGAATGCCCTTGCAGGCAAGCTGCAGCAGGGAGATCTCAAGCATGGCTTACTCCTTTCCGACTTTCGGGTGCCGACGATCAAGCTCCCGGATGGTGTAAAACAAAATAAGGAACGCAGAGCCGCGAATCAGCAGGTCGCCGATACTTAAAATGCAGTAGCCCACGTCGATAAAATCGCATAAGAATTTGCATTTGGAAGCGCTTGTCCCCAGAACGTGGAGGGCGCTGACCCCTTCAAACGCCTCCGGCCGGGCATAACCCGTCCAGTAGGAAAGGGTCGGAAACACAGGCATCTTCCCGCCGTTTGCGTGGATGGCGATGCGGTTCAGGACCGTTCCCGCCACGATCAGCCCCGACCCGGCAATCCCTTGCCAGTAAAGCCGGTAAACCAGCATGGGAATGAGGAAAAGCAGCATGTAAGCCGTTTTCAGCAGGGAGGCATAGGGCACGAACCGATAATCCCCCCGAAGGGTGAAGACTTGGAACAGCAGATAGACACATTCCGTCGCCAGCAAAGGATAGATTGTCCATGACCGGAACAGGAGCCCCGGTCGGTAATGCCGGAGCTTTGCCGCCAAGAGAGCAAGGCAAAAGGTGATGAGCATAGTTCCCTCCTGTGGCGCAAAAACAATTTCCTATTCTTATTATATAACTGAATGGACAGAAGCGCAAGAGCGGATTGTCGAAAATCCGCCTAAACTTACCCCCACCTGTTTCGTGATTTTTCGGAAAGCTGCATAAAATATAAGAGAATTTGCATTTCTTTTTTTAAAAAAAGAAACTGCGTCTGCCCGATTTTTACGGACAGGCGCAATTTTTATTGCTTACTGGGAGAGCTTTTCGATGCCAGTGCGGACACGGCGGAGGGTCTCTTCTTTTCCGAGAAGCTCTGCGATCTCGGCGCCGCCGCCGGGAGTGAACTGCTTGCCGGAAACGGCAACCCGCAGGGGCCAGAGGATGTAGCCGTTCTTGACGCCCAGCTTCTCCACCAGACCGAACATGGCAGCGTTAATGTTGTCTAACGTCCAGTCGGAAATGCCTTCCAGAGCAGGAAGGATCTCCTTCAGGGCAGCCAGGGCGGTTTCGGAGTTGGTTTTCATCTTTTTGTGGGTGTACATGGCCACATCGTAATCGGGCAGAGCATCGATGAAGTCGATCTGCTCGGGGATGTCGGTGAAGGCTTCCGTCCGGGGCTGGAGCAGGTCGGCCAGAAGGTTCAGCTCCAGATCTTCCTTCTTGGTGGCCTGACGGATATAAGGAAGGGCGTACTTAAGAAAGTCCTCCCGGGACAGCCGGCGGATATACACGCCGTTGATGGCTTTCAGCTTGGCAGGGTCGAAGATGGCAGGGGATTTGGAAATGCCGCTGACATCGAACTCTTCAATCAGCTCGGGAAGGGTGAAGATCTCGTTCTCGCCCTTGGGGGCCCAGCCTAAGAGGGCGATGTAGTTGATGACGGCCTCTTCCAGATAGCCCTTTGCCACCAGATCCTCAAAGGAAGCGTCGCCGTTCCGTTTGGAGAGCTTTTCCGTGGCGTTTTTCATCACAGGGGGAACGTGGATGTAAGTGGGGATGTCCCAGCCGAATGCCTCGTAAAGGAGGTTGTATTTCGGGGTGGAGGACAGATACTCGTTGCCCCGGATGACGTGGGTGATGCCCATGGTGTGGTCGTCTACGACGTTTGCAAAGTTGTAGGTGGGCATCCCGTCGGCTTTGATAAGGATCTGATCGTCCAGCACGGAGTTTTCTACCGTGATGTCGCCGAAGACCTCGTCATGGAAGGTGGTGGTGCCTTCGGTGGGGCATTTCTGCCGGATGACGTAGGGAATCCCGGCGTCCAGCTTTTCCTTCACCTCTTCAGGGGAGAGGTTGCGGCAGTGGCCGTCGTATTTGGTGGGCATGCCGGAAGCCTGCTGGATCTTGTGGAGCTCCTCCAGGCGATCCTTGTCGCAGAAGCAGTAGTAGGCGTGACCGCTTTCCACCAGCTTCTGGGCGTATTCCTTGAACATCCCCATGCGCTGGCTCTGGATATAAGGGCCGACGGGACCGCCGATGTCGGGGCCTTCGTCCCAGATCAGGCCGGTCTTTCTCAGGGTGTTGTAGATGATGTCCACGGCGCCTTCCACATAGCGGGCCTGATCGGTGTCCTCGATGCGGAGAATAAAGGTGCCGTTATTCTTTTTTGCCACCAGATAGGTGTAAAGTGCGGTACGCAGGTTACCGATGTGCATATAGCCGGTGGGGCTGGGTGCAAACCGGGTGCGGACTTTTTTGAAATCCATTCCGTAATTCCTCCAATGATTTGTTCCAGCTTTGCAAAAACGGGCGGCAGAAGCTGGTATCACTGTTTATTCTACGCTGTTTTTCCGCCGCTGTCAAGGGCAGAAGGCGCTTTCCGCAGTCGGGACGACCTGCCCGGTTTTGAAAGTCCCACTTTTAAAGGGTGCTGCCCGAAAGCATGTTGGCCCAGGCGTAAACGGAGTCCATAGGCAGACGCTCCGCTTCCAGCTCCTCAATGCGGTCAGTGTCACCGTTCAGATACTCCCGGATCCGCACCGCCGCCGTCTCCAGCCGGGCGGCGATCCCGCCGAAGCGGATGTCCAGAAGCTCAAAGCCGAAGGGCTTATTGTAAGCAAACCACTGTTCCCGCCATGCCGCCCGGAGAGCCTCCACCTTCCGGATCAGGGCGGGAAGGGCAACGTCCGCCAGCTCTTTGAGCGTTTTCCGGTCGCCTGCTTCATACGCCTTGCGGAGCTGCGAGGAGATCCCGCACTTGTCCGTCATGAAATCTGCCAGAAGGGAGGCTGCCGCAAAGATCTCCCTGCAGCCGGGGCTTTTCTCCCCGTATGCCTTGAGCTTTCCGGAAAGCTCCTGATAGTGTTCCCGAAGGTTGCGGTTTTCGTAATTCTTCCCGTACAGATCCAGCAGCACATCGTTATATAAAAGCTCCCGGGTGGCATAGCTTTCATCCGGCGGAAGGGGATCACCTGCCGGCGCTTCTTCCAGCACGTCCATGCGGCTCAGGGCGAGGAACGCACCCATATCCTCCCCGGTGCAGGCGGCGAACCGATCCTTTAAAAGCTCCATGGATACGTCGGAGGAGAAGGTGTATTCCGCATAAAGCTGCAGCCCCAGAAGGGAGGACATCTGGGCGCACTCCGCCCCGTCGTCGCCCCAGATGGTGGCGTAGACCTCGTCCACGCCCTGCTTCCGGCACTGCTTCAAGGCGGGGATGGAGGTGCGGAGGGCGTGACCGTTGTGAATCACCATGGTGCTCCAGCTCCAGAGCCCGCCGGCAAAGACCACCCGCCCCGGGAACTCTTTGTGCCGCTTGATGTATTCCTCATAAAACCCTTCGTCTTCGTGGTAGTAGTCCCAGTAGACCAGATCCATGTCCTTGGGAGCAGTTTCGATGACCTCTTTCGGCACCTGCCCCTCCAGGTCGTAGTAGTCCCCGGTCTTAGAAGCCAGCCGGAAGTACATATCGCTCCACATCATGGGGTGCAGCCCGTGACGGCGCAGGATCTCCATGACCCGGTTCAGATGCCGGCGGATGATGGAAAAGCCGTTCTCATAGCCATGCTGCTGCAGGAAGCGCCCCAGCCCCAGATCCATTGCCTCGTCCATGCCTACATGGATCCTTTTGGAACGGAGGGAACCGGTGATGGAGGTGATCATGGCTTCGATGAATCGGTAGGTCTTTTCGTCGTCGCAGAGAAGGACGCTGGCCGTGTCGGAGATCGACTGCATCTTCTCCCAGCGGAGGGCGTTTTTCAAATGCCCCAGCGTTTGGATGCAGGGGATCAGCTCGATGCCCAAGGAAAACGCATAGTCGTCCAGCTCTTTTAACTCTGCGGCGGAATAGGCGCCCCGCATATAGCCGAAATAGGGGTATCCGGGTACCTCATAGGTGTCCTCGGTGTAAAGCATGGCGGCGTTTAAGCCCATGCACGCCATCTTCCGCAGCAGGGTCTTGACGCTTCCCGGCTTTAAGACGGCGTTCCGGGACATGTCGAACATGGCGCCGGTTCGCTCAAACCCGGGCGTTTCCTCCAGCGTGAATGTTTTTTCCCCTTTGGAAAGCGCATGGAGAAGCAGCGCCGTCCCCCGGAAAAAGTGTACTTTTTCCCGGCAGGTCAGGATCGCCTCCTTCCCGTCAAAACGGACGGTCAGCCCATCGGAGACCGATACGGTAAGGGGAAGTCCCGCCGGATCCAGCGTAAAGGAAAGGTCGTCTTTTAAAAGCTTCAGCCCTTCTGCCCAGCCCTCCGGAGCAGAACGGATCCACAGTTTTTGCATGAAAAGCTCCTCCTTTTTACGGGTTAAAATCCTGTTTTTATGGTATCACGATTTTTAAAAACCCGTCAAGCATACCAATTTGTACAAACCGGTCATTTTTTGTATGGATTCTGCTCTTTTTTGCAAAATCGTTCTTATTTTGCAGGAAGCCGGGTCGGAGGCGTTCCGCCTTTTCCGCCACACCTCCGGAGACGCCCCTTTTTCCCGGCGGAACGCCCGGCGCTCTCTTTTACGGGAGCGCCGGGCGTTTTTCACTTCGGATTTCCCCAGAAAACGACGGAGACATTGGGAACAGTCAGCGTGTCCGAATCGGGAAAAAACTCTTCCATCAGCCGCCGCAGCTCCGTTACATAGGCGTTGCATTCCGGGCTTCCTTCCTCCGGGGCGTAGGAGGAGGAAAGGCTTCGGAGGAGAAAATCCTCCTTTTGATAGGTCGGGGGGAAGTCGAAAACGGCTTCGTGGAACTGCTCCCCCAGAATGGCTTCCGCCCGGGGTTTCGTCTTCAAAAGCCCGTGCCGCAGGGAGGAAAATCTGGGACAGAAACGCTCACAAAGGGCGTGCTGCGCCTTCGTGAAAGGATCCTCGTAATCTCTGGCGTTGATCACAGAGAAGAAAAGCCCGCCGGGGGTCAGGATCCGCCGGCATTCCTTTCCAAAGGCATCCGGATCGAACCAGTGAAGGGCAGACCCCATGGTCACGGCGCTTACGCTGCTGTTGGGCAGGGTCGTTGCTTCCGCCGGAGCGGCGACGGGGATAAAGTCCGGAAACCCGGACAGGGCTTTTACGGCTTTCTCCCGCATTTCTCCGTTTGGCTCCACGCCGAACACCCGAAGGCCCCGTTCCGGCAAAGGCTTTGCAAAGATCCCGGTGCCGCAGCCGATGTCTGCCGCCGCTCCGGGAGCGGGAAAGAGCTTAAAAACAGCTCATGCACCTCCGGCGCATAGCCGGGACGGGCCTTGGCATAATTTTCCGCTCGATGGTCGAAGACTTTTTCATTTGCCATGGACGGCCTTCTTATGGCGTGTCACAAAGACCCAGCGCTGGGTGTCGGGAACAGGGGCTTCCATAGTGTCCCCGGCATAGAATCCGGTCAGGACCAGCCCTGCGTCGTCGATGGCTTTCTTCACCTGCTCCAGAGAGTAAGCCCGTTCGGCGAAGCTCTCTTCCATACGCTGGTACTCCTCCCCGTCGTAGACGAAAAGGGTCAGATCCATCTGGACGATCCCGTCTTCCTCCAGCGTGTTCTGCCACCCGCAGAACACGTCGTCATAGTCGTAGAGGAAGGCGTTGTCCGCTAAGATCTCCCGATGTTTATAAGGCGTGTTCAGGTCGAATACGAAGACCCCATCCGGGTGAAGAAACAGCGCCGCCCGCTTGATGGCGAGGCAGAAATCCTCGTAGTCGGTCAGATGGTTTAAGCCGTCCAGGGCGCAGACCACGGCATCGATGGTGCCGTAAAGGTCAAGCTCAGTCATTTCCTGACAGAGATAGGTGATGTCGTGGCCGCTCTTCAACTTCTTCTGGGTGGCTTCCCACAGCATATCCTCCGAGTTGTCCACCCCGATGGCGTCGTACCCCAAAGCCGCCAGCTCCTCCGTTAAGGTGCCGGTGCCGCAGCCCAAATCCAGTAAGATCCCATGGAAGCCGCCGTTTTGCAGGATCAGCCGGTCGAAATATTCCGCTCGCTTTTTGTAGTCGATCTCCGACGTCAGCAGATCGTAGACCGTGGCAAACTGACTGTAGTGGCTCATCATTTCCTCCATAAAAAGCAGGGACCGCCAAAAGGCGGCCCGGTGCGGTTTGCGGTTTACAGATCGCTTTTGATCCCTTTTTCGTCCAGCCTGCGGAAAATTTCCGCATAGCCGTCGGAACCGTAGTGGAGGGAGCGGTTGACTCGGCTGATGGTGGCGGTGCTGGCGCCGGTCTCTTTTACAATGTCGCTGTATACCTGATCCTCGCTGAGCAGCTTGGCTACCTGGATCCGCTGTGCCAGAGCCTTCAGCTCCTGCACCGTGCAGAGGTCTTCAAAGAATTTATAGCATTCCTCCATGGTTTTCAGTTCCAGAATTGCGCTGAAGAGAAATTCGATGTGGAACTCCTTGAGCTTTTCGTTCATATAACTGATCCTCCCGGTCGGTGATATTCGTTGCTATTCTGATTTTAACACGGCACAGCATGAAAGTCAACCGCTTTCTGTGAAAACCTTTGGTTTCCTTTTACCAGAGGATGCGGTAAAAGTCGGCAGGCCCCGTTTTTTTCCGGAAAAGGCCCTTCTTTTTCGGTACGTTTTTCTCATAGACGATGCAGTCGAAGATTCCGTTGACGGTGGACACCTGCACCGTGTCGCCGATCCGCATGGACATACCGGCTTTCTGCATGACCCTGCCGCTGGCGGGATTTTCCACGGCGTGCTTGGCGACTACGCCCCGATAGCCGATCACGTTTAAGGCAAGATCCAAGACCGCCTGCAGCGCTTCCGTCGCATATCCCTTTCCCCACCATTCTGCCCCCAGACAGTACCCGGCTTCGCAGCGCTTCCGGTCGTCGGAAAGCTCCATGATTCCGATGCTCCCCACCGGTTCGCCGAGGTCTTTCGGGACGATGGCCCACTCGTAAAAATCCCCGTGGGAATATTCCCGGAGCCACCCATCCAGCACCCGGCGGGTGACCCCTTCGTCCTTGTGGGGCGCCCAGGTCAGGCAGCGGGTGACTCTCGGGTCGCTTGCCCAGTTTTTGAACATGGCATCGGCGTCCTCCCGTTCAAAAGCCCGGAGGATCAGCCGTTCGGTTTCAATGGTAACGGTGCCCAGATGCCGCAAGGCAGGGCCTCCTTTCATCCGGCGGATTTTTTCTTGAAAGACCCATAGGAATCCGCCGGGATTTGTGCTATAATAACCTCAAAGCCTTTTGCTCCGCAAAAGAGCAAAGCGCTGTGCGCTTTGCGGAAACCTCCGGTTTCCCTTTGAGAACATTGCAGCTCACCCGGTTTTGCCTGCGGCAAAACTGCGGCGGCTGATGCCGCCTTCTGAAGCCATGCGGCTTCAGCGGCTGTGTTGTAATAACCTCAATGGTATTTGCCTATAGGCAAATACGTTCTGCGCTAATGCGCAGAACCGGGCGGTGATCCGCCTGCGTTGAGAACAGTGTCCCGTTCCCGGTTTTACTTCGCAAAAGCTACGGCGGCGTATGCCGCCTTTTGGAAGCCGTGCGGCTGCAGTGCCGGGAAATTGCCGCAAAAGGCATCTTCTATCAGTATAGCACATCTGTCAACCGGATCCTACGGTTGCCTTGAAAAGTCGGGGTATTTATGAAACATTTGGTAGATCTTCACGTCCATACCGGTCACAGCTTTGACAGCGAGGAGCGGATCGAAAATCACTGCAGACGGGCGTCGGAGCTGGGGCTTGCGGCCTTTGCCGTCACCGATCACTGTGATGTGAATATGCAGCCGCTTTCCGAAGCGGTAAAAAACATCCGTGCGTCCGGAGCGGACGTTTTCCGGATGCGGGAGGAAGGGTTCCTGGGCGTCCTTGCCGGCGTGGAGCTGGGAGAGCCTCTGGAGGATCTTCCCTATGCGGAGGAGATTCTGGGGCTTCTTCCTTACGATGTGGTGTTAGGCTCCATCCACAACATTCCGGGAAAAGAGGATTTCTATTTTCTCGACTGCAGCAAAGGGGATATGAACGCTCTTTTAAAGCCCTATTTTGAGGAGCTGATCCGACTGGCGCAGTGGGGGAAATGCGACGTCATCACCCACATCACCTACCCCTTGCGCTACATTGAGGGGAAGTACCACCGGAAAGTGGAGCTCTCCCTCTATGACGACCTGATCGACGAGCTGTTTCGGACGATCATCGAAAAAGATCTGGTGCTGGAGGTCAATTCCAGCGGCCTGCGGCAGGAGATCGGCCGTCCTCTGCCGGACGAGTCCTACCTGCGGCGGTATTACGACTTAGGCGGGCGGAAGCTGAGCTTCGGCTCCGACGCCCACCGGGCGGAGGATCTGGGAAAAGGCATCCCCGAATGCCGGCAGATGGCAAAGCGTATCGGCTTTACCGAAACGGTCACCTTCCGGAACCGGAAGCCGATTGTTCTCTCGCTGGAGGACGAGAAAACAGGGAAAAAGGGTTGATTCCAATTAAGGAGAATCTTTATGGGTTACAAGGAAACGCTGGAGCGGATGCACTCCGGTAAGGTCTTTTATTTTGAGGGCGAGGAGCTGATGGCGCAGCAGGCTGCCTGTCTGGACACCCTTTACGATTTCAACCATACCCGCCCCTCTGAGGGGGAAAAACGGGCGGAGCTGATGAAAAAGGTGCTGGCCGAGGCAGGGGAGGGCTGCTACATCGAGCCGCCCCTTCACGCCAACTGGGGCATCCACACCCATTTCGGAGATCACGTTTACGCTAATTTCGGCTTGACGCTGGTAGACGACACGGATATTTATGTGGGAAGCTACGTCATGATGGGTCCCAATGTGGTGCTGGCCACCGCCGGGCACCCGGTCTGTCCGGAGCTGCGGCGGAAGCAGGCCCAGTTCAACCTCCCCGTCCATATCGGGGAAAACGTCTGGCTGGGAGCCGGGGTCATCGTCCTTCCAGGCGTCACCATTGGTGAAAATTCCGTCATCGGAGCCGGAAGCGTCGTGACCAAGGACATCCCCGCCAACGTGGTGGCGGTAGGAAACCCCTGCCGGGTCCTGCGGGAGATTACCGACCGGGACCGGGAATACTATTATAAAAACCGGAAGATCGACATCGACTGAACAGAAAGGAAGTTTTCTTTATGGCAACATTGACCCGTGCTCTTTCGGCGGACGGATCGGTCATGGCTATGGCCATCGATTCCACCGACATCGTCACCCGTATCGAAGAGATCCATCACACCTCCGCCGTTATGACGGCGGCCACCGGGCGGCTGGCTACGGCGGCTTCCATGATGGGGCTGCTCTTGAAAGGGGAGGGGGATTCCCTGACTCTGCGGCTGGACGGCGGCGGCCCTGCCGGCACCATCATCGCCGTTTCCGACAGCGAGGGCTGCGTCAAAGCCTACGCCCAGAACCCGGTGGTGGAGCTGCCTTTGAATGACAAGGGCAAGCTGGACGTTTCCGGAGCCGTGGGCAAAAGCGGTTATCTGAGCGTCATCAAGGATCTGGGCTTGAAAGAGCCCTACAGCGGCCAGACCCCCATCGTCTCCGGCGAGATCGCCGAGGACATCACCAATTACTATGCCACCAGTGAGCAGACTCCCACCGTCTGCGCCTTAGGCGTGCTGGTGAACCCCGACCTGACTGTCCGGGCGGCCGGCGGATTTCTGATCCAGCTCCTGCCCTTTGCCGGCCCGGAGGTGATCGACGCCATTGAGCGGAATATCAAGGACATTGAGCCTGCCTCCACCATGATCGACGAAGGCATGACGCCGGAGGAAATCTGCAACCGGCTTTTAGAGGGGCTTTTCCCCCATATCACCGAGACCTGCCATCCCACCTATCGCTGTGACTGCAGCCGGGAGCGGGTAGAGCGCGCCGTGGTGAGCCTCGGCCGCCAGCAGCTGCAGCAGCTCATTGACGAGGATCACGGCATCGAGGTGTGCTGCCACTTCTGCGGCAAAAAGTACGTCTTCAGCGAAGAAGCGCTCCGGAGCATTCTGGAGCGTGCCACTCATTGACAGCGAAAGGCGGATCTATGCGAGTAATGATGATCGGAGATGTGGTCAGCCAGCCGGGCTGCGACTTTCTCCGGAAGACCCTTCCCGCCTTCAAGCGGGAGCAGAAGATCGACGCCGTGGTCTGCAACGGCGAAAATTCCGCTGTAGGAAACGGCATCCTGCCCCATTCGGCGGACTTTCTCTTTGACAGCGGCGTGGACGTGATCACCGGCGGGAACCACAGCCTCCGCCGCCGGGAGATCCAGGACTATCTGGACGATCACCCGAACCTCCTCCGCCCTGCCAACTACCCCGACGGCTGCTGCGGAAACGGCTGGTACAAGCTGGATCTGGGAAGCGCCACCCTTCTGGTGATCAGCGTCTTAGGGCAGGTGTATCTGGAGCCCATTGGCAGCCCGTTTGCCTGCTGCGACCGGATCTTAAAGGAGGTCTCCGCCGATTTTACCGTGGTAGACTTCCACGCTGAAGCCACCGGGGAAAAGATGGCATTAGGCTATTATCTGGACGGCCGGGTCTCAGCCGTAGCGGGGACCCACACCCATGTCCAGACCGCCGATGAAACGATCCTCCCGGAAGGGACAGGGTACATTTCCGATCTGGGAATGACCGGACCCATCCGCTCCATTCTGGGGGTCAATCCGGAGAACATCGTCCGCCGGATGACCACTTATCTCCCCACCCGGTTCGAGGTTCCCAACAACACCCCCTGCAAAATGGAGGGAGTCATTCTGGAGCTGGATCGCAAAACCGGAAAATGTGTGAAAATCTCCCGATTTCAATTGTCATAATCTATAATTTTAGTAAAAATATCTTGAATTTTTTGGTTGATTGTTTTATAATTGAAGCAAGGCCATTGGCCTGCCTGACAAACGATTCGGAGGGATTTTGAAATGGACGTGCTCAAAGTTTCAGCAAAATCGATACCCAATTCCGTTGCCGGCGCCATTGCAGGCGTGATCCGGGAGAAGGGCGCCGTGGAAATCCAGGCCATCGGCGCAGGCGCCGCAAATCAGGCCATCAAATCCATCGCCATCGCCCGGGGCTATTTAGCGCCGGCAGGGGTGGATCTGATCTGCAAGCCTGCTTTCGCCAATGTGGAGATCAACGGCGAAGAGCGGACGGCCATCAAGCTCATCGTTGAACCGCGCTGAATGATGCATCCGGCGGCGCAGGCGGTTTCCGTCTGCGCCGTTTTTATGAAAGCAAAAGCCGCCCGCTTTTTTAAGCAGGCGGCTCAATTTCAAAGGGAGTCTGCGGCGTTTTTAATGCGGCGGGCGACAGCTTCGGCGCAAAGGTCGATGCCCTCGGCAGAAAGGTGAAGCCTGTCTTCGCAGATGTACCGGCCGATGTCCGGGGAAACCAGCCCATACAGATCGTTTATTTCGACCCCTTCCGCTTTCAGTGCGGGAACGATGGTCTCGTTGAATTTCCGGATCACTTCGTTCCGATTGTAGGGGTTCCCAGGAGCTGCCGGGGTGGTGGTCGCAAAGATCACCTTTTTCCCATACTGCTTGAGGAGCCTTGCCACGCGCACCATCGTTTCCACATACATCGGCAGGGGAGTAAAAGAGCCGTCTCCGAACAGCTCGCAAAGATCCCAGTGCCCGTTGTTCCAGTGGATTACGTCGGCGCCTTCGATCTGCTTCCGGAAGTCAAACAGCATCCGTAGGGTATACTGAGCGAAACGCCCGTTGTCCTCGGGCTGCCAGACCTCGTAGCCGTCCCCCAGCAGCTCCGGCACCTTTGTTCCATAGCCGATCAGGCGGATGGAATCCCCTAAAAGAACCACACGCTTCATAACAATTACCTCCAGTTTTTATCCCAGTATAGCACGGAACTTTTCAGAAAACAATCGCTTTTAGAATGAAAAAAGAAAGGAAAATTAAGATGTTTCAGAAAACGACTGGGACTTTTTTGAGCAGCGATGGAAAAACCGCTTCCGCCTGCTATTTTTACACTCCCGTTGAACGGGAGCCGGTCGGCATCGTCCAGATCTCCCATGGAATGTGCGAATATCTGGAGCGGTACGAGGAGCTTGCGGAGGAGCTTTGCCGCCGGGGCTTTGTGGTTTGCGGAAACGACCATTTAGGCCACGGGAACACGGCTCCCAGCGAAGCGGAGCTGGGATATTTCGCCGAGAAAGACGGCGGAAACTTGCTGGTGGAGGATCTGGAAAAGGTCACAAAGCTGGCAAAATCCCGGTATCCGGGGCTGCCGTACTTTTTATTCGGTCACAGCATGGGATCCTTTGTCGCCCGGATGTACCTGTCCCGCTATGCTTCGGAGCTGGCCGGGGCGGTGATCTGCGGCACTACCGGCGGTAATCCCATGGCAGGCATGGGGGCCTTCCTCGCCGGGCTCACCGCCAAGGTGAAGGGGGAGAAGTACCGCAGCCCCCTGCTGACAAAAATGGCCTTCGGCGCCTATAACAAGCGCTTTACCGAGCCCAAAAGCTCCAACGCCTGGCTTAGCCGGGATGCGGAGCGGGTGGCAAAATACGACAAAGACCCCTTCTGCACCTTTACTTTCACTGCCTCCGCCTACCGGGAGCTGTTCACGCTGGTAAAACGGGTGTCCGCTTCCGACTGGGCGAAGTCTGTCCCTCAGGATCTGCCGATTTTTCTGATCGCCGGCGAGGACGATCCCGTAGGCGATTACGGCAAGGGTGTCCGCAAGGTGGGCACACGGCTTCTGAAAGCCGGAGCGCAGGATCTGTCCTGTCATCTCTATCCCAAAGGGCGGCATGAGGTGTTAAACGAGCTGAACCGGGCGGAAGTAACGGAAGACGTTTGTCGCTGGTTGGAGGATAAATTAAAAACTGTGCGCTAATTAAAAACACCTATTTTTTGCTAGTGGACAGAATGACCGAAAAGCCTGAGAGAAACCGTCACTTTCTCGGCAGTTTCGTGCCTTGCGGAAAGGGGAAAAATCCTGTATACTAAGAATTAGTTCCCTTTTGCCTTAAATCGGACGGAAACGGAAAGGAATGGATCGTATGTATAAAGATTTGATGGACACCATCGGGTTCGTGGGACGCACTGACCCGGAAGTTGCCGATGCGATGGATCTGGAGCTGAAGCGCCAGCGCCGCAACATCGAGCTGATCGCCAGCGAGAACATCGTTTCTCCCGCAGTCATGGCTGCTATGGGTTCGATTCTGACCAACAAGTACGCCGAGGGCTACCCCGGAAAGCGGTACTACGGCGGCTGCGTCGACGTGGACATCGTGGAAAACATCGCTCGGGACCGCGCCTGCAAGCTCTTCGGAGCCGAGCACGCCAATGTCCAGCCCCATTCCGGCGCTCAGGCGAATTTGGCGGTCTACTTCGCCCTTTTGAAGCCCGGCGACACCGTGATGGGCATGAATCTGGCTCACGGCGGGCACCTGACCCACGGTTCTCCCGTAAATATGTCCGGTATGTATTATAATTTCGTTCCCTACGGCGTCAACGACGATGGCTTCATCGACTATGAAAAGCTGATGGAGCAGGCCATGGAAGTGAAGCCCAAACTGATCGTAGCCGGCGCTTCCGCTTACCCCCGTGCCATCGATTTCGCGAAGTTCCGGGAAGTCGCCGACGCCTGCGGCGCTTACCTGATGGTGGATATGGCTCACATTGCCGGTCTGGTCGCCGGCGGTGTCCACCAGAACCCCGTCCCCTACGCCGATGTGGTCACCACCACCACCCACAAGACCCTGAGAGGCCCCCGGGGCGGCATGATCCTCTGCAAGGAATCCTTGGCGAAAGCCATTGATAAGGCGATCTTCCCCGGCACTCAGGGCGGCCCTCTGATGCACATCATCGCCGCTAAAGCCGTCTGCCTGGGTGAAGCGCTGCAGCCGTCCTTCAAGACCTACGCCCAGAACGTGGTGGCAAACGCTTCCGCTCTGGCAAACGGCCTGATGAACCGGGGCTTCAAGCTGGTCTCCGGCGGCACGGACAACCACCTGATGCTGGTGGATCTGCAGAATCTTGGCATCACCGGTAAGGAGCTGGAGCACAATCTGGACGAGGTCTACATCACCGCCAACAAGAATGCGGTTCCCAATGACCCCCAGAGCCCCTTCATCACCAGCGGCGTCCGTCTGGGCACTCCGGCGGTCACCACCCGCGGCTTCACCACCGAAGACATGGACGTGGTTGCGGAGTGCATCTGGAAGGTCGCTTCCGACTTCGAGGCTTCCAAAGAAGAAGTCCGGGGCATGGTGGAAGTCCTCTGCGCCAAACACCCCCTGTACGAATAAGAAAAACAAAAAAGCGGCGGATACCGGAGGGTTTCGGTATCTGCCGCTTTTTATTTTACGATGACTATGGGATGAAGCTCCTCCAGGGTCGCTTCGCCGATGCCTTTAATCTTCAAAAGCTCTTCCGGATCGGAAAATCCGCCGGTCTCCTCCCGGTAGGCGAGGATCCGTTCGGCCAAAACCTCCCCGATGCCGGGAAGCCGCATCAGCTCCTCCGCCGTAGCCATGTTCAGATCCAGAGGGTGTTCCGCATCCGGCGTGACCGGCGTTTCCAGTTCCGGAAACGGCTCTGAGCTTTCAGAGACCACCACCGGTTCCGGTAAAACCGGCCCGTGCCGGAGGTTATATCCGGTTACGGCGAACAGCCCTACCGCCGTGATCGACAACAGCAGCGCCGTTACGGTTTTTCCGGAAAGCATAGGATCCCCCTCGTTTCTTTCTGAGAAGATGTTCGGAAAGCCGGTCACCAAGCCGGTTCCCAGATGGAGTCCGGCACAGCGGCGGTACCCGTCATTCGATCGAAAGGCTGGCTACGGCGTTCAGGTCAAGCCCTGCAAGGTTCCCGGCCATGAATTCGTAATATCCCTGCGCCCCGACCATGGCGCCGTTGTCCCCGCACAGCTCCAGCGGAGGAACGTAGAAGGAATACCCGCGCTTTTTGCACTCATCCGTCAGCCGTGCCCTGAGCCCCGAGTTTGCGGACACGCCGCCGGCGAAGACGATCTTCTTATGTCCGGTGGCTTCCGCCGCCAGCATCAGCTTCCCGGCGATCAGGTCGCAGACCGTCTGCTGGAAGGAGGCGCAGAGATCGTCCCGGTTGATCTCCTCGCCTTTCTGGGCGGCATGGTTCAACGTGTTCAGCACGGCTGTTTTTAACCCTGAAAAGCTGAAATCGTAAGGGCTCCCGTCCACTCTTGGGTGGGGGAGGGGATAGGTCTTCGGATTGCCACGCTGGGCAGCCTTATCAATGGCGACACCTCCCGGATAGGGATAGCCCATGGCCCGGGCAGCTTTATCGAAGGCTTCTCCGGCGGCGTCGTCCCTGGTGCGGCCGATGACCTTGAAATGGGTGTAGTCCAGCACCTCGATGATGTGGCTGTGTCCGCCGGATGCTACCATGCAGAGGAAGGGCGGCTCCAGATCCGGATGGGCAATGTAGTTTGCCGCAATGTGGGAGCGAATGTGATGAGTGGGGACCAGGGGCTTCCCCGTCGCCATGGAAAGCCCCTTCGCATAGTTCACCCCTACCAGCAGCGCCCCGATCAGCCCCGGGGCGTAGGTGACGGCGATGGCGTCCAGGTCGGAGAAGGAAAGTCCCGCCTCCTTCATGGCGCCGTCCACCACCCAGCAGATGTTTTCACAGTGGCGCCGGGAGGCGATCTCCGGCACCACGCCGCCGTATTTCCGATGCTCTTCCACCTGAGAAGCCACGATGGAGGATAAGACCTTCCGGCCGTTTACCACCACTGCTGCGGCGGTCTCGTCGCAGGAGCTTTCGATCGACAGGATCTTTACTTCGTGTTCCAATGAACTGTCTCCTTTATGCTTGTTCTGAAAAGATGCGGTACATCAGCACCGCTCCCTCTGTGGGGTTTTCATAGAAATTCGGCCGGGTGCCGATGGGCAGGAACCCCAGCCCCTTATAGAGTGCCTGAGCCGGAAGATTGCTTTCCCGCACCTCCAGAAAGAACCGGATGATTCCCTTTTTCCTGCAGAATTCGTCCAAGGCGGAAAAAAGCTGCCCCGCCGCTCCCTGCCGCCGGAAGGCGGGATGGGTGCAGATGCGGTTGACGTTTATTTCATCCAAGACCCAGGTGGCGTTCAAATAGCCGCAGAGGGTCTCCCCGTTCCACGCTCCCAGAAAGCAGGAGCAGTCTTCCCGGAGGGTGTCTCGAAGCCCCTTTGCGCTCCACGGGTCGGGAAAGCAGAGGGCTTCCAGCGCCTGAACGGCGGGGATCTCCTCTTCAGTCAGCGGTCGGATGGTAAACACGATGGTTCTCCTTTCAAAGAAAGCTCCATAGGGGTGAAGCGGAGGCCGTCTGCCTGCCGCTCCTCCGAAAGAGGCCGGAAGCCTTGGCGTTCGTAAAATGCGATGCCCGCCGGGGAAGCGTTGACGGTTAGAGCGGCTGTGCCCGCTTTCGTGCAAAGTATGCCATTTCTTTCAGCAAAGTGCCGCCGATATCCTTTTCCCGGCTCTCCTTCTCCACAAACAAAAGGCAGAGATGACTCTCGCCCCGCAGGACCCGACATCGGTAAGCCGTCCCTTTGTCCAGTGCCCCAAAAGCCGGATCAGTCTGGAGCCCGCCGTCCGCTCCAGCGGTTCGGCGGAGAGAAATCGGGCAAACGCTGCCTTCTCCCTCCGGGAAAAGGGCGGTGCCTGAATCTGGGAAGTTTTGCCTGCAAAGGGTAAGGGCATCGGGAAGCGCCCGTTTCGGCAGGAGAGCGGTTTTTTCTTATCCTTTTGCGTCGTACCAGGTCTTCCCCTGATGGACGTCGGCTTTCATTTCTACCGCCAGCTTGACCGCCCCTTCCATCTCCTCCCGGACGATGGCGGCGGCACGGTCTGCTTCCTCAATAGGCGCTTCCACGATCAGTTCGTCGTGGACCTGCAAGATCAGCCGGGAAGCAAGCCCTTCCTCCTTCAGCCGCCGGTACACATGGATCATGGCGAGCTTGATGATGTCAGCAGCAGTGCCCTGAATGGGCATATTCATGGCAACCCGCTCGGAAAAGCTCCGCAGTGCCGGCTTTTTGGAGTGAATGTCCGGCAGATAGCGGGGCCGGTGGAAGACCGTTTCCACATAGCCGTCTGCCCGTGCCTTTTCCACGGAGTTTTTCATGTACGCCGCAACGCCGGAGTAGGTGCTTAAGTAGTCATCGATGTACTGCTGGGCTTCCCGGACGGTGACGCCGATGTCCTGGGACAGGGAAAAGGCGGAGATGCCGTAGACGATGCCGAAGTTGATGGCCTTGGAGCGGCTGCGCAGCTCCGGCGGCACCTCGTCAAAGGGGACGTGGAAGACCTGGGAGGCGGTCATCCGGTGGATGTCCGCACCCTGCCGGAAGGCTTCGATCATGTGGGTATCCCCGGACACCGCCGCTAGAACCCGCAGCTCGATCTGGGAATAGTCGGCGTCCACCAGCGTGCAGCCTTCCTTCGCCACAAAGAATTTCCGCATTTCCGCTCCCAGGGCGGTGCGGACGGGGATGTTCTGAACGTTGGGGTCGGAGGAGCTGATCCGGCCGGTGCGGGTCTCGGTCTGGTTGAAGGTGGAGTGGATCCGCCCATCGGCACGGACGCATTTCTGCAGCCCTACCACATAGGTGTTATAGAGCTTGGCGAGCTTCCGATATTCTAAGATCTTCCCTACGATGGGATGGTAGGGGATGAGCTTTTCCAGCACGTCCACATCGGTGGAGTAGCCGGTTTTCGTCTTTTTCCCCGTGGGAAGCCCCAGCTTTTTAAAAAGGATTTCTGACAGATGGGCGGGGGAGTTGGGGTTGAAGGGCTGCCCCGCCAGTTCCACCAGCTCCGTTTTCAGCTCCTCGATCCGGGCGCTTAATAAGTCGCCGAAATCGCTGACTCCCTGTCGGTCGATGAGCACGCCTTCCCGTTCCATGGAAGCCAGCACCGGGCAGAGGGAGCGTTCAATCCCCTCATAAACGAAGGTCATCTCCCGCTCCTTTAAAAGGGCGTTCATGGCGTCAAAAAGGGGCAGGACAGCGGCTGCCGCCTGAAGATCTGCCGGGAAATCCGGGGCTGCGGGGAGGTAGGCCCCGATCAGCTCCGGGAGGGTGTAGGTCTTGTCGGAGTTGCTTAAAAGGTATGCCTGGAGCTTCACGTCTTCCAGCTCTCCGGCATCGATCCCAGCCTCCATGGCAAAATGGTAGACCGGTTTTGCATCGAAGGTGATCTTCGGCAGATCGGAAGAGAGGAGCTTTTTGAGGATCTCCTCCGGCTCCTTTCGATAGACAGCGCCGGAGCTTTCCCCGGTGCGGATCTTTAAGGCGGCGATCTTCCCCTCATCCGTTTCCATCAGGAAGGAGATGCGCCCGTATTCCCGAAGGGCAGCGAAAAGCGCTTCCGCCTCCGGCTCCTCTTCCACGGAAGCAGAGGCGGCGGGAGCCGCCAAGGTCAACTGCTCTTCTTTCTGAAAGCCGAAGGAAGAAAGGACGGAGGTCAGCTCATATCTCCGCAGCAGGGCTTCCAGCGCCTCCTCCTGAGGCTTTTTCTTTGCCAGCGCTTCCGGGTCGAAGTCCATGGGGACGTTTTGGTCGATCTCCCCCAGCTTCCGGCTGAGGAGGGCGTCCTCCCGATGCTCGGCAATGAGCTTTTTGATCCGGGGGGTGGCGGAGATGGTATCCAGATGCTCCAGAATGTTCGAAAGGTCGTGGTTCTGTGCGATAAGGGAAAGGGCGGTTTTTTCCCCGATGCCCTTGACGCCGGGGATGTTATCGGAGGTGTCGCCCATCAGAGCCTTGACCTCGATCAGCTGCCGGGGCTCCAGACCGTACTGTTCCCGGATCACGTCGGGCGTATAGAGGACGTCGCCCTTGTTGGTAGCAAGGCTAACGGTGACGGTTTCGGAAACCAGCTGCAAGGAATCCCGGTCGCCGGTGGCGATGACGCAGCTCACCCCTTCGTGGGTGTCGGCATAATGGGCCACCGTCCCTAAAATGTCGTCGGCTTCGTACCCTTCGATGCCGATGACGGTGCCGCCGGCTAAGTCCACGAATTCCCGTCCCACGGGCATCTGGGGCCGCAGCTCCTCCGGCATGGGGGAGCGGGTGCCCTTATAGGCGTCGTAGAGCTTGTGCCGGAAGGTAGGGACGTGAAGGTCGTAGGCTGCGATCACCACGTCGGGGGAGTGGGCGGCAAGGAGCTTCAGATAGGTCTTCGTGAACCCGAATAAGGCGTTGGTCTCAAAGCCCTCCCGATTGGACAGGTGGCGGATGGCGTAGAACGACCGGTTCATCAGGGAGTTAAAGTCGATGGCGAGAATTTTCATGGCAAGGTTCCTTTTCGTTGGACTCCGGCACTTGACGTGCCGGGAGGATGCCGGTATAATAAAACGGAACGGCTCAAAAAAGCCGCCGCTTTGAAGGCAAAAAAAGCGATCACCTTCATTATACCATAGCTTTTCCCGTTGTTCAACGGAAAATCCACAGGGAGGACAGGTTTTTGGAAAGCATTCGGATCGGGAACGTGACCATCCCGAAAACAGCGGCGCTGGCGCCTATGGCGTCGGTGGCGGATCGGGCCTATCGGGAGATCTGCAAGGAATTCGGAGCAGCCTACGTCGTAGGGGAGCTGGCTTCCGCCAAGGCGCTGACCTACTCCGACCGGAAGACGGGGGAGCTTCTGGTGCTGTCGCCAAAAGAGCGCCCTGCAGCAGTGCAGCTCTTCGGAAGCGAACCGGAAACCATGGCGGAGGCGGCGAAGATCGCCCTGCAGTATTCCCCGGACATCTTAGACATCAACATGGGCTGCCCCGTACCCAAGGTGGTGGGGACGGGCGCCGGATCGGCCCTGATGAAAACACCGGAGCTTGCCGCCGGGATCGTCCGTGCGGTGGTAAGCGTCAGCCCGGTCCCGGTAACAGTCAAGATCCGCCGGGGCTGGGATGAGGATCATGTGAACGCCGTCCCCTTCGCTCAATTGATGGAGCAGGCGGGAGCCGCCGCCATCACCGTCCACGGCCGCACCCGGAGTCAGATGTACCGTCCCTCCGCCGACTGGGACTGCATCCGGCAGGTGAAGGAGGCCGTCTCCGTCCCGGTCATCGGGAACGGGGACATCTGTACGGCGGAGGATGCAAAAAGAATGTATGAGGAGACCGGCTGCGATCTGGTCATGGTGGGCAGGGGCACCTACGGGAACCCCTTCCTCTTCCGGGAGATCCGGAGCCTTCTGGAAAACGGGACTGTCCCTCCGCCTCCCACGCTGGAGGAGCGGCTTTCCGTCATGCGCCGGCACATCCGGCTGACGGTGGAGTATAAAGGCGAGTACATCGGGATGCGGGAAAGCCGGAAAATCGCCGCTTATTACATCAAAGGCATCCCCGGAGCAGCAAAATTCCGGGGCGCCTGCGGCAGCCTGAAGAGCCTTTCGGATCTGGAAGCGCTCATTGATTCTCTGGAACAGTAAAACACCCCGGAACGGTTTTGTAAGAGCCGTTCCGGGGTGTTTTGGTTTTTAAAGGATCTTCGACACGAATTCCGTGATCCTGGGATCCTTCGGGTGTTCGAAAATGTCTTCGGGGGTGCCTTCTTCGATGATGACGTGGTCGCCCATGAAAAGAATCTTGTCGGCGACCTCCCTTGCGAATCTCATTTCGTGGGTGACAACGATCATGGTCATGTGTTCTTTGGAAAGCTCCCGGATCACCGATAGAACTTCGCCGGTGAGCTGCGGGTCAAGGGCAGAGGTGGGCTCGTCGAACAGGAGCATATCCGGCTCCATCATCAGCGCCCGGGCGATGGCTACCCGCTGCTTCTGCCCGCCGGAAAGCTCCGAGGGGCGGGCGGCTTCCTTGCCGGAAAGGCCCACTTTTAAAAGCAGCTCCTTCGCCTTTTTGACCGCTTCCGGGCGGGTGAGCTTTTTGGCGTTTATTGGCGGAAGGATCAGGTTATCGAGAACGGTCAGATGAGGGAAGAGGTTGAAGCTCTGGAAGACCATCCCCATCTTCCCGCAGACGGAGCGGCGGGTCTTCTCGTTAGGGTAGGCGCCTTCTTTTAAAAGATAGCGGTCTTCGATGCGGATCTCGCCGCTGTCGGCGGTTTCCAGGTCGATGAGGCACCGGAGCATGGTGCTTTTCCCGGCTCCGGAAGGGCCGATCACGGCTACGGTCTCGCCTTTTTCCACGGAGAAGCTGACACCGTCTAAAACCGGCTCCCCGCCGAAGGCTTTGCAAAGCCCATTCACAGTGATCATACGCATGGGGGATCCCTCCTTAATAACGGCATTTCTTTTCCAGCCAGCCGAAGAATTTCGTCAGGCCGTAGGTCATGACCAGATAGAAAACGGCGGCAATGACGTAAGCGGAAACGTTTACGTCCCGGTTTACGGCGGATTTGGCGAAGTAGAGGATCTCGGTGACGCCGATGGCGGTGATGAGGGCGGTGTCTTTCACCAGCGTGATGCACTCGTTGCTGATGGAGGGAAGGCTCACCCGGAGCATCTGGGGGAAGACGATCTTCAGATTGGTCTGCCACTTGGAGAAGCCCAGCACCTGAGCGGCCTCATACTGCCCCTTTTCCACGGATAGAATGCCTCCCCGGAAGATCTCGCAGAAATAGGCGGCGTAGTTTAAAACAAAGGTGACGCAGGCCGCCTGGAACCGCCCCATGGCAAGGTACGGGCCGATAACGGGGAGAAAGGTCAGGCCGTAGTAGAAAAAATAGAGCTGCAAAAGCAGCGGCGTCCCCCGCATGAGCCAGACATAGAAGGCGGTGAACCCTCTTAAAACGCCCACCCTGCTGTTCCGCAGCAGGGCAAGCAGCAGCCCCAACGGAATGGAGAGGATGACCGTGAGGAAGAAAAGCCCCACCGTAAACTGCAGCCCGGGAAGCAGGTTTATACTGAGTTTTCCCAAATAGGAAAGCTGCCCTGCAAGCCCTTCCCAGAATTTTAAAAATCCGTCCATATCGGTCCTCCCGGCGGTTTGGAGTTTTTTAAGCGCAGCGGAAGCCGTTTCCCTGCGCCGGTCGTTTTAAAAAAGAACAGAGGAAGGCAGGGACCCGTAAGAGAGCCCCTGCCTTCCGGCAAAAGCGGGTTACTGATTCTTGCTGTAGGTCTCGATGATGTAGTTTCCGGCGACTTCGTCCACCAGAAGGGCGTCGATCCGGCCGGCCTGCAGGTCGAGGAAGGCGTCCACGTTGTCCTCGTATTCCACCACCTGCGCCACTTCGGAGGCGATGGGGTTGGCGTCAAAGGCTTCCCGGGCGGAAGAGCCTTTCTGCAGCCCCACGGTCTTGCCGGCGAGATCAGAAACGGAAGCGATCTTGCTGCCCTCTTCCACAATGACCACCTGCCGGTTGTCCAGATAGGGTTTGGAGAGGAACATGGCCTCGATGCGCTCTTCGGTGACGGTCATGCCGTTCCAGATGCAGTCGATCTTTCCGGAGGTGAGCTCCAGCTCTTTGGAATCCCAGTCGATGGGCTGGACGACCAGCTCTACGCCCAGACGCTTGCAGACTTCCGCTGCAAGGTCGATGTCCACGCCGACGATCTCGTTGTTCTCATCTCGGAAGCCCATGGGCGGGAAGCTGTCGTCCAGGCCCAGTACGAACTTGCCGCGGCTTTTCAGGTCTTCCAGAGAAGTGTCGTCGGAAGCGGGCTCTTGATCCTTGGGGTAATCCCGGTCGCTGACGATGAGGTTTGTGCCGAACCACTTTTCGGAGATCTCTTTGGAAGCGCCGTCGGCGGCCATTTCATCCAGAATCTGCTGGACTTCTTTGGCAAGGGCCACGTCGCCGGGGCGGAAGCCGATGGCGTATTCCTCCGAACCGAAATCTTCGGGGAGGGTGACATAATTTTTCTCTTTTTTCCCGCAGGAGCAGAGGGTCAAAAGGGCTAAGACTGCGGCCAGAAGGGCCGATACGATGCGGTTGCGTTTCATCTGAAATCCATCCTTTTCTGTGAGGGGTGTCATGAGCCGGCAGCAGGCTCTTTCTATTGCTAATACATTATAGCACTACTATGCTAAAGTGTCAACAGGGAAATTTGGAAAATTTTTGGGTGTTTTCGGGGACAGAAAGGGACGCAAGGGGTGCAAAAGGGAAGGAAAAGGAAAAATCAGGGCAAGGTGAGGACAGCTTTTTTGAAGCGAATAAGGAAAATGAGGTTTATCCGGAAGCAATAAAGTGAATTCTTTACCAATGAAAGGAGAAAGGAAAGTTTTTGAGCGCTGCACCCTCCGATCTGTTGCTCCGATCTGTTGGAAAGAAAGAGCGGATGCACCTGACGGAAGGTGGAAAGGAGGATTCTTATTCGGTGGAGTTTTTGAAGAGCGGGCGAAGGAGTGAAGCAGGGAGAGAAGTTTGTAGAGGGAGAGGATGGGGATATGGGAGACAGGGTGAGAGTGTGGCCGGACGGGGAGCGTGATGTGATAGGGGTTGGGCGTTAAAAGGCAGGGATGGGTAGGGCAGGAAGGAAGCTGCTGCAGCTGGGCGAAGAAGCGAGACGTGGAAGAAGCTGCAGGAAAAAAGACGTGAAGATAGGGCAGGGTGAAAAAGCAAAAGCTGTGGTCGGGGCGATGAGAGAGGTTGGGTATTAAAAAGGTAAGAAATGGAGCGGGTCGGAAAAGGCAGGGATTATAGGTCGGGTAGGAAAAGGGAAATTGGAAGATTTGCGGAAAATTTGGAGAAGCAATTGTTGCACAACAGGGAAAGGTGTGCTATAATGTAAGAAATCTGCTTGTTCGGCACGTTAAAGCGATAGTCCTTCAACGTCCCGAACAGCGGCCCCTTTGGAAGGCTCTTGCAAAAAGGGCGGAAAAAGAGTAAAATGAAAGAGATTCGCAGGCTCCCTGCGATTTGAAAGGACGGAGGACCATGTTTTTTCAAAAAGATCTGGAAACCATGCCGAGAAAGCAGCTGGAAGAGCTGCAGCTGGAACGACTGAAATGGGTGGTGGACTACTGCTACCGGAACGTGCCCTTCTATCAGAAGCGTCTGGATGAATGCGGCGTGACGGCGGATAAGATCAAGCAATTGTCCGATGTGCAATATATCCCCTTCACCACGAAGGAGGATATCCGGGACAACTACCCCTTCGGGCTTTTCGCCCAGCCTATGAAGAACATCGCCCGGATCCATGCCTCCAGCGGCACCACCGGCAAGCCCACTGTGGTCGGCTACACCAAAAACGACCTGAACACCTGGTCGGATCTTGTGGCACGGCTCTGTGTGGCGGTAGGGGTCACCGACGAGGACGTGGTTCAGATTTCTTTTGGCTACGGGCTGTTCACCGGGGCGCTGGGGCTTCATTACGGTCTGGAAAAGATCGGCGCGGCGGTCATCCCTGTCTCCAGCGGCAACACGGAAAAGCAGGTCATGATCTTAAAGGACTTCGGTACCACCGCTTTGGTCTCCACGCCTTCCTATGCCCTTTACATGAGTGAGGTGGCAAGGGAGAAGGGCGTTTTGGACGACTTGAAGCTGCGGCTGGGGCTTTTTGGCTCCGAAGGATGTACGCCGGAGATGCGGGAGCAGGTGGAAAAGAGCTTCCACGTTTTCGCCACCGACAACTACGGCATGAGCGAGCTGATGGGGCCGGGCGTTTCCGGTGAATGTATTTACAGAGACGGAATGCACATCTCCGAGGACCACTTCCTGCCGGAGCTCATTGATTCCGCTACCGGAAAGGTGCTGACGGAAGGGGAGACCGGCGAGCTGGTCATCACGACTCTGACCAAAGAGGGCTTCCCGCTGCTCCGGTACCGGACGAAGGATCTGACCCGGTTAAACTATGAGCCCTGCAAGTGCGGGCGCACCTTTGTCCGGATGGACAAGATCAAAGGGCGCAGCGACGACATGATGAAGATCCGGGGCGTCAACGTCTTCCCCACCCAGATCGAAAGCGTACTGGTCACCCTGCCCCACATCGGGCCTCACTACCAGCTGATCCTCCGGCGGGAAGGGTACATGGACACGCTGGAGGTCAAGGTGGAGCTGACCGACAGCAGCCTGCTGGACGAGTATAAGAAGCTCTCGGAGATTCAGAAGGACGTAAAAGCCCACCTGAAGACCGTCCTGGGCATCGAAACGAAGGTCACCCTCTGCGAGCCGAAATCCATCGAGCGGTTCCAGGGAAAAGCAAAACGCATCATCGACCTGCGGAACCAGCCGCAGGCATAAGAAAGGAAGAGACTTTTGAAAAAATTGCTGCTGGGCAACGAAGCGGTTGCCAGAGGGCTTTATGAAGCCGGATGCGGCGTGGTCTCCAGTTATCCCGGGACCCCCAGTACCGAGATCACCGAGTGCGCCGCCAAATATGATGAGATCTATGCCGAATGGGCGCCCAACGAAAAGGTCGCCATGGAAGTGGCCATCGGTTCCGCCATCGGCGGGCGCCGCTCCTTCTGCGGCATGAAGCATGTCGGCGTCAACGTGGCGGCCGACCCGCTGTTCACCGCTTCCTACACCGGGATCAACGCCGGCATGGTCATTGCCGTGGCCGACGACCCCGGGATGCATTCCTCCCAGAACGAGCAGGATTCAAGACACTATGCCGTTTCCGCAAAGGTCCCCATGCTGGAGCCTTCCGACTCCTCCGATGCTTTGAATTTCACGAAGCTCGCATACGAACTGTCCGAGCAGTTCGACACCCCGGTGATGCTGCGGATGTCCACCCGGATCTCCCACTCCCAGAGTCTGGTGGAAGTGGGGGAGCGGGAAGAGCTGCCCTTAAAGCCCTATGTGAAAAACGTGGCGAAAAACGTCATGGTCCCGGCTTTTGCACGGCCCAAACATGAAGTTGTGGAAAAACGCACCGCCGCCTTGCGGGAATGGGCGGAGACTGCCCCCATCAATCAGGTGATCTGGGGGGATAAGAAGATCGGCATCATCGCCGCCGGCTCCACTTATATGTATGCCCGGGAAGTGCTGGGGGACAAGGCGAGCTATTTAAAGCTGGGGATGATCAACCCCCTGCCGGTAAAGCTCATCAGGGATTTTGCCTCCCAGGTGGAGACCCTTTATGTGATCGAAGAGCTGGACGACGTGATCGAGACCCACTGCAGAAAGATCGGCGTATCCGTCATCGGCAAGGAGCTCTTCCCGTGGGTCGGGGAATTTTCCCAGAAGCTTCTGCGGGAGAAGCTGTTTGGGGCGGAGGAGACGACCTATGCCTTCCCCGAAGCGGTTCCCGGACGTCCGCCTGTGCTTTGTGCCGGATGTCCCCACAGAGGCTTGTTCTTTGTTCTCAATCAGCTGAAGGTCATGGTCTCCGGCGACATCGGGTGCTACACCTTAGGCGCCAGCGCACCGCTTTCCGCTATTGACACCACCGTTTGCATGGGCGCTTCCATTTCCGGGCTTCACGGCTTCAACACCGCCCGGGGGGAGAAGTCTGCGGCGAAGTCCGTGGCGGTCATCGGCGATTCCACGTTCATTCACTCCGGCATCACGGGGCTGATCGACATTTCCTACAACCAGGGGATCTCTACGGTGATCGTGCTGGATAACTCCATCACCGGCATGACCGGGCACCAGCAGAACCCCACTACCGGCTACACCTTAAAGGGCGACCCCACCGCAAAGGTCAGCATCGAGAAGGTCTGCAACGCCATCGGCATCAATCGGGTCCGGGTGGTGGATCCCTACGATCTGAAAGCAACCAGAGAGGCCATCGAAGAAGAGCTGCAGGTCAAGGAGCCGTCGGTGATTATTTCCAGACGTCCCTGTGCGCTGCTTAAATATGTCAAGCACAACCCGCCGCTGGTCATCGACAAGGAAAGCTGCAAGGGGTGCAAAGCCTGTCTGAAGCTGGGGTGCCCTGCTATCCGCGTGGTGAACGGCAAGGCGTCCATTGACGACACCCTCTGCGTGGGCTGCGGACTTTGCAGGGATCTCTGCAAGTTCCATGCCATCGGGGAGAAAGGGGCGGAAGGTAAATGAACCAGAACGTTATGATCGTCGGCGTCGGCGGGCAGGGAAGCCTGCTTGCCAGTAAAATGTTAGGCCATGTGGTGATGCAGGCCGGATACGACGTAAAGGTATCCGAGGTTCACGGGATGTCCCAGCGGGGCGGCTCCGTGGTTACCTATGTCAGATATTCCGATGAGGCCGTATGGAGCCCCGTCATCAACGAGGGCGAGGCGGACATCATCATCTCCTTCGAGCTGCTGGAGGCGGCCCGGTGGGTGGGCTTCCTCAAAAAGGGCGGCACTTTAGTGGTAAACGACCAGAAAATCGCCCCCATGCCCGTGATCATGGGAAATGCCCAGTATCCGGAGAACATCGCAGAGAAGCTCCGGGAGCTGGGGGTCAATTTGAAGATCTTCGATGCCCTGCATCTGGCGGAGGAGGCCGGAAGTGCAAAGGCAGCCAACGTTGTTCTGATGGGAGCCGTGGCGAACGCCATGGATTTCCCGGAGGAAATGTGGCAGAAGGCGCTGGAGGAGTGCGTTCCGCCGAAGTTCTTGGAGCTGAACCGGAAGGCGTTTGCGCTGGGCCGGGCGCAGAAATAAGCGGAAGGCGGAAGACACCATGGCAAACTATTTTGACGAGAGAATCGAGACCATGTCCCGGGACGAAATGACGGCGCTGCAGGGTAAGCGCTTAGCGGAGACCGTCCGGCGGGTCTATGAAAACGTAGCACCCTATCGGGCGAAGATGGACGCCGCCGGAGTCAAACCGGAGGACATCCGCACGGTGGAGGATCTTCCAAAGCTGCCCTTTACGGTGAAGCAGGACTTGCGGGACAACTACCCTTACGGGATGTTTGCCATCCCTCACAGCGAGGTGGCGGAGATCCACGCTTCCAGCGGCACCACCGGCAAGCAGACGGTGGTGGGCTACAGCGCAAAGGATCTGGACACCTGGGGTGAGATCGCAGCCAGAGCCATTGTGGCGGCCGGGGGAAGCAAGGAGGATTACCTTCACGTCTCCTACGGCTACGGGCTGTTTACCGGGGGATTGGGGATTCATTACGGCGGCCAGAAGATGGGCGCTTCGGTGATCCCGGTGTCCACCGGCAACACCAAGCGGCAGATCCAGATCATGGAGGATTTCGGTTCCACGATCCTGGCCTGCACCCCCTCCTACGCTCTGTATCTGGGGGAGACCATCGAGGAGATGGGGGCGATCGACAAGATTCATCTGAAAGCCGGCATTTTCGGGGCGGAGCCATGGACGGAGGAGATGCGCCGGGAGATCGAGCGGCGGCTCCACATCAAGGCCCACGACATCTACGGCCTTTCCGAGATCATGGGGCCGGGCGTTGCATTTGAATGCTGCGAGCAGTGCGGGATGCACGTCAACGAGGATCACTTCATCGTGGAGGTCATCGACCCGGAGACCGGGGAGGTGCTCCCGGAAGGCAGCGAAGGCGAGCTGGTCTTCACCTGCATCACCAAAGAGGCGCTGCCGCTGATCCGCTACCGCACCCGGGACATTTCCTGCCTAAGCCGGAAGCCCTGCTCCTGTGGACGGACGTTTGTGAAAATGGTGAAGCCCAGAGGCCGCAGCGATGATATGCTCATCATCCGGGGCGTCAACGTTTTCCCGTCCCAGGTGGAGGCGGCGCTCCTACAGCTGGGCGGAGCGGGAACGGCTCCCTACTACCAGCTGATCGTAGACCGGGTGAATAATCTGGATACGCTGGAGGTTCTGGTGGAAATGGATTCCAGCTTCTTCTCTGACACCGTCCGGGGCATCGAGGAGCAGGAGCGGAAGATCGCAAAGCAGTTGGATTTTGTCTTAGGCATTTCGGCGAAGGTTACGCTGGTCGAGCCCAAGTCCTTAGCGAGAAGCGAGGGCAAGGCCGTCCGTGTGATCGATAAACGGAAGCTGCACGACTAAAGAAAGGGTGAGACTATGATTATCAAGCAGATCTCGGTCTTCGTGGAGAACAAGGCAGGACGTCTTGCGGAGATCACAGCGCTTCTTGCGGAGGCAAAGGTAGACATTCGAGCGCTTTCCGTGGCGGACACCAACGATTTCGGCATCCTGCGGCTCATCGTCAACGATCCGGATAAGGCGGAGGCGGTTTTGAAGGGGCACGGGTACACCGTGGCGATGACGAAAGTCATTGCCATCGGCATCCACGATCAGCCCGGCGGGCTGGCGACCCCTATGAAAGCGCTTTATGAAAACGGCATCAGCGTGGAGTATATGTATGCGTTCATCTCCAAGACCTCGGACACGGCGTATGTGATCCTGCGGGTGGAGAACAACGACCGTGCCATTCAGGTGCTTCAGAATACCGGCGTGAAGCTGGTTTCCGAAGACGAAGTGTACGGAATGTAAGCATGGGAGAGAAAGATCCCGGGGCGGAAAGCTCCGGGATCCTTTTTTATGGGATGCCGGCCGTTCCGGCGCAGAAAGAGACTCGTTTTTGGTGCAAAAAGTAGTCAACTCCTACAGTATTCCTGCATTCCAAGAATCGTGAAAAGCCTCCTTAATGCGAGATTGTTTTCAAACAGTCTTCAGGTTAAGGAGGCTTTTTTGTTATTTAAATCAGCAATTTATTTTATTTTTTCAATTTCATTTTTGAGTCATTTGCGTCGACCAGGGGGCGTATTCTGGAATGAATCGGCACGGTTCGATTAAAGCCGTCTTTTGTTTTCATTCCGCCCATGAAGGTCCAGTTTTCTAAATCCACGTTCTTTAATTTTATGAGGCAGAGCTCCTGGGGTCTCCAGCCTGAGCAGCATTGGAGCAGGATAACGTCTATAATTGGCACCTGATCTACCTTCTGCCGGAGTATTTCTATTTCTTTATCTGTCCATTACGGTGAGCAGCCGGAAAGGGGAAGGCCTTTGTGATCGCGCTGCCCTTCCGGATCGCCGATCAGGCGGAGATCCACGCACAGGAGATCCCCATCATTGCCATGACCGCCAACGCTTTTGAAGAGGACGCCCCGCCGCTGTGCGGAGGCGGGGATGAACGTCCATCTTTCCAAGCCCATCCAGATGGACGCAGTGATTGCTGCCATTGCGCTGTTTTGCAGAAAGCGATAAAAGAAATGAGCCCCGTCCCGGTGGACAGGCTTTTGGGCCTGCAGTCGGGGCGGTTTTTTGCTTTGTAAGTGTTTTTCTCTTTATCCGTTTACAAGGGGAAAGTTTTGTGGTATTCTTGAAAGTGGAATCTATCAGGAAACGGCGGGAAGGATCATGGACAATCTGATTATCAGCGCCAATGCAGTGCTGCCTCTGATGCTCTGCATTGGGGTGGGGTATCTGACACGGCGTCTCAACTGGGCGGACGATGCCTTTTTTACCAAGTGCAACAGCTACTGCTTCAAGGCGTTTATGTCGGTGATGCTCTTCTCCAACGTGTATAATGCCGACTTAAAGACGGCGTTCCAGCCGAAGCTGGTGCTCTTTACCATCGTTAGCGTCCTGTTTGTGGCGGCGGCGACCTTCTTCGTGGTGCGGCTTCTTGTAAAGACCCCCAGCCAGCGGGCTGTGCTGACCCAAGGGATCTTCCGGAGCAATTACGTTATTTTCGGCATTCCGGTAGCGGCTAACGTCTACGGTGACGGGAACATCGCCACGGCGGCGCTGCTGTCGGCGGTGGCGGTGCCGCTTTTCAATGTGCTGGCGGTGCTGACGCTGGAATACTACTCCACGGCTCATAAAAGCAGCTGGAAGTCCATCCTGAAGGGGGTCGTCACCAATCCTCTGATCTTAGGCGCTGTGGTGGGCTTTGTCATGAAGCTGATGCCGTTTGGACTTCCCTATGCGCTTTCCAAGGCGGTGTCGGATCTGGCGAAGATCGCAACACCATTGGCGCTGGTAGTCTTAGGCGGCACCTTCCGCTTTCGGGCGGTGGGGGGAAACCTTCGGAACCTGACCATCGGGGTGCTGGGGAAAACGGTGATCGTCCCGCTTATCATGATCCCCATTGCGGTACTGTGCGGCTTCCGGGGGATTGAGCTTTTGTCGCTGACCATCCTCTTTGCGTCGCCTACGGCGGTTTCGTCCTTCACCATGGCAGAAGCGGCGGGGCACGACGGGGAACTGGCGGCCCAGCAGGTGGTGTTCAGCAGCCTATTTGCGTTGTTTACGGTGTTTTTGTGGATCTTTGCGCTGAAAAGTTTGGCGCTGCTTTGAGGAAGGAAGAGAGAAATGGAAAAACGGATCGAAGAGCTTGACAAGAATTTTAAAGCACAGGAGCTGAAGGGCGGCTTCCTCTATCGGGACGTATATGCATGCGAAAACGTCGTGGTAGGCGGGCTCTGGCCCGGGACTTACTGCCGGATCGACCCGGCGTACCTGCCAAAGATCCCGTCAGAGGGTGTCCGGAGCTTGGCGGAGAATACCGCCGGCGGCACGGTGCGGTTCAAGGTGCGGGGAAGACGCTTTGCCGTGCGGATGCGGATCACGCTGGCGTGGGATATGTCCCATATGCCCCGGAGCGGGAGCAACGGCCTTGATATTTATGTGGGCAAGGGGAAGGAGCGGTATTTCTACACCGGTTTCCGGGCCAATTCCGCTGCCGACCGGCTGGTGGAAGGGGAAGTGATCCTGCCGGAGGGGGAGGAAGAGGTGCTGATCCATTTGCCCCTTTATAACGGCGTGGAGCAGCTGGAGCTGGGCTTCCCGGAGGGGGTCTCTCCGGAAGCACCCGCTTCGTATGCTTACGAGAAGCCGATCTTCTATTACGGCTCCTCCATTACGCAGGGAGGCTGCGCCAGCCGCCCCGGCAATTGCTACAGCGCCATGATCTCCCGGATGCTGGACTGCGGGCAGTGGAACCTGGGTTTTTCAGGGAACGGAAAAGGGGAGCAGGAGGTCGCCCGATGGATCGCCGAACAGCCTATGACGGCGTTTGTCTATGACTACGATCACAACGCCGATTCGCTGGAGTATCTGCGTGCCACCCACCGGCCGTTTCTGGAGACAATCTGGAAAGGTCAGCCGGAGCTGCCGGTTCTTATGGTCAGCAAGCCTGACTATTTCAACCGCAGCGGTGACTGGCACCTGCCGCCGGAGGAAAACGGGCTGCGCCGGGATACGGTGATGGAAACCTATCTCTGGGCGAAGAAGGAAGGGTACCGGGTGGCCTTTGTAGATGGGCACACGCTTTTCGACGGGCCTATGGCACGGGACTGCACGGTAGACGGCTGCCACCCCAATGATCTGGGATTTTACCGGATGGCGATGAAGATCGCCCCGGTACTGGAACGGCTTCTGAAGGAGAAACGGTAAGACTTTTTCTTTTGATTTTTCCGAAGTCTTTCAACTGCGGTGAGAACCCTTAAGCTTTTCACGCACTAAAATTTTTCCGGAGCTTTCCAATTATAGCGAGAAACCTTAAGCCGAAGCGTAAATCCGAAGAAAGACTTCGGAGATATGCTTCGGCTTAAGGTTTCCTGTTGTGATTGAAAGACTTCGGAAAGCCAAAATGTGCTGCGCTGTTTTGGCGGGGGTCAGCGGATCTCGGTGGTGTTCAGGGGAATACGGATCTCTACGGTAGTGCCGACACCGGGTTCGGAGCGGAAGATCAGGCGGGCGCTGTCGCCATAGTAAAGCCGCAGCCGGCGAAAGATGTTATGAAGGCCGTAGCCGCCTTCTCCCTCCGGGGCAATTTCTTCCCGTGCCATCAGCTTTAGCACCTTTTCCCTTTCCATACCGACGCCGTTATCGGTGACCAGAAAAACGAGAAACTTGCCCTCCTGCCGGACGGAAAGATCGATGGAGCCGGGGCGGTCGTCCAGATTCATGATGCCGTGGAGAATGCTGTTTTCTACAATGGGCTGGAGCAGCAGCTTCATGATTTGGTATTCTAAAACGGACTCCGGTGCATCGATGGTCAGGCGGATGCCGGTTTGGAACCTCAGATCCTGAAGCTGGACGTAAAGGCGGACGTGTTCCAGCTCCTTGCGGACGGTGACGAATTCGCTGCCGTTGCTGAGGCTCAGGCGATAGAAGCGGCTGAGCTTCACCACGATGTCGCTGACCTTTTCCAGATCGCCGCTTTTGGCGGTCCAGAGGATCAGATCCAGTGTGTTATAGAGAAAATGCGGATTGATCTGCGCCTGCAGGATCTTTACCTCGCTGTCTTTGAGGTTTTTGCCAAGATAGTACTGCTCCTGCATCAGGTTCCGGATCCGCCGGACCATGACGTTGAAGCTGTTTTGCAGCTCACCGATCTCATCGGAGCTGTCCACAACACAGTTGACGTTGAAGTCGCCGGACTGGACAACCTGAATCTTTTTTGCAAGGGTATTGATCCGGCGGGCATTGGAACGGGCGTAGAAGTAGGCGAGAAAGTAGACCACTACGCCTAAGATCCCGGCGAAGAGCAGCACCTGCCACTGCAGATTCCGGGAAGAGGCCAGAAGATCCTTCACCGGAGAAACCGCCACGATCGGCCAGGTGCCCCAGAGGGGCTCGGAGACGACGGTAAGCGTTTCTTTGTTCACAAAGACGCCGGCACCGTTTGCAAGGATCGTTTTTCCGTCTTTTCCGGCGATCTCGGTCAATTCTTCGCCGGTGTCGCAGGAAAGGCCGCAGGCCACTGTCCCGTCCTCCCGAACCAGAAAGACAGAGCCGTTTCCGCTGAATTCGGCGCCGGACAGGAGGGCCATAACCTTTGCTTTTTCAAAATCCACGGAGATCACGGCGCTGATGGTGCTGTAATCCCACATATTCCGGATGGGGAGAATCACGGAAAAAAGCTCCACCGTGTCGGTGGACATGAGAGCTTGATAGGGGTTGGGGCCGGTCAGGATGGAGAGGTAGGGATTGCGGTTCAGGCTTTCGAGGACTTCCGGATAAAGGCTGCTCATGGGGTAGGTCAGGTTCCGCCGGCGGCTGTAGCTGAAACGGTCGTTCACGAAGATCCGAACCTGATAGGTGGCGGGCTCAATGAGCAGCTCCTTCTGCACCTCTTTTTCCATTTTGTCCACGTCCACGAACTGTTCACTGATGGGGGTGGAGGCGGGATCCTTGCTGATCCGCGTTCGGATGTCTTCCCGGTAGGCGATGGCCTGAGCCTGTGTGAGCATTTTGGACACAAGGCTTTCCAGCTCGCTGTGGGTCTGCTCTATGTACATTTCCGAAAGAGTCTCCGCCTGCTTCATCGTCACCTGCCGGGACTGGACGTAGAAAAAGGCAGCCAGCACCACAATGGGGATGACGATCAGGGCAAAGTAGGATAAAAGAAGTTTATTCTGGAACGAGAGGCTTTTATATGCGCCCCGAAGCCGTTGAAACGCCACGCTTCCTCCTTGGCCTTACAGGCTCTTGTTCCGGAAGGTACTGGGGTTCACCCCGTAGTAGTCCGTGAACGTTTTGGTGAAATAGTTCTGATTGGAATAGCCCAGCTTCTGAGCGATGTCCCGGATCCGCAGATTGGTGTCTATGATCATCATTTTCGCCTTTTTCATCCGAACGTCCAGAATAAACTGGTTGATGGTCCGGCCGGTGTTCTTTTTATAGAGATAGCAGAGGTAGGTGGGGGTGATGAAGACCTGCTCGGCGATCTTTTTGATAGAAAGCTCCTGATCCAAATGGTCGATGATGTAGCGCTCCGCTTCAAAGATGAGCCGCCCCTTGTTGTCGAGGTTGTTGATCTCCTCCAAGTGCTGCTCCAAAAGCTGCATGATGTAGTGCTTGATGTCGTTGATGGTGAGGGCGGAATTGATGATCTCGGTGACGAAACTGCTGGAGGTGTTGCTGCGGCCTTTCAGCTTCTGGTGGAGCCGCAGGGCGATGGAGGTCAGTTCATCCTTGATCTGGGGGATGTCGTCGGGAGAACAGGTGATCATGTAGTTGATATAAGAATCCAGAAAATCAATGGATTCGGCGGCGTTGCTGCCGTTTAGGCCCTGATAAAAGGCTGTTTCCAGCTCTTCGGAGGGGGCGAAGCGCTTGGAGCTGGTGGCGGTGTGGAAGACGACCTGACCGTAGCCGGTGAGGAAGACGGAAAGAGCGGCCCGGCGGGCCTGAAAGAATGCGATCTTCAAGTTTTCCGCTCCGGTGACCCTGCCGCTGACGCCGACGGATACGGCGGCCTGAGAGGAATCCATCAGATGGAGAAAACGGGAGAGCTGCTCGGTCAGGGTGTCGTCGAGCATAGTCTCCCGACTGATGTTGGCGTGAAGGATATAACCGCTGTCCACCTGGGACAGGACGAAGCTCTTGCCGAAGATCCGCTCGGCTTCTTCCCGGTAGGAGCGGCAGTAGCGCTTGACCATCATGTGGATGTCGAAGAGATCCACGGTGGGATCCTTCGGGTCGATGAGGAAGCCGGAGCCCTGATTCACCCGGATCACGACGGTGATGAAATAACCGTTTGGGTCGATGGGGTAGGACGCAAACTTTTCCCGTTCGGATGCGGAGAGTTTGTTGTATTCCAGCAGCGTCAGGGCGGCGTCGGGCGAGATCTCGTCGTTGCTCTGGCGGATCTGAAGACAGCGATCCCGGGCTTTTTTGACGGCGGCGGTCAGTTCGTCCAGCTCAAAGGGCTTGAAGATGTAGTCCACCGCATCCAGGCGGATGGCGTTTTTCAGGTATTCCTTATCGGAGTAGCCGCTCAGGAAGAGAACCTGTGTACCGGGGCTGCGGGACTGCAGTTCCGTGACCAGTGAAATGCCGTCCATTTTCGGCATCCGGATGTCGCAGATGAGGATATCCGGGTGGATCCGTTCGACCAAGTCCAGCGCCTCCAGACCGTTGGAGGCTTCTCCGGCGATCTCAATGTTTAGGAGAGACCAGTTTAGCGCAGTGCGGATCCCCTGACGGGTAGCGGGTTCGTCGTCGACAATCACGAGCTTATACATAGCCAGCTCCTTCCTGAATCGTAAAATTTCCACCTATGAGTATAGCATATTTTCGACTTTTTGGCTAGTATTTTTTTCTAAAAACCCGGAACATTCATTCGGAAAAGCAGTAAGATTTTTGCAAAAATCGTAAGAAAGGAGGTTTTTCTTTTCCGTCTGTCCGTGCTAAAATGAGAGAAGACCATGCGAAAGGCGGATTATTTATGAAGGAAAACGTATCTATGACGTTTGACGTCCCCGTTCGGGGAGAGTATGATGTGATCGTAGCGGGCGGCGGCCCTGCAGGCTGCACGGCGGCCATCGCCAGTGCGAGAGAGGGCAAGCGCACCCTGCTGATCGAGGCGACCACTGCTTTGGGCGGCATGGGGACCATGGGACTTGTGCCCACCTGGTGCCCCTTTTCCGATAAAAAGAAAATGATCTACCGGGGGCTTGCCGGAGAGATCTTTGTGAAGAGCCGGGCCTGCGTCCCCAGCGTTTCTGCGGGGCGGCTGGACTGGGTTCCCATCAACGCTGAAGAGCTGAAGCGCATCTACGACGAGATGGTGACGGAATCCGGCGCTATCGTGCTGTTCCAGACCAATCTCTGCGGCGTCCGGGCGGAAAACGGCAAGGCGGAGGCTATACTGGTCTCCAACAAGCAGGGGCTGTCCCTTTATAAAGCGAAGGTCTTCATCGATTGCACCGGTGACGCCGATCTGGCGCTGGGCGCCGGGGCGGAGTGCGAAAAAGGAAACGCCAAGGGCACCGTCCAACCCTCCACCCACTGCTTTATTCTGGCAAACGTGGACACCTATGCTTACGAGCATCAGGTGAACGACCTGATGCACCGCCGGGACACCTCCGATCAGAGTATGTCCTACCTGCTGATGAAGGATCCGGAGCTGGATCTGATCGTGGACACGCATTTCTGCAACTCCCTGCTGGCGCCCGGAACGGTGGGCTTCAATGCGGGGCACATCTTCAATCTGGATTCCACCGATCCCATGGCGGTCTCCGAAGCGCTGCTGAAAGGCCGCCGCATTGCAGAGCAGTTCTTAAGGGGACTTAAAAAATATGCGCCGGAAGCCTTTGCCAACGCCTACATTGCCCAGACCGGCACCCTGATGGGCATCCGGGAAAGCCGCCGGGTGGTCTGCGACTATCGTCTGACTGCAAACGATTATGTGAATCGGCAGTCCTTTGACGACGAGATCGGCCGCAACAGCTATTACATCGATATTCATAACTCCATCGATGAGCTGGATAAAGTCAAGGACGGCACCTTCTCGCCCTCCCGGTTTGAACGTTACGGCGAAGGGGAGAGCCACGGAATCCCCTACCGCTGCCTGACGCCGGTGGGACTCAGCAACGTGCTGGTGGCAGGCCGCTGCATCGGAAGCGACAGCGCCATGAACGGCTCCATCCGGGTCATGCCGCCCTGTCTGGTCACCGGCGAAGCGGCGGGCATCGCTGCCGCCATGGCCTGCGACATGGACACGCCGGACATCCACGCCGTCGACGTTTCCGCCCTGCAGGAGAATCTTCTCCGCCACGGCGCTTATCTCCACATCGATCAGGAATAACGCACAGAGTCCGCCCGCCGCCGATGTTTCCGGCGGCGGGCGGTTTTTTGGAGTTTTTCCGGAGTTCTCCCTGTAATTGGAGTGCTCCGGAAAAAATGGTGAGTGAAAGGCTGAAGGGTTCTCGCTGTGGGCGGAAGGCTTTGGAAAAAAGGATGCCCCCGGGGCTTTGGCTGCTCCGGGGGCGTGTAGGTTATGGGTCAGTCTTTCTTCTTTTTCCGGAGCACGAGGGCTGCGGAGGCGAAGAGGAGGGCGGGGAGGAAGATCGCCGCTGCTTTTCCGGTCTGAGGCGGGATCGGCTCCGGCTTCGCTTCATCGGGAGAGGAGGGAGCAGGAGTCGGCTCCGGGATGCCGGGTGCATCAGGATCCGAAGGAGTTGTAGGCTCCGAAGGCTTCGCCGGATCTTCCGGCTTGCCGGGAGTGACGGGGGTCACCTCCGAAGAGGAGGTGGTGGAGGCTGCCACTTTTGCGGTGTCGCTTCGGCCCACGGGGCTTACGGCGATCAGCTCCACGGTGTAGCTCTCTCCGGCGGCCAGGCCGGTGAAGGTGCCGGAAAGGGCAGTCCCGTCCAGCGTAAGAGTCTGAACGGCGGCGCCGTCTTTGTAGAGAGTGAGGGCGTAGGCAGTGGGCAGGGGGCGGTTATCCGCAGCTGCCGGAGCCTGCCAGCTCACCGTCAGGGTGGCGCCGGTAGAAGCGACGGTCAGAGAGGGAGCCTCCGGAACGGAGAGCTGGCCTTTCAGCTGTCCCAGCATCCCTTCCGCCGTCACAGTGACGGTGCGGGAGATCAGCTCGTTTGCGGGGACGCCGGAAATGGAAGCAGTGGTCTCGCCGCTGCTCCACTTGTACCGGTAGACCGTGCGGGAAGCGTCCGCTACACGGGCCGTGAGGGTGTAGGTGCCGTTGGTGTCAGGGGTCAATTCGATGAGCACCTTTCCGGTCAGCTCACTCATGTCGGCGACGGACAGGTAAGCATCCTTCAGACTCTCATAAGCGGCTTTCAGCGCTTCGGCGGTGGGTTCTTCGATTCTCAAAAGGGCGTTGGCGGCGGCAATTTCGCTTTGCAGGCGCTGCCAGTCGGGGCTGGCGCCGTAGTCGGCTTCGGTCAGGGCTTCCGCTTTCTTGACCAGCTCGTTTAACTGCAGCAGAGCAGTGAAGACGTCGTGTTCTTCGAGGATGTCCTCCATCAGCTCCCACAGCTGGGAATCCCGGTTATAGGCGGTGACCACAGCCTTGTGGTCGATGCGGAGGTTTTCCGCCGTCATTTCGTCCAGTATCCGGTCTAAGAGGGATTCGGGCAGATTGCAGAGGAGCAGGAACTCGTTATCGTAGGTTTTGCCGGTATAGGCTTCCTCGGCGGCGGTGTAGCCTTCTGCGCCGGAAAGGTAGCCCACGGTCTCGTTCAAGTCGGCGTAAGTGACGGTTTCGGCGGGAATGCCCAGCTTTGTCAGGATCGTACGCAGCCGCTCGCCCCGGGAGGTGTCTTCGCCCAGATTGTAGAGGACGGCCTTGTAGGCGGGAACCTCTTCATCGGGGCCGATGACGGGAACGGAAACGGAGAGATAATCCACCTCTTCGCCCTCCCACTCGGTGTGGGGCAGGCGGAGCTTGATGATGAGCCGGGATCCGGGGGTCAGCTCGGCGCTGCTGAAGAAGGGGAGGGTCAGGGTGCCTTTGGTCTGCTGACCGTTGCGGGTATTGACCTGCGCCACTCGCTTGACCAGGGATGTGTTCTCCCACAGCTCTTTTTCTTCCACGTCCTGATCGGTGTAGCCGGCGGGGAACTGGTAGATGGTCACGTCGCAGTAGAACTCGCTGCCGAGGGAGAGGTACTCATCGGAGTAGTCCACGGTGACGGAGACGCTTTCGGCGTCCGCTTTTACGGCGGTCACATCGAAGGCGGCATAGGGGTTGCCCCAGTCGGGAGAAGGCTCAATGGTGACGATCTGGGAATAGGCGGTGTCGTCTCCGGCAGTCAGAACGATCTGGAGGTGAGAGCCGACCTTGATCTTTCCGCGGATGGGAAGGGTCTCCGAGGGGCTGCTGCGCCAGAGGGCGCGGGTATAAAGGACTTCCGCCGTGGCAGGATCCAGCGTGTCTCCGGAGAACTGGTAGAGGGTGTAGGTAGCTTCGTCTAAGCTGTTGTCAAACTGGATGGAAGCGGTCAGCTTGGTGTCGCCTGCGGTGATCTGCCGATCCAGAATGGAAACGGTGGGTTTCTGCTTTTCCGGAACCGCCTGAACGGTGACGGGGGAGCTGACTTTTTGGGTTTGGTCGGAAAGCTCCAGAACGGCGGTGAGCTTTTTGCCGGCAGTGAGCCTGTTGGCGCCGAAGGTTACCTTCTGGCTGTCCTTGTCGGAAGCAATGGCGCCGGAATAGATCAAATCGGAGCCGGTGTAGCTATCACCATCGTGGCAGTAGAGCTTCAGAATGCCGGTCAGACTTTCGTCGAAAACGGCCCGGACCCAAAGGTCGGAGCGGTCGGCGAGGACCTGGGAGGTGACGATGGCCACGGCAGCTTCCGTACCGGTTCCGCCGACGGAAGCGATGGTCACAGGGTCGCCGTACTGATAGTAGGTGCGGTCCTCATCCATATCGTAGCGATAAAGGTAGGCGAGCAGGGTATCGCCGGCTTTCAGCCCGGTACTCCAGTTAAAGGAGTAGTCGCCGGAGCCGGTATAGGTAGCGGAACCTAAACGGGTGCGGTTGTCGCCGTCGGTCTCCGAGGCCTTGCCGGTGGTCAGGATCAGAAGGCCGCCTTTGAATGCATCGTAACCGGTAACGGTCAGGGTGGCAGAGGTGGAAGCGTTGTTGTAGCTTCCCTCCTTAAAGGAGATGCTGTCCGAAGCGGCGGGGGCGGCGATCAAAACGGGCTCGCTTACCCTGGTGTAGATAAATTCCGCATCGGAATCGTAGCGATAGAGGTAAGCCTGAATGGTGTTGCCCTCCTTTAAGGCAACGGATTTGGAGAAGGGCAGCTCATAAATGCCCTCACCGTTAAAAACGGCGGAGGCTAAGCGGGTACGGCTGTCCTGATCCGTTTCGGAAGCCTTTCCGGTGGTCAGGAAGAGGTAGCCGCCTTTGAAGTTATCGCAGCCGGTGACCGAAACGGTGGCTTTTTGGGAATCCACGGTGAAGGAGGTCTCCGCGATGGAAACGCTTTCTGCCTGTGTCGGGGCGGAGACGGGGAAGGTCTGGCTCTGCCAGGTGAGGGTTTCGCCGCCGTCCACATAGGTGAGCGCCAGGCAGACGGAATCCCCGGCGGAAAGGCTTCCTTCCGTTAAAGAGAGGGAAATGCTGCCGGGCTTCTGGGCGAAAGCCTGCGCCAGCATGGCGGAGGTGTCGGGATTTCCGGAAGCGTCCGTTTTATAAAGACGGACAATGTTGATGTTGGTAAGAGAGGGCAGAAGGGCAGTGATGGTAAAGTCCGCCGTGGTGCTCTCCGAGGTCAGGAGCCCTGACAGGGAAGCGGAGAAAGGGACAGCTCGTTTTACGGTCACCGGCTCCGACTGAGCGAGGAGGCTGCCGTTGTTTAGGAGGAACGCCACGATCCTCCGGCCGGCGGCCAGAGAGGAGGTGGGGGTCAGGTCATATTCCTTCGCCTGGATCCCGGTGGTGACGCCAAGGGGCGTTCCGGCGGTGGAGGAGATCGTTTCGGAATCGGAAAAGCTCTTTAAGAGCAGGATAGTTCCGTCGGGAATGACGCCGGTAACGGCTGCATGGACGGTTTCATCCCCTTCTGTGACCGAGTCGGTCAGGGAAACGGCAGGGTCGCCGGTCTGGGACAGAGGGGTGACGGCCACGGAATCATCGGGGCGATGGAACATGGCTTCGTAGTCGTTGCCTTTTGCAAGGAAGAGCTGGGTGTTCTGGCCCCAGTAGACCACGGCCCGCACCCGGTAGCCGGCTTTCAGCGGCTCGCTTAAGGTGATCTCCTTGTGGGTGAAGGGGGTGCCGGCATTGATGTTGGAGGCAAGAGAGATCTGGCGCTCGCTTTCAAAATCGAAGGTCTCCCCTTCGGGATACTGGGCGACGGCGCAGATGATGCTGGTCTGCCCCGCCTGAGCGGCGGCGAACAGGCGCTGGTCTCCGGTGATGGAGATGTGGAGGGTGGTAGCGCCCTCGATCAGCTGGGTCTCGTCGATGGTGACGTCGGGATAGACGTAATCTTCAAAGCCCTCGCCGTTTTCGTCCACGATCCGGATGGATTGGGAGTTGCAGGGGAGGTAGTAGTCTTCGCCTACGGGGACGTTCAGGCAGGCGATGATGCTGAAGCCCTTCTGCAGGGGGGAGTTGAAGGTCAGGTCTTCTTCAAAGCCGTCGGTGACATAACCGGACCACAGCCGGGTCATGGCGATGGAATCGGGATCGAAGGTGGTGTTGGAAGCGTAGGAGAAGACGGTCATGTTGCAGCGGGAAACGCTCTCGTCCAGCTTCACCCGGACACGGACGCCGGTGTCGCTTTCTTTGAATGCGCCGTCCTTTAAAAGCTCCACGGAGCAGTTGGCGAGGATCTCTTTCGGGGTGGAAGCGGCTTTGCTGGTAACGGTGACCGGAGCGGAAACGGTGTCGGAAACACTGCCGGTGCTGTCCCGCAAAACGGCGTAGAGCTTCGTTCCGGCCGTAGGGACGGAGGAGAGGGCCATTTTATTTGTGCCCTCGCTCAAGCTGCTCACCACAGCGAAAGAGAGGCTTTGGTAGGTGTTGAGCTTCGAGCTTTCGTAATCCTCGCCGGCGTCGACGGCTACGATGCGGAAGATGCCGGAGGCGGGGAGGTCGGAGAATGTGACGGTCAGTGCGGTGGTTTCCGGCGTGACGGTAGTCTCTTTGATGGTGACGGTGCGGTCCGCCGCAAAAACGGAGAGCGGGCACAGCGAAAACGCCATGAGAAGTGACAACATCACGCTGAAAAACCGGGTAAAACGGGGTTGCTTCAAGTGGATCCTTCCTTTCCTGATAGAAGTTAGTCAAAGCTAATTAGCATATGCTAACCAACGGGACTATTTTAGCATAGAGGGAATGGGTTGTCAAGAAAAACGGAAAGATTTTACAGATTCGGTAAAGCTAAGGGATTTTTCGGGAAGGGCTTTACTTTTTTGGACAGATTCTCTATAATGGAAAAGAGCGATCCGGTATGGGATCGAAAAGAAGGGAGACATAAAGAAGGGAGACATTAAGATGGATCTTCAGATGACATGGAACACAGAGGACCTTTTCCCCACGCCGGAGGCATGGGACAAGGCGATGGAACAGTTAAAGGGGCTGATTGACGAGCTGGCGGCCCGGAGGGGGCACTTTGCAGGTTCGGCTGCGGAGCTTTTAAGGTCGGCGAAGCTCTATGAGGACAGTAAAATTCGATTTCGGCGGCTGGCGCTCTATGCTTCCTGCAACTTCGATCAGGATATGTCGAACGGTGCGGCAAAGGAGCGGTGGGGGCGGTTTCTCAATTTGAACGCAAGCATGGAGGAGCGCATGGCGTTCCTTGTGCCGGAGCTGATGCAGTACGACATGGACACCTTCAACGCCTATTGCAAAGAGGAGCCGGAGCTGGAGCGTTACCGCCATCTGGCGGAGGACATTTTCTCCCGGAAGGAGCACGTCCTGGACACCAACGGGGAAGAGATCCTCTCTCGGATGAATGATCTGGCCGGAACATATGGCGACATCTATGACGACCTGACCGTCAATGACACGGAATATCCCACCATTGACGGCTCGGATGGGGAGAAGGTCGGGGTCACCGAAGCAGGCTACGGCAGCGCTTTGTTAAGCCCCGACCGGGATTTCCGGAAGCGTTACTTTGAAGCGCTGCTTGGAACCTACGGCAAGCACATGAACACCATTTCCAGCAACTATTCGGCGGCGGTTCGGGCGAAGGTCTATCTGGCCAAGAGCCGGAAATATCCTTCCGCCAGAGCCAGCGCACTGGCGGACAATTTCGTGCCGGAGGAGGTTTACGACAACCTCATCGAAAACGTCCGGGCAGGTGTTGGTCCGCTGCAGGACTACGTTTCCCTGCGGAAGAAGATTTTGGGGATCTCGGACTTCCACTTCTACGATTTCTTTGTGCCCATCGTCCCGGATGTGGATCGGAGCTATTCGTATGAAGAAGGAAAAGAGCTGGTGCTGAAGGCTGCTGCCATTCTGGGCGAGGACTATACGGCTGTGATGAAACGGGCGGTAAATGAGCGGTGGATCGACGTCCTTCCCGGGAAGAACAAACGCACCGGAGCTTACTCCAACAGCTGCTACGACGAACATCCGTATATGCTCTTAAACTACACCGATACGCTGGAGGATGTGTTCACGCTGATTCACGAGCTGGGGCACTCCATGCACAGCTACTTCAGCAATCAGAACCAGCCGGTTCTCGATGCGGACTACAGCATTTTCTGCGCCGAGGTGGCGTCTACCACCAACGAGATGCTGCTCTATCACTACCTGCTGGAGCGGGCGGAGACGAAGGAGCAGAAAACGCTGCTGCTGGCGAAGCATTTGGACGACATCCGCTCCACCTTCTATCGGCAGACCATGTTCGCTGATTTTGAGAACCAGACCCACAAGCTGGCGGAGGCCGGGGAACCGCTGACCCCCACCGTGCTCTGCGGTATCCACCAGAAGCTGAACGCCGACTACTATGGGCCGGAATTTGTGGCGGATCCGATCATTTCCTGGGAGTGGGCACGGATCCCTCACTTCTACCGGAATTTCTATGTGTACCAGTACGCCACCGGCATTTCCGCCGCCATCGCCATTTCCCGGCGGATCCTTTCCGAGGGACAGCCGGCGGTGGATGACTACCGGAAGTTCCTGACCACCGGCGGCAGCGGTCATCCCATCGACCTGTTGCGGATCGCCGGGGTAGACATGGCGTCGCCCAAGCCCATTCAGGACACCATCGCCGATTTCTCGGAGACCCTCGCACAACTCAAAGCACTTCTGTAATCGAAAAAGCCTGCCCGAAACAAATGCTTTGGGCAGGCTTTTTGAAAAAAATCCGGAAAATTTTTATTTTGGGCTTTACAAACAGAAGGGAATCGTGTATAATAGAAAAGCTGAATCTCTTCTGTGCGGATGTGGTTCAATGGTAGAACTCCAGCTTCCCAAGCTGGAAACGCGGGTTCGATTCCCGTCGTCCGCTCCAAAAAAATCCCCGTAAACATGATGTTTGCGGGGATTTTTGTTTTGAGAATAACACACTTTGATTGGAAGATGTCGGAAAGGATCAGGGCTTCTCGCTTAAGTCAGGAGACTTCGGAAAGAGTTTGGCGCATAGCTCACCGGCTCAGGCGGTAGAGGTTGGTGTCGGAGGCGAGGTTTTCAAAGTTGTAGAGGACGAGGATGTCGTCGAACTCGGTTTCCTCCATCAGTTGGGTCATGCCGTTTGGAAGGGAGCGGAGGTCGACCACCCACACTTCATCGTAATTGGCGGTGAAGAAGGGGGCAAGGCAATTGGCGAAGGAGTCCTTGATGAGGAGGATACGGGAAGGATCATCCGTTTCCCGGCTTTTCAAGACGGTGACGCCGTTGTTGCCCCAGAGGAAAGAAGCATATTTGTCCCGTGTTTCCAGCGCCGACAGGTCAAGGTAGGCGCCTTTTTCCTCTCCGTCCACCGTTACGGAGGTCAGGGGGAATTCGTACCAGGTCAGGGTATCCGATGGGATGGACACCTTTTTGCATTTGTTAAAATAGGTGCCGTAAAAGCCCTCCACGTCGTGGCGGGTCAGTGTGGAGAGCTCCACGGGGCTCAGTCCCTTTTGCTCGCAGAACGCCCGGTAGGCGAGGTAAGCGCCGTCGGTGGTCCAATGGTGGTCGGTACGGTAGTAGAGGGACTCCGACTGCTGCTTCTGAAGCAGGGTGAGGAGATCCAGATTTTCGGCAGTATCGGAAAGCTCCTGCCGGATTGTTTCGATTTCTGCAGACTGATCCACCTGCTGCAGGCCGGCGGGGAGGTCTTGCGGGTAGACTGTGTAGGAGCTGGGGACGATGGCGAAGGTGGAACTTGGGTGCCGTTCCAGAAAGGCTTTCAAGTGGGTGAGATTTTTTTTGAGCTGCTCTTCTGAAAAGGATTGGTATTTTTCAAACAGACGGTCGTGTTTTCCATAGACGACGCCGTTGTTTTCCACCTTGAAAAGGGCGGATTCGCCGTAGGATTTTAAGCTGATCCAGCTGTTGCGGAAGAGAAACTGGTCATTTAAATAGGACTCATAGTTCGAGGCGAAGCTGCCGTTGAAGACGGTCTTCAGGGTAGGGGAAGGGCGCTGTTTCAGATAGCGGTTCTCAAAGTCGGAAAAGCTCTTCTGGGGGGCAAGCAGATCCGCCAGCGTGAATCCCAGAAGGAACAGCCCGAAGATCCAGATCAGGGGATAGGACAGCCATTTTTTCAGTTTGGACATAAGACGCTCCTTTCTTTGGGGTCAGAACCGGAAGTAGAGGAAGGGATTGTAGGTGGCGTCCACCAGATAGGCTACAGACAGGAGCAGTACGCCGCAGAGCAGCAGGGTCGTGAGCCATTTTCGGGTTGCCAGATGCTTTTCGTAGAAGTTTTTTAAGACCGGGGTGGAGAAAAATCCGCAGAGCAGCAGGGTGACGCCGTAGTTGCGCAGGTAGTAGATCCAGTCGGAGCCGCCGGTGAAGGAGAACATCCGGACGAAATACTGCCCCAATGCGGAGAGATCGGTGATAGCGAACAGTGTCCAGCTCAAGATCAGAAGGACGATCACATAGATCCGGGACAGGCAGGGGTGTCTGTCCAGATGGGGCAGCAAAAACCGCTTTTCCAATACCAAGACCACAAAGAAGAAAAGGCCCCAGAGGATGAAGTTCCAGCTGGCGCCGTGCCAGAAGCCGGTGCAGAACCAGACGATGAAAAGGTTCAGGTACATCCGCAGGGGTTTCACCCGGTTTCCGCCCAAGGGGATGTAGATATACTCCCGGAACCAGGAGCTTAAGGTCATGTGCCAGCGCCGCCAGAAGTCGGTGATGCTTTTGGCAATATAGGGGTAGTTGAAGTTCTGGGGAAAGTTGAAGCCCAGCATTTTTCCCAATCCGATGGCCATGAGGGAGTAGCCGGAAAAGTCAAAATAAATCTGGAAGGAGAAGGCGATGGCGCCGAGCCATGCTGCAATCGAGGAGATGCCGAAGGAGCCTAACCCCTCCACCTCTGTCCAGAGAGCGCCGATGTTGTTGGCTAAAAGCACCTTGCTGCCCAAGCCCATGATGAACAGGCGGATACCGTCTTCGATCTGGGGCAGGCGGATGGTGCGGCTTTTCAGCTCTTTTGAGATGTCAGAATATTTGACGATGGGGCCGGCGATCAGCTGGGGGAAGAGGACCACGAAAGCGCCGAAGGTGATGAGATTGTCCTCTGCTTCCACCTTTCCTCTATAAACGTCGATGGTGTAGCTCATGGTCTGGAAGGTGTAGAAGCTGATGCCGAGGGGAAGGGTGAAGCCGGTATGGGGGATCGCAGTTCCCAGCAGGGCGTTTATATTGTCGATAAAGAAGCCGGAATACTTGAAGAAAAGGAGCATCCCCAGATTTGCGGCCACGGAAATACCGAGAAAGAGGCTTTTGAAGCCCTTGCGGTGTCCCAGCCGCTTGATGCCCTGGCTGCAGGAATAGTCCACCAGAATGGAGACGGCCATAATCCAGATGTATTTCGGCTCGCCCCATGCGTAGAAAAAGAGGCTTAGGATCAGCAGGGTCAGGTTTTTCAGTTTGTTGGGGGTGAGATAGTAAAGCAGAAATGCGGCCGGCATGAATCGGAAGAGAAAGAGCAGGCTGCTGAAGATCAAGGCGGATCCCTCGCTTTCGTAGAGTCAGGATTCCCGGTTATGGAAAAATTTTCAGGGGAAGGTAAGAAAGCAGGGCGTAAGAGATCTCTTACGCCCTTGCCTTTGCCCAGAAACAGTTTGCGGGCGCTGTGCGGCCTTTTTGACCTGTCGCAGCGTTGCTTTAAAACTTATTTGCCTGCTTCGATCGCAGTGTTGAAAGCGTCCTCGGCCATCTGTACGTCTTCGGTGAAATCGGGATCGCTTTCGTTGTCATCGGTAAGAACGCCGACCATAAGGAGCGCCACATACCGGCCGTTTTCCACGACCTTAGAGTCTTCGATCCGGACGTCGTTTGCCATGACGGGATAGTTCTCGAACTGTGCGGCCTGTGCTTTTTTTGCAGCTTCCAGCGCAGCCTTTACGTCTTCAACCTTGCCCTCCTTGGCTTTCACGACGATCAACATATCGCAGTTGGTCATCATGCCGGCGATCTCGCCCTTATAGCTTTCGTACAGGTCGGGGGAGATGCCCATCTGCTCTTCCAGAAGCTGGTCGTCCACAGCCGAGGGCATATTGTTGATGGCGCCGGTGATGCCGGGGTCATTGGCACCGTATTTGTCGGCGAAGGCTTTGTTGATGGCATCGAAAACTTCTTCGGCGGTAGCGGTGCTTTCTTTATTCGTGCCGGCTTCGGAAGAAACGGACGAAGAAGAGCCGGAGCTGCCGTTTCCGGCATTTCCGCAGGAAGCGAGGGTGGCAGAAGCCATCAGAGCCGCAAGGAGAAGAGCAAGAATTTTTTTCATGTGAAGATTCCTTTCTTAAAACAATCGTCATTTTGCGGGAATTTTCCCGAACACAAGTATAGTGTCCGGAAAAGCGGAAACTGGTGCAGGAAAAATTGTAAAAGAAATGTGAACGAAAAATTTCAATTATTTTTCGGGAAATTCTTGACAAAGGGCTGTGAGTCTGATATGATAAGACTAATATTTTAACGCTTTAAAGTCAGTGCGCTTTAAAGCAAATATCAAAAATAGGGAGGAACTTGGGATGCTCGTGAAAATCGTCCTGCTGATCGTGTTTTTTGCCGTAATGGTAGGCGTCGGCGTCTATTCAAGAAAGCATGCCACCAGCGTATCGGGATTCGTTCTGGGGGGGCGGTCGGTGGGACCGTGGCTGACGGCCTTTGCTTATGGGACATCCTACTTCTCCGCAGTGGTGTTCGTGGGATACGCCGGGCAGTTCGGATGGAAATACGGCATGGCTTCCACCTGGATCGGCTTAGGAAATGCCATCATCGGCAGCCTGCTGGCGTGGGTGGTCTTAGGACGGCGAACCCGGGTCATGACCCAGCATCTTTCCTCCTCCACCATGCCGGAATTTTTCGGCTGCCGCTTTGACAGCAAGGCTTTAAAGATCGTGGCTTCGATGATCGTTTTCGTTTTCCTGATCCCCTATACGGCTTCGATCTACAACGGTCTGTCCCGGCTGTTTGAAATGGCGTTCCATGTGCCATATGCGGTGTGCGTGGTGGTCATGGCGCTGTTTACAGCGGTGTACGTCATTTTAGGCGGCTACATGGCTACGGCGATCAATGATTTCATTCAGGGCATCATCATGCTTGTGGGCATCGTCGCCGTCATCGCTGCCGTTTTAAGCGGGCAGGGCGGCTTTACTCAGGCGGTCATCACCCTTTCTCAGATCCCCAGTGACGTACCGGCTACCGCCGGTCAGCAGGGGGCGTTCACTTCCTTCTTCGGGCCGGATCCCATGGGGCTTTTGGGAGTTGTGGTGCTGACCTCTCTGGGAACGTGGGGCCTGCCGCAGATGGTGCAGAAATTCTATGCCATCAAGAATGAAAAGGCCATCCGGACGGGGACCATCATCTCCACCCTGTTTGCAGTAGTGGTTTCCGGCGGGTGCTACTTCTTAGGCGGCTTCGGGCGGCTCTTTGACGGTGACGCCATCCGGAACGCCCAGGGGAACGTGGTTTACGACAGCATTGTGCCCTTCATGCTGTCGAAGCTGCCGGATATTCTCATCGGCGTTGTGGTGGTGCTGGTGCTGTCGGCATCCATGTCCACCCTTTCTTCCCTGGTGTTGACCTCCAGCTCCACCATGACCCTTGACCTTTTAAAGGATAACGTCTGCAAGAATATGGACGAAAAGAAGCAGGTCCGGACCATGCAGGTGCTCATCGTCTTCTTCATTGTGGTGTCGGTAGTGCTGGCGTTGAATCCGCCTACCTTCATCGCTCAGTTGATGGGGATCTCCTGGGGTGCGTTGGCGGGAGCATTTCTGGCGCCCTTCCTCTACGGCATTTACTGGAAAGGCGTGACGAAGGCTTCGGTCTGGGTCAGCTTTGCTGTGGGCGTGGGGCTGACGGTATTGAACCTCTTCTTCCATTTCATCGCTTCCCCCATCAATGCGGGAGCCATCGCTATGGTGGCGGGGTTGATCCTGGTGCCGCTGGTGAGCCTGATTACGCCGAAGATGAAGAAGGAACGGTTGGACGAGATTTTCGAGTGCTATCAGGAGGAGACGGTGCTTCATAAGAAGCTGGTAGTCGGAACCGAAACAGACAACGAAGAATAAAAGCTGAAAAACGATCCGCAAGTGGAAGAAAAAAGCTCTTCCGCTTGCGGATTTTTGCTGTTTTTGGGAAATGCTGGACTTTTTGAAGAGAACTGTGCTATACTGGAAAAAGAATTGAGAGAAGGGGTCGAAATACTTATGGCAAAAACCGCAAGAGCGGGAAACGGCATTACCGAAGGCGTGATCTGGAAGCAGCTGCTTCTTTACTTTTTCCCGATCCTGTTCGGGTCGTTTTTCCAGCAGCTTTATAACACCACCGATGCAGTCATTGTGGGAAATTTCGTGGGAAAGGAAGCGCTGGCTGCCGTTGGCGGCAGCACGGGTACGCTGATCAACCTGCTGGTAGGCTTTTTCGTAGGGCTTTCCTCCGGCGCAACAGTGATCATTTCCCAGCTGTACGGCGCCCAGCGGCTGAAAGAGGTCAGCGACGCCGTTCATACGGCAGTGGCGCTTTCCATTGTGGGAAGCCTGATCCTGATGGCCATCGGGCTGATCTTCGCCCCGCTGGCACTGGAAGCCATGGGGACGCCGGACGATGTGATGGGATATGCCGTCACCTATATCCGGATCTACTTCTGCGGGACGGTGTTCTCCCTCTTTTACAATATGGGGGCGGGGATCCTCCGGGCGGTGGGCGACTCCAAGCGGCCGCTTTACTTCCTGATCGCATCCTGCGGCGCCAATATCCTGCTGGATCTGCTGTTTGTAGTGGTGTTCCGGTTGGAGGTCGTGGGTGTGGCAATCGCCACCGTGCTGTCCCAGGTGTTCAGTGCGGTACTGGTACTGATGACCCTGATTCGTTCGACGGAGGCATATCAGCTGGTACTCAAGCGGGTTCGGTTCCATAAGGAAGCGTTGAAGCAGATCATCCGTATTGGCCTTCCTGCCGGGTTTCAGTCGGCAATGTACAACATTTCAAACGTCATCATCCAGTCCAGCATCAACAGCTTCGGCACCGACGTCATGGCGGCGTGGACGGCTTACGGCAAGATCGACTGCTGCTTCTGGATGCTGATGAATGCCTTCGGTCTGTCGGCGTCTACCTTTGTGGGGCAGAATTTCGGAGCGCAGAACTATCCGAGAATGAGAAAGACCGTGCGGGTCTGTATGGGAATGGCAACGGCAGCGACGCTGATGCTCAGTACGGTGCTTTACTTCTTCGGCGGCATGGTCTACCGGCTTTTCACGAATGACACGGAGGTCATCCGGATCGGCGTGGAGATCTTGAAAATGCTGGTTCCCACTTACTTTACTTACATCTGCATCGAGATCCCCTGCAGCTCCATCCGGGGAACAGGGGATTCGGTGATCCCGACGGTTCTGACCTGCTTTGGCGTGTGCGTACTGCGGGTGGCGTGGATCGCTTTTGCAGTCCCGGTATGGCACAGTGTTCAGACGGTGGTGTTCAGCTACCCGCTGACCTGGTCGGTGACTTCGATTCTCTTTATCATTTATTATTTGCAGGGCGGGTGGCTCCGGCGGAGGATCAAGGCAAACGGCTTTGCGCCGGAAGAACGGCATACAAAGAGAAAAACGGCATAATGTTTAAGAAAAGCTGCACCTGGGGGAAAATCCCTCCGGATGCAGCTTTTTTGTCGGACAAAACGTGCAAATCCGGTCGTTCAAATTGACAACTGCCGACCTTCCTTTTATGGGGTGAGACGAGTATAATGAGGGCAGAGAATAAGCCCGTTCGGGCGGAAAAGAGGAACGGAATGAGACTCTTCAACTTAAAGACGAACCATCTGACCAATCCCATGGGGTATCGGATCGGCCGGCCTACCTTCACCTGGCTTGCGGAAAGCGAAGGCGAGAAGCTGAGCTGGGCGCAGATCGAGCTCGCTTCCGATCCCGATTTTGCACGCATCGTTTATGATAGCGGCAAGCGGGAGGACCTTTCCTGCACCGGCTTTGACGCAGATTTTGAGACGGCTCCCAGAACCCGCTATTTCTGGCGGGTGTCGGCTGCGGCGGACAACGGGGATACCGGTGTCAGCGAGACCGCATGGTTTGAAACAGCCCTTCCCAAAGACGGCTGGGTCGCCAAGTGGATCAAGCCTTCCTTTGATAAGGAAATCCACCCGGTGTTCCAGAAGAGCTTCACCCTTCCCGAAGGGGCGGTTTCCGCCAGAGCCTATGCCTGCGGGCTGGGCATCTATGAGCTGTCGGTCAACGGCGAAAAGGCGGGAGACGAGTACCTGCTTCCCGGCTATCACGCCTACGACTCCTGGCAGCAGTATCAGACCTTCGACCTGACCCACCTGCTCCATGCCGGGGAGAACGTGATCTCCGCCGCATTGGGCAACGGCTGGTATAAAGGCCGTTTTGGCTTCGGGAAAGAGATCGGCGAGCGGTACGGCAGCGAGTTCCGCTTCATCTGCCAGGTGGAAGTGACCTTCAAGGACAGCAGCAAGACGGTGATCGCCACTGGTGAGGACTGGGGCTGCCGCAACGGAAACTGCTTAAAGAGCAACATTTACGACGGCGAATATACCGACGGCTCCATGGAGCTTTGCGGATTGAACGAGTTCGGCGGTGAGACCGGCAGCGACTGGACGCCGGCTCAGTTGGCACAAATGGGGACGGAGCAGCTTTCCGCTCGTTTGAGCCCTCCCATTGCGGCACAGGAAGCCTTCAAGGTGGCGGAAGTGATCCATACCCCCGCCGGGGAGACGGTTTTCGATTTCGGCCAGGAAGTGACCGGCTGGGTAGAATTCGTCTGCCGTGCCAAAAAGGGCGAGACAGTCACCTTGAAATACGGCGAGCTTTTGCAGGATGGGAATTTCTGTCAGACCAACCTTCGGACGGCAAAAGCGACCTTCACCTATGTTTCTGCCGGAAAGAACGAGACGGTTCGGCCGCGGTTCACTTTCTTCGGCTTCCGCTATCTGAAGGTGGAGGGGTTGGAAGCTCCGGATCCTGCGGATTTCACTGCCTGCGTTCTCGGCTCCCTGCTGGATCGGATCGGCACCATTGAGACCTCCTCCCCGCTGGTCAACCGGCTGTTCTTAAACTCTGTCTGGGGCCAGAAGGGCAACTTCTTAGATGTTCCCACCGACTGCCCCCAGCGGGACGAGCGGCTGGGCTGGACTGGCGATGCACAGGTCTTCTGCGCCACCGCCTGCATGAATCTGGATTCTGCTTCCTTTTATGACAAATATATGCAGGATATGTACTTTGAGCAGAAGATGCTGAAAGGACGGGTCCCCCATGTGATCCCCGCTTTTAAGGTAGAGGACGGGAAGCCTTTTGCCGGAGCGGATTCCGCCGCATGGGCGGACGTGGCGACTGTCCTGCCGTGGACTCTTTACACCATGACCGGCGACAAGACCCAGCTGGCGGCCCATTATCCCTGCATGAAGATGTGGATCGACAAGCTCTATGAGTACGATGAGGAAAATGGTGGCAACCGCCTGCGCCAGCACGGCGGGCATTACGGCGACTGGCTGGCTCTGGACAATTATAAAAACCCAAAGAGCTGCGACGGCGGCACGGATAAGTTCTATATTGCCTCCGCTTATTACGCCTATTCCGCCGACCTGACCGCCCGTGCGGCAGAGGTTTTGGGAAAGGCGGAGGATGCGGCTTACTACCGGAATCTGGAAAAAGAGGTAAAGGCTGCTATCAGGAAGGAGTATTTTGCTCCCAATGGACGCTGCGTCACCGATACCCAGACCGCTTATGTGGTCGCCCTTTATATGGATCTGACCCCTGCGGAGCTGAAGCCCCGTCTGGTGGAGGAGCTGAGAAAGAAGCTGGAAGCAAACGACATGAAGCTGACCACCGGCTTTGTGGGAACGACATATCTCTGCCGGGTGCTGACCCAGTACGGGTTAAACGACATCGCTTACAAGCTGCTTTTAAACGAAGAGATGCCCGGCTGGCTTTACGAGGTGAAGATGGGCGCTACGACCGTTTGGGAGCGGTGGAACTCCATTCTTCCCGACGGTCACCTGAGCGATATTTCCATGAATAGCCTGAACCACTACGCTTACGGCGCCATCGCCGAGTGGATGTACCGGTGGATGTGCGGCCTGAACCCGATGGAGGAGGCTCCCGGCTTTGCGAAGGCGAAGCTGACCCCCCGCCCCGGCGAAGGTCTAAACGATGCAAAGGCTTCCGTTCGGACGGCTTCCGGTGTTTACGAAAGCGGCTGGGAGCGGAAAGCGGACGGCTCGATCGCTTACCGGTTCCGGGTGCCCTTTAACTGCGAGGCAATTCTGGAGCTGCCGGAAAGCGCTTCCGCCGAAGTGGACGGAAAGGCTGTTTCGGGGGCTGTGACGCTGAAGCCCGGCATCCATACGGCTGTGACCCGCTAAGTTCCAAAGAGGATCCGTCATTGACATTTTGGGAAAACCGTGGTATGATGGCTTTGGGTTTTTAGAAGGGAGGGCGTCCTTATGTGGCCTGCACCGTTAAAAATCGGAGACACCATTGCTCTGGTTTCCCCCAGCCATGTTGCGGTAAGGGAAGAGTACCAAAAGCTCATCGCCGGAATGGAAGCAAAAGGCTTTCGGGTCAAGGAAGCCCCTAACCTCTATAAACACGCCTACGGCTATTCCGCCAGCGAGGAAGAGCGGGCGGAGGACTTTAACCGGATGGTCGCCGACGAAGAAGTGAAGATGATTTTTTTCGGGGGCGGTTACGGGGAAAATGAGATCCTTCCTCTCATTGATTTTGAAGCAGTGAAAAAACACCCCAAAATCTACATGAGCTACAGCGATGGCACGACGATCTTAGATGCCATCTATGCCCGGACGGGGCTTGTGACCTATTACGGTCAGTCGCCGGGAGAGTTTTCGGAAGTGACCCCTTATACCTGGCAGAATTTTGAGTCCCGGATCGTAAAAGGTGAATCCGGCGTGTTCGTCCCCAACAGCCAGTGGCGCTGGCTGCGGGAAGGGCGCTGCGAGGGGACGCTGATCGGCGGGTATCTTCTGAACATCGCAATGCTGCTGGGGGGAGAATACTTTCCGGTGGATCGGAGCAAGCGGTACATCCTCTTTTTAGAGGATCACGAGGCGTTCAATAATGTGGCGTCGGTGAGTATGTTTCTGGCGCACATTTCTCAGAGCGGCTTTATGGAAAACGTAGGGGCGCTGCTGTTCGGCTGCTATTCCGATGAGCATCTGTCGGAGGAACTGCTGGAGATGCTGGGGCGGTTCGGTGATCGCTGGGGGATCCCGGTGGCCTACTGCAATGATTACGGCCATGGCATCAATCATGCGATCCTTCCCATCGGCGGGAAAGCCGTCTTCGATTCGGAAAGCCGCAGCCTGCGGTTTTTAGACGGAGCGGGGGTAAGTGAATAAGAAACGGGTCGGTGTTCCGGCCCGATATGCGGGTATGGTGGAATGGCAGACACGAAGGTTTTAGGAGCCTTTGCTTCGGCGTGCAGGTTCAAGTCCTGTTGCCCGCACCAGAGATCCCGAATGCGTGAAGCGTTTGGGATCTTCTTTTTTCCGCTTGCCTTAAACGTTTACTTTTTTAAAAGCGGGAAACGAAAAAGACAGCCGGTTGTTTGGACAGAGAAAAAGATAGGAGTGGTTAGATGAAAATTGTGATCGTCGGTTCCGGAATGATGGGGTCTGCCATGGCGATCCCAGCTTTGGACAATGGGCACTCGGTGCTGTTGGTGGGAACGCCGTTGGATCGGGAGATCATCGACGGCCTTCGGGAGAACGGCTGCCACAAGACCCTGAAACGGGAAATGAAGGGCGACATCGCCTTTAAGCAGTTCGACGAGGTCACCGATGCGGATCTTACTTGTGACATCCTTATCAGCGGCGTGTCCAGCTTCGGCGTAGAGTGGTTTGCGGAAAACGTGATCCCCCGGCTGAAGAGCGGCCAGCGGGTGTTGGCTATTACCAAAGGGCTTCACAAAAACGAGGACGGCAGTCTCTGCCCCTTTCCGGTGTGGTTCTCCGCCCTGCGGAAGGACGTTTCCTTCAACGCAGTAGGCGGCCCCTGCATCAGCTTTGAGTTAGCGGACCGGATCCACACGGAGGTGGCCTTCTGCGGAAAAGAGCAGGCAGTCTTAGCGGAGCTGCGGCAGGCGTTTCAGACGGAATACTACCACATTTCCATCACCGACGACATTTGCGGCATCGAGACGGCGGTGGCGCTGAAAAACGCCTACGCCATGGCGGTGAGCCTTGCCATCGGTGCTTACACCAAAAACGATCCGGCTCTTTCGGAAAAGTATAACGCCCAGGCGGGGCTTTTCTATGAAGCCACCCGGGAGATGAGTGCCATCATCCGGCTGCTGGGCGGGCGGGAAGACGCCCTGTTCTTCGGCGCCGGCGACCTTTATGTGACGGTGTTCGGCGGACGGACCCGGCGGCTGGGAACGATCTTAGGCAGCGGGGTGGATTTTGTCCACGCCAGCGAGATCCTAAAGGGGGTCACGCTGGAATCCGTAGCCATCATCCGGCTTCTGGGCAAATTCTTCGGGGAGAAGCTGGGAGAGTACCCGCTGATGCAGCACATCCATGAGCGAATCACCGAAAACACCCTGCCGCCTATCCCTTGGGATCGGATGCGCCGGGATTCCTTTGACGGGGAGTGAGCGTATGAGCGGCAAAAAAGTTCTCATTGACGGGCACCGGGGGAATCCGGACTTTGTTCCGGAGAATACCATGGACTCCTTCCGTTCGGCGGTGGGGCTGGGGGTGGACGCCGTGGAGACGGACATCCATCTTTCCAGCGACAATGCGCTGGTGCTGATCCACGACCATACGGTGGATCGCACCACCGACGGAACGGGGCTGGTGCGGGAAAAGACCATTGAGGAGCTGGAGGCGCTGAACGCCGGAACGGCGGAGCATCCGGCGAAGATCCCCACGCTGCGGGAATTTCTGAAATACTGCGCCGGGGTACCGGAGCTGATCGTGATCCTGGAGGTAAAGGTCTACAAAAACGACGAGGGCGCTGAAAAAGTGGCTTACGCCGTGGACGAAACGGTAAAGCTCTGCGAGGAGCTGGGGCTTTGCGACCGGGTGATCTTCAACAGCTTCGACGCCTATGTGCTGGAATACCTCTATAAAACCTACGGGAAGCGCTTTCGGATTGAGGGATTCTATCCTTTTTCGGTGATGGAAAACGTGACAGTGGATCCGGCAGAGTACATCGACTCCGCCTGCTACTGGGCCAAGGGGGAAGAAGCCAAACGGATCTGCAGTGAGCTGAAAGAGATGGGCGTAGAGCCCTGGGTGTCCAACGTGGATGAGGACGGGTTCTTTGAAGCGGTGGCTCTGGGCTGCACCATGGTGACCCACAACGATCCGGCGAAAGCCATGAGATGGCGGGAACGTCTATAAGGAGGAATGTTCCATGACGTTTGTAGCAAAGAAGAATATTGTAATTGCAGGGCACCGGGGAAATCCGGCAGCCTTTCCGGAGAACACCATGGACTCCTTTCGCTCGGCGGTGGAGCTGGGGGTGGATATGGTTGAAACGGACATCCACGTTTCCAGGGACGGGAAGCTCGTCCTGATCCATGACCATGAGGTGGACCGCACCACCGACGGAACGGGTCTGGTGCGGGAAAAGACCTTTGAGGAGCTGGAGACGTTGAACGCCGGGACGGCGGAGCGTCCGGCGAAGATCCCCACGCTGCAGGAATTTTTGGAATACTGCGCCGGAGTTCCGGGACTGTTTTTGAACCTGGAGATGAAGGTGTATCTGGACGACGAGGGCCCGGAGCGGGTGGCTTATGCCGTAGATGAAACGGTGAAGCTCTGCGAGGAGCTGGGGCTGTCCAAGCGGATCCTTTTCAACAGCTTCGACGCCTATGTGCTGGAATACATCTATAAGACCTACGGGCGGAAGTACCTGCTCCACGGATACTACCCCTATGACATCATGAGCCATGTGGAACTGGATCCGGCGGAATATCTGGATTACGCCTGCTACTGGTCCAGCGGGGAGGGCGCCAAGCGCAAATGCGGGGAGCTGAAAGCGCTGGGAATTGAGCCCTGCACCGGCTCCAACACCAAAGAGGCGGATTTTTATGAAGCAGCTTCCTACGGCTGCGGGATGTTTACGGAAAACGATCCCAAATCGGCTCTTGCGTGGAGAGAATTTCTTTAAAAAAGAAAACCGCAGCAGCTTCCGGGAAGAACCGAAAGCTGCTGCAGTTTTGTGTTTGGATGGGTCATCCGTTTTTCCGGGCATCCTCCCGGTATTTGGACGGAGTCATCCCGTACCGTGTCCGGAAGAGGGAGGTGAAGTAGGTGGGGTTCTCAAAGCCCACCTGTTGAGCAATGGAAGAGATGGAATCCTCCGTTTCCGTCAGCAGGGAGCAGGCGCGTTCCAGACGTTTGGCATTGATGTATTCCTTGAACCCGGCACCGGTCTGGTTTTTAAAGAGACGGCTGACCATGTAAATGGAGATGCCGAACCGGTCGGCCACTGTTACCAGACTGATCCCCGGCTGACAGAAATTTTCGTCCACATAATCGGCCAGTTCCCGCTGCTGTCTCGCACCGGGGTCGGCGGCAGCCGGTGCTTCCGACAAGGTGTGCAGGGAGTTCTTCATCATCTGCGTCAGATGTTCGCCATCCTTGAAATGGAGCAGCTCCTGCAGCTCTTCCTGTTCCACCGGGACGGCGGTTTTTCCTCGGGCGTCAAGGAAAACCTGCAGCTCCTCATAGCAAAGGTAGCGGCACAGTGCCCGGTCGTGGCAGTTTTGCTTCAGATAATCGCTGATCCCGTCGATAGCGGCTTCCGCCTGCTGGAACCTGCCGCTGGCGATCTGGGATTCCAGAAGGTTTAACTGGGCGGTGGGATAGTTTTGGGTGCGAACAGGGCTTTTGTCACCCATCTTAGCCTGAGAGCTATAGTAGGAAGCGGAAATTTCATCCAGCTTTTCCACCACCGTGCCCGGAAAGACGGTGCAAAGCTCATCCATCACATTGTAAACCGCTCCGGAGATCGCAGCGGACAGCTTTTCCGGATCCAACAGATTTTTGGAAAGACAGACGAAGAGGGAACAGTCCTTGTTGGGAATGTCGGTAATGTAAATGCGGCAGCCGCATTTCCGTTCCGCTAGCTCGGCGATCTGCTGGGCCTGATCGAAAGTGGGGTGGCTGCAGATCACGGAAACGGCGCAGAAATAGCGGAAGTGGAAATTGGGGATCAGCTGTTCCAGTTCCGGCTGCCGGGTGATTTTGCCGTAAAGCAGGTCGTTTAAAACGTAGTCCATGATGACCACGCCCTGGTCGGAGGCGCGATTGTCCAGCTCCTGGATGACCTGTTCAATCTGCTCAAATTCGGACATATTCTTTTCGGAGTTCCCGGGGGAGATCCGGGTGACCAGCCGGCGCAGAGGGCTGTAGTTAATGTAAGCGGTCAGAGCCAGCAGGGCGATAAGCATGACCACGTTGATCCCCAAAAGCACCCCCATCCGATGGAGGAAGGCTTTGTTGTTCTCCTCCAGCCGGCTTTCGCCTACGATGGTGATAAAGATGTTGGAATTGGTCGTATCCTTCCATTTGTAGGCCCTTGTGGTGCCATCGGAGAAGTTGTAGATGATCTGCACTGGGTCGGAAAGGTATTCCACGAAGGGCTCGCCGAGAAACTCCCCGGCATTTTCGGTGTTGCTGGTAAAAAGAAGATCGGAGCCCTCATTAAAAATGGCGTAGGTGTAGTTTTCCGATTGGGCGTTTCCGGACAGAACCGTGTCGATGGAACTGTGACTGATGACGAAATAGATAACGGCATCGTATTCGGAGTAGTTGTTGAGCTTCACGGGAAATGCAAAGAGCAGGGCGTTTTGAGCCACATCCCCCGATTTTAAGGGCCTAGCCGGAAGAGAGGAGACGATGCGGCCGCTGCTGGTATAGGGGCCGCTGAGGGCGGAGCGGACCTTTTGCGCTACATAGGCGTTTCCGCCGGAAAAAGAGTTGCAGAAGTTATCAAAGGTGTAATACCATTTTTCGTTTAGAACCATGTTTCGATCCGGATAGTAGATCCCCACCTCTTGCGCCAGTGGCAGGCCGAATTGGATCTGGCTTAACTCTTCGGAGACTTGAAGCATCAGGGAGGTATAATTGTCCCTCACGGTCAGAAATTTTTTGGTGCTTCCCTTATAGGCGTTGCCGGACATTTTCACGGTGATCTCCCGGAAGCCGGTGAGTTGGGAGTAGAACCGGGAGGAAAGGTTCTGGGAGCGGAGGTAGTAATACCGGCTGTTCTGCTCGTTTAAGGCTTTGTAGGAGCTGAAAAAGAGCAGGATCTGCACGATGAGCATGGGCACGCAGATGAGAAGCCCAATGGTCAGGATCAGTTTCGCATAGAAAGGAGAAACGCTGATTTTTTCTGTTTTCTTCAAAAAAGCGTCACCTCCGAATGGGTTTCTTTTGTTAAAAAGGCAAAACCTTTCAATTTAATTATAGCACATTTTTTATAAGAAAGCAAAGCACTTTTTGTAACATCTTCCCTTTTCTTTGCAATATTTTACGGAACAGAGGGAAAAGAAAGGGTTTTGGGGAAAATTGACGTTTTTTTCAAACTGACGTAACAATTTTGTGTTTTACTGAACTTATATCGAAATGAAAAACCGGAGGCCCTTTATGGCGAAGAACAAGAAAAACGCTTATATTGATCCGCAGCAGCGGGAGCTTCAGGAACTGATCGAGCTGAAAAAAATGCAGCAGGCCGCTGCCGAAAACAAGGATGCGGATACCACCCAGTTCTTTGAAAAGGAAGAGAAGATCGTCCCCAAAACCTTCAAGGAGAAGTGGAAAAACTACTGGTATCATTATAAGCTGACCACATGGGTCTCGGTGGTCTGCGCCATTTTTTGCGCATGGCTCATCAAGGACATCTTTTTCGGAACCAAGTACGATCTGAATGTAGTCTCCGCCACCAAATACGCCTTCAGCGTTGTCAACGAGGACATTCCCGGGGATCTGGTGAAGTACCTTTCCGACTACAACGGCGATGGGAAGGTGAACGCACTCTACGATGAAATGACCCTCGACTATGCGGAGGACACCAACCTGGATCCCCAGACCAACGCCATGAATATGCAGAAATTCATGGCGGTTCTCGCTTCCGGTCAGGAGCTGGTCTTTATCATGGATCAGGGCATCTACGATTCGCTGATGAGTTCGGAGAATACCGACGATTCCATCGATGTTTTCGTGAATCTGGAGGAGCTTTATCCCGACCAGAGCGACATCGTCAAGGGGGATAAGCTGATCCTCAACGGGACCCGTCTGGGCAAGCGGATGGGCATGAACCGGGTGGACGAGGACATTTTCCTCTGCGTCCGGGCTTTGAACGGGACTGCCGACGGCACCAAAGAGAAAATCTACAACGAATACTGCAATGCGCTGGACTTCGTCCATAACATCATGATAACGGAGTACCCGGTCTTAAAGGGGACTGAGACCCCCATGCCCGCTTCGGACAGCTCGGCGGAATAAAATTGAACCCCCCGCCCGATCCGAAAGACCCGAGTGGGGGTTATCCACTAAATTTTGCAGAAAAAAGCGCCCCGTTCAGCGGCAGACAGCCGGGAACGGGGCGTTTTTTAGAGGGCGGCGATCTCTTTTGGCGCTTCCACCAAGAAATCGGCGCCGGCTTTTTGAAGCTCTTCCCGACCCCGGAAGCCCCAGATGGCTCCGGCGGAGGGGAGGCCGGCGTTTTTAGCGGTTAAAATATCCACGTCGGAATCGCCGATGAAAAGGGCGTTTTCCCGAGAGACGGAAAGCTCCTTTAAAAGGCTCCAGACTCCGTCGGGAGCGGGCTTTTTTGGGACGCCGTCCAGCTGCCCCCGGACGGCGTCGAAGAAACCGGCACCGAAAATTCCGGATACGATGGTCTGAACGAAAGCGTCGAACTTATTGGACAGCACAGCCAGCCTGGCGCCGCCCGTTTTCAGAGCATTCAGGAGCTCCGGGACGCCGGGATAGGGGCGGGTCTTGTCCATGCAGTGGGCTTCATAGCGGGCATCAAAGACGGCTTTGAAAGCGGTGACTTCCTCCGGGGTACGGTGAGACTCGGGGAGGGCGCGCTCCACCAGCTTGTAGACGCCGTTGCCTACAAAATGGCGGTACTCGTCAAGGCTGTGGGTGGGAAAACCGGATTGCGAAAGCATCCAGTTGCAGGCATCGGCCAGATCCTCCAGAGAGTTGATGAGGGTGCCGTCCAGATCAAAAAGATAAAGGGAGTACATGAAAAAGTCCTTTCCGGTGGGTGATTTTTGGAAACAAAAAGGGAGCAAAAGGAAACATTCGGGGTTGGCAGGGGTCAATTCCGGGGCAGCCGGAAGTGGCTGCGGATGGCGGGAATTCTGCTTTTTAGAGGGATCCGTTTTCGGATCAGCAGGGGAGGGGGAAACGAATGCCGTTGGCCTGATTTTCGGTCAAATAAAAGCGTCGGGAATACCTGCTTTAATAAGGCTTGAATTTTTGACAAATAAAATTGCTGCAAGCGGGAAAAACTTGTTTGGGTCGGGAAAGCGGTGATCCTTCCCGGTTAAGGCAGGCTTCTGAAAAGCTTTCAGTCAGTCGGCGGCGGCTTCGAGAGCCTTCAGGGCGGTACGGAGGGGGAGTTGCCGGATAAGGGTTCCATGATTTGGTCAGCATCGTAGCAACTCCACAGGTACATATCGGCAGAAGCTGAGGGAAACGAGTGGGAAAACCAGGATTGGAATGGAGGTGCGGGATCGGGGAGGAGAAGGACAGTCAGGAATCGCAGCTGCAGGGAGAGAATTGGGCGCCGTTTGCGGGGAAATCGTTTGAAAAGGGGGAGAATCGGATCGGAACGCCGGGGAGGAGCGGACAGCTGTGAGGGCTTGGCGGGGAGCGATGAAAGGAAGTAAATCTGTCTTGGAGTTGGCGAAGCAGTCGTGGCATAGTGACCGCTTTCTGTGATGCGGGGCGGACAGAAAGGGATGCGGTCGGCGGCTTCGAGGGCCTTCAAGGCGGTGCGGGGTTGGCAGCGGCAGGCGATCCGGTCGGCAAAGGGAGCGAAATGTGCAGCAAGGGGTACGAGAGGGTACCAGGTGAAGGTGGGGCTTTGCATGGCAGCAGGATGATCTGGAAGCGAGTAGGAATCAGAATCCAACTTGCAGTTCGGGGAGACCGTTGAGGAAAATGAAAATGGTACAAAAGTGGCGGAGAATTGAAAGGCAAGGGGGCTTTCAGTCAGTCGGCGGCGGATTCGAGGGCCTTCAAGGCGGTGCGGAGGGGAATGCCGGCGGACTGGGCAAGGGCTTTGGCAGATTCGTATTCGGCGGTGATGCGGTTGCCGCCGGGGTAGGTGATCTCCTTGACCTGACCGGAGCCGTAGGAGGTCTCCACGGTGCGGAGCCGGCGGCGGCAGGTGATCCGGTCGGCAGGGAAGAAGCGGACGCCGATGGTGGAGGTGTGGGTGAAGGCAAGGCTCGCCATGGCCGTCCGGTCTTCTTCCCGGCAGAGGACGGAGAGCTTGACAGCGGGACGGTTCTTCTTCATCTGGATGGGCTCGAACCAGCAGTCCAGAGCGCCGGATGTGAAAAACTGCTCCATGGCGTAGCCCAGCTCCTCGCCGGTGGAGTCATCCACGTTTGCTTCCATTAAGAGTACCCGGTCGGCGTCTTCCGATTCTTCCAGCTCATAGACCCTGAGGATGTTGGCGTGGGGGAAATCCTTTTTTCCGGCGCCGATGCCGACCCGGCGAACCCGCATGGCGGCGGGCTTCTGGAAGGAATCGGCGAGGGCTGCCAGAATGGCGGCACCGGTGGGGGTAATCATTTCGCCGTCCACGTCGCAGACGGTGAAGGGCGCCTTGGCGGCGGTCAGGAGATTTAAGGTAGCGGGGACGGGGACGGGCATCCGGCCGTGCTGGCACCAGACGGTGCCGGAGCCTTCCCGGATGTTGCCGAAGATCAGCCGGTCGGCGTCCAAGTCGTCCAGACAGATGGCAGCGGCGGCAATGTCGACGATGGAATCCACGGCCCCCACCTCATGGAAGTGGACCTGCTCCACCGGGACGCCGTGGGCCTTGCTTTCGGCTTCGGCCAAAACGGTGAAGATCTTCTCCGCCAGCTCCAGCGCATGAGGAGTCAGGTCGCCGCCCCGGAGGATGGCAAGGCAGTCCGCCAGATTGCGGTGGACGTGGGGGTGATGATGGTCATGGTCGTGATCGTGGTCGTGATCGTGGTCATGGACGTGGACGTGGTCGTGATCGTGGTCGTGATCGTGGTCATGGACGTGGTCGTGATCGTGGTCGTGGTCGTGAGCATGGTCATGGAGTGTATCGTGGGAGTGGGTGTGAGCGGCGGCGTGGGGGTCGTCCTCCAGATGGACGTCGAAGTTGCAGGCATCGATGCCGCACTTGGAGGTGCGGGAAATGTGGAGATGCCAGCCGTCCAGATGGAGGCTCTCGAGGGCTTTCCGGAGCTTTTTCTCGTCTGCGCCCAGATCCAGAAGGGCAGCGGCGGTCATATCTCCGCTGATGCCGGAGGTGCATTCAAAGTAAAGAGTTTTCATTTTTCTTTCTCCTGTTTTTGGTCGGGGTGGATCAGTCGGTTGATCTGTGCGGCGGAGTAGCCGGCACCGAAGCCGTTGTCGATGTTGACCACGGTGATGCCCTCCGCACAGGAATTGAGCATGGCGAGCAGGGGGGTTAACCCCTGAAAGGAAGCGCCGTATCCGACAGAGGTGGGGACGGCGATGACGGGCTTGTCGATGAGCCCTGCCACCACGGAGGGGAGAGCGCCCTCCATGCCGGCGATGACCACGGCCACGGAGCACTCCCGGATCCGGTCGATGACCGATAAAAGACGGTGAAGTCCGGCTACGCCAACATCGGTGAAGCGGCGCACTTCTGCGCCAAAAAATTCGGCGGTAAGGGCGGCTTCTTCGGCGACGGGGAGGTCGGCGGTGCCGCCGGTAACGATGGCGACGGCGCCTTTTTTTGTGACTTTTTCCCGGTTCAGGTAGATGACCCGCCCTAATTCGTTATAGGAGGCGGCAGGAATTCGCTTTAAGACGGCTTCGTACTGCTCTTTGCTGGCCCGGGTGCCTAAGGCGCAGCCATCGTGGGCGGCAAAGCGTTCAAAGATCGCCGCCACCTGCTCGCAGGTCTTGCCCTGACAGAAAATGGTCTCCACGCCGCCTTTCCGGCGGGAGCGGTCGTGATCCAGACGGGCAAAGCCCAGGTCTTCCGTTTCTTCCATAAGCGGTTCCTCCTTTAAAAATTTGACGGCTTCAAATTCCGGTCGTAGCAGCCGGAGCGGAAGCCCTCCAGATCCAGAGTGACCTCCGCAAAGCCCAGATCCCGCAGGAAAGTGGTGATTTCCGCCTTCTTTTCGAGGAGGGCGGGGAACTGTCCGACCGGGATCTCGATGCGGGCTAAGGAACCCATGGCTTCCGGGTGGACCCGAAGGCGGACAATGGGGAAGCCGGCGGTTTTTAAGTAGCCCTCGCCGGCTTCGATCTGGCGGAGCAGGGCGGGAGTCACATGCGTGTAGTAAGGCAGGCGGGTGGCAAGGCAGGGGGAAGAGGGGCGGGAGGCGGTTTTGAGCCCCAATTCCGACGCCAGCTGCCGGACTTCCGCTTTAGTGACGCCGCACTCGGCCAGAGGGCTGCGGACGTGGAGTTCCTTTAATGCTTTCAGGCCGGGGCGGTACTGGGTCAGGTCGTCGGCGTTGGTGCCGTCTAAAATGGTGGGGCGGCCTTCCGTTTCTGCCAGAGCTTGCAGCTTGGTGAAAAGATACTTCTTACAGTGGTAGCAGCGGTCAGGCGGGTTTTCCATGATGACGGGGACGGCGGTCTCGTCCACCTCCAGCACCAGATGCCTGACCCCCAGCTTTTTCGTGATGGCACGGGCGTTTTCCAGATCGCATCTGGGGTGGAGGGTAGTCTGGAAGGTGACGGCGGTGACGGGGATCTGCTCTTTGACGCAGAGGGCTAGGAGCAGGGCGCTGTCCACGCCGCCGGAAAAGGCAAGGCAGACGCCCGTTTCCCGGAAGGAGAAGAGGGCGGAGAGAAGACGTTCGTTCATGTAAGATCCTCCAGAGTGTGGTAGAAGAGAAGGATGTCCTCGCAGCTGCCGTCGGGGAGACGGAAGCCGCAGTCCCAGTCAGCATGAAGGCAGTCCCGGATTAGTGCTACGTCCAAGTGTTTGCCCCGTCTGGCAGAGGAAACGGCGTAGGGGGGTGCGATATGGCCGCAGCGGCCGATGTGGTTGGGATGGAGGATGTTAGAGCCCCGCCACCTCGCCGGAATCGGTTTCGGCTATGGCAGAGCGGGCCTGGGAAGCGAAGAAGGAGCGGGCTTCCTTAAGGTGAGGGGCTCAGTCTGGGGGAAGGCCACGCCGGCGGCGACCACTTCGTTCCGGATAGCGGTCATGGCGGGGAGGCCTTTTTCCTCATAGGGGCGGATCTTCATAGGAGTTATCCTTTCTGAAAAGGGAACGCCGCTGCAAGACCCTCGCAGCGGCGTTTGAATGCTTAATATTCGGCAGAGCCGGTGGTGCGGGGGAAGGGAAGAACGTCCCGGATGTTGGCGATGCCGGTCAGGTACATGACCATCCGCTCAAAGCCTAAGCCGAAGCCGCTGTGCTTGACGCCGCCGTATTTCCGGAGATCCAGATACCAGGAGTAGTCATCGGGATTCAGGTGGAAGTACTCCATGCTCTGAAGGAGGACGTTCATCCGCTCCTCACGCTGGCTTCCGCCGACGATCTCACCGATGCCGGGAACCAGAAGGTCCATGGCGGCAACGGTCTTGCCGTCGTCGTTCAAACGCATATAGAACGCCTTGATCTCCCGGGGATAGTCGGTGACGAAGACGGGCTTTTTGAAGATCTTTTCGGTGAGGAAGCGCTCATGCTCGGTCTGGAGATCCACGCCCCAGTAGACAGGATAGTCGAACTCGTCCTTGTGGGGTTCCAGCAGCTCGATGGCTTCGGTGTAGGTGACATGGGCGAAGTCGGCGTCTACCAGCGCAGTCAGGCGCTCCACCAGACCCTTGTCATAGAAGTTGTTGAAGAAGGCCATCTCATCGGGGCAGGTGTCCAGGACGTAACGGATGACGAATTTCATCATGTCCTGTACCACACGCATATCGTCGTGGATGTCGGCAAAGGCCATTTCCGGCTCCACCATCCAGAATTCGGCAGCGTGGCGGGCAGTGTAGGATTTCTCAGCCCGGAAGGTGGGGCCGAAGGTGTAGACGTTGCCCAGAGCCATGGCCATGCACTCGGCTTCCAGCTGGCCGGAAACGGTGAGGTTGGCGGCTTTGCCGAAGAAGTCCTGGGAGAAGTCGACGGAGCCGTCCTCGGTGAGAGGAGGATCCTTCGGGTCAAGGGTGGTGACCCGGAACATCTCGCCGGCGCCTTCGCAGTCGGAGGCGGTGATCAGGGGGGTATGGACGTAGGCGAAGCCTCGTTCGTTGAAGAACTTGTGGATGGCATAGGCGCAGACCGACCGGACCCGGAAGACGGCCTCGAAGGTGGTGGTCCGGGGACGGAGATGGGCGATGGTGCGGAGGTATTCCAGAGTGTGGCGCTTTTTCTGCAGGGGATAGTCGGGGGTGGAAGCACCTTCCAGGACGATCTCGGAAGCGTGAATTTCGTAGGGCTGCTTTGCCTCGGGGGTGAGGATCACCTGACCGGTGACGGTGATGGCGGAGCCTACGTTGTAGCGGGTCACGTCCTTATAATTGGGCAGCTTGTCAGCCTCAAAGACAATCTGCAGGTTTTTAAAGCAGCTGCCGTCGTTTAATTCGATAAAGCCCAGTGCTTTGGAATCCCGGATGGTGCGGACCCAGCCGCCCACCGTCACCTGTTG
>ERZ827363.57-NODE-57-length-109557-cov-5.935946_pt1 | contig 109557 bp, 108 predicted proteins | sample MGYA00519776_ERZ827363 | MGnify/ENA primary metagenome ERZ827363 (study PRJEB31778, sample SAMEA3449288) | human gut metagenome | biome: human gut; feature: human-associated habitat; material: faeces | place: United Kingdom | collected 2010/2012 ... | reverse complement strand
TAAAAAAAGACCGTCAACTTTTCGCATAGTGCGACCAGTCAACGGTCTGATTTTCAGTATTAAATTGTATCACTTATGATAGAAATTTAGTTAATATCTGTTCATTTTTTACTCATATAATGCTGGCAATTCATCTTCCGATGCAGTTGTTACTTCGTAGTCGTAACTCCCCCAGAATGCTCCTATACCGGCTGAAGTGAAGAAATCTTGTTCCATGCCTGTTGTGATGACTCTTCCAGATTTTACAGCGACCTCCGAATAGATAACCTCATAAGATGTACCATCAGAAAGATTAAATCGGAAACTGGTCACTGAGCCACCAGCAGTAGGTTCAGTTGTTTTATCTTTCAGAGAAACACTTTCAAAAGTCTGATAAATTTCTTCAATATCTTCTAATTTGGTAATCACTTTTTTCTCCGCATCCGCAGGATTAGTGAAGCGGAACATTTCCACATTTTCGATACTAGACAATTCAAAAGGAAAGTCGATATTTTCTTCTTCATTGCAAGCAGTTAGTGTGAAACAGAGCATAACTGCCATAACCAGTGTAAACATTTTTTTCATGTAAATCACCCTTTCTTGCTCACCATTTGACTGATAGATATTGATGCAATTTATAAACCTTGCTGGCGGCGAACAGCATTTCATGCTGTTTGCGGACGGCAAGTCCACAAGGGATAGACGCACAAGCGTCGCAAGGGAGTGTAGCTCCCTTGACGGAACGAAGTGACGAAACATTCTCGGTCGGGCAGTTTTCTTCTGCTGACTGGGAATGAAGCTCCGCAGGACGCACATACTCCCGATAGGAGAGTATAGAAGTGCGCCCTTTAGTTCCTAAAGGGATTTTCTTCTGACCCAAATTATATAAAATGTAGATCAAGACATTTCTAAGAGGTACTCTCAGATTTTCACAACATAAGGTTCATCTTCAATAATACCCTGATCGTGGGTAACAATGATAACCGTTTTACCTTCTTCATTGAGTTCGTGCAATAACCTCATAACAATATCTCTATTTTTCTTGTCAAGTGAGCCAGTAGGTTCATCTGCCAAAACAACAGAACATTTTTTCATCATAAGACGAGCTAAAGCAACTCTCTGTTGTTCACCACCGGAAAGCTGATAAACTTTTTTGTTAACTTCCTTTGATAACCCCACACGATTAAGAGCTTCTTTAAGTGATACTTTAGTTCGGCTTGATTTTTTAATCAAACTTAAATTTTCTTTAACTGTCTTATTTTCAAGCAGTGCAAAATTCTGAAAAAGAAACCCCACTGTATCCGCAAAAAAACTGTTTTTATTTTTAAGCCGGGTAATATTCAGCCCTTCGATTATGATACTGCCGCTATCCGGCTTTTCGATACCACCAATCATATTGAGCAAAGTGCTTTTTCCACTGCCGCTATCCCCGCTGATTACTACAAAACTTCCATCCGGAATTTCCAAATTAAAGTTGGAGAAAATTATTTTCTCTCCAAATGCTTTATTTAAGCCACGAATTATAATCATAAACATCCTCCCTTCAATGACTTTGAGATATTTGTTTTTTCAACCCACATAATATTTGTGAAAATGATTGCCATTTCAATAATGGTGAGCAACGCTCCAATCAGTAAAGCAATCCCGACACTTGCGTTAGATATAAAAATCGAAACAATGCAAATCAATATCACAACGGCTATATTTTCTAAGAGATTAACGGAAATAAATCTTTTGTGCCTTTCATAAAAGCGATAGCCCAAAACCTTTTTGAGGGAGATTTCCATCGCATTAAGTCTAAATTCCATTTTCACTTCAGATATGATGATAGCGATATCTAACAGCAATACTAATACGCAAAGAGAGCTTATAAAGCCAATCAGTTTCACGAGGAAACTATGACTATAAGTATAATCCTCCCCGACATTCGTCAGCATAAAATAGTGTGGACCAAGCTGTTCTGCATATTTTTTCGCAGCATTACGAATTGTGCTTTCATCGCATCCGTAGATCACCTCACCATTATATGTTCCTGTTTCGATATAACTTCCATTCAAAGCAACAGCCTCATTTGCCTGATAAATAACAATCGGATTTGTTGCTCTTGACAATCCGTCAATAGCCTCTTCTCTGTTCGAATTGAGATAATAAAATTGCTCTCTGCCAGAATATTCTTTATAAACAACACGCAGTTCTTCTGCATTTTGGGTAAGAGAGTCAATTTCCTCTTTTGCGATATCTTTGTATGATTCCGCATTTTTTCCCTTTGGCACGAAGACCACGATATCCTCTTTTTCATCATCTTCAGTAAGCATATCAGAAAACCCTTGTAGCATATCTCTGGCATTATGATTTACAAAAATATAATTATCCGTATCGCTTATCCGGCTGCCTATGCAGACCACCGGATTTATAGTGTTGTATTCATTTTCGTAAAGGTCATTCCAAAATTTGCTCTCTTTGGATTCCTCCTCATTTTCTTCAAAAGGAGGTTCAATCTGCATAACTCCAAAATAATAATCATTATAATGATTTTCTAAAAGAGTAGTGTTTGTAAGTAAATTACCTTGAATGCTACTGAGATTTGTAGTTATTGTAAAAATTGTCATAGCAGTAGCAAATACTTTAAGACCGTTCAGAAGATAAAACATACCTTTTTTATCTGAAGCATTGGCAAAGGCTTTTTTTACATCAAAGCGGACAAAAGCAGCATAAGGAATTACGGAAAGAACTGCTCCGGCACAATACACTGCCAAAATGAGATGATCTTCATACGCTCCCGATATAAATTGAGAAACAAGCAACTTTGCTAAGACGAATAATGCAGCATATGAAATCATATCAGCCACTACAGCTTTTAGAGCAATCACAGCAGCATTTTCGCCCAGAGAAGCTCGTACAACTACTTCCTTTTGTCTGCGTATCACCTCAATCATATTAAGTACAATCATCAATATGGCAACCAGGCCCCAAACAATGAACATCATATCAGTTTCGGTTGATTGCCAAAACTCTGGCTGCGATATAGAATATTCTTTTGCCAAATCTTGATATGTGGCAATAATGTCATCATCGTCACCGATATAGCTGACCATTATTTCCTGTCCATTGCCTGTGTTTTTTGCTTCTCTAAAATCTTCAAATTCTATTACGGTGATTCCGCCTATCAAAGCCGTATATGTTTTTTCCTCAATATCCATTGTGCTTTTAAGACTATCCCGAACAACGGTATCATCACCATAAATATAAAGTCTTGTCTGATAATTAGAAACTCTCTGATTAAAAGTCGAAAAAATATGAACACCATGCTTCTCAGCTGTATCTTCTGCATTGGCTAAAAATGAATCCATATCGTCATTAGTAGTTGTGTATCTGGACGATAAATAATAAGCACCATTAAAGTTCCAGAGCATATTTTGATATACTTCAGCTTGCATAACAAAAGCAAAAATAATCGTAATCAACAGCAATATATTTCTTATATGTTTCATTTAAAATTCTTAAACCTCCTTTGAATAGGTAACAGACACACGATTGCCCAAAATACTAATATGGATTTTTTCATACAACCACATTCTCTTGTTAGATTCTAATTTTCCGTTTTCTTTATTCGCATAAATTGTACCATAAAACTCGTGAACAATTCTACCGCAACTTTGGACTATATGAGAAAAGTCCGAACAGTTTTCTGCCCGGACTTCCTCGCTCAATCATAAATCAATTCCGCTTTCACAATCTCCTCTGCCTGTGCCTTGCAAGCGTTCATCTGCCGCACCCATTCCATTTGGTTTTCGGCTTTCAGTTGCTCGGTCACGCCGTTTTGCTCTACCAGTGACCGCACGATCAGCTCCATGCGATTTCGTGCCGCTTCGTCAATCTCGGCGCAATACTGTCTTACGTACACCCAGCTATCCGGCAGGCGCTTTTCCGTTCATCTTTTCCGCCTTGTTTTTTTCTTTGGAAGATGGTATACTATGTGGGTCAAAAGGAGGCGGGACCATTGGAAAAAATTGCACTGATCACCGGCGCATCCCGGGGCATCGGACGGGAGACCGCCCTGCTCCTCTGGCGGAAAGGCTGCCGGGTGGCCGTCAACTATTGCCGCTCCTCCGAAGCGGCCTTCGCCCTTGCAGACGAGCTTTGCCGCCTCCGTCCGGGAAGTGCCGCCGCCTTTCAGGCCGACGTTTCCTCCAAAGAACAGGTGGACGTCATGATGGACCGTATCCGCAGCGCCTTCGGAGATCCTGACATTCTTGTGAACAACGCCGGCATCGCCCAGCAGAAGCTCTTCACCGACGTGACTGAGGAGGACTGGGATCGGATCTTTTCCGTCAACGTTAAGGGTATGTTTCTCTGCGCTCAGGCTGTCCTCCCCGCCATGATCCATAAAAAGCAGGGAAAGATCGTGAACCTCTCCTCCATGTGGGGACAGGTGGGTGCATCCTGCGAGGTGGCATATTCCGCCGCAAAGGGGGCGGTGATCGCCTTTACAAAAGCCCTGGCACAGGAGGTCGGCCCCTCCGGCATTCAGGTAAACTGCGTCGCTCCCGGCGTCATCGACACCGAAATGAACGGGAACCTGTCTTCCGACACCCTCGACGCTTTGAAAGAGGAGATCCCCTTGGGCAAGCTGGGGACAGCCGCCGACGTGGCCGCCGCCATTGCCTTTCTCGTCTCCGACGAATCCGACTACATCACCGGACAAGTCCTCGCCCCCAATGGCGGGATGATCATATAACCCCTTCTCAAGAAAGGATGGATCCTATGAAACGCTTGACCGCCCTGCTGACAGGGCTTCTTTTCGCCGCTTCCCTCACCGGCTGCGGCGCCCTTTTTACCTCTCTTGACGGCTCTTCACAGGAAAGTTCCTCCCAGCCGGAAAGCAGCTCTTTTGCCGCTCCCGCAGAGGAATCCTCCGAAGTCTCTTCCGAAGAATCCTCCGAGCCGGAACCTGCCGTCGACCCCTATCTGGGTGCAGCCGTCCCGGAAAGCGAAGCCGTGGAGAAAAGCTACTTCGATGACGCCGTTTTCGTTGGGGATTCCCTGACCTACGGCTTGGGCGCCTATGAGGTACTGGACGCAAGCTGCGTCATCGCCCACACCGGCATCAACCCCCAGACCATCCTGACCTCCGCCTGCATCGAACAGGCAAACGGCGCCTCCGTCACCGTTCTGGATGCGGTCAAGGCCGCCGCCCCTCATAAAGTCTACGTCATGTTAGGCTCCAACGGCGTCGCCTTCCTGACCCAGGATAACATCATCGAGTTTTACGGCGAGTTTTTGGACGAACTCAGAGCTGCCCTCCCCAACGCCATTCTCTATGTGGAATCGGTGCTCCCCGTCACCCACGAAAAAGAAGCCGGGGACAGCCGCTACGCCAATTCCAAGATCGACGCCTTAAACGATGCCCTTCTGGACCTTGCCACCGAAAAAGGAGCGTATTTCGTCAATGTCTCCGAAGCCATCAAGGACGAAGCCGGCTGTCTTCCTGCCGCCGCCAGCTCCGACGGGATGCATTTCGGCGTTTCCACCTATAATAAATGGGTGGACTACCTTCTGACCCACACGGTGGACGAGTCGAAGCTCCCGGAGTAGAACTATGAAGACCTCCCATGTTTCTCATGAAAACCGTTGTTTCTGGACTGCCCCGGCTTTGACGGGTGGTCTTTTGCTGTTGGTTTTCGCCGCTTTCGGCTTTTTCCCCTTCGGCGGGAAAAGCATCAGCTGGTGCGACATGACCCAGCAGGTCATGCCCCTGACCGGTACCTTCGGCCGCATCCTCCGGGGAGAAGGCAGCCTGCTTTTTGACAGCGCCGCTGCCGGCGGGATGAATTTCTGGGGTGTTTTTTTCTTTTTCCTGGCAAGCCCCTTGAACCTTCCCGCCGCTCTTGCCCCGCTGGAGTGGCTCCCCTATGTGATGAACCTGCTGCTCCTCGTAAAGATGATGCTCTGCGCTTTTACGGCGGCCCTTTTCTTCCGGCGCTTTTTCCCGGAGATGGGGACTCTTCCCATTTCCCTTTTCGGGGTGCTCTACGGCTTTTCCGGCTTCGCCCTTAACTACTACCAGAACATCGTCTGGCTGGACATGATGGCGCTTTTCCCCCTGCTGCTTCTTTCCCTAACCGCTTTGGTCACCGACCGGAAGATGCTGCCTTTTGTGCTCGCTTTTTCCGCCATGCTGACGGTCAACTACTACTTAAGCTACATGGTGGTGCTTTTCCTGATCCTCGGTATGGGGCTTTTTTTCTATTTCTGTTCCTCTCCGAAGCGTTCCGGGGAATACGCCCTCCTGCTGGGGACAGGGGCGCTTGCTTCCCTCCTGATCACGGCGCCGGTGTGGCTCCCCTCCCTGCTGGAGGTGGAAAATTCCGCTCGGGGCGTGGGGCTCATCCAGAGCCTCTCCGCCGGAAACTGGCTCACCAGCCTTTCCACCACCCTGCCGGTGCTTTTCTGCGGCGCTCCTCTTGCCTCCCTTTTCTTCCTGCGGAAACGTCAGGCCCGCTCCGGATTTTTCACCTCTCTGATGGGGACGATCTTCCTGCTGCTCCTGCCGGTGATCCTTGACCCCATCAACAAAATGTGGCACACCGGCAGCTATCAGAGCTTTCCCGTCCGGTATGGGTACATGCTGAATTTCCTGCTGCTCCTTTTCGCCGCCGAGATCCTTTCCCGGCAGCTCTCCCCCGAGGACGCCGCTCCTTCCACCCGGCTGTGGGCGAAGATCGTTTTTCCTCTGTTGCTCCTGACTTTTACGGGAGGGATCTTTTATGCCCTCTCCTACCGGCTTGACACCCTTGCGGTTTACACCAAGCAGCTCTGGGGCGATAAGGGATCCTTCCGTGGCCTTCTTTTGTTCCTTTTGGTGTCTGTCCTGATCCTTACGCTGACCCTTTTTGCCTACAAAAAACGGCAGCTTTCCCGGAAATTCGCAGCCGCCCTCCTGACCCTCACCGTCCTCCTGGAGAGCTTTTTCGGCGCCGGCGTCTACATCGGAAGCGTTGACCAGAGCCTTACCAACTATCAAGCCATGTCCGATTTAAAAGGCCGGATCCCCGATGAGGGCTTCTATCGTTTAAAGACCGAGCGAAAGTTTTTCGCCGTCAATTTCTTCTCCGCTATGGGATATGAAAGCCTTTCCCACTACACCTCCCTGACCGCCGAAAGCTATCTGACTTCCATCCGGAAGCTGGGCTATTCCGGCTATTGGATGGAGGTGAATTCCAACGGGGGGACAGCCTTTTCCGATGCCCTCCTTGGAAACCGCTACATCCTCCGCCGCTTAAAGGATGCTGCGGAAGCCTCCATTTTAAGCGACGCCACCCTTTACTGGAACCACTATTATCTTTTACAGCGCCTTCCCTTTGCCCTCCCCTCCGCCCTTGTCACCGATGCGGAGCCGGGATTTCTTTCCGAGCTTCCCAATACCGCTTCCCGGATCGATGTGCAGCAGGCGCTGGCGGATGCTCTGTTTGACGGGGCGGAGGGGCTTTTCACCCGCCATACCCCCGACGCCGGCAGCGATTCCATGGAGATGACCTATACGATCCCCGTGGAGGGTACCCGGATTCTCTACTTCGACTGTGCCGCCGCACCGTCCACCCGGATCAATCCCTCCATCAACAAGTCCTGCCGGATTACAGTAAACGGCGAGCCCATCCGGGGCGAGTTCCCCACCCAATCGGAAAACGGCATCCTGGAGCTGGGCACCTTCACCGACGAAACGGTCACCATTACCGTAGAGCGTTTAAAGTCCGTAAAACCCACCTATTACGGCGTTTACAGCTTGGATACCGCCCTTCTGGAAACGCTCTGCGAAAAAGCGGAAGGCTCCGAGCTTTCCGTTCACGGGAATCGGATCACCGTTTTCTGCAAAGCGAAGGAGGGGCAGACCCTTTTCCTCCCCATTTCTTACGACAAAGGCTTCAAAGCCACAGTCAATGGGAAGGAGGTTCCCCTTTCCAAGGCCGCCGGCGCCTTCCTCACTCTCCCGCTTTCGGAAGGAAAAAACGAGATCCGGCTCACCTATACGCCGCCGGGACTGCACGCCGGACTTTTTCTGATGGCGGCGGGGCTCCTGCTCCTTCTCTGGTTCCTTTGGAAGGGGAAAAACTGGTGTCTCTCGAAGCAGGAGCTTTGCAAAACTGCCCTTTTCCTGTTTGCGGCGGTCTTCATCGCCGTCCTGCTGCTCATTTACCTGATGCCGGTCGCCGTCCACCTGATGGCAAAGCTCTCAAAATAAAAGGAGATTTCTCCTAATCGTCTCTCACATGAGCGACACTCTTCCGCTCCACACGGGGCGGAAGGCGGACTATAAAGAAACCATGAGGCTCATCGTCCCCTTTTCTTCAAGCGCCGGAGCGCAGCGAAGACTGCTTCTTCGGAATGCTTCTGGCCGCCAAGCACCAGAAGGCCGTCCTTCAGAAATTCGGTCTTCAGGATATGTGGACCAACTATATCAAATGGACCGCCGAAGCGGTGCTGCCGGATCACCGGGCACTACTTCTTTGACTCTCTGGAAAACGTCCGGGGGCTTTCCGACGATCCCCCGGCACGGCTGGGCATGCGGCTTTTCGACGCCATGTGGGACAGCGAAAACTTAAACGCCGCCCTCGCCGTGAAGCATCGGAACACCCCGTCTGGGAGCTTTTAAGAAGCGGAAAAGTGAAAGCCGTCAAGGATGTATCCGATCTGCTCCATCCATAAAAACACCCCGTCCGATCCCTTTTTAAGGAGTCGGGCGGGGTTCGTTTTTACCGGAAGGGTTGGGAGAGGGAGGCTATTTTCGCTTTCTCAATTCTTTTTCCACGGATCTTTCGATGCGCTTAAGCCTTCTGGCTCCATAAGATTCTATTTCTTTTTCGGTCCAGGCCCGATACTTCTTGCTGTATTTTCCCAAGAACAAGGGAATCACGCCGATTACCACAAAAAGGAACGAGATCCCGGCCCAGATACCGAAGCACAGAGGGACATTGTATTTTTCATAGTCCTGAGGCAGAAGGCTGACAAACCCCATCAGCAGAAAAGATGCCAGACCTACGAAAAGGAAAATTTGCCCGATCTGATCAAAAAATGCAGCCCCCTCACCCTTTTCGGAAGAGGTTTTTTTCTTTTTCGCCAATGGATCGTTCTCCCTTTCCCGTCATTCTTTCATCCCGCAGATGTAAATTTCCAGATATTCCAGGCGGCAGGGGGCTTCCGATGTGACCTCCACCGAAACCATGGTCTCCGTGTCCGCCGTAAAGGCAAAGGTACAGGGGTTCTGCCGGATGATGTAGGGATCTTCCTTCGTTTCCGGCGAAAGAACGGCCGGGGCGTCGTTGACGGTGACCGTAAAGATCTTCGGATCCATAGGCTCCGACGTTTCAAAATTCACATAGGCCTTCTGCCCCGGACGGATGCGCCCGGTGGACACCCGGAAGCCCTCCACTACACCGGGCTTCAAATCCAGCGGGAACCGGACGGCCTTGGGGTCGCATAGCCCCGCAAAATCGTCGTAGGTAAGGGGGCAGCGGCGGTTCCACCGGTCCTGCTCACCCTCATGACCGATGGTGTGGATGATCGTGTTCCACTTCCGGGTGCCGGCGTTGGGATGGTACCGGAACTCCTCCTCCGGAGCGATGCAGTGATCCATCAGGTTATAGAGATAGAGGAAGTCCGCTCCCCGGGCGGTAAAGGCCGCCGCCTGCCCGTAGGACATCTCCAGATCGGCGCACATTCCCTTGTTGGAGGGATAGGGATGGGGCGTTACCAGCTCCTGCTGCACCGCTCCCAGCTGCACCTTGTCTCCCAGCAGCTTCCGCCAGATCTCCAGCGGCACGTCGGTATTGATGGTCGCCCACCGTGCGCCGGGGACCACTTCGTCCAAATACCCCCGATTCACGGCTTCCTGCAGGTCAAAGCCGCACTGATACGCCGTGATGGGGTTGGTCTGACAGAGCATCCGGATTTCGAGCTTTTTCCCCCGCTCCCTGCCGACCCGGTCGGTCAGCGCCCGGACTTCTCCTAAAAAGTCCAGCATCACCTGCCTGCCCTTTTCCTCCTGCCCCACGGGAAAGCAGTAGGGCTCCCGGCCGAAATCCAGCTCCACCCCGTCCACGTCGTAGCGGGAGATCTGCTCGGTCAGGTAATCAAGGAAATATTGCCGCACCTCCGGAATCAGGTAATTCAGGCACTTATCAAAGTACCGGGCAGGCTTTCTTCCCCGGCAGACCCACCACTCCGGCTTCCGCTCGATGAGCTCCGACTTGACCCAGTGGGCCTTTGCTTCCATAAAGCAGTGGCAGTCGTTCATCCGGAAGCTGATCCACGGCCGCATATGGCAGTTCCGGATCTCCTCGAACCAGACGGCATAGGGGTCGATCCCCTGCTGCCAGAGGTCAAAAAGATACCGATAATAGGTGTCCCGATAATCTACGGGGACGCCGTTTTCCTCCCGGCGTTCATACTTATCCCGGAAATCCTGCATCACGTCGGATCTTGTGGACGAAACGGAGCAGTTAACGTTGACGGAAAAATCCGTTACGTCAGAATCCCGGTACTCCCGGATAAATTCCCGCAGGGCGGTTTCGTCCACCGGCTCGTGGCTGCCGTAACGACCGTACCAGTAGTGGTTGTCGTCCTCGTTAAAGATTACTCGCATGAGGGTTCCTCCTTTGTTCCACCCTGCTGCAGCCGGTAGAGCTTTCTTGCGTTTACAAGCTGCACCGTCACACAGATCAGGGAATAGATCGAATAAATCAGATAGGCGATCTGCTCCGGATGCTCCGGAAGCATCCGGATAGAAAGGGCCAGCGTCGCCAGACCGCTGGGGATCATCAGGTAGGTGTATTCAAGAAAGGCAAACATCTGCAGGAAGGAAATGCAGATCCCGAACAAAGTTACCGTGTTATCTAAGAGGACATACGCCGCCCCCGCCTGCTTTAAGATCAGATACAGTAAGACCCAGATTCCCGTAAAGCCGGCAGCAGCCAGCACCCGCTGCTTTCCCGTGAGCTTTTTCAGCTCCACCGAGGAGCGGTAGGCGTGCTTTTTCCATCGGAGGAAGGAGACGATCTGAATGGGAAAGGACACCAGCAGGGCATACGCCGCCATGCCGTAAAGCCCGTAGGCGAAATACACCGCCGCATACAAGATCGAATTGAGCCCGCCCAATAAGAAGGCGTACCGGTTCACCTGTGCAGATAAGATCATCACAAAAAGGGAGACGTAAAGGGGCAGGATCCGGAAAAAATTCTGGTGGAACCAAAGACCAGCAGCTGTGATCGCAGCTGCCGTGATCAGGATGGGGAGCAGGTATCTCCCCTTTTTCAAAGGCGCTTCCATCGCTTTCCCCGCTTTCCAAGGCTGTTTGTTCTCAGGCTATTCTACCATTTCTTTTTTTCCTTTTGCAAGGCGGGTTTGGAAGGGTTTTCGGGGATCTGACCCTCCCTGACTGCCTGCAGGGCAGTTTTCCTGCCGAATGCAGGGTAAAACGTTTTCTTTTTGAAGAAAAGCGACCCGGAGAGGATGGATTTCCTCTCCGGGCAACATTCTGCTTATTCGGAAAGCCGCCGGACGGCTTCCTTGGTGGCTTCCTGACTGCCGAAGGCGGTCAGGCGGAAGAAGCCCTCGCCGTTTTTGCCGAAGCCTGCTCCCGGCGTTCCCACCAGGTTCTTCTCCTCCAAGAGATAATCGAAATACTCCCAGGAGCTGCGCCCGCCGGGGCACCGGAGCCAGATGTAGGGGGAATTCTTCCCTCCGGTGAACCAGATCCCCAGCTTCTCCATGGCGGAGGCGATGACCCGGGCGTTTTCCATGTAGTATTCGATGTTAGCGTGGATCTGCTTCTGCCCTTCCGGAGTGAAGACGGCGGCGGCGCCCCGCTGGACGATGTAGGGAACGCCGTTGAACTTGGTTGTCTGCCGCCGGAGCCAGAATTTGTTGAGGGACGCCCCATCGAAGCAAAGCTCCTCCGGCACGACGGTATAGCCGCAGCGGGTGCCGGTGAAGCCGGCGGTCTTGGAGAAGGAGCAGAACTCGATGGCGCACCGCTTGGCCCCCTCGATCTCGTAAATGCTCCGGGGAAGGGCGGGATCGTGGATGAAGCACTCGTAAGCGGCGTCGAAAAGCAGCACCGCCCCGCAGTCCAGAGCGTAATCCACCCACGCCTTCAGCTGCTCCCGGTTATAGGCCGCGCCGGTGGGATTATTGGGGGAGCAGAGGTAGATGATGTCCGCCTTCACAGAAGGGTCAGGCAGGGGGAGAAAGCCGTTTTCGGCGTTGGCATTCATGTAAAGGATCTTCCGCCCCGCCATGATGTTGGTGTCCACATACACCGGATAGACCGGATCCGGAACCAGCACGGTGTTGTCGGTGGAAAAGAGATCGAGGATGTTGCCGAGGTCGCTTTTTGCGCCGTCGCTGATGAAAATTTCGCTGGCGCTTACCTGAGTGCCTCTACCGGCATAATATTCCTGCACGGCGTTCCGGAGGAAATCATAGCCCTGCTCCGGGCCGTAGCCCCGGAAGGTGGCGGCTTCGCCCATTTCGGAAACGGCGGCGTGCATGGCTTCGATCACCGCCGGGCAGAGAGGACGGGTCACGTCGCCGATCCCTAAGCGGATGATCTTCCGGTCGGGGTGCTTCGCCTGATAGGCGGCTACCTTCCGGTTGATGTTGGTGAAGAGATAGCTCTGTTCCAGATTGAAATAGTTTGCGTTGATCTTCATGACAATCCCTCCTTAGTTAGCCTTTTTCTCCCGCTGCTCCAGAGCGGCGGCGATGAAATCCTTGAACAGCGGATGCGCCCGGTTGGGACGGCTCTTGAATTCGGGGTGGAACTGCACGCCTAAGCAGAAGCGTTCGCCGGGGACTTCCACGGCTTCCACCAGCCGGCCGTCGGGGGAGGTGCCGCCGATGACCATGCCGGCGTCCAGGAACGCCTGCCGGAACTCGTTGTTGAACTCATAGCGGTGACGGTGACGCTCGGAGATCTCCGCTTTCCCGTAAGCGCGCTCCATCTCCGTCCCGGGCTGGATGGCGCAAGGATAAGCGCCCAGCCGCATGGTGCCGCCTTTGGGGACGTTCCCCTGCTGGTCGGGCATCAGGTCGATGACGCAGTGGCGGCTCTCCGGATGGAACTCGCTGGAATTGGCGTCCGCCCAGCCCAGAACGGAGCGGGCGTACTCCATGACGGCGATCTGCATCCCAAGGCAGATACCGAAGTAGGGGACGTGGTGCGTCCGGGCGTACCGGGCCGCCGTGACCATGCCCTCGATGCCCCGATCGCCGAAGCCGCCGGGGACGATGATGCCGTCACAGCCGGCCAGAGCAGCGTCCACGTTGGTCTCGTCCAGCTGTTCGGAATCCACCCAGACGATCTCCACCACCGTTCCGTTTTCATAACCGCCGTGGTGGAGCGCTTCCACCACCGACAGATATGCGTCGTGGAGCTTCACATATTTGCCGACCAAGGCGATGTGAACTTCCTTCCGGCAGTTGTTGATCCGGTCCAGCATTTCCTTCCATTCGGTGAGATCAATGTCCGCTGCCTGAATGTTCAGCTCCCGGCAGACGATGTCGTCCAGGCCGTTGTCTTCCAGCATCATGGGAGCCTGATACAGCACCGGCAGGGTCAGGTTCTCGATGACGCAGTCGGGTTTTACGTTGCAGAAGAGGGCGATCTTCTGCCGGATGGAGGGATCGATTGGCTCGTCGCAGCGGGTAACGATAATGTCGGGCATGATACCGAAGGACTGGAGCTCCTTGACCGAATGCTGGGTGGGCTTCGATTTATGCTCGCCGGAGCTCTTGATGTAAGGAACCAGCGTCACATGGATGAAGAGGCAGTTCTCCCGCCCCACCTCATGCGCCACCTGCCGGATGGCTTCCAGGAAGGGCTGGCTCTCGATGTCGCCGGTGGTGCCGCCGATCTCGGTGATGACTACGTCGGCGTTGGTCTTTGCACCGACGGAATAGATGAAGGACTTAATCTCGTTGGTGATGTGGGGAATGACCTGGACGGTCTCACCCAGATACTCGCCCCGGCGCTCTTTGGAAAGGACGTTCCAGTAGACCTTGCCGGTGGTCAGATTGGAGAACTGGTTCAAGTCCTCATCGATGAACCGCTCATAGTGGCCCAGATCCAGATCCGTCTCCGCCCCGTCGTCGGTGACGAACACCTCGCCGTGCTGATAAGGACTCATGGTGCCGGGATCAACGTTGATGTAAGGATCCAGCTTCTGAGCCGCCACCCGCAGCCCCCTGCACTTTAAAAGCCGTCCTAAGGAAGCCGCCGTGATCCCTTTGCCCAGACCGGAAACAACACCGCCGGTCACGAAAATATACTTTGTCATTTTTCTCAATCCTTTCTCTTATTGATCCCATTCGCCGTGGAACACTTCCGTGGCCTTTCCGGTCATGAAGACTGCCTCATCTGTATAACGGATGGTCAGTTCCCCGCCCCGGAGCCGAACGGAAATGTCTTTGCCTTTTTTGCAGAAGCCGTTGAGCACAGCCGCCACCGCCGCCGCACAGGCTCCGGTGCCGCAGGCCCAGGTCTCCCCGCTTCCCCGCTCCCACACCCGCATGTTTAAGGTGTGATCGTCAAGCACCTCAATAAATTCGGTATTGACCCGCTCCGGAAAGAGGGGGTCATTTTCAAACAGCGGCCCGATCTTCGGAAGATCCAGCTCATACGGGTCGCCGCCAAAAACGATGCAGTGGGGGTTCCCCATGGAAACGCAGGTAATGGTATGCTCCTCCCCGGCGATCTTTACCGGGACGGCCACCGCCCGCTCGCCGGGCAGGTTCACTGGGATCTCGGAGGGGATTAAAATGGCGGGACCCATGTTCACCTGTGCGGAATCCACCTTCCCGTCTTTCAGGAAAAGCTCCAGCGTCTTGATGCCGCTGAGAGTCTCGATGGTGACGGTGGTCTTGCGGACGATGCCGTGGTCGTAGAGGTACTTTCCCACGCAGCGGATGGCGTTCCCGCACATCTTCCCCTCGCTGCCGTCGGCGTTGAACATCCGCATTTTTGCGTCCGCCCGATCGGAGGGACAGATAAGGACCAGCCCGTCCCCTCCCACGCCGAAGTGCCGGTCGGAAATGGCAATGCTCAAGCTGACAGGGTCTTTGACCTCCTCCTCAAAGCAGTTGACATAGACGTAGTCGTTTCCGCAGCCGTGCATTTTCGTAAAGCGCAGCTTCATAAGTCTCACCCTTTCTGATGGATTTTTGAAAAAATGGAGAGACCGGAAGAAGGATCTTCCGGTCTCCGGCTTGTTTTTTAGTCGAACCGGAAGAGGTTGAGCCCCGTTTCCGGATCTTTTTTGCGGTCGACGGTGCCGTCGATGAGCCGGAGGATCATTTCGCAGGTTGCGCTGATCTCAGCCCGGTTCAGGTGTCCGCCGACCACCTGTCCGTCCTCCCCGGCGGCGCTCATATGAAGATGACAGTAAAAGCCGCCGTCCATCGTGTTGACGGTGCCGGTCAGGGAGACGATCTCATGGTCGCCGGTGAAGCGGGAAGCGTGATACTGCTTCTCCGCCGTGCGGAAGACGCCTACGGTGAAGTCGCCTACCGCCCCCAGCGCTTCCACGGAAGCGAGACGGATCCCTTCCTTCTCCGAAAGTTCCCGGAGCTTTGTCAGGATCTCTTCGCCCTTATCCATGCGGATCACATAGGTCTCGCCGAACCTGCGGTATTCCATACGTCTGCCTTCCTTTCATCGGGTTTTTCGGGGATTATTCCCACTCGATCGTTGCCGGGGGCTTCGAGGTGATGTCGTAAACGATCCGGTTGATGCCCTTTACCTCGTTGACCAGCCGGACGGAGATCCGATCCAGCACCTCGTAAGGGATCCGGGCCCAGTCGGCGGTCATGAAATCGCTGGTGGTCACGGCACGGAGAGCCAGGGTGTAGTCATACGTCCGGCCGTCGCCCATGACGCCCACCGAACGGGAATTGGTCAGCACAGCGAAATACTGGCTCAGGTTCTTGTCCTCGCCGGCCTTGGCGATCTCCTCCCGGAAGATATAATCCGCTTCCCGGAGCAGGTCGGCCTTCTCCTTGGTCACGGCGCCGATGATCCGGATGGCAAGTCCGGGACCCGGGAAGGGCTGGCGCATGACCAGATATTCAGGGAGCCCCAGCTCCCGTCCCAGCGCCCGCACCTCGTCCTTGAAGAGCAGGTCAAGCGGCTCCAGGACGCCCTTGAACCGTGCCACGACCTCGGGGGGCAGCAGGCGGTTGTGGTGGCTCTTGATGACGTCGGCGTCGCCCTTTCCGGACTCGATGACGTCAGGATAAATGGTCCCCTGGGCTAAGAAGTCTTCATTGGTGATGCCGAAGCGCTCCGCCTCGTCCCGGAAGACGTAGCCGAACTCGGCGCCGATAATCTGCCGCTTTCTCTGGGGATCCTCCACGCCGGCGAGCTTTGATAAGAACCGCTCCTCGGCGTCCACCCGGACGAACTTCACGTCCCATTTCCGGAAGGCGTTCTCCACCTCGTCGCCTTCCTTTTTCCGCATGAGGCCGTGATCCACGAAGACGCAGGTCAGCCGATCGCCGATGGCTTCCGCCAGCAGAGCCGCCAGAACGGACGAGTCGACGCCGCCGGACAGCGCCAGAAGCACCCGCCCCTTGGGCCCGATCTCCTCCCGGAGCTTCGCTACGGCAGTTTTACAGTAATCCCCCATGGTCCAGTCGCCCTTGGCGCCGCAGACTTTAAAGAGGAATTTTTCAATCATTTTGGAACCGTTTTCGGTGTGGTTCACTTCCGGATGGAACTGAACGCCGTAAAAGCCCCGGCTCTCGTCGGCAATGGCCACGTTGGGGCAGGCGTCAGAGTGGGCCTCCAGAGTAAAGCCCTCCGGAATCGCCGCCATGTAGTCCCCGTGGCTCATCCAGGAAACGCCCTCTTCGGGCAGCCCGGAAAAGAGCTTGCAGTCGGTGTTATAGTAGGTGACGGTCTTGCCGTACTCACGAGCGGTGTCGTCCTGTGCGGCGGTGACCCGTCCGCCCAGGGTGTGGCTCATTAGCTGGCAGCCGTAACAGATGCCCAAGATCGGCACGCCCCACTGGAAGATCTCCGGATCCACATGGGGGGCGTCCTCTTTATAAACGCTGTCCGGCCCGCCGGTGAAGATGATGCCGATGGGGTTTTTCGCCCTCAGCACGCTTAAGGGAGTGGTATAGGGATGGACTTCACAGTAAACGCCGCACTCCCGGACCCGCCGGGCGATGAGCTGGTTATACTGTCCGCCGAAGTCCAGAACGATGACCAGTTGGTTTTTCACGGGTAAGGTTCCTCCTTTTGCTTCTTCTCTCTTTGGTTTCTCTTTTTATTTCTTTTTGCAGCCTTCGATGCAGTCCAAGAACCGATCGAAGAGGAAAGCTGTATCCTGGGGGCCCGCACAGGCTTCCGGATGGAACTGCACGGTGAAAATGGGAGCGTCCAGATAATCGACGCCTTCACAGGTACCGTCGTTTGCATTGACAAAGCGCATTTTTGCGTTTTCGGGCAGGGAGTCCGCCACCACGGCGTATCCGTGGTTCTGGCTGGTGATGTAGACCCGGCCGGTGACCGTATCCTCCACCGGCTGGTTGGCGCCCCGATGGCCGTATTTGAGCTTTTCGGTCTTCGCGCCCTGAGCAAGAGCCGTCAGCTGGTGCCCCAGACAGATGCCGAAGATGGGCTTGCCGGAATGGCAGAGCTTTTTCAGCTCCTCAATAACGCCTACATTCTCCGCAGGGTCGCCGGGGCCGTTGGAGAGCATGATCCCGTCGGGATCCATGGCGAGGATCTCCTCCGCTGTGGTGGAATAAGGGACATTGACGACCTCACAGCCCCGCTTTAAAAGCTCCCGGCGGATGTTTTCCTTTTTACCGAAGTCCCAGAGGACGACCTTATACTTCGCATCCTCCGGCTTTGTCACTTCCGTTTCCTTGCAGCTGACGGAAGCCACTGCGTTCCGAACGGCATAAGCCTTCGCCTCTGCAGCGGCGGCGTCTTTTTTCTCAAGGCTGTCCACGATCTTTGCGTTCATGACGCCGTGCTCCCGGATGATCCGGGTCAGGGCACGGGTATCGATGCCGTAAAGCCCCACGACGCCCGTTTTTTTCAGATAGTTGTCCAGATTCCCTTCCGACCGGAAGTTGGACGGGACCTGACACCACTCCCGCACGATGTATGCGGAAACGTGAGGCCCTTCGCTTTCAAAATCGGCGGGGATCACCCCGTAGTTTCCGATCAGCGGAAAGGTCTGCACGACAATCTGCCCATAGTAGCTGGGGTCGGTCAGGGTTTCCAGATAGCCGGTCATACCGGTGGTGAAAACGATCTCACCCGTGACCTCTCCCTCTGCACCGAAGCTGCGGCCCTCGAACACACGGCCGTCCTCCAGCACAAGGTAAATGCTGCGATCCATATGCTTCCTCCTCTTCTTCCGGCCTTGAGGCTGCCGGAGCCTTTTCTAACGAATCCCACTCACTAAAGAACTGCCAGGTATCCCGGAGCAGAAGTCATTTCTCTTTGGGTCCGCCCTCAAACTGGGCTTTGGTGTGGTGCCCGATCTGCACGGGATAATCCCCGCTGAAGCAGCCGGTACAGAAGGGTAAGTCACAGGCGGAGCAGGCTTCCTTCACGCCTTCGATGCTGATGTAGCCTAAGCTGTCCGCCCCGATGAAATCCCGGATCTCCGGGATGGTCTTGTGGTTTGCGATGAGGTTTTCCTCGCTGTCGATGTCCGTGCCGAAATGGCAGGTATGGGTAAAGGGCGGCGAGGAGATCAGAAAGTGGACTTCCTTCGCCCCGGCCATTTTAAGGCTCCGGATGGTCTTTGCACTGGTCGTCCCCCGGACGATGGAGTCGTCCACCAGAACGATCCGCTTCCCCTCCACGTTGGCTCGCAGGGGATTTAACTTCAAGCGCACCGCCGCATCCCGCTGGGTCTGGGAGGGGAAGATGAAGCTCCGGCCGATGTACCGGTTCTTGACGAAGCCGGAAACGTAGGGCAGCCCGCTTTTCCACGCATACCCCATAGCAGCCTCCAGACCGCTGTCCGGTACGCCGCAGACCACGTCTGCGTCCACGGGGTATTCCTCCGCCAGCTTGACGCCCATGTTGAACCGGGCCTGATAGACGCTTAAGTTGTCGATGACCGAATCGGTCCGGGCAAAATAGATGTATTCAAAAATGCACAGCCCCTGTTTTTCCTGATGGAGCACCATCCGGCTTTCCGGCTCGCCGTCGCCGAAGATCACCATCTCCCCGGGCTTTACATCCCGGACGAACTCGAAGCCTGCGCTGTCCAGCGCACAGCTCTCCGACGCCACCGCCCAGCCGTGGGCGTTCTTCCCGATGCAGAGGGGCCGGAAGCCCCAACCGTCCCGGATGGCGATGAGCTTGTTCTGGCTGGACAGGATCACCAGCGAAAACGCACCCTTCAGCTGGACTGCCGCCTTGGCGACGGCGTCCTCCATGGTATCCGTTTCCAGCGTTTCGTAGGCGATCAGGGAAGAGGCCACCTCACTGTCATTGGTGGCGGAAAAGGCACAGCCTCTTGCCACCAGCCGCTCCTTGATCTCCCCGGCGTTCACAATGTTCCCGTTGTGGGCCGTGGCAAGCCGCCCGGTCAGGTATTCCGTCACCATAGGCTGGGTGTTCTGTTTGGAGTTGGTGCCGGTGGTGGAATAACGGACGTGGCCGATGGCCATTTTCGCCTGAGGCAGCTTCGAGAGCACGGCGCTGTTGAACACCTCGCTGACCAGTCCTATGTTTTTATGATAAAGGATGGTGCCGCTCCGCAAAACGGCGATGCCGGCTCCCTCCTGCCCCCGGTGCTGCAAAGCGCAGAGGGCGTTATAGGTGATGCCCGCCGCCTCGTCGGTGTCCAGCTTCACCCCGAAAATGCCGCACTCCTCCCGGATCTTGTCGGGCCGTTCTATGGTTTTCTCCTGTGTCAACCAAAGCGCTCCTTCCTTAACGGGTCTCATAGGTTCTCAAGATCTCCTCCGCTACCTCCCGGCGGGTCATGCGCATATCCATGGCCTGCTTTTCCAGGTAGCGGTGTGCCTGAGGCTCCGTCAGCCCCAGATACTGGACCAGCGTACATTTGGCCCGGTCCACCAGCCTCATTTCCTCGATCTTCTGCTGGAGCCTGCCGTTTTCCTTCTGAAGCCCCAGCACCCGCTTCCGGGAAGCGTGGATGAGCTTCACCGTCTGGAAAAACAGCTGGCGCCCCACCGGACGGGGAATGACGAACACGCCGTAATCCTCCACTTTTGCGGAAACGGCGTCCGCCAGTTCTGCTTTCACCAGCATCAGTATGCCGGAATCGGTGGACTGGGTCAAGCTCAGCGCCAGTTCATGGCCGAATTCATCCTGAAGGGGCGCATTGATCACGACCAGATCAAAGGGTTGCTCCAGCAAAATCCGTCGGGCTTCACCGCCGTTTGCAGCGTAGGACGACCGTTCAAAGCCGCAGCCAATCAGCAGTTCCGTCAAGAACTCCCGGCCCTTTTCGCTGCTGGAAACGATCAGAACCGTTTCCATTCTGCCAATCCCCCTTTCCTCCCGGACGGCGGATCAGACCACCGGGAACCAGACGCTGTCCTCGTAAAGAAGCGGGTCTCCCCATTTCTTTTCCGCCTCGCACTCCTCTCTTTTGACCGCTAAGAACTTCCGGAGCGGCTCTTCCGGCAGCACCGACCGGATAAACTCGCTTTTCTCCGCCAGAGAAAGCGCCTCCGAAAGACTTCCGGGCAGGGAAACGATCCCTTCGCCGGAAACAGGCGGATCGGTAAAGAGGTTCCGGTTGGTGGGCGGGCAGAGCTTTGCCCCCTCCTCAATCCCGGAAAGTCCCGCTAAGATCAGCAGCCCGAAGGCCAGATACGGGTTGCACGCCGGATCGGGGGAACGGAGCTCCATCCGGCTGTACTCGCCGGAAGCCGCCGGGATCCTTATGAGCTGCGACCGGTTCTGGTGGCTCCACGTCAGATACCGGGGCGCTTCGCACACCCCGAACCGCCGATAGGAATTGGTCAGCGGGTTTAGAAACGCCGTCATCTCCGGAACCTTCAAAAGGATCCCCATCAAAAAGCTCTCCGCCTCCGGGCAGTGCTCCTCTCTACCGCTGCGGAAGATATTTTTCCCTTCCCGGAACAAAGAAAGGTTCACATGGAGCCCGCTGCCGCTCACCTCCGGAAGAGGCTTGGGCAGGAAGGAGGCATAAAGCCCGTTCCGGCTGGCGACAGATTTGACCACATTTTTAAAAGTGACGAGGTTGTCCGCCGCCGTTACGGCATCGCTGTAGCGAAAGGCGATCTCGTTCTGCCCCGGCCCCTGCTCGTGGTGGGAGGATTCAGGCTGCAGCCCCATCTCCTCTAAGGTCAGGCAAATCTCCCGCCGCACGTTCTCTCCCTTATCCAAGGGCGCTACGTCGCAGTAGCCCGCATGGTCGTGGGGGCGTTTGGTGGGATCGCCGTTTTCATCGGTCTGAAAAAGATAAAACTCGCACTCACTGCCTATGGAAGGGCGGTAGCCGAGTTTCTGAGCCTGTTCAGCCGCCGTCCGGAGGAACTGCCGCATATCCCCTTCAAAGGGACGGCCGCCGGGACGGCAAATGTCGCAGAAGAGCCGGATGACCCGGCCATGGGAAGGACGCCACGGAAGGATAGAAAGAGTAGAAGGGTCCGGCACCAGAAACAGGTCGGACTCCTCTGCGTTCAAAAAACCCTTCACCGCCGAAGCGTCAAAGGAGATCCCGGTCTCAAAGGCCCGGGGAAGCTCCTCCGGCATGATGGAAACGTTTTTTAAGTTCCCGAACATATCGCAGAATGCCAGACGGATGAATTTCACGTCGTTTTCCTTTACGAAGGTCATGACCTCCGACACTGTGATTTTCATAGCTTCCCTTCCTTTCCGCCGGGAACTCCCGGTGCGCCTTTTTTTCAGTTCTGAGTATACAGCTGCTTATAAGGGTTTGCCGTGTCCGGCGTCAGCACCAGAAAGGTCCCGGTGAGGATCTCCTCCATGGGCTTGTGAAACTCCCCGCAGAACTCCTGAAGATAGGGGACGATCTCCTCCAGATCCTTCGGCGTGGCCTTTGCCGCCTTCACCTGCTTCGGAAGATCCGGCGGAAGGGCGTCGGTGCGGAGGAACATCTTTCCCCCGTGCATCCCCGTCCCGCAGAAATTGCCCACAATGGGCTTATCTCCCCGATCAAGCCCCAAAACGACGATGAGCCCGCCGGCCTGATACTCGCCTAAAAAGCTGCCCGCCGTGCCGCCTACGATCAGAACCGGCTTTTTCTCCTGGTAGGCTTTCATATGGATGCCGGCACGATAGCCGGTACTGCCTTCCACATAGATCCGCCCGCCCCGCATAGCGTAGCCGGTGGCGTCTCCGGAAGAACCATGAATGAAGATGGCGCCGTCGTTCATGGTGTCGCCGGTGGCGTCCTGAGCGTTGCCTTTGACGATGATGCGGCTGCCGTCCATATAAGCCGCCAGCGCATTGCCGGGGGTGCCTAAAATCGTCAGGTTCCGGCCGGACGTGCCGCTTCCGATGTACCGCTGCCCCAAACAGTTTTCGATGACGATATCCGGATCCGAAGACTCCCGGATCGTTTCGTTCAGTTCCTGGAAATCCATTCCTTCTGCATTGATAAGCATTGTCTTCACACCTTTCTCCCGCCGTCAGGAAAGCATCTTTCCCCGTTCTTCTCTGGTAAACGCCATCAGCTGCGGCTTCTCGCAGATCAGCTCAAAGTCCAGCGAAGAAAGCGGCGTCCCTTTCCGGATGAGGCTTGTATAGATCCCCGCCCGGGCCACATCGCCCAGAAGGATATACCCCTTCAGCCGGTCGTCTTCATAAAAGAGCTTTTTAAGGCTGTCGCCTTCCGATGCTTCATAGACTTCTCCCAGATAGCTCCCCGCCGTCAGGACGTGGTAGCCGAAGAAGCCGATGGCGTTCATGGGGATGGCGTTTTCATAGCTTGCTTCCCCGCCTGCCATGTTGATCCCGGCGCAGTTCCCCTGCAGATACGCATTGGGAAGCAGCGCTAAGATCCGCTCCTGCCCGCAGGAAACGTCAAAGGATTCGGTGCAATCCCCCGCCGCATACACATCCGGAAGGGAGGTCTTGCAGTGTTCATCGACCCGGATCCCTCTTGCCACGTCCCCGCCGGCTTCGGAAACCAACGAGGTGTTGGGCCGAACGCCGACGCAAACAACCAAAACGTCAAAGGAGACCCGCTTCCCGCTTTTCAGAACGGCGGTGTTCCCTTCAAAGGAATCCACCCCGTCTCCTAAAAGGAAGGAAACGCCGTGATCCTCGATGTGCCGCTGAACGATCGCAGCGGCCTCCCTGTCCAGGATGCTCGGAAGAATGTGGTCGGCCAAGTCCGCCACCACAAGGCTCCCAACCCGGTCGGCGATGCCCTCGGCGCACTTGAGACCGATGAGCCCAGCGCCTAAGATCAGCACCCTTTTCTCCTTTCCAAGGGCTTTTTCCAGAGCCTTGGCGGAATCGAGAGTCATAAAGGTGAAAGCGTTTTCCACCCCGTCCAGCCCCTTGATGGGTGGGACAAAGGGACGGGAACCGGCGGCGACCAGCAGCTTATCATAAGAAAGGATCTGCCCGTCGTCCAGAGAGACCGTTTTCTTCTCCGGATCGACCGTTTCCGCACGCCTGCCTGCCAGCAGGGTGACGCCGTTTTCCTCATAGAAACCGTCGGGGCGGTATTTCATCCGCTCCTCGTCGGTTTTCCCTAAAAGCAGATAGGAGATCAGCGGACGGGAATAGGTGTGATGGGGTTCGTCGGTGACAACGGTGATGGAACCGGCCTTGTCCGCCTGACGGATCCCCTCGATGCAGCCTACGGCGGCTGCGGAATTTCCGATGATGACATAATTCATAGCAAAGCCCCCCTTATGCGCCGTGCTCTTCAAAAACAATGGCCTGATTGGGGCACCCGCTTACACAAGCCGGGGACCCGCAGCTGTTCTTGATGCAGAGCTCGCATTTCTGAATGACGCCGTTTTCCGAAGGCATCACAGCGCCGTAGGGACAAGAGAGGATGCAGGTGTAGCACCCCACGCACTTTTCTTTATTGAAGGTGACCACACCGTCCACCACCCGCAAAGAGCCGGTGATGCAGCTCTTCACGCACAGCGGATCCTTACAGTGGCGGCAGGAAACGGCGAAGCTCACGCCGTTTCCCTCCTCAATGTGGATGCGGGGGTTTATTTTGACACCTTTCAGGGCTTTGACCATATTGCTGACGCCGGAGTTGGCGTAAGCGCAGTAATACTCGCAAAGATGGCAGCCCAGACACCACTTTTCCTTCACATAGATTCGTTTCATTCCGATGATCCTGCCTTTCTGTCAGCAGCTCTCCGGAAAAGGAAGGGGTGTCCGGGCGTACCGGAGGCCCGACCCCTTACAGGGTCAGGTACTCCTCACGCTCCGCACCGACGGAAACATACTTCACAGGGCAGCCCACTGCCTTTTCCAGATAGCGGATGTAGTCAAGGGCCTCTTTGGGAAGGTCCTCGGGTTTCCGGCAGGAACTGATGTCGCAGTGCCAGCCGGGGAAATACTCATAAATAGGTTTCGCAGCGTTCAGATCTGCTCCGGTAGGGAACTCCTCCACCCGGCGGCCGTTTACGTCATAGGCCACGCAGACCGGAATTTTGTCCATATAGCTCAGCACGTCCAGCTTAGTCACAGCCAGCTCGTCCGCACCCTGGACCCGCACGCCGTACCGGGATGCGGGCACGTCAAAGCCGCCTACCCGGCGGGGACGACCGGTAGCCGCACCGTATTCGCCGCCGGCCTTCCGCAGCTCCTCCGCTTCCTCGCCGAACAGCTCGGCGGTAAAGGGGCCTTCGCCCACACAGGTGGAGTATGCCTTCATGATGCCGATGGACAGGCTCAGCTTATGATTGGGGATCCCCGCTCCCACCGGCGCATAGGCGCTGATGCTGGAGGAGGAAGAGGTATAAGGATAGATACCGAAATCAATGTCACGAAGAGCGCCCAGCTGAGCCTCAAAGAGGATCTTCTTGCCGCTCTTCTCCGCCTCATCCAGATAAAGCCCTGCGTCGCAGATGTAATCCTTCACCTGTCCGCCGAACTTCTGGAGCCAGTCCCACATCTCGTCAAAGGACACGGCAGGCGCACCGTACACGCCGGTGATGGTCAGGTTCTTCCAGTCCAGCACCGATTTTAAGCGCTCCTTTAAGTATTCGGGCTGCAACAGGTCGCCCATGCGCAGCGCCTTCTTCATATACTTGTCGCCGTAAACGGGTGCGATGCCCCGGCGGGTGGAGCCGTACTTGGCGTCGCCCAGACGATCCTCTTCCAGGCAGTCCAGGAGCTTATGGTACGGCATGCAGATAACGGCCTTGTCGCTGATCTTCAAGTTGGCGGGGCTGATGGAAACGCCGGCGTCGGTCAGGCGCTTCATTTCGCCGCAGAGGTGCTCCAGATCGATGACCATGCCGTTGCCCATGACATTGACGACCTCGGGCCGCAGGATGCCGGATGGCAGCAGGTTCAGGATGAATTTGCCCAGATGGTTCACGACGGTATGCCCTGCGTTGTTGCCGCCCTGATAACGGACTACAACGTCATAATCCTGGGAGAGCAGGTCGACCATGCGGCCCTTTCCTTCATCGCCCCAGTTGATCCCGGTGATAGCTGTCAGCATTGTGATTTCCTCCTGTTTTTCACGGAATATTTCCTCCGCCCCTCCGGCGAAGAACGAGCTTTCCTCATACCGTGCCCGCCAAAGCCGGCACGGTGCAGCGTCCTCAGGGTATCCCCTGCACGCGCAAAAGCACTCAAGGCTATTATAGCATATTCCGGGAGAAAAATCACGATTTTGCAGCACTTCCGCAAGATTCCTTCCAGATTCGATATTTTTTACAAAATCATTCCATCGGGAGGGAAAGGGAAATAGAGATTTTACCAGCTTATTCCCCTGCGTGCTTGATGCCTAAGATCTCAAGCTCCTTATCGGTGAGACCCACGCCCCGAAGCATCAGGCGGTTGCCCTTCAACGCTTCCAGGGAGTTGATCCCCATGCCGCCCATCATTTCCTGGATCTCGTGGTTCCACGCTGTGATGAGATTGACGAGCCGCTGGCTTCCCACATCCGGGTTCAGCCGCTTGACCAGCTCCGGACGCTGGGTGGCGATGCCCCAGTTGCACTTGCCTGCCTGGCAGGTGCGGCACAGGTGGCACCCCAGTGCCAGCAGAGCGGCGGTGGCGATGTAAACGGCGTCTGCACCCAGCGCAATGGCCTTCACAATGTCGGCGCTGGAACGGATGGAGCCGCCCACGACGATGGAGACATTGTCCCGGATGCCCTCTTCCCGGAGCCGCTGGTCAACGCTTGCCAGGGCAAGCTCGATGGGGATGCCCACGTTGTCCCGGATCCGGGTGGGAGCCGCTCCCGTGCCGCCCCGGAACCCGTCGATGGCGATGATGTCCGCACCGCTGCGGGCGATGCCGCTGGCGATGGCCGCCACGTTGTGGACGGCTGCAATCTTGACGATGATGGGCTTTTTATACTCCGTCGCTTCTTTCAGGGAGTAGACCAGCTGCCGCAGGTCCTCGATGGAGTAAATGTCGTGGTGAGGCGCCGGGGAAATAGCGTCGGAGCCCTCCGGGATCATCCGGGTCCGGGAGACCTCGCCTACGATCTTCGCTCCGGGGAGATGACCGCCGATGCCGGGCTTTGCGCCCTGCCCCATCTTGATCTCGATGGCAGCGCCGGCCTCCAGATAATTCTTATGGACGCCGAACCGCCCGGAAGCCACCTGGACGATGGTGTTGGGGCCGTATTTGTAAAAATCCTCATGAAGCCCGCCTTCACCGGTGTTGTAGCAGGTTCCCAGAGCCGTCGCCGCCCGGGCTAAGCTCTCATGAGCGTTGTAGCTGATGGAGCCGTAGGACATGGCGGAGAACATCACCGGCACCGCAAGTTCCAGCTGGGGGCTCATCTTGGTGCAGATGCTGCCGTCGCGATTCCGGGTGATCCGGTCGTTCTTCTTCCCTAAAAAGACCCGGGTCTCCATGGGCTCCCGCAGGGGGTCGATGGAGGGATTGGTCACCTGGGAGGCGTTGATGAGGATTTTATCCCAGTAAATAGGGTACGGATTGGGGTTGCCCATAGAGGAAAGCAGCACGCCGCCGCTTTCCGCCTGGCGGTAGACCTCATAGATGGTCTGCTTGCTCCAGTTGGCGTTTTCCTTGAAGGTGTGGTCGGTCTTGACGATCTTCAGCGCCTTGGTCGGACATAGGGAAACGCACCGGTGGCAGTTGACGCATTTGGAGTCGTCTGCGATCATCCGCTTTAAGTCCTCGTCGTAATGATGCACCTCGTTTGCGCACTGCCGCTCGCAGACCCGGCAGGCCACACAGCGATCCGGATTCCGGACCACTTCATAATCGGGGTAAAAATAGTTGATCGCCATTACTTCACACCTCCGTTCAGTGTAACAATCACCGGCTCGCCGCCCTTAGGCGCATACAGCCGGTCGGGGTTCGGCTCCAAAAGCCGGATGGCGCATTCCTCACTGGCGGCATAGAACCGGTCGCCCTTTTCCGCCACCACCATGCTTCTGAGCTTTAACCGGTCGTTGAGAGCCATCATCCCGCCCTCAAAGCCCAGCAGGATGGAAAAAGGTCCTGTGATAAGCAAGCTCGCAAAGGTGTTCCGCAGGTAAGTGGCTTTTTCCCTGGCCTCCGGCTCCATCCGGTCGATGGTGGACCAGAAGGGCGCTGCGATCACTTCCGCCACTTCCTTCATGGTAAGCCCCTGCCGCCGGTTCAAATAATCGACGATGTAGGTGATGACCTCTGTGTCGGTCTGCAGCGTACATTTATAGCCGAACATTTCAATGTACCGGCGGTTTGCGTCATAAGAAGAGATCTCGCCGTTGTGGACGATGGAATAATCCAGCATGGCAAAGGGATGCGCCCCGCCCCACCAGCCGGGGGTGTTGGTGGGGTATCTCCCGTGAGCCGTCCAGCAGTAGCCGGCGTAATCCTCCAGCCGGTAGAACTCGCCCACGTCCTCCGGGAAGCCCACTGCCTTGAAAACGCCCATGTTCTTCCCGCTGGAAAAGACGTAAGCGCCGTCGATCCGGGTGTTGATCCTCACCACGCACCGGGCGGTGTATTCCTTCTCGTCCAGCTGGCTGTCCGCCAGCTTGGTGGGCAGCGGCGCCACGAAATACCGCCAGATCAGCGGCTCGTTGGTGATCTTCGGCGTCTTCCGGATGGGGATCTTCGACAGGTTCACGATGTCGAAGTGACGCTCCAGAAATTTCTCGCAGGCTTCCTTCGCCTCGATGTCATCATAAAACACATGGAACGCATACAGGTCTTTGTACTCCGGATAAATGCCATATCCGGCAAAACCGCCGCCCAGACCGTTGCTGCGGTCGTGCATGGTTGCGATGGATTTGACAATCCCTTCGCCGCTGATCCTCTCTCCCGAACGGGAAAAGATGCCAGAGATCGCACAGCCGGAGGGGATCCGGACTTGCCCTTCCTTGAGCATAAGTCAAACCTCCTTTGAGTCATCAAAAACAAAAAGACGTCCGCAAAAAACCGGCTGTCAAAAAGCCGGTTCTTGCGAACGCCTTTGTTCTCTGCTCCTATCTTATCAAATTGTCCCGCTTTTGTCAACGGATTTTGAAGGAAAAGAAATGAAATCCTGCATAATTGCGAAAACAACCCAGAATAAAACCGTCAAAAATTCCCCGAAACCGTCTTTTTTGCACAAAACGTGCGGAAATGAAAAATTTTTCCTTCAAAACCGTTGACAATCTGACTTGGCTGCGCTATAATGGCAAGCGTAGACAGCAAAGGCGCTGTGAACCGATTGGGTTCGCAGCGCTTTTTGTTTTTTCTCCCCGTCTGGCTGCGGGAGAAAGCAAAACCGAACCATAGAAATGTAAAGGAGTGCTGACGTATGAGCAACGTGCCTGAAACCTTCGGAAATCTGGTCTTCAACGACCGGGTCATGCAGGAGCGCCTCCCGAAGGAGACCTACAAAGCCCTGAAAAAAACCATGGAGAACGGCAAGAGCCTTGACAAATCCATCGCCAACGTCGTCGCCAACGCCATGAAGGATTGGGCCGTGGAAAAGGGCTGCACCCACTACACCCACTGGTTCCAGCCCATGACCGGCATCACCGCCGAGAAGCATGACAGCTTCATCTCCCCCCAGAGCGACGGAACCGTCATCATGGAATTTTCCGGCAAAGAACTGGTAAAGGGCGAACCTGACGCTTCCTCCTTCCCCTCCGGCGGTCTCCGTGCCACCTTCGAGGCAAGAGGCTACACTGCATGGGATCCCACCGCCTACGCTTTTATTAAGGATAACACTCTATGCATCCCCACCGTCTTCTACTCCTACGGCGGCGAGGCGCTGGATAAAAAGACCCCTCTTCTCCGCTCCATGGAAGCCCTTAACAAGCAGGCCATGCGGATCCTGAAGCTCTTCGGGAACGAAGACGTCACCCGGGTCATCACCACCGTGGGTCCCGAGCAGGAGTACTTCTTGGTGGACAAGGCCCTTCACGACCAGCGGGAGGATCTCCTCCTCACCGGCCGCACCCTCTTCGGCGCCAAGCCCCCCAAGGGTCAGGAGATGGAAGACCACTACTTCGGCGCCATCAAGCCCCGGATTCAGGGGTTCATGCACGACTTGAACGACGAGCTGTGGAAGCTGGGTATCCTCGCCAAGACCGAGCATAACGAAGTGGCTCCCGCCCAGCATGAGCTGGCGCCCATCTTCACCAACACCAACACCGCCACCGACCACAACCAGCTGACCATGGAGATCATGAAGAAGGTGGCTCTGAAGCACGGACTTTGCTGCCTGCTCCATGAAAAGCCCTTTGCCGGCGTCAACGGCTCCGGCAAGCACAACAACTGGTCGCTGTCCACCAACACCGGTGTAAACCTCCTGGAGCCCGGCGAATCCCCTCAGGAGAACGCCCAGTTTCTCCTCTTCCTCACCGCCGTCATCAAGGCAGTGGACGATTATCAGGATCTGCTCCGTGTCTCCGTGGCTACGGCCGGAAACGACCACCGCTTAGGCGCCAACGAGGCCCCTCCTGCCATCATCTCCATGTTCTTAGGCGATGAGCTCTCCGGCATCCTTGAAAGCATCGAGACCGGCACCAGCTACTGCCAGAAGACCAAAGAGGAAATGAAGGTGGGCGTCCACGTCCTGCCCCGGTTCCCCAAAGACACCACCGACCGGAACCGCACCTCCCCCTTTGCCTTCACCGGCAACAAGTTTGAGTTCCGTATGCCCGGCTCGGCTCTGTCCATCTCCGGCCCCAATATCGTTTTGAACACCATCGTGGCCGAGACCCTGTCCCAGTTCGCCGATGAGCTGGAGGGCTCCTCCGACTTCACCGCCGACCTGAACACCCTGATCAAAAAGGCCATCAAGGAGCACAAGCGCATCATCTTCAACGGAAACGGCTACGACAGCTCCTGGGTGGAGGAAGCCGAAAAGCGGGGGCTTCTGAACTTAAAATCCACCCCCGATGCCCTCCCCTACTTCATCACCCAGAAGAACATCGACCTCTTCACCAAGCATAAGATCTTCACCGCTGCGGAAATGCACTCCCGCTATGAGATTCTGCTCGACAACTACTGCAAGACCCTGAACATCGAGGCTCTGACCATGACCGACATGGCCAAGAAGCAGATCCTCCCCGCCGTCTTCTCCTACTTAAAGGATCTGAGCGGCACCGCAACCCAGAAAAAGGCCATCAGTGCCGACATTCCCTGTGAGCCGGAGGAATCCCTGATCCGTAAGATCTCTTCTCTGGCCGCCTGCTTCTACAAAAAGACCGAGGCTCTGGAATCCGCCCTGCTGGACGCCAAAAACTTCGAAGGCGACCTTCAGAAGGAAGCTGACCACTACAAGGGCGACGTCTTCACTGCCATGCAGGAGATGCGCCTGTCCGCCGATGAGCTGGAGACCCTGCTGGGCAAGAGCTACTGGCCCTTCCCCTCTTACAGCGACCTGCTGTTCCGGGTCTGACCCGACGCCTTCCTCTTCTTCTCAGATCTCCCACCCGTTCTCCTACTTCATACTCCGGGAGAGAATGAGAAACATCCCATATTGCGCAAAGATGCGCACCCTGTTGCCAGGCAGGGTGCGTACCTTTGCAAAACCTTTCGCTTTCTTCTTTTACCGGAGGGTTTTCCCTACCGGTCCTCCCTCTTCTCTCTTTTCTTCTCCGGCGGAATCTTCCGCCCGTCGGCTGCCGGACCTGTTCCGGCAGCGGCGCTCTCTTTTGAATGCCCCGCAATTTTTAAAGCTGCTCTTTGCAGGCTTTTGAATTTTGCTTTCTCCTATTTTCTTCTCTCCTTTCTCTGCCCTGCCGGAAGCTCTCCGGCAGCGGCGCCCCTCTTTTGCTATCCTCTTACCATACGGTTTCTTCTCTCATCCTTGGAGGTCTTCTCCGACAGGCGGCAGATTTTCTGCCGCTTTCTTTTTTGGTCATAAAAACCACCGACTCTGCCGGCAGAGGTGTCCCGTGAAAGCCTTCGCTTCAAGCGTCGAGTGAGGCGAGCCGCTGATCGAAACTTTTTCCCTCAATAAAAAGTTTCCGATAGGAGAGCAAGCCGGGCTGTGGAGCAAGTGATGTAAGCAAAATAAAAAAATCCGTGTGTCTTTGAACCCCTTTTCCGGCAATGGGCTCTGCTCTTTGCCGGTGGCTTTCCCCTCCCTGCCTTGACTTTTCCCTTTCCTTCTGTTATCCTTTTCTTACCCCAAAATTCCAAGGAGGAACAGCTTTTATGTATCGGGAACTGCTCGCTGAATTGTCCAAAGGATACGGCTGGGTGCGTCCCCAGCCCCCTGCCCCGAAGCGGAAATCGCCGCAGCCGAAAAAGCCTTGGGCTGCCCCTTTCCGCCGGAGCTTCGCGCCCTTCTCCGGGAGCTGAACGGCGACAAATGGCTGCTCTTATCCGCCTCCGACATCGTAAAAAATGCCGAGCAGAACCGGAAAGCCTACCTTCCTCTCTTTGAAGAAGATTTCACCATGGAGGAGTACCGTGACCGGATCGAGCGCTTTCTTTTCTTCGCCGAAAACGGCTGCGGTGACCTTTACGGCTATCGCCTTTCCCCGGAAGGCGTCCCCGATGAAACGACCATCTTCTACTGGGATCATGAAGAGATCGGCGAGCCCTGCTGCTGGAAGCCTGTGGCAAAAAGCATAACCGAATTTCTCACCCGCTACTATCGGAATGAGATCTGACCGAAGACAGAAAAACTCCCTCAGGGAAGTTCCCTGCGGGAGTTTTTGCTTTATTCGATCGTTTCAAGTGAAAGGTCCGAGCTTATGACCCGCACCTTTCCGGCGATCTTCCGGGGCGCATCGTCCAGAGAAAGGCTCCCCTGAATGCAGAGTGCCGCCGAACGCTTTTCCGTACAGCGCAGAAGCTCTGCTTCCCCACCGGAAAAAGTCGTCCCGGAAAGCAGGATCTTCGTCTCCGGATAGGAAAGCTCCGGATATGGCCGCTCCTTTAATAGGATCCGGCTGCTCCCGATGTCGGAGTTTATGAGCCGTACGCAGTCCACCGCCGTATGGGAGGAAATGAGATCGTCCGATCCAGCTCATAAACGCCGGGCACGTCGATCACAATCCGCCCGCCCTTGTCGCAGAGCCGCTGCAGCGCCCGTGCATTGAATGCCGCCGGATTTCCGGGAAGAAACGGTTCTGTCATACATCCTCGCCTTACTTGCTTTTGCTCTTTTGAAGCTCCTGAACTCCCACGATCACCAGAGCCAGAGCGAAGAACCCCACCGGGATCTCCGCCACCGGAGAAGCTCCAACGTAACCGGCGTTCCCGTTCATCATCCTCGCAAAAGCGACCAGCGCCTCATAAAGAAACGACACGCCTGCCAAAATTGCTCCCGCCGCTCCCAGAGCGATCCGGGTTCTACCCGAAAGCCACGCTCCCGCTCCCGTCAATAAAAGGGCGGCAAAGGGCAGGATCAGGAAAAGGCACCAGAAATCGATTCCTCTCCCCACGCCGTAAAAATCCAACACTTCAAAGAAGTGCATCCCCGTCCGGATCACCCGGTAAAGGAAGATCCCTCCCAGAACGATCGTAGCGGACAGGGAAAAGGTCCGTTCCCCTGTCATTTTCCACACCGCTCCATTTCCTCTGCCGCCAGCAGAAGCCCCAGCTTCCCGGTGCCGTAGGTCAGCCCCCCCTGCATCCAGACGGAGTAAGGCGCACGGATGGGCCCGTCCGCCGAAAGCTCAAGGGAAGCGCCCATGGTGAAGGTCCCCGCCGCCATAATGACCGGGTCCTCATATCCGGGCATGGCCCAGGGCTCCGGCGTCACATGGGAGTCCACCGGCGATCCCTTCTGAATTCCCCGGCAGAAAGCGCAGAGCTTCTCCGGGCTCCCCAGCTCGATGGCGGCAATGATGTCCGTCCGGGGGGCGTCGTAGGCGGGGTTTGCCTTGAAGCCCATCTTCCCGAACAGCGCCGCCCCGAAGCAGGAGGTCTTCACCGCAGCCGCCACTGCCGAAGGCGCATGGAAAAGTCCCAGATACATCCCCCGGTTCTGATCCAAAGTGCAGCCGGCCTCCCGCCCGATCCCCGGGCAGGTCAGCCGGTAGCCGCACAGCTCCACCAGATCCTTCCGCCCGGCAATGTAGCCGCCGGTGGGAGCAATCCCGCCGCCGGGGTTCTTGATGAGGGAGCCTGCCATCAGGTCGGCTCCTACGGAAACCGGCTCGGATTTCTCCACAAATTCTCCGTAGCAGTTGTCAACAAACACCACGGCGTCGGGATTGCCCTTTTTCGCCGCTTGGGCGATCTTTCCAATGGTTTCCACCGTCAAAGAAGGCCGCAGGGAGTACCCCCGAGAGCGCTGGATGTAGACCATCTTCGCCCCTTTTGCCGCCTCTTCAATGGCCGGATAATCCGGCTCACCGGAAGGGAGCAGCTCCACCTGACGGTACTGGATGCCGTACTCCTTCAAAGAGCCGGTTCCGCCGCCCCGGATGCCGATGACCTCCTCCATGGTGTCGTAAGGCGCCCCGGTCACCGAGACCACCGTATCCCCCGCCCGGAGCACGCCGAACAGCGCCACCGTCAGGGTGTGGGTTCCGGAAACGAAGTTGTGCCGGACAATGGCGTCCTCCGCCCCCAGCGCCTGGGCGAACACGGCATCCAGCGTGTCCCGTCCCATGTCGTCGTAGCCGTAGCCGGTGGTTCCGACTAAATGAGCCGCCGACACCCGATGGTCGGTGAACGCCTTCAGCACCTTGGCTTCGTTATACTCGGCGATCCCGTCGATTCGCCGGAACACCTCCCGGCACTGCTTTTCCGCCTCCTCAGCCAGCCGGATAAGCTCCGGGCTGAATTCATAAAGTCCCGTATAATCGATCATCTTTTTCTCCTTTTTGCAAAAACGGAGCGGATCTGACAAAAGGGATCCGCTCCGCCGTTTTTAACCCTTATTCCATCTCGCCCAGCTTTTCGATCAGCGCCCGGGTCAGATCCCTGACCGCCGTCAGATCGCTGTCCTTCACCACGCAGTAAGGCGAGTGCAGATACCGGCAGGGCGCCGAAATGGCGATGGTCTTCACACCGCCCGCCGCCTGATGGATGCTTCTGGCGTCATTCCCGCCGGCCACCATGGTCTTGGTCTGGACGGGGATCCCCTTTTCCGCCCCCAGCTGGTGGCAGAGCTTATAAAGATCCCGGGGATAGATCGTCCCCCGATCCATGAAGCCCACGACCGCCCCTTTTCCGAGGGAGCAGACGTTTTTCGGCTCGCTCACACCTGCTAAGTCCGCCGCCGTCGTAGCTTCCAGCGCAATGGCATAATCCGGCGCCACACTGAATGCAGAGCCCGCCGCACCCCGACAGCCTACTTCCTCCTGGACGCTGAAGCTGAACCAGCAGTCGCAAGGCAGCTCCGACCGGATCAGCTCCACCATCACCGCACAGCCGAACCGGTCGTCGATGGCTTTTCCCTTCCAGCAGCCGTTTCCGAAAGCCCCGAAATCCGCCGGGAAGCAGATCTCGTCACCGTATTCCACCAAAGCTTCCACTTCTTCCTTCGTGCTGCAGCCGATGTCAATGTAGAGCTTATCCACCGATACGGCGGTCTTCCGCTCCTCTTCGGACTGCATATGGATGGCCTTCGTGCCAATGACGCCGGGGATCCGGTCCTCACCCACCAGCACCTTCCGCCCCAAGATCACCCGGGCATCCACGCCGCCTACGGTAGTGAAGCAGATTCCTCCGTCGGAGGCAAAGCCGGTGACGATCATGCCCACTTCGTCGGTGTGGGCATCAATCAGGATCTTCTTTTTCGGGGTCTTTGCGCCTTTTTTGAAGACGATCACATTCCCCATATCGTCCACCCGGTAGGAGTCGGCGTAGTCCTCAATCATCCCGATGATCCGGCTGGCTACAGCGCTCTCGTTTCCGGAAATGCCGTATTCGTTGCAGAGCGTTTCCAAAATCTCATGAAATTCCATGGCTTTTCCCTCCTTATTCGCCGCAGCTTAAGACGTACTGGGCAATGAGGTCGCCCACTGCCTCCACGTCGGAGACCTGGACGACCTCCACCGGCGTGTGCATGTATTTCAGCGGGATGGACAGAAGGGCGGTCCTGATCCCCCCGGCCGTAACCGTGATCTCGTCGGCGTTGGTTCCGGTGCGGCCCCCCATGACCTCCGGCTGCCATAAGATCCGCCGGGTCCGGGCGATGCTCACCAGCTCGTCGTACATCCCCCGGTTGAGGATGGGGCTGATACCGATCATGGCGCCTTCTCCCATCTTGCCGCACTTTCTCTCGTCGGCGTCGGCGGTGTGGGCAAAGCTCACGTCCACCGCAATGGCGGCGTCCGGCTTCACCCGGAAGGAGGTGGAAGCCGCCCCGAAGCGGCCGGTTTCCTCCTGGCAGGAGAAGACCACCGCCAGAGAAAAGCCCATGGGCTTGCCTTGCAACCGCTCCAGCGCATTGAGGATGGACGCCACCCCTGCCCGGTCGTCCAAAGACCGGGAGGTGACCCGCCCGTTCTGGAGCTCTGTAAAATCGCTGACATAGGTGACCCGGTCGCCGGGCGCCACCCACCGGAGCAGCTCCTCTTTGGAATAGCCGGTGTCGATGGCGACCTCGTCCATCTCCACCACCTTTTTGGTGTCCTCCCCGGAGGTCAGATGGGGCGGAAGCGTGCCAACGATGCCGGTGATGGGCTTCGTCCCGTGGATCACCACTTCCTGCGCCAGTAAAAGCCGCCGGTCGATGCCGCCGCACCGGTCCACCCGGACAAAGCCCTCATCGGTGATATGGGTGACGATCATGCCGATCTGGTCGATGTGGGCGTCCAAAAGCAGGAGCGGCGCATTGGGGTCTTCCGCCGGGATGTTTGCGATCACGCTGCCGAAATCGTCGATCTTCACATCGCTGGTGTAAGCCGCAAGCAGCTCCGCCGCTGCTTTGGAAGCGGCGCCTTCGTCGCCGGAAACGCCGTCGGCTTCGCAGAGACGGCGCAGGGTCTCCAGAGTTGTCATCATTCTTCCTCCCTTATTTCAAACCGTTCACGATGGATTTAAAATGTCTTCCCCGAATCTCAAAGTTCGGGTATTTGTCAAAGCTGGCGCTGGCGGGGGAAAGGCTCACCACGTCCCCGGGCTTTGCCAGCCTCCGGGCGATGGCTACCGCCTCTTCCATATCCCCGGCGTGCTCGATGATGAGCCCGGATTCCTCAAAGCCCTCGCAGGCCCGGACAGCGGCTTCAATCTTCGGTCCGGTGGTGCCCATCAGCACCAGCGCTTTCACCTTCTCGATGATCTTCGGTGCCAGCGGCTCATAGGGGATCTTCTTATCGTATCCGCCGGCAATGATGATGATCTTCTGGTTGAAGGAGTTGAGCCCCGCAATGGTGCGGCTGGGGCTGCTGGCGATGGAGTCGTTGTACCACGTCACCCCGTCCAGCTCCCGGACCCGCTCGATCCGGTGCTCCACGCCGCCGAAGGTCTTGGCGACCTTTACGATCTTCTCCGGCTCCACTTCCCCGTCCACGGCGGAAATGGCAGCCAGATAGTTCTCCACATTGTGAAGCCCCGGAATGACGATCTCGTCCTTTTTCAGAAGGGCTTCTTTCCTCCCGTGATGAACGGCGTAAAGAACGCCGTCCTCGTCCAAGAAGGCGCCGTTTTCCGGCATCTCCCGGCGGCTGAAGAAGGAAAGCTCCCCCCGGACCTCCGTTGCGAAGGAACGGGTCACGTCGTTGTCCAGATTCAATACCGTCCGGGAAAAGGCGTTCTGGTGAAGATAGAGGTTTTTCTTGCTGTCGATGTACTCCTGCATATCCTTGTGGACGTCCAGGTGGTTGGGCGCCACGTTGGTGATGACCGCCACGTCCGGCGACCGCCGCATGGAGATGAGCTGGAAGCTCGAAAGCTCCACCACCGCCGCATCGTCCTCTTTTACCTCTTCAATCTCAGGAAGCAGCGCCTTGCCGATGTTGCCGCCAAGCCACACCCGCTTCCCCTGAGCCTCCAGGAACTTGGAGATCAGCGTAGTGGTGGTGGTCTTCCCATCGGAACCGGTCACGGCATAAATCCTGCAGGGGCAGAGGTCGAAAAAACACTCCATCTCGCTGGTGACCACTTTTCCCTTTTTCCTCGCCTCGCTGAGGGCGGGGGAGTTGAAATACATCCCCGGCGTCCGGAAGATCACGTCGGCGTCGTCAAGCGCCTCCAGATACCCCTCTCCCAGCCGGAACTTCGCTCCCTGCTTCAAAAGGCTCTCGTAGGTCTCCCCCATCTGCTCCGCCGAACGCTTGTCGCAGACGGTGACCCCGATCCCCTTCTCCAAAAACTTCTCGATCAAGCGGGTGTGGCTCACGCCGACCCCGATAAAAACCACCCGTTTTTTCCGCAGCTCGTCGAAAAAACGGGAAACTGAAACAGCCATGGGATCCTCTCCTTACTTACCCTGTGGTTTCGGGCATACTGGTTTCAGTATACCGCATCCTCCCTCTTTTCGCAAGGGCTTTCCGTCGAAATCCTTTAAAGCGCCGTTTTCCAGATCAGTGCCACGGTCACCGCCGTCCAGAGCAAAGAAAGCACCGGCACCCCAATCCGGAAGGACCAGTGGTTCGTCTTGTGCCGGAAGACCACCATTCCCGTCAGAAACCCCCAGGCTCCCCCTAAAGCTGCCAGCAAAAACAGCACCTTTTCCGGCACCCGCCAGCGCCCCTTTTTCGCCTTCCATTTGTCTAACCCGCAGACTGCAAAAGCGATGACGCACATTGCCGCCACGCAGATCGAATAGATCCAAAAAGGTTTCATTCCTTTTTCCACCCTTTCCGTGCTTTTTGATACCCCCATTGTACCACAAAAACGTCCTTTCCGACAACGGGCTTTCAAAAAGGCACTGTTCAAAATTATTTTCTTGTATTTCCCTGCAGAGAATAGTATAATAAAGGAATGACAGTTTGTCCCTCCGGTTTTCCCGGAGCGATCCCGATAAATTCGGAAAGGAAGTTTTCAGATGGAACCGAAAACCGATTTCATTCCCGTGCTTCTGGGCAGCGACGTGAACGTTTACGGCATGGCCCGCTCCTTCCACGAAGCCTTCGGCATCCCCTCTGTCGCCATCGGCAAGGGACGCCTTACCGCCACCTCCAACAGCAAGATCGTCACCGTCGAGGTGGTCGAGCCGAATCTGGAAGACGACAAGGTCTTCTGCGACACCCTGATCGCATTTTCCAAACGCTATCCCAAGGATCAGCCCCTCCTCTTAGTCCCCTGCGGAGACAACTACATCAAGCTCCTCTCCCGGAATCAGGACACCCTGCGCCCCTACTACCGCTTTGCCTGCATCGACGAAGCCCTGCTCATGCGCCTTTCCATCAAGGAGAGCTTCTATCAGGTCTGCACCGAGCACGGCTTTGCCTTCCCTAAAACCACCACCTGCACCTACGAAAACTATAAGACCGTAACACTCCCCTTCGATTTCCCGGCGATCATCAAGCCATCCAATTCCGTGGCGTACTGGAACTGCAAGTTTCCCCACAAGAAAAAGGTCTTCGTCGCCAACAGCAAAGAGGAGTTCGACGCCATTTTAAACGCCATCTACGGCTCTTCTTACAAGGATCATCTAATCCTGCAGGAATACATTCCCGGCGACGACTCCCAGATGCGGGTTCTGAACGCCTACTGCGGCCGGGATAAAAAGGTAAAGCTCATCGCTTTGGGCCACGCCCTTTTGGAGGAACATTCCCCCGAAGGCATCGGCAGCTACGCCGCCATCATCAGCGACCGGGACGAGGAACTGGAGCGCCGCATGATTGGCTTCTTAGAAGACATCGGCTATGTGGGCTTTGCAAACTTCGACATCAAGCTGGATCCCCGGGACAACACCTACAAGCTCTTCGAGATGAACCTGCGGCAGGGACGCTCCAGCTTCTTTGTCACCGCTGCCGGCTATAACCTTGCAAAATGGCTGGCCGACGACGTGGTCTACGAAAAGGAAATGCCCCTGACCATCGCTGACAACGAAGTCCTCTGGACCATCATCCCCAAGGGCATCATCATGAAGTATGTAAAGGACGAGTCTTTAAAAGCCGAGGCAAGAAAGCTCTACAAAAAGGGAAAGGTCTGCCGCTCCCTTTACTATAAGCCGGACATGAACTTCCACCGTCTCGTGGGATTTTTCAGAAACCAGCTCCACTACTACCAGAAATACCACAAATACTTCGGAAACAAAGGATTGCACGATTGATGAAACGCTTAGGAGTCATCGGCGGTTTGGGGCCCATGGCGTCCGCCTATTTTCTGGAGCTGCTGGTCCGCATGACCGATGCGGCCACGGACCAGGAACATCTGGACGTCACCCTTCTCTGCCGCCCTTCCATTCCCGACCGAACTGCCGCCATTTTAGACAAGAGCAAGGATTCCCCCGTCCCCATGATGCAAGCCGCCGCAAAAGAATTGGAGCAGGCGGGAGCCTGCTGCATTGCCGTCCCCTGCATCACCTCCCACTACTTTTTTAACGAGCTGCAGCCTGCCGTTTCCATCCCCTTCCTCCACCTGGTCAAAGAGACCGTTGCTCACTTAAAAGAGCAAGGCGTCAAAAAGGCCGGCATCTTAGCCACCACCGGTACCGTTTCCACCCGCCTTTTTCAGGACGAGCTGGAGCGGCAGGGGCTTTCCTTCGCCGTCCCCTCGGAAGAAGGACAGGAAAAGGTCATGCATCTTATTTACCAGAACGTCAAAGCCGGGCTTCCCCCGGAAATGCCCCTTTTTAAAGACGTTTCCGCCGAGCTGCGGCAAAAGGGCGCCGAGTGCCTGATCTTGGGCTGCACCGAGCTTTCTATGATCAAAAAAGACTATCCCTTAGGAGCCGGGTATCTGGATACCATGGAAGTGCTTTCCAAAGCCTCCATCCAGTTCTGCGAAAAGCCCTTAAAACCCGAATACCGCTCCCTGATCACCCGATAAACTCCATCCCGAAAGGATCTGATTCCCTATGTGCGGATTTGCCGGCTTTACCACCAACGGTTTGAAAGGCGACCGTCTTGCCATCATCCGGGCCATGTCCGACCGCATCGCCCACCGGGGCCCCGACCAGGCGGACTATTACGTCGACGACGGCATCGCCATGGGCTTCCGCCGTCTCTCCATCATCGATCTGGAAGGCGGCAGCCAGCCTATTTTAAACGAGGACGGTACCAAAGTCCTGACCTTCAACGGCGAGATCTACAACTATCAGGACCTCCGGAAGGATCTTCTGGAAAAAGGCCACCTCTTCAAAACCAACACCGACTCCGAAGTTCTCCTCCACGGCTATGAGGAATACGGTGAGGAGCTGCTCCAGAAGCTCCGGGGAATGTTTGCCTTCGTCATCTGGGACAAGACCGACGGGACTCTCTTCGGCGCCCGGGACATCTTCGGCATCAAGCCGTTCTACTACTACAAAAAAGACGGAAACTTCCTCTACGGCTCCGAGGTCAAGTCCTTTCTGGAGCACCCCTCCTTTGAGCGGGAGGTAAACACCGACCGGATCCCCGACTACATGTGCTACGAGTACATTCCCACGGAGGAGACCCTTTTCAAAAACGTCTATAAGCTCTTAGGCGGTCAGTGCTTCACCTATAAAAACGGCGAACTGAACGTCAAGAAATACTACGACATCCGGTATCACATCGACAACACCAAAACGCTGGAAGAGTGGGAAGCCCTCATCACCGACGAATTCACCAAATCCGTGGAAGCCCATAAGATCAGCGACGTGGAAGTGGGCTGCTTCCTGTCCAGCGGCGTGGACTCCAGCTATGTGGTGAAGGAGGTCTCCAAGGTCACCAAAGACGTGAAGACCTTCTCCGTAGGCTATGAGGAAGAAAAGTACAGCGAGCTTTCCTACGCCCAGGACTTCTCCAAAGTTGTCGGCGTTCCCAACATCTCCAACAAAGTTTCCGCCGACGACTATTTCGGTGCCGCCGCAAAGATCCAGTATTTCATGGACGAACCCCTCCCCAACCCCTCCGAAGTCCCCCTCTATTTCCTGGCGGAAAACGCCCGGAAGTATGTAAAGGTCGTCCTCTCCGGCGAGGGTGCGGACGAGCTGTTCGGCGGCTATCCCTCCTACGTTCAGGAAGGGCATTTTGCCCAGTACGCCCACATTCCGAAGTGCATCCGGAAGAGCGCCGCCGCTTTAGCCAAGCACCTTCCCGACTTCAAGGGCAAGCACTTCATCGTCCGGGGTGCCATGGAGCCCTACCAGCGGTTCGCAAGAGCCAACTACGTCTTCACCCGGGACGAGCGCTGGACGTATCTGAAGGATAAGATCCCCGCAAAAGACCCGGTGGATTATGCAAAGCCCTACTTCGATAAAGTAAAAGATCTGGACACCCCCACCCAGCTCCAGTATGTGGACATCCACACCTGGATGCTCTACGACATCCTCCAGAAAGCCGACCGGATGAGCATGGCGAACTCGCTGGAGCTCCGTGTCCCCTTCCTCGACAAAAAAATGCTGGAGCTTGCCATGCAGATCCCCGTCCGGTACCGGATCAAGGGCAACATCACCAAAGTTGCCCTCCGGGGAGCCGCCATCAAGCAGCTGCCCGAGCGCACCGCCAACAAGCCGAAGCTGGGCTTCCCCGTCCCCCTCAATGACTGGCTCCGTCAGGACAAGTATTACGAAATGGTCCGGGAGAAATTCGACGGCGAAGTCGCCGCCATGTTCTTCGACCACGCCGCCATCCGCAAGCTCCTGGACGACCACAAAGCCGGTCTTGCCCTGAACATGAAGAAAATCTGGACCATTTACAGCTTCATCCTCTGGTACGAGGAATTTTTCATCAACAACTGACCCGTTTTTAAGAAAGGAACCGCCATGAGCTACGACAAAAACAAGTCCGGTGCGTCCCGCCGCCCCGGTAAATCCGGAAAGCCCTATGTAAGCGCCGATGACCGCTTCTACTCCCGCCCCAAGCGCACCGAACGTCCGCCCCGTCCTTCCCGTCCCGCTCCCCGTCCGGAGCTGGAAGCGGAAGAGAGCGAAAACGTCTTCATCGCCGGCCGCAACCCCGTGATCGAGGCACTGAAAAAAGGTGAAAATCTGGATACCGTCTTCGTGGAGAAGGGCCAGACCGGCGGCAGCATGAGCAAGATCATCGCTTTGGCCAAAGAAGCCGGCTGCCCCGTGAAGGAAGTCACCTCCCAGAAGCTGGAAGGCATGGCAGGGGGCACCTCCCATCAGGGGGTCGTGCTCTCCGTCTCCGCCGCCCCTTATGCGGAAGTCTCCGACCTCCTGGAAAGAGCCGAAGCTGCCGGGGAAAAGCCCTTCCTCATCATCGCCGACGAGGTGGAAGATCCCCACAACTTAGGTGCCATCATCCGTACCGCTGAAACCGCCGGCGCCCACGGCGTCATCATCCCCAAACGCCGGGGAGTCGGGCTCACTTCCGCCGTCTTCAAATCCTCTGCCGGAGCCGCCGCCCACATCCCCGTGGCGCGGGTGGCAAATCTTGCCTCCACTGTAGACGAGCTGAAGGAAAAAGGTGTCTGGGTCTACGGCTGCGACATGGAAGGCGAGACCTGGTGCAGCGTCAACTTTGACGGGGGCGTTGCCCTCATCATCGGCTCCGAGGGCAAGGGTATGAGCCGCCTTCTCAAGGAAAAATGCGACGTAATGGTCAGCCTTCCCATGCTGGGCGAGGTCACCTCCTTAAACGCCTCGGTTGCCGGCGGCATCATCATGTACGAGGTTGCCCGCCAGCGGCTGGGCTTAAAAGCCGTCAATCCCAAAGGCTGACGAAATCTCTCTGAAAGGCTGGAACGCTTGCCATGGATCCGAAACAGACGTCGCTGGACGAAATCCTTCTTGAGGTGGAGCTGTCCAACACCCAGATGAAAAAAGCCGATGATCCGGACGTGGATCAGCTCTTAAAGGAGCTTCTGCAGGAAAAGAAGGAGCGGCAGGAAACGCCGCCTCCACCCAAGCCCTCTTCGGAAGAGCCCCCTACCCGGGTCTTTAAACGGGATGCCCTGAAACGGCAGGTTCGCCCCGCAGCCCCTCAGGCTGCTCCCAAAAAGAAAGAGCCGCCCTTTTTTCAAAAGGCCGAGGAAGCAAAAAAAGCGGCGCTGAAAAGCTCCGCCATCTATCATGAGCTTTCGGAGAAAAAGCCGCTCCAGCCGGAAACGCCCTCTGCCCCGAAGCTCAAAGCTCCGCCTAAAAAGATGCCGGCGGCTTCCGAAACCGGAAAATTCTCCATCGACATCGATGCCATCCGGGCGGAGCAGCCTGCCCCTCACCCCATCCCTGCACAGGATCTTTCGGAGGAACCCGCCGTCCCCTCTACGGAGCTTCTCCATAAAAAGCTCCCCCTCCCGCCGGAACCCCAGCGGGTAGAGGAAGAGTTTGCCCCCGCCTTCCGCCGGGCAGGCGCCCGCATTGCGGCTGCCCCCGTCCCGGAACAGGAAGCCCTTCTTAAAAAAGAAGCCCGGGACTCCCTGCTTCTTGCCGCAGCCACCGGGCTTTTAGGCACTGTCATCCTTTTTCTCACCATTCTCATCGGGATAAACCGCAGCGCTGATCCCCCGCTCCTTCCCACCCGGCTGATGCTGGGGCTGCTGACCCTTCTGGGTGCAGCCGCCGGCGGGCTCTCCTTCCGAATGGTAGGCGGCGGGATCTGGTCACTCCTGCGGTTCCAGCCGGATCGAGACTCCCTTCCGGCTGTGGGATACCTTCTCTGCCTGCTCCAGTCGGTGGGGCAGTTGCTCTTCCCCAAGGGCTTGACCAATCCGGAGGTTCAGATCTATCTGGCTGCCGGTGTTTTCCTCCTCTGCGGCGGATGGCTTGCTCATGCCGCCACCCTTCGTGCGGCGGCAGTAAACGCAAAGTTTGCCCTCTCCGATTACAGTAAATTTGTTCCCTCCCTTGTGGAGGACGGCAGAGATGCGGCTTCCTTCACCCAAGGCTTGACCGAAGGGGACGGTTTCCCCGTGGTCAACTGCAAGGCCTCCAAGCTGGAAGGCTTCCTCCCCATCTCTTTAGGGGAAGACCGCAGCGACCGAAACGGTCGGAGCTTCGCTCTTGCCGGACTGATCGCCGGCGGAGCGGCGGCTATCCTCCTCTTTATCCTGACCAAAAATAAAAATCTGGCAGTGACCGTGTTGGTCGCCCTTTCCACTATCTTTGCCCCCATTGGCAGCGGCTTTGCCACCGCCTTCCCCCTCCGCAGGGGTGCGGGCGTTCTGAACCGTCTGAGCGCCTTCGCCGCCGGGGAGACCAGCATGGAAGACGGTATGGAGGTCTCCGCCGCCGTGGTGGATGCTTCCGACCTGATCCCGCCCTCCTCTGTCACGCTAAGCGGCATCAAGACCTTTGCCGGTATGCGCATTGATGAGGCGATTTTAGACGCCGCCTCCGTCCTGATTGAAGCGGGGAGCGTCCTTTCCGGTGTCTTTTTAGACATCATCGCCCGCCGCACCGAGCTGCTCCGGAAGGTGGATTCCGTCAGCTTTGAGGACGGCATGGGCCTGTCCGGCTGGATCGTGAACCGCCGGATCCTCATCGGGAACCGGGCACTGATGGAAGCCCATGGCATCCGTGCCCCCAGCGAGGATTACGAGCGCCGCTTCCGGGACGAGGGAAGCGATCTGGTGTATCTGGCGGCGTCCGGGGATCTGATGGCAGTCTTCGTCGTCACCCTGACCCCTTCCCCCGACGTGGACAATGCCGTCCAGCTGCTGGTGGAAAACGACATTCTCCTTTCCGTCCACACCACAGATTCCTTCCTGACCGCCGACCGGCTGGCCTCCCTCTACCTCTGCGACCGCAGCTGCTTCAAGATCCTCCCCTCCCGGCTTCATGACCGGTTTGCCTATTATCGCCAGCCTGCTTCCCAGAAAGCCGCCTCCATCGTCAACAACGGCTCCATCCAATCCATGGCCGCCTCTCTGGCTGTGCCCCGTCGGATGAAGATACTGATGTACATGGGATGGGTGATCCGGCTGGTCTCGGTGATATTAGGCACGGCTCTGGTGCTGATGCTGGCACTTTTAGGCGCCTTGGAGCAGTTCTCGCCCCCCGTCCTTGTGGGCTGGCTCCTCAGCTGGCTCCTCGTCGAGCTTCTCGCCGAACGCCTCATCCGCATTCACTGACCCGCCGCACACTTTAAGATCTATCAAACAAAAAAAGCATCCGGCAAAGCCTTTTCGAGCCATGCCGGGTGCTTTTCACTTATTTCTGCTCCGCCAAGAATGCGTCCACTTCCGCACCGTCGGGGATGGAAGGCGACGCTCCTTTCCGGGAAACGGCAATAGCCGAAGCCGCCGCCGCCCGCTTTAAGCAGACGTCTCCGGGAAGCCCCCGGCTCACCGCTTCAAGGAAATAACCGGTAAAGGTGTCTCCCGCCGCCGTGGTATCCATGGCTTTTACCGGAAAAATGGGCTGGAAGAAGGTCTTTTCCCCATCGAAATAGAGCGCCCCCTCTTTTCCTAAGGTCAGGACGATCTTCGCTTTCGGATACCGCTTTTTAAGTCCCTCAAGAATCTCCTCCGGACGGGTTCCACCGCCTAAGGCCGCCCCTTCGATCTCGTTTAACAGGAAGAATTCCACCTTTTCCAGAGGAAGCTGTGAAATTTTCCCGTCGATGGGCGACGGATTGAAGGCGATCCGAATCCCTTTTTCGGCGGCTTTTTCCATCAGCTGCTCCAGCCCGTTTATCTCGTTCTGCAGCAGGAGAAAGTCCCCTGCCCCGAACCGGGAAAGAGTCTCTTCGATCTGCACATCCGTGACCGCCTGGTTGGCGCCGCCGAAGAGCAGGATGCAGTTCTGCCCGGAAGGATCCACCTGAATGATGGCGTGCCCGGTGCGGCAGCTTTTCAGCACCCTCACGAAGGAAACATCTGCTCCTGCCGCCCGGAGTCCGTCAAGCAGGATCTGCCCGTCCTTCCCGATGCAGCCGCCGTGATACGTCTGAGCCCCCGCCCGGCTGAGCGCCACCGACTGGTTTAGCCCTTTCCCGCCGGAAAAGGTGTTCAGCGCAGCGGAGGAGATCGTCTCCCCCGGCCGCACGAAATGCTCCACGTCATAGACAAAATCCAGATTCAGAGACCCGAAATTCAGAAACTTCACGGCTCATTCTCCCTGCTTCGCCAGTGCAAGAAAGCGGTTGATCACGTCATCCAGAGCCAGCTCCTCGCTCCCCTTGATGTAGGTGAAGACCTTGTTGTTGAAGTTTTTCGTCCAGTGGGCAGGGATGTTTTTCAAGCCGATAACGCCGCCCAGGACGCTTCCGGCGGTAGCGCCGGTGCAGTCGTTGTCAAGGCCCATGGCGATGACCTCGCCGATGGTCTTGGTATAATCCTTGTTTCCTAAGATCAGTCCGAAGATGGTCAGGCAGGCGTTGTTGTTGGTGTGAACCGCGTTCATGCCGGCGAAGCGCTCGTCCACCAGCTTCCGGGCATCCTCCCAGTTCTTGACCTCCGGCGCCTTTTCCAGAGCCCACTCCACATCCTTTGCAAGGGTGCATTCCGTCGGGATCTCAGTCAGGCCGATGCGGATGGCCTCCTCCGGACTGTCCACGGAGAATGCGGCAGCCTGTGCCGCAGCAAAGAACATCTCGCCGTAAATGCCGTTGCGGCGATGAGAAAGATAGGCGTCCCGCCATGCGTACTCGGCGGCCTTCTCCGGATTTCCGGCGCAGGCCCATCCCCAGGGATCGCTGCGGATGTCGGCGCCGATCCACTGCTGATAGGGGTTGTTGACCTCGCCCGCCTTCTCTGCAGATACGCCGGCCTTCAGGTTCTCCAGAGCAACGTGCTCGGCGGTGCAGGCATAGGGCAGATAGTCCTTCCAGTACGCACCTACATCGGCGGTGGTGAAATCCGGACCGTATTTCTCAAGGATCAGCAGCCCCAGAATGCTGTAGGTGATGTCATCGTCAACGGCTACGCCGTCCATGCCGTCCCGGGTGTAGACCTTCCGGGGCTGACGCCGTACTGTACCCGCTCGGGGTACCGCACGTTGGTCCAATAATCCACCGGCGGATACTCCATGCCGCAAAGCCGGGCCATATCCTGCAAGTCCGCCGTGGAATACCCCTCCACCGGCACGCCCAGCAGGCAGCCTGCAAACCGCCCCAGCACCGCTCCCGCCATTCGGTCCGCCAGTTCGACGTCCCCGGGCAGCTTCAGTTTTCTCGGTCCTTCCGGACGCAGCGCCTTGATGGCGTCCAGATCGTCCGGCTCCTTCGCAGCCAGAGAGGCCTCCGGCTCCATGTGCTCCAGCTCTGCGGCAGCGCCCAGCAGCGCCTCTTTCACCTTGGCATAAACTTCTTCCGCCCGGTCTTCCCGGCCGTACTCGCAGGCAAGCCGCAGCCATTCCTGCACCTGATGCGCCATGTCAAACAGCTTCGACTGATCGATGTATCCCATTTTCGTTCCTCCCGATTCCGAACCTCTTTACAACGAAAGAAAGTCCTGTTATACTTATGAGTATAGCAAGGAAAACTGCACATTTCTATGCAAAAAGAGAGGGTTTCTGTGCAAAAACAAACATCTTTCTGGGACTACCGGCTGACCTACGCCCCTTTTCGCTTTCTGGAGGATCCGTCGGTGCAGCCCTTCCATCTTGCGCCCAACACCCCGGAGTCCGGCGACATCGGCGAGCTCCACTACCACGACGGTCTGGAGCTGGGGCTATGCCTCAGCGGATCGGGCGTATTCATCATCGACGGGGATCCCCTGCCTTTTTCAGCCCCATGCGCCACCATCCTTTATCCGGAACAGTTCCACAAAGCCCGCAGCGGCCTGCAACCCAGCCAGTGGTATTTCGCTACCTTCTGCCCGGAGCTGCTCCTCTCCGACCTGGGCGCCAAAGCCAGCCGGGAGCTTTTCTCCCCTAAAAGCGTCCCCCCCTCCCTGAGCATTTTCGGAGCGGACACCGTCCCCTATCTCCTCATTCACCAGATCATCACGGAGATGCTGGATCGCCCGCCCCTCTTTCTGGAATGCATCCGGGGGCTGCTCCAGAGTCTCATCATCACCCACAGCCGGATGCTGACCGGTTCCGACCCCATGCCCCGCCGGGACCGGAGCCGGATCGGCCCGGTGGTCAGCTACATCAGCCAGCATTTCCGGGAAGACCTGACCATCCCCGTCATCGCCCGGGAATTTCACATCACCGAGACTACCCTCCGCCGCTGGTTCTGGGACGCCATGGAGGTCACGCCTTTGGAGTACCTCCATAAAGTCCGTCTGACCGCCGCCTGTTCCCTGCTCCAGACAGGGGAGCTTCCCGTCCTCGAAGCCGCCCTGGCGGTGGGCTATAACTCCCTTTCCAGCTTCCATCGCCAGTTCCGCCGCATCTACGGCTGCTCCCCCACCGAATATCTCCGAAGGACCGCTCCCTCTGAAGCCTCGTAATCTTCCGCTTGCCCTCATCCAGCAAAGCGCCGGAAAATCCGCCGGCAGCACCCCCTTCCAACCGACCTGATCCTCAAACGGCATTTTCAGCCAGAAAGGCAGCCTATGAAAGCCAATCATCGAAAAGCGACCCTTGTCATCGTGATCCTCTTAAATCTCCTCCTGCTAGGCGTCTGCGGATGGACCCTGATGACCCTTCTTTCCCCTTCCGACGCCCCTTCTGAGCCGGACTCCTCCCAGTCGGAACCTGCTTCTTCCTCGGAGGAGCCCTCCTTCCCCTCCGTCAAACCGGAAAGCAGCAATCCCGAAAACAGCTCGCCCACTCTCTCCCTGCCGGAAGGGCTATCCCTTTCCGACCGCTTCGGGAACTGCTATGAAGCGGCACTGAACAAGCTGGAAACCCTGACGATCGAGGAAAAGCTGGGCCAGCTGCTGCTCTGCGGCGTCCCGAACAGCGGCGGCGACGCCTTTATCGACCAGTACCAGCCCGGCGGCTTCGTCCTCTTCGCCAAGGACTTTGAAAACCGCACCGCCGATCAGATTCGCTCCACCCTGCAGGGCTATCAGGATAAAAGCCGGATCCCTATGGTTTTTTCCGTAGACGAGGAAGGCGGCGAGATCGTCCGGGTCAGCAAGTTTTCTTCCCTCCGGGAAACGTCCTTCCCTGCCCCGAAGGATGTCTACGCAAGCGGTGGGCTTCCGGCTCTGGAAGCGGATGCGGCGGAGAAATCCCGCTTCCTGCTGGACTTCGGAATCCAGCTGAACCTGGCCCCCGTCTGCGATATTGCCCCTGACCGCTCCACCTACATCTACGCCCGCACCTTCGGCGTTTCCGCCAAAGAAACCGCCGACTGCGTCCGGACAGTAGTGACCGCCATGGAATCCGCCGGGATCTCCTCCTGTCTGAAGCACTTCCCGGGCTACGGTGGGAATGCGGACACCCATACCGGCGTTTCGGTAGACGACCGGAGCATGGAAACCTTCCGGGAAACCGACTTTCTCCCCTTCCAAGCCGGGATCGACGCCGGGGCGGAAACGGTCTTAGTCTCCCATAACACCGTGACCGCCATGGATCCCAACGCCCCGGCTTCCCTTTCGCCGGAAGTCCATCGGATCCTCCGGGAGGAGCTTCACTTCACCGGAATTATCCTCACCGATGCCTTGGAAATGGAAGCCATCGTGAAGTTTGCCGGGAACGAGCACCCGGCAGTGGTGGCTCTCCGGGCGGGGAATGACCTGATCCTGCAGCGAGACGGGGCTGATGCCTTCAACGCCTTAAAAGAAGCACTGGACGCCGGAGCCATCTCCGAAGAAGCAGTAGATCTTGCCGTCACCCGGATCCTCGCATGGAAGCTCTCCAAGGGGATCCTGACCGAATAAGTCATAACGGCTTGAGCTGGCACAATAGGCCTATTTCCGGCAAACATCTCAAGGCGCACTGAATTTTACTATGCTCACATCACTTGCTTATAGCCCGTAAATGGGCGATTTTCCTCCTATCGGAATCTTTTTACAGAATAAAGAAGCCGGAACGCTCTAAAACGTTCCGGCTTCTTTATTCTGTTTCTTTTTCCCGGCGAAATAAGATTCCTAAAGCTGCCGCCAGTGGGATCATACAGAGAAGCACTGCCCATCGTCCTGTGAACTCGACGCATTTTTCGCCAAGGATCACTCCGCAGACGAAAGCGCCGATCACCCCGTAAAACCGCAGGCACTCCCAGCGGACTTCCGGGTCTTTCGTAGCAAAAAAGCGGAAGAGCGCTTCCGCCGCACTGCGCAGATTTCCGGTACACATGGTGGTGGCATAAGCCGCCCCGGCCATTTTCCGAAAACTCTCCACCTGAATGCCGCAGGCAAGGGAAACGGCGATGTTTGCCATGTTGTCCGTAACCTTTTCGATGGGGAAAAAGGCCACCGCCGCCAGAATGAGGATCTCCGTTAGAAGAGCTGCCTGCTGCCACAAAAGGACCGGGTGGTTTTTGAAGATCTGCTGGATCCCTTCGGTCAGAATCACGCCCACCGTAAACGCAAGGATCGGAATCAGATAGTGGACGCATTCTCCAAGCTGCCCTCTCGCCAGCCGGATCCCAAGAAGAACCAAATTCCCGGTCTGGGCAAAGGCGAAGACGCCGCCCCGGATCAGATAAGTATACACGTCCACCAATCCGCCGGACAGCGCCAGCAATGCACCGACAAAAAAGCTCTCCTCCACCGGGATCTTCTTCATATTTAATCCTCCGAAGGAAGGGCCGCCATATACTGAGCCATATAGTTCTTCATCAGACGGCTGTATTCTTCGGCGTTGCCCTGATGGACCTTTTTGATGTATTCATGACGGTTGAGAATCTCACCATCCTGATGCCGTCCGATGAGGTAGACGGCAATGTTGGAGCAGTGGTCGGAGATCCGCTCGATGTTGGTCAGGATCTCAAGGAACACAAGGCCGGCGTCGATGGTACACATCCCGCTCTTCAAACGTTTGATGTGCCGGTATTTCAAGGTGTCCTGAATGGCGTCGATGGTCTCCTCCAGCGGCTCGATCCGCCTTGCCAGAGAAAGATCGTCGTTTTTAAAGGCTTCGTATGCCATAGCCACGATATGCTCCACGGCGGCGCAGACAATGTTCAGCTCCTGAATGGCCTTGCTGCTGAACTTGACGTGCTTGTCGTAAAGGCTTTCCGCCCGCTCCACCAGATTGATGGCGTAGTCGCCAATTCGTTCAAATTCCACCGTCAGGCGGAGCATCAGGGTGACATCCTTGCTTTCCTGATCCGTCAGCTCGCATTCACTGATCTGGCTCAAATAGCTGTTCAGCCGGTCTTCCATCTGGTCGATCTTTGCTTCCGCTGCCTGAATGGTCTCCACCATCTTTAAGTCATACTCCTGAAACAAGGTGTACGACCGCTGGAAATTGAAGAGCGCATCCCGAGCCATTTCCTCCAGGACTGCCCGGCTCTGGCCGATCGCCACGGCGGGGGTGGACAGGAACCGCTGATCCAGAGGGTCCGCACCCTCCTTCAGCTCCGGCTGGATCAGTTCCTTGGAGGTTGGAGCCTTGTCCCGGACCGTCCACTCGGCAAGCCGAGCCAGCCCTTTATAGAAGGGGAGCATCAGAATGGTCGCACCAACGTTGAACAGGGTATGGAAATCGGCAATGCCGCCCTTGTTGATAGGGCTGTCCCAGAAGGGAAAGCCGCCTACAATGGCATTGAGCCCGTAAACGCCGATCAGGAAAATGATTGTTCCGATGATGTTGAAATACAAGTGGACCATGGCGGTGCGCTTGGCATTTTTATTGGCGCCGATGCTGGAGATCAGGGAAGTAACGCAGGTGCCGATGTTCTGACCCATGATGATGGGGAAGGCTGCCGAATAGGTGATTGCCCCCGTAGAGGAAAGCGCCTGCAGGATACCGATGGAAGCAGAGGAGCTTTGGATAATAGCTGTGACCACGGCGCCGACCAGCACGCCTAAGACCGGGTTCTGGAAGGTTTCAAACAGCCGGGCAAAAGCCGGGGACTCTTGAAGGGGCTGCATGGCCGCCTCCATGGAGAACATTCCCTGAAACAGCACACCGAATCCCAAAAGAATCTCGCCCACCACTTTTTTCACAGGGCGCTTCGCCGCCAGCAGCAGTACGATGCCGATCAGAGCTGCGACCGGGGCAATGGTGCTGGGCTTCAGCCACTGGAGGATGGCGCTGCCGCTGCCTTCTAAGTCGCCCAAGCGCAGGATCTGCCCCGTAATGGTGGTGCCGATGTTGGCGCCCATGATGACGCCTACCGCCGACTGGAGCTTCAAAATGCCGGCGTTGACCATGCCCACGATGATGACTGTGGTAACCGACGAGCTCTGGATCAGCGCCGTAACGCCTGCCCCCAGAAGCACGCTGGTGAAGATGTTGCTGGTCAGCTTTTCCAGGGCTTTTTCCACTTTCCCGCCGGAGATCTTTTCCATGCCGCCGGCCAAAATGTTCATACCGAACAGGAAAAGCGCCAGTCCGCCTCCCAAGCTGATAAAGTTCAGAATACTCATTCCGTTCCTCCGATACCCGATTTTTGGGTTCTGCTTGTCTACAGTTTCGATGTCTAAGGGAGAGTTTTACGCAGTTTTTTCACACTTTTACGTTTATTATAGCATACCCAAAATTGTTTGTACACCGCCGACAGCAGATTTTACCTGAACTTTACAGAAGGCTTTTCCGTCCCGAAAACGCAAAAGCCCGCTGCGTTTTCCGCAGCGGGCCGGTTGATTATTTTCCCTTGATGAGAGGGGAGATGCGCTTATAAATTAAGAAAGTGATCGCCACGCTGATAAGCCCTTTTACGAAGGTAAAGGGTGCATTGAAGAAGCAGAGCGCCTGCCACAGGTTCGACACCTTGGGGTTGATCGCCTGATACATTCCAAGAATCATGTCCATGGGCATCAGGAGCTTTGCGTATACCGGGTAGACCAGATAGTAGTTGATGAAGATGCTGATGACCCCCATAGTCAAGGCTCCGGTCAGTGCGCCGATCAAAGCACCCTTCCGATTGTTGTGCTTTTTATAGATCAGCCCCGCTGGCAGGACAAAAGCCACCCCCAGCAGAAAGTTGCAAAGCTCGCCGACCCCCATGCTGTAGGTAAAGAGCAGGTTTACCAGATTCTTCACAAGGCAGACTGCCACCCCGCTCAGAGGCCCCATGCTGAATGCGGCGATCAAAGCGGGAAGCTCGGACAGATCCAGTTTGATGAAGCTGGGGACAAAGGGGACGCTGAAGCTCACAAACATGAGTACCGTAGCCAGCGCAGATAAGAGCGCCGTCATGACCAGTTTGCGGATCCGGCTCTGACCGGAAAAGGTGGATTTGGTGGTGTTTTCCATGTTTTTTTCCTTTCTGCGGGTGCTGCCCGCCGCCTGCCGGAGCAAACAAAAACGCCCACAGAAAGTTTTCTGTGGGCGCAACACGCAGCTTTCCACGGGACTTTTCCCCGCAGAAAAGGTGTTTCTTTCATCCGGACTGTAACCGTCGGTACCGGAGTTTCACCGGTTCGGCACGCATGGCGTGTTCGCGGACTTTACCGCCGGTGGAGACTTTCACTCCGCCCCGAAACAAGGTTTCAAATTCTATGACGCAAGGCGGTTTCCCGCCTCTTTGCCCTTATTCGTGGTCTTCGCAGCCACATCCGCAGCCGCAGCCGTCCTCATGATCGTGATCCTCGTCGATGTCCAGATCGAACTCCAGATCCTGACCGCAGTTGGGGCACTGCATCTCGCCCTCATCCAGCATAGACTCACCAATGTAGATGGTCTCGCCGCAGGTGGGACAGGTGATCTCGTAGGTCTCCTCGTCGTCCTCGTCTTCGCAGCAGTCGCAGTCGTCGTCTTCGTCGCCGTAGACGACCTTCTCGACTTCGCCCAGATCCTCGTCCAGAACGTCGATGAGCTCGCACATCTCATCGGTCTCTTCCTGCATATCGGTGACGGTGGAAGCCAAATCGTCCAGAACGTCAAGAATGGCGTTGAACACCTTGGTCTCCTTCTTGTCCGCCTCCAGCTCCAGACCGCTCATCAGGCCTTTCAGGTAAGCAACTTTCTCCAGCAGTTCCATAATGGTACCTCCTTAATGCAAACTGTCAGCAGTATGCCCGGTTTCCGGCATCCCATTCGCCGGGCTTTAAAAGGGAACGTTTAGGCACGCTCCATGTATTCACCGGTACGGGTGTCCACCCGGATCATCTCACCCTCGTCGATGAACAGCGGCACCTTAATCTCGGCGCCGGTCTCCAGAGTGGCGGGTTTGGTGGCGTTGGTGGCGGTGTTGCCCTTGAAGCCGGGATCGGTCTTGGTGACCTGCAGCTCCACGAAGTTGGGGGGCTCGACCCCGAACACAACACCCTTGTAGGACAGGACCTTCACCAAGGTGTTTTCCTTGACAAAGCGGAAGCCGTCGCCCAGATGAGCGCTGTCGATGGCCTGCTGCTCATAGGTCTCGGTGTCCATGAAGTAGTAAAGGTTCTCGTCGTTGTAAAGGTACTCCATTTCCCGGCGCTCGATGAACGCTTCGGGGAATTTTGCGGTGGGGTTGAACGTCGTCTCGGTGACGGCGCCGGAAATCACGTTGCGCAGCTTGGTGCGGACAAACGCAGCACCCTTGCCGGGTTTCACGTGCTGGAACTCAATGACCTGCATAACCTCGCCGTCCATATCGAAGGTGAGGCCGTTCCGGAAATCGCCTGCTGTAATCATGTGTAGAAACCTCCATTTTACTGATCCGCAATCAAAACGCCGCCTTGGCGACGCCGAAAATCCAGCGGTCGGAAGCTGCCCGAAGGGTCGGAAATACAGCTTCTCTCATTTTTTATTGTACCGTATCTTCCTTGCATTTGCAAGAGCAAATTGTAAATTTTCTGCGTTTTTGCCGGATTTTCCGTCAAATCAGGTGGGAAAGCCCCTCCAAAGCCAGCAGATAGCTGTACTTTCCGAAGCCGCAGATCTGCCCCACGCAGACGGGAGCGATGACGGACGTATGCCGGAACTCCTCCCGGCTGTGGATGTTGGAGAGATGAACCTCGATGCAGGGGAGCCGGATCCCGGCGATGGCATCCCGGATGGCGATGGAATAGTGGGTATACGCTCCCATGTTGGTCACGATCCCGTCCACCTCATGGCGGACGGCCTGGAGCTTGTCGATGATCTCCCCTTCGCAGTTGGACTGGTAGATCTCACACTCGAAGCCCAGCTTTTCCGCATAGGCACGGATCTCCTCGTTGATGCTTTCAAAGCTCTCCCTGCCGTAGATCCCCGGCTCCCGTTCTCCCACCAGATTGATGTTGGGACCGTGGATCACCAATACTTTTTTCTTCATTCGATCATTCCCTTTCCGTGCGCAAAGTCCGGGCATATTCCGCCATGGTTCTCGCATCCTCCGCTTGGGTCCCCGCCGATTCGCAGATAAACCGGGGCGACCAGTCCCTCTTCACCACTTCTTCCAAAAGCGGCTGGAACTCCGGGCCGTAAACGGTGTCTTCAAAGGTCAGGTGCGCCTTTTCTCCGCCCTTTAACGTGTATTCGATCTTGGAAAAATGGGCGTGGAAGCGGCTTGCCCGCTCCTTCCCCAGCCGGTCCTCCATTTCGTCTAAGATGGCTTTGTAGTCCTCCCGCCCCCGGATCCCGCCGAAGGTTCGGGCATTTAAGTGCCCGAAATCGATGCAGGGCAACAGCCGTTCATCGATGGAACAAAGCTCCAGCACCTCCAAAAGAGTGCCCAACTGGTTTACCTTTCCCATGGTCTCCGGACAGACGGTGATGTCCGCCAGTCCCAGCCGCTCCAGCTCGTCCAGCGCCAGCCGCAGCGTCCCTTTGGAAAGCTCCAGCGCTTCCTCCCTGGAAATTTTCCCGCAGGAGCCGGAATGCACCACGATCCGGTCGCCGCCCATAATCCGGGCCGCTTTCGCCGTATCGGTGATGTACCCCACGGAGTTGAGACGCTTCTCCTCCTCCGTGGAGGAAAGGGAGATGTAATAGGGCGCATGGACGCTGAGGGCGATGTCCGCCGCAACCGCCGCTTCCTTCAACCGTAACAGATCGCTTTCCACATACCGCACGCCCCGCCCACACTGATACTCGAAGGCATTCAGCCCGAAGCGGGAAAGATAAGCGGGGATCTCCGGCGTTTTCTTATAGCCCATGGCAGCAAAGCTGTCCGGACGTCCTGCCGGGCCGAACCGTGCGCTCATTTTCTTTCCTCCTTTTCAAGGAACCGGCGGATCACCGGCTTTTCCAGCCGCCGCCGGATCCGGAAGGACCGGGTCGTTTCCAGCTCATAAGGCTCCACCAGCACTGTGTACACCCCCGCCAGGTTCCCGCAGATCATATCCGTAAAGATCTGATCCCCGATGAGTGCGGTCTCCTTCCGGCGGATCTTCAGCTTCCGGCAGGCACGTCCTACCCCAAAGGGCAGAGGTTTCGCCGCCATGGAGACAAAAGGCAGACCCAGCTGCTTTGCAAAAGGCTCCACCCGCTCCTTATAGTTGTTCGAGAGGATGGTAAGGGTCAGCCCCGCCTCCTGCATCGTCCGGATCCATTCCAGGACGCCTTCGGCAGGGACGGGATTGTTGTGGGTGGTCAGGGTGTTGTCCACATCCAGGATCACCGCCCGCAGCCCCCGTTCTTTAAAAAAGGACGCTGGCAGGTCGGTGATATGCTTCACCATCCGACGGGGTTTCAGAAACGGCATAGCTCCTCCTCAAAACGAAAAAGCGAGCAGAAAACTCCGCTCGCTTTTATCTACAACGATGCGCCCAAAGGGCGTTGATCTGCGCTGTATACGTTGCACACGTAATTATTTGAATTTACGTTTCCGAGCAGCCTCAGATTTCTTTTTGCGTCTGACAGAAGGCTTCTCGTAATGCTCTCTTTTGCGCACTTCGGCGAGGACGCCAGACTTCGCACAGGAGCGTTTGAAGCGTTTCAGCGCATTGTCCAGAGACTCGTTGTCTTTGACTCTGATTTCCGACATTCTATTCCCTCCCTTTGCCAAGCGGCAGAGGTCTAAAAGCTGCCCTTCCCCGAACCTTCCGCAAAGCCGACCTCTTTCCGCACGGTAGATGCGGGGCTTCGCAAAAGCTGCAGACAAAACCAGCATTTGTATTTCTTATTATATACCACCTGCCGCCCGTATGTCAAGGGATTTCCGTCAGTTTCCTGAATTTTTCAAAGGCGGAAGCGATTTTTCCCGCTCCCGCCTTTGAAAGACGATTATTTCACCACAAGATTGACCAGTTTACCCTTGACGTAGAGTTCTTTGACAACGGTTTTCCCGGCGATCTCCGCTGCGACCTTGGGATCCGCCTTGGCAAGTGCAATGGCGTCGGCGCTCTGGATGTCGGCATCCACGGTGAGTTTCGCCCGGATCTTGCCGTTGACCTGCGCCACGATCTCCACGGTAGCTTCCTTGCACTTTGCTTCGTCCCAGGTCAGCCACTTCTGAGAAGTGATGGGACCGCCGAAGCCCATGATCTCGAAGAGCTCCTCGGTCATATGGGGGGCGAAGGGATTCAAGAGCACCAAGAGATCCCGATATTCCTTCCGAGTGATGGAGCCAGTGTCGGAGATCTGGTTCAGGAGGCTCATCATCGCCGCAATGGCAGTATTATATTTCAGGTTCTCAATGTCCTCGGAGACTTTTTTGATGGTCTGATGGAAGGGCGTCTCCAGCTCTTTGCGGTAGCTATCCCCGTCAACGACGGAATCCTGCAGATTCCAGATCCGCTCCAAGAACCGCTTGCAGCCCCGGACGGAGTTCATGCTCCAGGGAGCCGCTTTCTCAAAGTCGCCCATGAACATCTCATAGAGCCGCAGGGTATCGGCGCCGTATTCCCGGACGATGTCGTCGGGATTGATGACGTTTCCACGGGATTTGCTCATCTTCTCGCCGTTCTCGCCCAATACCATGCCGTGGCTGGTGCGCTTGGCGTAAGGCTCCTTGCAGGGAACAACGCCCTGATCGTAAAGGAACTTGTGCCAGAACCGGGAGTAGAGCAGATGAAGCGTCGTGTGCTCCATGCCGCCGTTGTACCAGTCAACAGGGAGCCAGTATTTTAAGGCTTCGGGGGAAGCCAGCTGCTCCTTGTTGTGGGGATCGCAGTAGCGGAGGAAGTACCACGAAGAGCCGGCCCATTGGGGCATGGTGTCGGTCTCCCGCTTGGCGGGGCCGCCACAGTGAGGGCAGGTGGTGTTCACGAAGCTGTCGATCTTGGCAAGGGGCGACTGCCCGTCGTCGGTGGTCTCATAATTCTCCACATCCGGGAGCTTCAGCGGCAGCTCCTCTTCGGGGACCGCCACATAGCCGCACTTGTCGCAGTGGACGATGGGGATCGGCTCGCCCCAGTAACGCTGCCGGGCAAAGACCCAGTCGCGGAGCTTATAGTTGACCTTGGGCACGCCCTTCCCGGTCTCCTGCAGCCACTCCTTGATCTTCTCCTTGGCCTCCTCCACGGTCAGGCCGTCCAGGAACCCGGAGTTGACCATGACGCCGGTCTCACAGTCGGTGAAAGCTTCCTTCTCAATGTCGCCGCCCTTGACCACCTCGATCATAGGCAGACCGAAGGCTTTGGCAAACTCATAGTCCCGGGTGTCGTGAGCCGGAACCGCCATGATGGCGCCGGTGCCGTAGCTCACCAAGACGTAGTCGGAAATAAAGATGGGGATCTGCCGACCGTTGACGGGATTGATAGCCATGACGCCCTCCAGCCGGACGCCGGTCTTGTCCTTGTTGACCTCGGTGCGCTCAAAGTCGGACTTTTTGGCGGCCTCCGCCTGATACGCCCGGATCTGATCCATGTTGGACAGCCGGGAAGCCCACTTCTCAATGTACGGATGCTCCGGAGAAATGACCATATAGGTGGCGCCGAACAGGGTGTCAGGCCGGGTGGTATAAATTTTCAGAGTGTCGCCGGCATCGGTGTCGAAGTTCACCTCTGCACCGGTGGAGCGGCCGATCCAGTTGATCTGGGTGGCTTTGATCCGGTCAATGTAGTTTACATCCGCCAGATCGTCGATGAGCCGCTGGGCATATTCGGTGATCTTTAACATCCACTGGGATTTGACCTTGTGGACGACCTCGCCGCCGCAGCGCTCGCAAACGCCTCCAACGACCTCCTCGTTTGCAAGCACGCACTTACAGGAGGTGCACCAGTTGACATTCATTTCGCTCTTATAGGCAAGCCCTGCCTTGAAAAGCTTCAAAAAGATCCACTGGGTCCATTTGTAGTAGTCGGGGTCGGTGGTGTTGATCTCCCGATCCCAGTCGAAGGAAAGGCCTAAGGATTTGAGCTGCTCTTTGAAGTGAGCAATGTTCTTTGCCGTGACCACTGCCGGATGGACGTGGTTTTTAATGGCAAAGTTCTCGGTAGGAAGGCCGAAGGCGTCCCAACCCATGGGGAACAGGACGTTGTAGCCCTCCATCCGCCGCTTTCTCGCAACGATGTCAAGAGCGGTATAAGGCCGGGGATGTCCGACGTGGAGCCCCTGTCCGGAAGGATAGGGGAACTCAATCAGGGCATAGTATTTGGGCTTTGTGTAGTCGTTTTCGGCGTGGAAGGTCTTGTGGTCATCCCAATATTTCTGCCACTTTTTCTCAATCGCCTGAAAATCATAGCTGTTCATGCATTTCTTCCTTTCCTGCTGCGGGAAAATTAAAAAGCCTCCGTTCCTTGTGTCCAAGAAACGGAAGCTCTGATTCCGCGGTACCATTCTCGTTGGCGCCAAAGCGCCCTCTTTTTTCCACCTGCTTTTTAAAGCCGATGTAACTCCCTGATAACGGTGGAGAGCCCGTCCGCACCTACTTGAAAAACCGTTCAGTCGGAAGCTCGAGGGCCAGCCGCTTTGCCCCGGATACCGCCTTGCACCTTACCGGCGGCTCTCTGAAAACCCGAAGACAAATCTTTTCCCTGTCGCAGCATTTTAAATATTGCTTTCAGTATACCAAATCCCGCCTTGAATGTCAAGGCTTTCCCGCCTTGTCTTTTTGGCTTTTCACGATCAGGGCGATGACCAATCCGATCAGCCCCGCCGCAAAAACGCCGCCTGCGATCATCAGCAGGACAGGCAGGATCTGAAGGATCCCTACAAAAATCGATTGCATCTGCACTTCTCCTTCTCTGCGGTCAATCTTTCAGGATTCCCGACAGATCCACCTTTTCCCCGTCGGCCCACAGCCGCTCCAGGTCGTAGAATTCCCGGGTGTCCTCGTGGAAAATGTGGACGATCACGTCGGTGTAATCTAGGATGATCCAGTTCTCGCTGTGATACCCCTCGACCCGGTGAGGCTGCACACCCTTTTCGCCCAGCTGGTAGTCCACCTCGTCCGCCAGCATCTTCACCTGCGTGGAGCTGGTGCCGGTGGCGATGACGAAGTATTCTCCCAAAATGGTCAGGTCGCCGATCCGGATGGCACGGATGTCCTTTGCTTTCTTGCTGTCCAAAACCTTTACGATGTTCTCCATCAGTTCTTTTGCTTCCATAGGGGCCTCCCTTATTTGTTTCCGTCGATCAGATCATTGACGGTGGTATCGTTATCATCGTAGTAATCGGTGGTGTTTGCGATCTCCTGAATGTTCAGCTCCTCTACGGGGACCGGATCGCTGAAAGGCCGGAAATACTGGTTCAAAAGATCCGCCAGCACCTGCTTATGCACACTCCAGACCGAATAGCTTCCCGCCATCGTCCCCTCGCCGGGAACCATGTGGAACGCCATGCTGCTGGTGTCCAAGCTCAGCACCCGGGGAGCTAAGGTCAGCACGTCGTTGACCGTCAGATCCGTGGTGACCTCCTGCATCAGAGTGGGGATCAGGGAGCTGATCTGCCCCATGGAAAGGTGTTTGAACTTATTGACCAGTGCCGCTAAAAACTCCCGCTGGGCGTTGATCCGGCCGATATCGCCGCCTCGGCTGTGCCGCTCCCGGACGAATTTCTCCGCCTGAAGGCCGCTTAACGTCTGCAGACCGGGCTTGAAGGTGACGCCTTCCAGGGTAAAGGACTCCTGCACGTTGATCTCCACGCCGCCGATGGCGTCGATGACGCTCACGAATCCGTCCATGTTGATGGTCACATAATGGTCAATGGGCAGCCGGAGCCGGTCGTAAATGACCCGTGCCAGATTCTCCATACCGCCGGCGTTTTTGTTGCCGTAAACGGCGTTGATCTTCCCGGTTGGGTACTCGCTCCCGATGTAGGTGTCCCGGGGGATCTGCAGGATGTTAATGCTCTGGGCTTCCAGATTATAGCTGACCACCATGATGACATCGGTGAGCTTTGCCCGCCCGGTGCCTTCGGCGTAGTCGATGCCGGTAACGAGGAAATTGACCACCTTTTTCTGGATCTCTTCCTCGGTCTTATATTCGTCGCTGATGCTGACGGTGTGGCCGCTTTCGTCCACCTCCGGCAGCGGCGCCCAGTTCAGAAGGGATACATACCCGACGATCCCCGCCGAAACGACGATAAGGACGATGGACAGCGCCATCAGAATCCGGTCTGCCGTGCCAAGGCGTCTTTTTTTGTTCTTTTTCTTTGCCATCTGATTTTCCGAACCTTTCCAAAGAGTCGTCAGATCTGGGGCTTTTCGGATCGCTCCCCTGCGATCTGGTTATAGCATTCCACAGAATCCGGATGCAGCATCTTTCCCTGCCGGAGCATCTCCCCCAGAATGTACTGGAGCGAATAGAGGATTGCCCCGTCCGGATCTTTTTCCGAAAGCGCCCGGGTGTACTCTGCATCGGGATAATCCCGATCCGCCGAAGTCAGATCCGCCAGATACACCGTTTTTTCCAGCGGGGACATATCCTTCCGCCCGGTGGTGTGATAGCAAACGGCGTTTAAAACGTCCGCGTCCCGGATTCCCAGCTTGTCCCGCAAAAACAGCATCCCCGCCGGGGCGTGCCACAGCTGCGGCAGCATCCGGTCTGCATCTGAAAAGAGTATATCAGAATTTTCGAGGTTTTGCAACAGGATCTTTGGGTCGGTGTTTTTTTCCACATCGTGCAAAAGCCCTGCCAGCTCCGCCTTTCCGGGGTCTGCCCCGATGATCCGGGCCAGATATACCGCCCGCTCCATGACGTTCAGGGAGTGCCTGAACCGTTTGGGGCTCAGCCGCTGCTGAATGAGGGCCTGATATTGGGGATAACGTGTCGTCATGCAGATTCCTCCTTATGGGTCCAGATACCTCAGGGTCGTGAGAAGGTCCAGAGCCCGCTCCCGTTCGTCCAGGGGGCAGCGGACCGTAATGAGGGTGTTCTCCACCCGCACCACGGCGAAATACTGCTGGCCGCTCCGGGCAGTGAAGCGTCCGAAGTTTCCCCGGACGTCCTTACCTTCCGCCGAAAAGGGCCCGTCGCTTTCCCGAAACCGGGTGATGAGCTGGGAGCCCACGTTTCCGGCGGTGTCAACGGTATCAAAAATGTAAAATTCCAGGCGGAGCCGGTCGTCCTCCCCGATGAGGGCCAGAGACAGCCGGTTCCCGGCGTCCCACTGTATCCGGCGGGTCTCCGTCCAGTCCTCCCAGGGGATCTCCCGGTCGGACAGGGCCGTGATCACCTGTTCCCGGTTTGCAGGCGGGATCCGGGGGTTTCCGGCCTGATAGATCAGCACCGCAAGTCCCGCCAGAAGGCCCAGGAACAGCGCCAGCCTGACGTATCCGCCGACGGTCCCCCTGGGGGCGGTCCGGCGCTCGGCCTGCATCTCCCGGAGCATTTCCACCCAGATGGGGTGGCCCAGGATATGACCGGAGCCGTGGCGTTTCCGATAGAACGCCCCGGCAATGGCCGAGACCATCAGGTCCGCCAGGACAACTCCCCCCAGGGCCAGGTAGACCCGGTCCCCGATGGGGGCAGCCAGGCCCAGGACCGCTGCGTTGAGACCGACGATGCACGGGGCCCATTCCAGGGTGGAAAGGAACAGCGCCCGCCGGGTCCTCCCCGGATCCGGGGAGGTGCGGACGAGCCAGCGGGCAAAGGACCGGCTCCGCCGGGGCTGGAACCGAACCTCCCGCAGGCAGGCCCGAATCGCCGCCCCATTTTTTCCGGCGGAGCGGAACAGGGCGTCCCGCATCCAGCCGGCGCAGAATTCGTTGAGGATCAGGGCCGCCAGAAATCCTGCCAGCCGCAGAAGGGGCTCTGTCATAGCCGTCCTTCCGGGGAGGGCAGGGGCTTCCCGTAAAGCCCCCGCCGCTTGATATAGGAAAGCACCGCTTCCGGCACCATGTTGGAAACGTCGCCGCCCTTTTTTAAGATCTCCCGGATTTCGGTGGAAGAAAGGGGCAGCGGCTCCGTCCGGATGACCCGGGCACCAGAAAATTCCTCCGCCTTTTTTAAGAGGGCTTCCTCTTCCCCGTCGTTCCGGGCAAAAGCTGCCAGATCCGCCAGCTTTAAAATATCCTGCCACCGGTACCATTGGTCGAAGGTCAGCAGCATATCCGCCCCCATCAGCAGCGTGAACCGCTCCTCCGGGAACAGCGCATGGAGCTTTTCCAGCGTCAGCACCGTGTAGCTCTTCCCCTTGGCTTTCAGTTCGATGTCGCTGACAAAGACCTTTTCCATCCCCGCCGCAGCAAGCCTTGCCATCTCCAGCCGCTCCTTTCCGGGAGCCAGATCCGGCGCCTGCTTATGGGGTGGGAGGTTTGCGGGGATCAGAAGGATCCGGTCAAAGGAAAGAGCCTTGTCCGCCTCTTCTAAAAGATGCAGGTGCCCGTTGTGGATGGGATTGAACGTCCCTCCGAAGATCCCGGTGCGGGTCATGGATGCGTCCCCCTTTTTTCAGTCGTCCAGCTGGATCACGGGTTTTTCCGGATTCTTCCGGTACAGGGTGATCCGGGTGCCTAAGATCTGGACCACCTCGCAGCCGGTCTCCCCGGCGATCTCCGCCGCCGCTTCCTTGGCAGAATAAAGGCTGTTTTCCAGTACCCGGATCTTAATAAGCTCCCGGGCGGTAAGGGCGTCGTCCACCTGTTTTACGGTGTTTTCGTTGATGCCGCCCTTTCCGATCTGCAGAATGGTATCAATGGGGTTTGCCATGGCCCGGAGCCGGGCCCGCTGTTTGCTGTTTAACATAGGATTCTCCTTATTTCTCCTGTTTTAAGTAATCTTCCAGAAGGCGGTTCGCCTTTCCTCTGTGGCTGACGGCGTCCTTTTCCTTCGCTGTCATCTCGGCGAAGGCCTTCTCCCCCACCAGGAAGATAGGGTCGTAGCCGAAGCCGTCCTCCCCTCGGGGAGACTCTGCCATCGTGCCCTCGCAGACACCTTCGAAAACATGGGTTTCCCCCGTCCCATCGATATACGCAATGGCGCAAACGAACCGTCCCGTTCGATTTTCCTTTTCCTCAAGCTCCGCAAGGAGCTTTTTCACCCGGTCGGCATCCGTTGCGCCTTCCCCGGCGTACCGTGCGGAATAGATCCCCGGCCGCCCGTCCAATGCATCCACGCAAAGCCCCGAATCGTCGGCGATCACCGGCAGCTTTACTTTCTCCCAAACCGCTTTCGCCTTCCGTACGGCGTTCTCCGCAAAGGTCGTGCCGGTCTCCTCCACGTCCAAGATGATGCCCTTTTCCTTCTGGGAAAAGACCTGATACCCCAAGGGCTCCAGCATCCGCTTGAACTCCCGGACCTTCCCGGCGTTTCCCGTTGCTATAATGATCTCCATTCATTTTTCTCCTTTATCCGTCCGCTTTTTTAAAAGCCGCCCGAAGGCAAACATCGCCGTCCCCGTGCAGAATAAAAGCAGCGGAAGCGCATCCAGAAACCGCTCCCACGTCCGCCTGTCCCAGGGGATCGCCTTCCGGGTCAGATAGGCGGAGATCCGATCCGCCGTTTCGTACCGGCGGCTGCGTTTTTCTGAAAGCCAGCTTTTCACTTCCGGCAGCCGCCCGCTCTGCACCAATAAGAGCACGGCGCCCAGAGCGCCGACCAGAGCCGCCAGCCGGGTCTTTTTCTCGTTATTCAAACAGCGCCTCCACAAAATCCTCCGGAACAAATTCCTGCAGATCGTCGATCTTCTCGCCGACCCCTACATACCGCACCGGCAGCCCCAGCTGGTTCTTGATGGCCACCACGATGCCGCCCTTTGCCGTGCCGTCCAGCTTGGTCAGCACGATGCCGGTGATCTTCGCCGCCTGCATGAACTGCTCCGCCTGATTGACGGCGTTCTGGCCGGTGGTGGCATCCAAGACCAGCAGCGTTTCCACGTCGCAGCCCTCCGCCCGTTGATTGACGATCCGGAACATCTTTCCAAGCTCGTCCATCAGGTTCTTCTTATTATGGAGCCGCCCGGCGGTATCGATGAGCAGGATGTCCGCATGGCGGGCCTTTGCCGCCTCGATGGAATCGTAGACCACTGCCGCCGGGTCGGAGCCTTCCTGATGTTTGACGATCTCCACGCCGCTGCGCTGGGTCCAGACCTCCAACTGCTCGATGGCGGCAGCCCGGAAGGTGTCGGCAGCGCCGACCAGGATCTTCTTGCCCTGGGCTTTGAAATTCGCCGCCAGCTTCCCGATGGTGGTGGTCTTCCCGGCGCCGTTCACGCCGATGACAAAGAGGATGGACGGGCTGGTGGAGAGCTTCATGGGCTCGTCCTCCCGGAGCATATCCGCCACGATCTCCTTCAAAAGTCCCTTGACCTCAGCCGGATCGGTGATGCCGGTCTCCTTGATCTTCCGCCGCAGCTGGTTGCAGATGTCCTCGGCGGTAATGGCCCCCATATCGGACATGATAAGGATTTCTTCCAGTTCCTCCAGAAAGTCCTCGTCGATCTTCGTGAAGGAGTGGATGACCCCCTCCACCTGACGCATCATGGCGTCTTTTGTCTTTTTGAGCCCTTCCTTGATCTTGCTAAAAAATCCCATTTTGGATCCTCCTTATCCCTGTGATTCCAGTTCGCCCATTTTGGAAGCGATCTCCGTGACCTTCAGCTCTAAGAGCTTGGAGACCCCCCGTTCCTGCATCGTGACGCCGTAAAGCACGTCGGCTTCCTCCATGGTACCCCGACGGTGGGTGATGAGGATGAACTGGGTGCTGCCGCTCATTTTCCTTAAGTATTCGGCGTACTTCACCACGTTCACATCGTCCAGAGCCGCCTCGATCTCGTCCAGCACGCAGAAAGGCGCCGGCCGCACTTTCAGGATGGCGAAGTAGATGGCGATGGCGATAAACGACTGCTCGCCGCCGGACAAAGCGCTCAGGCTCTTGATGATCTTCCCCGGCGGCTGGACGTTGATGTCGATGCCGCAGTTCAAGACGTCCTCCGGATCGCTTAAGGTGAGGCTCGCCTTCCCTCCCCCGAAGAGCTCCGTAAAGATCTCCCCGAAGTTTTTGTTGATGGCGGCAAAGCTCTCTCTGAAAAGCCGCTCCATATCCGACGTTAGGTTTTTGATGAGCTTTTCCAGCTCCGACTTGGCGTTGGCGGCGTCCTCTACCTGCGCCTTCAGGAATTCGTACCGTTCCGATACCTCTTTATACTCCTCGATGGCGCCCACGTTGACGCTCCCCAGCCCCCGGATCCGGTTCTTGAGGGAAGCAAGCTCCTTCTGCGCCTCGTTCCGATCCTCGATGGGGATTGCCGCCTGCTGAGCCTCGCTGCGGGTCAGCTGGTACTCATCCTGGAGCCGCAGGATGATCTGGTCGTAGTCCCGCTGAGCCGAGAGCTTCTGCTCGTCTAACCGTGCCAGCTCCCCGGCGGCCTGTTCCTTTCTTGCGGAAGCCTCCCGTTCCTGCTGCCTAAGCCGGGTAGTCTCTCCTTCCAGCTCCTGCCGCTTGGCAAGGAGCTTCCTGCTCTTTTCCTCGTATTCGACAATCCGTGCGGCGGCTTCCCCACTTTCCTTCTGCAGAGAGGCGATAGCGGTCTCCAGCTGCTTCGTCTTCCCTTCCACGGCATCCCGTTCCGCTAAGAGCCGGGCCTTTGCTTCCGCCCGGGCTTTTGCGTCGGCACGCAGATCTTCGATCTGCCGGGTCAGGTTTTCCAGGTCCTTCCGGTTCTCGATCTCCTGCCGGGTCAGAGCGGAGATCTCCTCTGCCAGCTCTTCCCGACGGCCGGAAAGACTGTCCCGGCTGCCCTGAAATTCAAAAAGGGCGTTCTTTGCCGCTTCCGCCTCTTTTTCCAGAGCGGCAAGGGCGGTTCTCGCCTCTTCCGCCTCTTTTCGGGCGGCGGCGATCTTCTGGCTGCACTGAGCCTTCTGCCGCTCCAGTTCCGCCTTCCGGGCGGAGAGCTGTTGGCGGTTCTGCCGGTGCCGGAAAAGATCTGCTTCAAAGCGGATCTGATCCTCATTCGCCGTAATCTGCTCCGCCCGGATTCCTTCCACCTGTGCGGAAAGGTTCGCTGTCTCTCTGGAAAGCTCGGCGGCTCTCTGATCCAGCTGGGCCTTCTGCCCTTTTAACTTCTCCGCTTCCGCCTGCAGGGCGGAGGCTTCGTTCTTCCGGCTGAGCACGCCGGCATTTTTCGCCGCCGATCCGCCGGTGAAACTGCCGCCTACGTTGACCTGCTGGCCGTCTAAGGTGACGATGCGGAATTTATACCCGTATTTCCGGGAAATGGTGATGGCGGTGTCCAGATCCTCCACCACGGCGATGCGGCCCAATAAGAATCGCACCACCCCGTCGTACTTCGGATCCGCTTCCACCAGCTCCGATGCGACCGCCACGAACCCGGCGTACCGTTCCAGCCCCGGCTCGTTCAGGGTGTTTCCCTTCACGGAGGTCAGCGGCAGGAAGGTGGCACGTCCCGCCTTCTGCTCGGACAAAAGCCGGATGCCCGCCTTTGCGGCGGCTTCGTCCTCCACGACGATGTTCTGGAGCGCCCCGCCCAGCGCCGTTTCCACGGCGACGGAATATTCCGGCTTCACGCTTAAAAGCTGGGTCACCGTCCCTAAAACGCCCCGGATGGCGCCGTTTTTCGCTGCCCGGATCACCGCCTTGACGCTGTAGTTAAAGCCCTCCATGTTCTGCTCCAGATCCAAAAGCAGCCTTGCCCGCTGGAGCTTTTCCTTGATGGAAAGGTCCAGCTTCTGCTGCTCGCCGGAAAGCTCCTGCAGCTTCTGCTTCCGGCCGGAGAGCTTTAAATCGTATCCCTTCCGGGCGTTTTCCAGAGAAGCCTTCTTATCGGCGATCTCTTTTAAAAGCCCTTCCAGCTGCTCGATGGTTTCCCCGTCCGATCTCGCTTGGGTGGTCAGGGAGGAAAGCTCTCCCTCGATGCCCCGGATCCGGTTCTCCTCATCGGCAGCGGCGTTCTCCTTCGTCAGGATCAGCAAATTCTGCCGGGAGCTTTCCAGAGCAATCCGGTTGACCCGACTGTTTGCTTCTTCCAGCTTCCCGCTGAAATCCTCCTGTTCGGCGGACAGGCTCAGCAGTTCCTTCCGCTTTTCTTCTGCCTTCCTCTGAAGCTCCTCACCGGCGCTCGAAAGCGCTTTTTTCTGCTCTTCTTTGGCGGCAGCCTCTTCTTCCCGCCGGGCGGCCGACTCCTCCTGGGCGGAAAGCTCCGCTGAAAGCCTTACTTTCGTCTCCTCATTGTGGCGGATGTCGTTTTCCCGGACGGCCACTTCGCTTTTCAGGTCGCCGGTACGGTTCAAAAGGTTCTGCCGGATGGTCTGGCATTCCTCGTTTTGGGTCAGGCAGGCCTGCATCCGTTTATAGGTCTCCTGGATCTGCTCCTCGATCTTTTCAATCTCCCGGGAAAGATGTTCGTCCTCCCCCCTGGCGATCAGGTACTTCTGTTCCTGCTCCCGCAGGGCGTTCTGGTATTTTTCCAGCGTCAGCAGCCACAAGGACACTTCCAGCGCCTTTTTTCGCTCCGATAGCGTCAGGAATTCCTTTGCCTTCTCCGACTGGATCCGCAGCGGCTCCACCCGCCCCTCCAATTCGGAGAGGATGTCGTAAAGCCGGGTCAGGTTCTCCTGCGCTCCTAAAAGCTTCCGCTCTGCCTCTGCCTTGCGGTAGCGGTATTTGGAAATGCCTGCCGCTTCCTCGAAGATCTCCCGCCGTTCCCCGGATTTGGCGCTGATGATCTCTGCGATCTTGCCCTGCCCGATCATGGAATAGCCGTCCCGGCCAAGGCCTGTATCCATAAACAGCTCGTTGATGTCCCGAAGCCGCACAGCACTGCTGTTTATCGCATATTCGCTTTCCCCGGAACGGTAGTACCGACGGGTGATGGTCACTTCATCAGCGTCTACGGGAAGCGCCCGGTCGCTGTTGTCAAAGGTCAGCGACACCGCCGCAAACCCCTGGGGCTTCCGGGAGGAAGTGCCTAAGAAAATGACATCCTCCATTTTTTCACCCCGCAGGGTTTTGGTGGACTGCTCCCCTAAGACCCAGCGCATGGCGTCGGAAAGGTTGCTCTTCCCGCTTCCGTTGGGACCGACTACCGCAGTGAGCCCTTTGTTGAAATGAATGACAGTCTTATCGGGAAAGGACTTGAAGCCCTGCATTTCCAGCGATTTTAAGAACATGGTTTCATTCCTTTCTCGAAAAAGTGATACAGTTCGTATTTTTATTTTAAATTATACGGATTTTCGACAGAAATTTCCACTTCTCCGGGCAAGATTCCCTCTTTCCCCCGGATTCGCAGAGGATACCCCAACGCCTTCGCTTTTAAAAGGTTCTCCTTTTTCTGTCCAATGGCTTTGGAAAGCTCTTTTGGGGCCACCGCCCCTGCCAGCCTTGTCCCCACAGAAAAACGCCGCAGCTTTTCCTCCAGCTTCATCCAGTAAAGCCGCCCCTCGCAAAGCTCCCGGAACGCCGAATGATAGGCTCCTCCCACCAACCGCCGCTCCATCGTCTCCGAAGGGTGCAGCCCTACCCGGATCACCCGGATCCCGGCCTCCTCCAGCCGGGGCAGCCAGGGAGCCACCCACTCCACCGCTTCCTCCACGGAAAGCGGGGTGTAAAGTCCTTCCCTTGTCAGCCGTGCCAGCTCCGTCCCCTCCAGCACCACGGTAGGATAGATTCGCACCGTGTCGGGTCTTATCCTCATCACGCCCTCCATGGTGCTCTGAAAGGTCCCATGGCTGTCCCCGTAAAGCCCTGCCATGACCTGCAGCCCCAGCGAAAACCCGCCGTAGGCCCGGATGGCAGCCGCCGCTTCAAAAACATCCGCCGCCGTATGGCCCCGGTAATTTTTCAGAAGCACCTCATCGGATAAGCTCTGGGCGCCCAGTTCAATGGCGGTCACACCGTATCGGGAAAGGGTCTCCAAAATCCCTTCCGAAATACCGTCCGGCCGGGTGGACACCCGGATCCCGGAGCAGCGTCTCTCCTTTACAAAGGGGTGCGCAGCCTTTAAAAGCCCTTCCATGTCCTCTTTGGGAAGGCAGGTGAAGCTCCCGCCGAAAAAGGCGATCTCCGTGGTTTCCGGATCAGGCTGCTTTTCAAAAGCCGCCGTTAAAATCTTCGTGACCTCTTCCGGAGTCACCGGCTTTTCTTCTCCGGAAATGCTTTTCTGGTCGCAAAAGCTGCAGGCGTGGGGGCACCCCAGATGGGGGATGAACAGGGCGATGTTCCCGTGCATCAGTCTTCGTCGTGATAGCCCATGAGCTTTAACGCCTCGTGAGCTGCATTCTGCTCCGCCTGCTTTTTGGAGCTGCCGGTGCCCCGGCCGATGACGTTGGTGTTCAAAAGCACCTCTGCCGTAAAGACCTTGGCATGATCCGGCCCGTGCTCGTCTACCAGAACGTACTCGATCCGCTCCTCCCGGTTCTGCTGGATGATCTCCTGCAGCGCCGTCTTGTAGTCGGAGAGCTTATTCTTCCGGCGGACGTCCAGATTCCGGGGGATGAACCCCAGCACAAAGGTCTGAGCTGCCTCATATCCCCCGTCGATGTAAATGGCTGCCAGCAGCGCCTCAAATGCGTCCGCCAGAATGGACGGACGCTCCCGCCCGCCGGTCAGCTCCTCGCCTTTTCCTAAACGGAGATATTTTCCGAGTCCGATCTGCCCCGCAAACACGTCCAGCGCCTTTTCACAGACCAAGCTGGCACGGAGCTTTGTCAACTCCCCTTCCGGCAGGTCTTTATAAGTGAGGAACAGGTGCCGCGCCACGATTACCGACAGCACCGAATCGCCCAAAAACTCCAGCCGCTCGTTGTTGTGCCCGTGCTTCTTCCCCTCGTTTGCATAAGAGGAGTGAGTCAGGGCCTGCTCTAAAAGCTGAGGATTCCGGAAAGTATATCCGATCTTTTCTTCCAGTTCCAAGGGAAAACGCTCCTTTTTGTCATTCTGCCGCCGCAGGCTTCATCGCTTCTACGGCCCTCTGGATCTCACCGGTCAGGTCGGACTGAGCAAAATCCCTTGCCTGACGGATGGCGTTCTTGATTGCTTTGGCGTTGGAGCTGCCGTGAGCCTTGATCACCGGCTTGGTGATGCCCAGCAGCGGCGCCCCGCCGTATTCGGTATAATCCATGGATTTCTTGAAGCCCTTGACCTTTTTGAGCATCAGCGCCCCGGCCAGCTTCCCGGAAACCCCGGTAAACATCCCTTTGATCTTTTTGGAGAACATGGAGCCCAGCCCTTCGGTGAGCTTTAAGATCACGTTCCCGGTAAAGCCGTCGGCGACCGCCACATCCACGGCTCCTGCCGGGATCTCACGGGCTTCCACGTTTCCGGTAAAGTTCACCGGCGCAGTTTTTAAAAGCTGCAGTGCCTCTCTCTGCAGTTCGTTGCCTTTCGTCTCCTCGGCGCCGATGTTCACAAGACCCACTCTGGGGCTTGCCACCTTCTGCACCTTCTGCATATAAAGGCTTCCCATCACGCCGAACTGGCAGAGGGTCTCCGGCTTGCAGTCCAAGTTCGCCCCTGCGTCCATCAGAAGATAACAGCCGTTGACCGTGGGGATCACCGTAGCAAGCCCCGCCCGTTTGACGCCTTTGATCCGCTTTAAGAGGAAGGTCGCTCCCACCACGATGGCTCCGGTGGAGCCGCCGCTGACGAATGCGTCGCCTTTCCCCTCTTTCACAAGATTGAAGGCCGCCGCCATGGAGCAGTTCGCCTTCTCCTTCAAAATCGAAGTGGGGTCATCCTCCATGGTGATCACGTCCGGCGCATGGACGATCTCGATCCCCGAAAGGGAGATGCCGTTTTTCTCCGCCGTTTTCCGAAGGGATCCTTCATCGCCGGTCACAAGGATCTCCACGCCGTATTCTTCCACGGCCAGGGCGCATCCCTGCAGCACCGCCAAAGGGGCGTTATCCCCGCCGAATCCGTCTACTACGATCTTCATTCCGCCACTCTCCTTTTTTCATCCGTGTCCCGGATCACTTTTCCTCGATGGTCAACTGAACGAAGCCCTTCGTTTCCAGCCCCACGGATTTGACCCGCCAGTTCCCATCGCTTAGATCCACCGTCTCGTCAACCGTCTCGCCGTATTCCAGCAATACACTCCCGTTCCCTTCCGGATCCACCAGCACCAGCTTCCAGCTGCCTTCTTTTATCTCCGCACTGCCGGAAACGTGAAGGGTCTGCCCCTCTTTTGCGTTCCGGCTCCAGAGGGTGTCGCTGCCGGTAAAAGAACCGAAATTCTCGGTATACTCCGTCCCCGACTGGGTGGACAGGTGCTTAACGTAAAAATAAGTGTCACTCTGGGCAGCGATCAGGCTGTCGTCGTTATAAACCGCCCTTTGCTTTTCCGAAGGCCCGCAGCCGGTCAGGGCTATACAAAGAAGCAGCCCTAAAAAAGCCGCCGCAAGTTTCCGCATCAAGAATCGTTCCTCCAATTCAGAGCGTCCAGCGTTTCCTTTAACGCCTGAATGCCCCGCTCCGCCAGCAGTTGGTACCGGAACTTTTTGTCCCGGGGTGCGTTTTCGAGGGCAGGCAGGATCCCCATATTGGCGCCCATGGGCTGGAAATCCGCCGTTTCGCCGCACACATGGTCGGACAAAGCCTTTAACATCGTGCCCTCGGGCAGCATCAGCGGCGGCAGCCCCAGAAGCTCCCGTGCCAGATAGTGCCCGGCTAAAAGCCCGCTGGCCGCTGATTCCATATATCCCTCCACGCCGGTCATCTGCCCGGCGAACCGGAGATTCGGACGGCTTATGAGCCGCTGCTCCCGGTCAAGGAGCCGGGGCGAATCGAGGAAGGTGTTCCGGTGCATGACTCCGTACCGAACGAATTCCGCATTTTGAAGCCCCGGAATCATGGAAAAGACCCGCTTCTGCTCCCCCCACCTGAGGTTGGTCTGAAACCCCACCAGATTGTAAAGGGTACCCGCTTCGTTTTCCTTCCGCAGCTGCACCACCGCCCAAGGGCGGTGCCCCGTCCGGGGATCTCTTAATCCCACCGGCTTCAGCGGCCCGAACCGAATGGTGTCCGGCCCCCTTTTTGCCATGATCTCCACAGGCATACAGCCTTCGTATACCTTGAATTCCGCCTTCTCGAAATCTTTGAGTTCCACGCCTTCCGCCGTGGTCAGAGCTTCGTAAAAAGCTTCGTACTCTTCCCTGCTCATGGGGCAGTTTAAGTAGTCGTCCTCCCCCCGGCCGTACCGGGAAGCGGCGAAAACGATGGAGCGGTCCACCGTGGAGCCGTCCACGATGGGCGCCGCCGCATCAAAAAAGCTGAGCCCCTTTTCGCCGGTGACCCGGACGATCTCCTCCGCCAGCCCTCCGCAGGTCAGCGGCCCGGTGGCGACGATGGTGGGATCTTCCCTCAGCCGTTCCACCTGCGCCTCGGTCACATGGATCAGCGGGTTTTTCCGGATTGCTTCGGTCACCCGGTCGGAAAACGCCTTCCGATCCACCGCCAGCGCCCCGCCTGCCGCCACGGCTGTGGCCTCGGCAGAAGGAAGAATCAGCGACCCCAAGAGCCGCATTTCCTCCTTCAGCATCCCTGAAGCCGAATCCAGCCGGGACGCCTTTAAAGAGTTGGAGCAGACCAGCTCCGCCAGCCCCGGATATTTGTGGGCAGGCGAATAGGAAAGAGGCTTCTGCTCAAAAAGCTCCACCCCGATGCCGTATTTTGTAAGGATCTGGGCGGCTTCACAGCCGGCAAGCCCGCCGCCGATCACAATTGCCTTCATTCGTCCTCCCCGCCCTTTTTGGGGTCGACGGCACGCTGATAGCTGCATTCGGGATTGGAGCAGTAAATCCTTGCTCCCCGTCCTGTTTTCTGCAGCAGCGTCTTCCCGCAGACCGGGCACTTTTCGTCGATGGGCGGATCCCACGAAAGGAAGGAACAGGTGGGATTATGCTCGCAGCCATAGAACTTCTTGCCCTTCTTGGACTTCTTCTCCAGGATTTTCCCGCTGCACAGCGGGCACTCGCCGGGCATCTCCACGGCGATCCGCTTGGTGTTGCGGCATTCCGGGAAACCGGGGCAGGCTAAGAATTTTCCATACCGCCCGGTCTTGATGACCATGTTCCGACCGCATTTTTCGCAGACGATGTCCGTCTCCTCATCGGGGATCTTCATATGGACGTCCTTCATGTCCTCTTCGGCCTTGGCCAGAGTCGTTGCGAAGCCGCCGTAGAACTCATCCAGCACCGAGCCCCAGGATTTCTTCCCTTCTTCCACCTTGTCAAGGTCGCCTTCCATCTGGGCGGTGAACTTCTCATCCACGATGGAAGCGAAGTGCTCCTTCATCAATTGGGTGGTGATCTCTCCCAATTGGGTGGGCTTTAACTGCTTGCTTTCCAGCTCCACATATTTCCGCTTTAAGATGGTGGAAATGGTGGGCGCATAGGTGGAGGGACGGCCGATGCCGTTTTCCTCCAGGAACTTGATGAGGGACGCTTCGGTGAAGCGTGGGGGCGGCTGGGTGAAGTGCTGGGTGCCCTCGACGCTCTGGGTCTTCAAGGGATCCCCTGCCGCCAGCGGAGGCAGCACGCCTTCCTTTTCCTCGGCGTCGTCCCGGCCTTCCTCATAAAGCACCGTGAACCCATCGAACCGCACCGAAAATCCGCTGGCCTTGAAGGTGTACCCGGCGGCGTCGATGTCGGCGGAAACGGTGTCGTACTCCGCATTTGCCATCTGGCTTGCGATAAACCGTCCCCAGATGAGCTTATAGAGTTTATACTGATCCGCCGTCAGGCTGGCCTTTGCCTGCTCCGGAGTCAGGTCGGGCATGGTGGGCCGGATGGCCTCGTGGGCATCCTGTGCGCTGCTCTTGGTCTTATAGACTCGGGGGTTCTCCGGCAGATATTTATCCCCGTACTTGTCCTTGATGTACCCCGCCGCCGCATCTCTCGCTTCGTCGGAGATCCGCAGGGAGTCGGTACGCATATAGGTGATCAGACCCACTGCCCCCAGCTTCGGGAGCTCCACGCCTTCGTAAAGCTCCTGCGCCGTGGCCATGGTGCGCTGGGAACGGAACCCCAGCTTCCGGGAAGCCTCCTGCTGCAGGGTAGAGGTGGTAAAAGGCGGTGCGGGGGATTTCTTCCGGATGCCGGTCTTGACGCTTGCCACTGTGAAGGGGGCGTCCTTCACCGCCGCTAAGACTGCGTCGGCATCTTCCTTACAGCGGAGCTCCACCTTCTTGCCGTCTTTCCCGTAAAACTTCGCCGGGAACGCTTTTTTGGAGCCTGCCGCCAAGAGCTTTGCATCGATGGTCCAGTATTCCTCCGGCTGGAACGCCCGGATCTCATTTTCCCGATCCACGATGATCCGGACCGCCACGGACTGAACCCGCCCGGCGCTCAGACCCGGCTGGATCTTCTTCCAGAGGAAGGGACTGATCTTATAGCCCACAATCCGGTCCAGGATCCGCCGTGCCTGCTGGGCGTTGACCAGATCCATGTCGATCTTTCTCGGATGGGCCATGCCCTCCTTGACGCCGCTTTTGGTGATCTCGCTGAAGGTCACCCGATCCACATCGTTGAGATCCAGCTTTAAAATATGCGCCAGGTGCCAGGAAATGGCCTCCCCTTCCCGGTCGGGGTCGGTCGCCAGATAGATCTTTTTCTTGCCCTTGGCTTCCGCCTTGAGCATCTTGATGATGTCCGCCTGCTTTTTGATGTTCAGATACCGGGGCTCGAACCCCTTCTCCACGTCCACGCCCAGCGTAGACTTGGGAAGATCCCGGACGTGCCCCTTGGAGGCCACCACCTCATAATTCTTCCCCAGGTATTTCTGGATGCTCTTGGTCTTGGTGGGGGACTCCACGATGACCAGGTTTGCGGGAGATTCCGCCGCTTTCGCCATTGTTTTCCTCCTTGTCTCTATCGAAAAGGAGCGTCAGAAAACGCTCCGGAAAAAATCAGTCTGCCTTGCTGTATCGACGCCCCGGATGAGCTGTCGCCAGCCCTAAAAGTTCCAGCTCCGTCATGGACGCCAGCGCCTGATAAGGCTTTAGCCCCGCCTCGCTGATAATGTCGTCCACCGGTCTCGGCTCCTCGGTGAGGACTTCATAAAGCCGCTTCTGCAGTTCGCTTAATTCCGGAAGCTCCGTCCGCTTTGCAACCGCTTCCGGCTTCGGCGCCTGATATGCCGGCTCGTCGGCTACCTTCTGCCGCTGCTCCCGAACGACCTCCGCCCGTCTGGAACGGATCATGATCTCCGACAGGGCTTTCAGGTCTATCCTGTCCCCGTAAAGCGGGTAGTATTCCTCCAGGATGCTGTGAACGGAATAAACCGGATGAGCCCCGTCCTGCAAAAGCGGGACAACGCCCATGCAGCCCGGCTCGGTGATGTCGTAAGGCGGTACGCAGAAGACCTCTTTCCCCTGCTCCATGGCAAGATCCGCCGTGATCAGCGATCCGCTCCGTTCCGGCGCATGGGTTACCAAAACACCCATTCCAAGCCCCGCCAGCAGCCGGTTCCGGGTGGGGAAATATTTTCCGTCGGGCTTTGTCCCCGGAGGCAGCTCACTGACCAGCGCGCCGCCGCTTAAAAGGATCTTCTCCTTCAGTTCCCGGTTCTGGGACGGATAATTGACATCCAGCCCGCAGCCTAAAACGGCAATGGTCCGCTTCCCGGCTTTCAGCGCCCCTCGATGGGCGTATTCGTCGATGCCCACGGCGCAGCCGCTGACGATGACCACTCCCGCCCGCGCCAGCTGGCAGCAAAGGCTCCCAGTGATTCCTCTTGTGTAGCCGACGGCTTCTCTGGTGCCGACCACCGTCAGAACCAGCTGATTCTCAAGCCCCGCAAGGCTCCCTTTTACATAAAGAACGGCCGGCGGCCCGTAAATTTCCCGCAGCCGTTTCGGGTATTCCGGATCCGCATAGGAGATCACCCGGATCCCCTCGTCCCGGCATTGCTCTAAGATCAGCTCCGCCCGCTCCAGCGAGGTCTTGGACATCCGCCGCAGATCCTGCTCCGAAAAGATCGAAAGGGCTCTCCGTCCCTCTTCACCGTTCTGATAAAGGGCCTTAACATCCCCCGAAAGCTCCAGAATTTTCCCGATCTTCCCGCTTCCATAGGAAAAGCACTGCGAAAGCCATACCCAGTAGATCAGATCTTCTCCCATTTTCCATCCTCCTGCCCCAGGGGATCAGACTTCATATTTCATCTTCTCCGGCGTCCAGTCCTTTAAGACCTTCGCCATATCCGCTGCATATTCCTTTGCCTTCGGGAGGCTGTGCTCCCGGTAATTGCCGCATTCCGCCGGGGAAACGCCGGGGATCTCCCCCTCGTATCCGGCGATGAAGTCCATGGTCTTCTGCAAAAGCCCGATGACTTCCGAAGACGTGACCGTGTCCCGGACGATGAAATAAAACCCCGTCCGGCACCCCATGGGTCCCACATAGATCACCCGGTCGGAATACGCCGAGTTCCGGGCATAGGTGGCAAATAAGTGTTCAAACGTATGGATCCCGTCGTTTTCCAGATAGGTCCCGCTGTTCGGGATCGCCATCCGGAGATCGTAGGTCACGGCGTCCCCGTCCACCCGGGACAGGTAAAGCCCCTTCTTCAATTTGTTGTGATTTACACAGAAGCTCTCGATCCGCTTCATTTCACTCGCTCCTTCTTCTTGCCATCTCCCACATCAGGATGGTGGCAGCCATGGCGGCGTTTAAGGATTCCGCATTCCCCGCCATGGGGATAGTGATCCGCTCCGAGCAAAGGGACGCCTGCTCTTTGGAAAGGCCGTTCCCCTCGTTCCCGATAACCGCCACAGCGCCTTTGAAATCCGCCGTTCCCACCGGTCTTGCGTCGGCGTCCACCACCGCCGCATACGACCGCAGGCCGCTTTCCTTCAGAAAAGCAGCCAGATCCACCCGCATCACCGGGATCCGGAATAACGACCCCATGGCGGCACGGATGGTTTTCAGGTTATATAAGTCGCAGCAGCTCTCGCTTAAAATCACGCCGGAAAGCCCCATTGCGTCGGCTCCCCGAAGGATCGTCCCCACGTTTCCGGGATCCTGCAGGTCCCAGAGGGCGACATAGCTGCCGTTACAGTCTATTTTAGCAAGGTTTTCGGGTTTGTCAAGTTTTTTGCAGACCGCATAAAGCCCCTGAGGGGTCTTCGACTGGGAGAGCCGCTCCTCCGCCGCCCCCTCTACTTCAAAGGCGGAAAGCCCCGAAAAATCCGTCTCCGGATGGGCATTCCGATAAGCGGGGGTCACGAAAACCTGCTCCACGGCAACTCCGGAGCGCAGGGCTTCTTTAAAGAGCTTTTCTCCTTCCAGCACGAAACAGCCGGTCTCCTCCCGGTATTTCCGGGAGGATGCCAGCTTCCCATACTCCTTGATGCGTCCGTTTTCCTTGGACTGGATCCGTTCCATTCTGCGCCTTTCCCGCCGGCGCATCCGCAAACTTCCCCTTTTGCGGGACGCTTGCGGATGCGGCGTCCAAAAGGGACGCCGGGCGTGTCTTAACATACAGCAAACGCCCCGGGTCACTTAAAACCAGGGGCGTAAAATGCTTCTTATAACGCTTTCTTCGCCTGTTCAGTCAAAGCGGTGAACGCAGCGGGGTCATGAATGGCGATCTCGGACAGAACCTTGCGGTTCAGGGTGCTGCCGGACTTCTTCAAGCCGTTCATGAAGGTGGAGTAATTCATGCCGTTCATCTTGCAGGCAGCGGAGATCCGGGTGATCCACAGTTTGCGGAAGTCACGCTTTTTCAGCCGGCGGCCGATGTACGCATACTGACCGGATTTCATGACCGCTTCTTTTGCGGTTTTGAAGAGCTTGCTCTTGCCGCCCCAGTAGCCTTTCGCCAGCTTGAGGACTTTATTTCTTCTCTTACGGGTTGCCATAGCGCCCTTTACACGAGCCATAATCTGTTACCTCCAAATTCGGTTTTCGTTCCTGACAGTTTTCCCTATCGCTTATGCGTAGGGGATCATCTTCTTGATAGCGGCTACGCAGGTCTTATCTGCATAGGCGGCGCCACGAAGCTGGCGTTTGCGCTTGGTAGACTTCTTGGTCAGGATGTGGCGGCGGTTCATTTTTGCACGCTTGACGAGACCGTTCTTGGTGAGGGCGAAGCGCTTTTTGGATGCGCTGTGAGATTTGATCTTCGGCATATCAGGGATCCTCCTTTATTTTTTCACATGGTTTGTACGGTGGAAGCAGGCTTACTTTGCGTTCTTCGGAAGCAGGAAGATCACCATGCTCCGGCCTTCCATCTTGGCAGGCTTATCGAGGCTGCTCACCTCTGCGCAGGCGTCCTTGAACCGTTCCAGAAGCGCCCGGCCCAGATCGGTGTGCGCCATCTCTCTTCCACGGAACCGGACGGACACCTTTACTTTGTCGCCGCCGCTCAGGAACTTGATGGCCTGATTCGCCTTGGTCTCAAAATCGTGGGTGTCGATGTTCATGGACATCCGGACTTCCTTGACCTCAACGACCTTCTGGTTCTTTCTCGCTTCTTTCTCCCGCTTGGCCTGCTCATAACGGTACTTGCCGAAATCCATGATCCGGCAGACGTTGGGCGTGGCCTGGGGCGCAATGTCAACGAGATCCAATCCCTTGTCAATGGCCAGTGCGAGAGCCTGCCGTGTCGGCATAATGCCCAGCTGGCTTCCGTCTGCGTCTACGACACGGACTTCCTTCTCCCGGATCTCCTCGTTGATGAGCAAGTCTTTTTTGCTAATGGTAAAGCACCTCCCGTACCCGTTGGAACCAACTAACCGTCCGCATGGCGGACAACAAAAAAGCATGGACGCACTTTCGTCCATGCCAACCCGAAAACACCTGAAACAGGCGTTCACAAACCGGTATTGACCCATCTGACACGAAAGCGAAGGGTGAGGATGCAGGCATCCTGCTTGATTGTTCTTATGAAGTATACCACATCCGCACCCTGCTGTCAAGACTTTTTTCTTTTCTCTTGCCAAGTTCCAGTCCTTCTGCTAAACTGAAAGCAGAAAGCCATCCGTTTTTTGTTTTTGCGAGGTGATTTTATGTCCGAATTCCTTTCTTCCGCACCCCTTTCCTTCGATCCCGCCGCCCTCCGGAAGCAGTTAGGGCTCACCGAAGAGGAAATGACTGACCTTCTCACCGGTGATCCCCTCGCCTCCCTGACCCGGCAAGTGATGCTCTCTTCCCTTCTTGAGACCTCTCCTCCCGACCGGCTCCGCACCCTTTTGAGCACCCCACCCCTGTCCGGAAAACCCCTCCCGGATGCCGCCTCGGAAACGGTTTCCGCCTTCCTTTCCGGAAGCCCTCTCCCGGAGCTATGCTCCCTCTTCACCTCTGCCATGACCCGGCTGCGGGATCCGGAAGCCGGCTCCGCCCCGACCCCGGAGGAAATGCTTGCCGCCGACCAGGACGTTTTTCTGGAAAAGACCGGGCTTCCCTCCTCCGTCCTTTCCCGGATCGCCGCATCTCAGCCGGATGCCGACGTTTACCCGGAGCTTGCCCTTCTGACCGCTTCCGCCCTTCTTGCCAATCTTCTACATTAAATAGACAAAACTTTCCCCGGAGGTCTTGTTCCTCCGGGGATTCTGTGTTATACTGAAAACAAAAACCGGAAAGTGTGTGACCCTATGGAACTGGAAACCAAATGCCTCCATGCAGGCTATACCCCAAAAAACGGCGAACCCCGCCAGATCCCTATTGTTCAAAGCACCACCTTCAAATATGACACCAGCGAAGACATGGGCAAGCTCTTCGATCTGGAAGCCTCCGGCTATTTCTACACCCGGCTCCAGAACCCCACAAACGATGCCGTTGCCGCCCGCATCGCCGCTCTGGAAGGCGGTACTGCCGCCATGCTGACCTCCTCCGGTCAGGCGGCTTCCTTCTACTCCGTCTTCAACATCTGCTCCTGCGGCGATCATGTAGTCTCCTGCTCCGCCATTTACGGCGGCACCTACAACCTCTTTGCCGTGACTATGAAGCGGATGGGCATCGACTTCACCTTCGTGGAGCCCGACTGCACCGACGAGGAACTGAACGCCGCATTCCGTCCCAACACCAAAGCCGTCTTCGGCGAGACCATCGCAAACCCCGCCCTGACCGTTTTGGACATTGAGCGCTTTGCAAAGGCCGCCCACGCCCACGGCGTCCCCCTGATCGTGGACAACACCTTCGCCACCCCCATCCTCTGCCGCCCCTTTGAGTGGGGTGCAGACATTGTCACCCACTCCACCACCAAATATATGGACGGTCATGCCTCCGCTGTAGGCGGCTGCATCGTGGACAGCGGCAAGTTCGACTGGAATGCCCACGCCGACAAGTTTCCCGACCTGACCACCCCCGATGAAAGCTACCACGGCATCACCTACACCGAACGTTTCGGCTTGGAAGGCGCTTACATCACCAAAGCCACCGCCCAGCTCATGCGGGATTTCGGCTCCATTCAGGCGCCCCAGAACGCCTATCTGCTGAATCTGGGGCTGGAAAGCCTCCACCTGCGGATGCAGCGCCACTGCGAAAATGCGCAGGCTGTCGCCGAGTATCTGGAGAAGCACCCCAAGGTCGCATGGGTCAACTACTGCGGCCTTCCCTCCAACAAATACTACGCCCTGGCGCAGAAATACCTGCCCGATGGCTGCTGCGGCGTGGTCTCCTTCGGCGTCAAGGGTGGCCGTCCGATGGCGGAGCTTTTCATGAAGAACTTAAAGCTCGCCTCCATCGTCACCCATGTGGCCGACGCCAAGACCTGCGTGCTCCATCCTGCCAGCAGCACCCATCGTCAGATGAACGATGCGGAGCTGGCCGCCGCCGGCGTCAGCCCCGACCTGATCCGCTTCTCCGTAGGCATCGAAAGCAAAAAGGACATCCTTGCCGACTTAGAGCAGGCCCTGTCCGTCCTGTAACAACGTAAATTTCGATCACCGACTGTCCGCCGGATCGTCCCTGTGGCGGTCCGGCGGCCGTTTTCATGCGAAAGGAGCCTCTTATGTGCAAGCCCTTTGATTTCGATACCTGCCCCGACCGCCGGAACACGGATTCCACCAAATGGAAGGTCCCGGAAACTCTTCTTCCCATGTTCGTGGCAGATATGGACTTCCGCTCCCCGGAATGTGTGGATCGGGCGCTGAAAGCCCGGATCAGTCACGGGGTCTACGGCTACGGCAGCCTGACCAACGGCTACGTTTCCGCCCTGCAAAATTGGGAAAAGGAGCTTCACGGCGTCTCCCTCCAAAAAGAGGAGCTGTCTGTTGTTCCCGGCGTGATCACCGGCCTTTCCTGGGTCCTCCATACGGTCTGCAGAGAGGGGGAAGGCTGCATCGTCCCCACCCCTGCCTACCCGCCCTTCTTCGCCACCCCCAAAAGCTGGAACCTCTCCGTCCGGGAATGCCCCCTGCTCCAAAAGGACAGCAGCTGGGAAATGGACTTCGATGCCTTTGAGGGCCTTGCAAAAGATCCCGGCGTGACCAGCTTCATCCTCTGCAACCCCCATAACCCCACTGGCCGGGCATGGAGTCGGGAGGATCTGATCCGGATGCTCACCATCTGCCGGGAGAACCACGTTTTCGTTTTAGCGGACGAGATCCACGGGGATCTCGCCCTCCCCGGGACGGCCTTCACCTCCGTCCTATCCCTGCCGGAGGAGCTTCTCACCGGTGCTGCCGTTTTAAACGCCCCCAGCAAAACCTTCAACCTTCCCGGCCTTCAGACCTCCAACCTGATCATCCGGGATCCCGATTTAAGAAAGCGGGTGACCGACGAGTTGAACACCCACCACGTCTCCGCCCCTAATATCTTAGGGCTCTGCGCCGGGGAAGCCGCCTACCGGGAAGGCCGTCCGTGGCGGGACGCCATGATCGAATATGTAGCCGGGAATTTTGCTTTCTTAAAAGACTTCTTTGCAAAAAAACTCCCGGAGCTCCCCTTTGCGATCCCGGAAGCCACCTATCTTTCGTGGCTCGACTTCCGATTCACCGGCCTTTCGGGCAAGGAACTGGATCGCCGCTTCAAGGAAGCCGGCGTTTTTCTGGGGCTGGGCACCAATTTCGGTTCGGTCGGCGAAGGCTATATGCGCCTGACCGCCGGCTGCCCCCGCTCCATGCTGGAGGAAGGGGCGTCCCGCATCGTAAAGGCCCTTTCCCGCTGAACCCACATTTTCCGAAGGAGGAAAAACCTTGCTTTATGTAACCGGCGACCTGCACGGCGATTTTGACCGTTTCAACGCCCCCGCCGTCAAAAAACTCCGCTCGTCCGACACTTTGGCCGTCTGCGGCGACTTCGGATTCGTCTGGAACGGCGGAAAAGAAGAGGAAAAGCTCTTAAAAAAGATCGGGAAGCGCCGGCACGACACCGTCTTCGTGGAAGGCTGTCATGACAACTATTCCCTTCTCAAAGAGTATCCCACCGTCGCCTATCGGGGCGGGAAGGCCCGGAAGATCTCCGGCAACCTCTACCAGCTCCTTCGGGGCGAGATCTATGAGATCGGCGGAAAGACCCTCTTTGCCTTCGGCGGCGGCGATTCCGGGGAGCTGAGCCTTGACAGCCCCATGTGGCAGCCCGAAGAACAGCCCTCCGAAGAGGAGCAGCAGCACGGCGTGGATTCCCTCAAAGCCCGTCACGGGAAGGTGGATTTCATCCTGACCCACGATGCCCCTGCTTCCATCAAGCACTTCTTAAATCTGGAAGACAACGAAGAAAGCACCATCCACCTCTACCTAGACTATATCGCCAAGCACTGCGATTTTGAAAAGTGGTTCTTCGGCCGCTATCATCTGGATAAAGTGATCCCGCCCCGCTATGCGGCTCTTTTCAAAGACACGATCCCGGCGGAGAGCCGACCTTAAAAAGCCCGACCCCGAAAAATTGGAGGAATCAACCATGCAAAACCGTGTAAAGGTTGTCATCTGCGGAAAGACCTACACTCTGCAGACCGATGAAAGCCCCTCGTACATGATCTCTTTAGCCAAAGAGCTGGATAAGCGGATCAACGCTTTCTTAGAAGAAAACGAAAGCGCCGCCCTTCCCACCGCCGCCGTGCTGGTGGGCTTAGAGCTGATGGACGAGAGCATGAAATCCGTCTCCGACGTGGACCACATCCGCGCCCAGATCAAGGGCTACGTTGAAGAAGCCGCCGCCGCCCGGATCGAGACCGACCAGCTCCGGCGGGAGGTCTCCCTTTTAAAGCGGGAAAACGAAAATTTAAAGAGCAATCTGGAGCTTTATGAGCTCCGGGACAAAGTGGGGGACAACCAGAAATGACCCCGGAGATCTTGGCTCCCGTTGGCTCTCGGGAAGCGCTGGAGGCCGCCGTCCGCTGCGGTGCCGACGCCGTCTATCTGGGGCAGAAGAGCTTCAGCGCCCGGGCCGACTCCCGGAACTTTGACCCTGCCGAATTAAAAGACGCCGTGACCTACGCCCACCGCTTCGGCGTCCGGGTGCATCAGGCACTCAACATTGTCACCTTCGACCGGGAGTTCCCCGCTCTGGAAGGCTGCATCAAAGCCGCCTGTGAAGCCGGCGTCGACGCCCTGATCGTGCAGGATTGGGGCGTTGCCGCCGCCGTAAAAGCACTGGCTCCCTCCATGCCCCTCCACGCCTCCACCCAGATGGCGATCCACTCCCCCGCCGGCGTGAAAACGGCGGAGCAGCTGGGCTTTTCCCGGGTGGTCCTCGCCCGGGAGCTTTCCAAAGAGGAGATCACCGCCATCCGTTCCTCCACCTCTCTGGAGCTGGAGGTCTTCGTTCACGGCGCCCACTGTATGTCCGTTTCCGGTCAGTGCTATCTAAGCGCCATGCTGGGCGGGAAAAGCGGCAACCGGGGCCGCTGCGCCCAACCCTGCCGTCTGCCCTTCTCCACTGGCTGTCCCGGCATTTCCAAAGACGGGGAGGCCGTCCTCTCCTTGAAGGATCTCTGCCTGGTTTCCCGGCTTCCGGAGCTTGCCGCCATGGGGATCGAATCCTTCAAGATCGAAGGCCGGATGAAGCGCCCCGAATATGTGGCAGCCGCCGTTTCCGCCTGCCGGGCAGCTTTAAAAGGGGAAGAGCCGGACTTAAACGCCCTCCGTGCCGTCTTCTCCCGCAGCGGCTTTACCTCCGCCTATTTTGACGGCCGCATCGCCCCGGACATGTTCGGTTACCGACGGAAAGAGGACGTAGAAGCCGCTTCCGGCGTTTTAAAGGAGCTGCAGGGCACGTTTCAGAAAGAGTCCCCCCGCTTCCCCGCTTCCATGGAGCTGACTCTGAAGCCGGACGTTCCTGCCTCCCTTACTCTTGAAGCAGACGGAAAGACCGTTTCCGTCTCCGGTGAGCTTCCCCGGGAATCAGAACATCCCGCCGACGAAGCCTCTGCCCGGAAATTCTTAGGCAAGCTGGGCGGGACGCCCTATTTCCTCGCAAACCTTTCCGTTAAAAACGAAGGGAATCTCTCCCTCCCCGCCTCCGGCTTCAACGCCCTCCGCCGGGAAGCCGTGGAGCAGCTGGACGCTCTACGCACCCGGATCCCGGAACGGTTTCATCCTTCTCCCCTCCCCACCCTGCCAAGCGGAAGAAATTCCGCCTGTGCCGGGGAGCTTTGGGGAGAATTCCGCAGCTTTTCCCAGCTGCCCTTTGCCGAAGCCTCCGCACTTTCCCGAATCCTCCTCCCCGTCCCGGAGCTGGAAGCCCACATGGAAGAGCTTTTTTTCCTTCTCCCGAAGTTGAGTGCCGTCCTCCCCCGTTTCACCTTTGAAAAAGAGGAGAGTTGGCTCCCCCGCCTGAAAAAGCTCCGGGAAGCTGGCGTTTCCTCTCTCTGGTGCAGTAACGCCGCCCACATCGCCTTGGGCAGATCCGCCGGGATGGAGCTTCTGGGCAGCCCGTGGCTCAACCTCACCAACTCTCAAAGCCTGCTGGCAGCAAAAGAGCTGGGGCTTTCCGCCGCCGCCCTTTCCCCGGAGATCACCCTCTCCGATGCTCTCCGTTTAAAAAGCAGCCTGCCCTTAGGTCTTGCCGCTTACGGAAAGCTCCCTTTGATGAGCTTCCGGAGTTGCCCCATCAAGGCACGCCTGGGCTGCGGGAAATGCCGCAAAAAAGGGTTTCTCACCGACCGGAAGGGGACCCGCTTCCCCGTCTGCTGCGACTTTGACGGTTCCGTGAGCTTTCTTTACAACTCCGTTCCTCTGGAGCTTTCCGACCGGGAACCGGAGCTTTCCCCCTTCTTCCTGACTCTCTTTTTTACCGATGAATCGCCGGAGCAGGCGGTCAATGTACTCCGCCGCTATCAGACCGGCTCGTCCCCGAAGGAAGCCTACACCCGGGGACTTCTCTACCGTGGGGTGGAATGACCCCGGAAAGGACAAACCCATGCCCCTTCTTTTTAAACGCCTCTCAGAAAACGCCTCCCTCCCCCGCCGTGCTACCCCGGAAAGCGCCGGTCTTGACCTCTGCGCCTGCCTTTCCGAAGACGTGGTGATAAAACCCTTTGAACGGGTCCGCATCCCCACCGGCCTTGCCATGGCCTTAGAGCCCGGAACCGTAGGCCTTGTCTACCCCCGCAGCGGTCTTTCCAGCAAATACGGCGTCACCCTCTCCAACTGCGTGGGAGTCGTCGACAGCGACTATCGGGGCGAGCTGCAGATTCCCATGACCAACCACTCGGACACCCCCTTTACCATCCGCCACGGCGACCGCATCGCCCAGCTGGTGGTGACTCCCATCCTCCTCCCGGAGCCGGAGGAGACCGACACCCTTCCGGAGACTCTCCGGGGTGAAGGCGGCTTCGGCTCCACCGGCATGACCTTTTCCAAATAATCGCCCTCTGCGCCAAAATACGGGACAGGAGGAGACAGAAATGAAGTGTGCCCTTGCAGCCGTCGGGTTTCTCAACGGAAACATCGAATATAACAAGAAGGTCCTTGCCGATACCCTCGAAAAATGCGCAGGCAAAGCGGATGTTGTCCTCTTCGGAGAGTCTTTCCTTCAAGGCTTTTCCGGCATCCGTTTTGAGCCGGAATACGACCGGGCAATGGCTCTTTCCCGCACGGACCCTGTGATCGGCGAAATCGGCGCAATGGCAAAGGAGTTCTCCCTTGCCGTATCCTTCGGCTTCATCGAAAAGGACTGCGGCTCGTTCTTCAGCTCCCAGATGACCCTCGATCCAGGCGGCCGGATCATCGACCTGTACCGCAGAGTATCCCCGGGATGGAAAGAACCCTTCGCAGGAAAGGAATACCGGGAGGGCAGCGGTTTTCACACCTTCCCCTTTCTCGACAAAAAAATCGCCGTCGGATTATGCGGGGATCTCTGGTACGAAGAAAACATCGCCCTCTTAAACGAATTAGACCCGGACGTCGTCTGGTGGCCCGTTTATACCAACTATACCGATTCGGAATGGAACGAAAAAGCAAAACGCGAATACGCCGAACAGGCCGGTAAGATCCACGCACCCGTTCTTTACGTCAACTCCGTCTGCCTTGATTCATCCGGAGATTCCGAAATCGCCAAAGGCGGCGCCGCCCTGTTTGAAAAAGGCTCCATAAAAGAAGAACTCCCGGCAGGAAAAGAAGGAACCCTGATCGTTGAGTGTTAGCTTCCTTTCCTGCCGATCGGATTCGGCAGGAAAGATTCATCCACCGTTTTCATCAAAAAGGAGGAACAACCATGAAACGCACCCTGCTCTTACTGCTTTATCTCTTAGGCGGCATCCTTCTGGGAACGCTGCTGGGGGAACTGGCCGGAAAGGTCTCCTTCCTCCGGTGGCTCTGCATTGGCGAGACCATCGGCCTTGACTCCTTCGCCGTCAACTTAGCGGTCTTAAAGTTCAGCCTTTCCTTCCAGATCAGCCTGAACATTGCCATGCTCCTCTGCATCGCCGCCGCCATTTTTCTTTATGTGAAGACCGCACCCAAGATCCGCTGATTTTTCTGAAAAGAAAGGCAAAAAATGGAACAGACCTTGAAAGATCCCGTCGGAGAACCTCGTTTTCTGAAAGAACTGCCCCCGCTCATCTTAGCCTCCCGCTCCCCCCGCAGACGGGAACTCCTCTCCCGCCTGACGGAAGATTTTCAGGTGGTGGCCTCCTCCTTCAATGAAGCGCCCCTGATGCACGCCTCCCTTTCCCCGGAGGAGCTGGTGCTCTCCCTCTCCGAGGGCAAGGCACGGGCGATCCAAAACGTCCCGGAAAACGCCGTGGTCATCGGCGGTGATACCGTTGTGGTCTCCCCGGAGGGGACGGTTTTCGGCATTCCCAAAGATCGAGAGGATGCTTTTTCCATGCTCCTTGCTTTATCTGGAAGAACCCACCGGGTCGTCACCGGCGTCACCCTGCTGCAGAACGCCCGCTGCCGCCGCTTTTTTGTGACCACCGAGGTGGAATTCTACCCGCTCTCCGAAGAAGAGATCCTCTGGTATTTAGAGACCGGCGAACCCTTCGACAAAGCCGGCGCCTATGGCATCCAGGGAAAAGGCTCCCTCCTTGTCCGGGAGATCCGGGGCGATTATGCAAACGTTGTCGGGCTCCCCGTCGCCGAGCTTGCCCGAAATCTGCAGAGTTTTCTGAATATTCAAAAAGTAAGTCTTGCCTAATCCTGCTTGGCAGGATATAATAAAAGATGGTGCAGCATCGTTTCTGCGCCCAATCTGCGGCATCCGCAAAAAAGGAAGTGCATTCCATGTTTTCAAAAGATATCGGCATTGATTTAGGTACTGCGAATACTTTGGTATACATGAAGGGCAAAGGTATCATCATCCGGGAGCCCAGCGTCGTCGCTGTGGACACCAAAACGGATAAGGTCAAATGCGTCGGCCAGGAAGCAAAGGACGTCATCGGCCGCACCCCCGGCTCCATCGTCACCGTCCGCCCCTTAAAGGACGGCGTTATCGCCGACTTCGACGTGACCACCAGTATGCTCACTGAATTCATCCACAAAGCCATCGGAAAAGGCTTCTTCTCCCGCCCGAGAGTCGTCATCTGCATCCCCTCCGGCGTTACTGCCGTGGAGCGCCGGGCTGTCCGGGACGCCGCCGAACAGGCAGGCGCCAAGCGGGTCTCTATCATTGAAGAGCCCATGGCAGCTGCCATCGGAGCCGGCCTTCCCGTCGCCGAGCCTCAAGGCTCCATGGTCGTCGACATCGGCGGCGGCACCAGCGAGGTGGCCGTTATTTCCTTAGGCGGCATCGTTGCGTCCAAATCCGTCCGGGTGGGCGGCGATGAATTCGACGCCTCCATTATCAACTTCATCAAGAAGAAATATAATCTCCTGATCGGCGAGCGCACCGCCGAAAACATAAAGATCCAGATCGGCTCCGCCTGCCCATTAGAAGACGGCGAGTTGTCCATGGAGATCAAAGGCCGTAACCTCTTGAACGGCCTCCCCGAAAACATCACCATCACCTCGGATCAGATCCGGGGTGCTCTGGAAGACCCGCTCTCCCAGGTCCTCGATGCCATCCGCCTGACCCTGGAGCGAACCCCTCCGGAACTGTCCGCCGACATCATCGATCAGGGCATCACTCTTACCGGTGGCGGTGCTCTGCTCCGTGGGCTTGATAAGCTCATCCACGATGAGACCGGCATGCCCGTGAAGATCGCCGAAAGCCCATTGGACTGCGTTGCCACCGGCGCCGGCATGGTTTTGGACAACATTGACACCCTCACCGACGTTCTCAGCGAAGATGACACCAATCACTACTGATCCCCGTTTTTCGGAAGGGAGATGGTGACCTCTGCGGGAATTTTTCAAAAGCCGGCGCTTCAAGATCATTCTCGCCGTGATCGCCGTTCTCCTGGGCGGAATGCTCTACGCCGCCTCCACCGACGGAATTGCCGCCCTGCCGGAGCAGGCGCTCTCCTTCATCGCCGTCCCGGTGCAGAAGGCGGCGGCCTGGGTTTCCGACGGGCTGACGGGCTTTTTCTCCGTCTTTTTTGACGCAAGGGAAAATTATGAGGAAAACCTCCGTTTGAAAGAGGAGATCTCTGACCTCAGAAAACAGCTGGTGGACTATGAATCCACCAAGACCGAAAACGAACGCTTAAAAGAGATCACCGGTTTAAAAGAGCTGAACCCCGACATCGAGTTCCAGCCTGCCGGCGTCATTGCAAGAGATCCAGACGACCGCTTCGGCTCCTTCACCATCGACATAGGCACCCTCCACGGTGTCTCCGTCCGGGACCCCGTGGTCACCGGCGAAGGGCTCATCGGCTACGTCAGCCAGGTCGGCCCCTCCTACGCAAAGGTCGTGACCATCCTGAGCCCCGACTTAAACGTAGGTGCCATGGAGATCCGCACCAAGGATACCGGCAACGTCTCCGGCACTGTAGAACTGGCCGCCAAGGGACAGACCTCTCTGGAGCTGCTCCCCAAGGACACCCAGGTGAAGGCAGGAGACATCGTCGTCACCGCCGGCACCAGCGGTCTTTATCCGCAGGGCCTGATCATCGGCACCGTCACGGAGGTGAAACTGGAAAAATCCGGCATCACCAAAACCGCCGTGCTTCAGCCGGTCAGCGACATCGATAACATCAAAAACGTTTTCGTCCTCACGGACTTTTTAGGCAAGTCAAACGGCGATGCCCTCGCCGACCGTCTGGATCCGGAGTCATAAGAAAGGAGCGCTATGGCACTGGGAAAAACCGCCAAATCGATCCTCAAATGGGCCGTTTACAGCTTTGTCCTCCTGCTTCTTTACACCCTGCAGGCTTCTCCCGCCCTCTTTTCCATCCACGGCATCAAGCCGGTCTTCGTGATCCCCATGGCTGTCTCCGTGGCGCTTTTTGAAAACGAGGTGGGCGCCGGGGCTTTCGGCTTGGCGGCAGGGCTTTTGTGGGATTTCTCCGCCGGAAAGCTCTTCGGCTTTTACGGCATGGCACTGATGGTCTGCTGCGTCTGCATTTCCCTTCTCTCCATGTATTTTATGAAGGTGAACCTTTCAAACGCCGTGATCCTTTCCGCTGCGACCGGCTTTCTTTTAAGCCTCTGGAACTTCCTCTTCTATTACCTCATCTGGGGCTACGGCAGCAGCGCTGTAAGCTTCGGCAAGCTGATGCTTGTCCTTATTTACACCGTTTTGTTCTCCGGTCCCATCTATCTTCTGACCCGCCTGATCGCCACGCACTTAAACCCTGTGCTGCGGGCCTGAAAAAACACCACCTGCGGCAGGATCCCACGGCCTTGCGCCGCAGGACCTGCTTTTTTGCTTTTTTCTGAAAGGAGCTTCCATGATCCCCCAAAAAACGCCCAAACCCAAGGAACGGGGACGCCTGATCGTCTTGAGCTTCCTCTCCGCCCTCGTCTGCGCCGCCTATATTTTAAACCTCATGAACTTCCAGATTGTCCGGGGTTCGGAATTCCAGGCCCAGACCCAGCAGCTCACCGTCAGCAAGATCGCCGTCAAAGCCGCCCGGGGCGAGATCGTTGACTGCAACGGCGCTGCCCTTGCGGAAAATAAAGTGGGCTTCAACATCGTCTTTTACTACTCCTTCTTCCCGAAGGCCCAGCAGAACCGGATCATCTCCGGCCTCATCGGCATCCTTGAAAAAAACGGGGAAAACTGGTACGACCCCCTTCCCCTGACTATGGAGGCCGACCCCTCTTTTGAGGCCGACCGGGACAAGGACATCGAGACCCTTCGGAACAAGCTGGGCGTCAACGTCTATGCCACCGCCTCCGACTGCATGTATAACCTCCGGGAGCTGTTCGGGATCGATGACAGCTACGATGACCTGACCGCCCGGAAGATCGCCGGCGTCCGCTACGGCATGGTGCTTGCGGACTTTTCCGTCAACAACAACCAGTACGCCTTCGCCGAAGACGTCTCCACCGACACCGCCCTCCTCATCAAAGAGACCTCCCATCTGCTCCCCGGCGTGGACATCGTGGACGAGGACATCCGCACCTACCCCCAGGGCGGCGTCGCCCCTCACATCGTCGGCGTCATCGGCAAAATGTATGCCGAGGAATATTACAGCACCACCGACTCCGAAGGGAACGTCCTCACCGAGGGTTATAAGGACAAGGGCTATAAGATGGACAGCCTTGTGGGGAAAATGGGCGTGGAGCAGCTGATGGAAGCGGAGCTCCACGGCGTGGATGGCGTCAAGACCGTGGAACAAAGCAAGGACGGCACCATCATCAGCGAGGAAGTGACCACCGCCCCCGAATCCGGAAACAATGTGGTCCTGACCATCGACTCCGCCTTCCAGAAGAAGGTGCAGGACATCCTGGAAGCCCACATTCTCATGCTCCGGGAACGGGAAAGCGACAAAGACGGCGACCACGGAAACAAAGCCGAAGGCGGCTCCATCGTGGTCTTGGATTCAAAAACCGGCGGGATCTTAGCCGCTGCCACCTATCCGAGCTATGACTTAAACGACTACTTTTCCAACTATGCCTCCATCCGGGACGCCGATTTCGCCCCCTTGAACAACCGGGCGTTCAACGGCCTTTACCGCCCCGGCTCCACCTTCAAGACCGCCGTGGCTGCCGGCGCTTTGCAGGAAGGCATCATCACCCCCTCCGAAACCGTCAACTGCCAGCGGGTGTACCGTTACTATGATATCCTCCCCGGAAACCAGTTCCGCCCCACCTGCTTGGGCTACCACGGCGCCACCAATGTAATGAAGGCGCTGACCGTTTCCTGCAACATCTTCTTCTACGACGTAGGCCGCCGTCTGGGGACCGAAAAAATGCAGGAATACGCCCATCTTCTTGGCTTAGGCGCCTCCACCGGCGTGGAATTAAACGAGAGCATCGGCGGCATCTCCGGCCCCCAGCGCTCCGAAAATCTGGGAAAGACCTGGGTGCAGGGCGACATCTGCCAGGCTGCCATCGGCCAGATGGACACCAACGTCACCCCTTTGCAGATGGCAGTGCAGGCCATGACCCTGGCCAATAAGGGCACCCGCTATCAGGCCCACCTCATCAAAGAAGTCCGGAGCTACGACGATTCGACAGTGCTTTCCACCACCCCCGCCACCGTCCTCTCGGAATTTCCCATGACCGACGAGACCTTCGAGGCCATCAAGGAAGGCATGATCGGTGCCGCCGCACGTGTCCCCGCCCCCTATCAGCTGACGGACTTAGGCTACGACGTGGCGCTGAAGACCGGTACCCCCCAGAAGAACAACACCGAGTTCCACTCCGCCGCCATCGCCTTCGCCCCCGCCGACAACGCCGACATCGCCATCAGCGTCATGCTGGAGCTGGGCGATAATGCAAACTACCTGATCCGTCAGATCTTAGATGCCTACTACGGAACCGGCTCCTCCCCGGAGCCTACCGAAGAGGAAACCGTTTCTTCCGCCCTTCCCGAGTAATCTTTGCAAAAAAGTTACTCTTCCGGGAAAGAAAATTGCCAATACCAGTAGAAAAATCCCAAAAAATGTGATAGACTAAAGATAATTGGCGGTATGCACCGGATCCGAAAGGATGTCTCAAATGGAAACAGAACGCAGCCTCCCTGCAAGTAATCAGGTGATTTCCCTGACCTCCGGAAAAGGCGGCGTGGGAAAATCCACCCTCTGCGTCGGATTGGGGCTGGGCTTCGCCCTCTGCGGGCAAAGCGTTCTCATGATCGAATTTGACGCTGGTCTGCGGGGTATCGACCTGATGCTCGGCATCTCCGACCGGATCGTTTTCGATCTGGGCGACCTGCTGGAAGGTCGCTGCACCATCAGCAAGGCCATCGTCGAATCTCCCTTGAACGAAAACCTGAACGCCATCGTCGCCCCGGTCAGCTTGGAAGCGCCCATGGATCTGGAGGACGTAAAGCTCCTGATCGACGGTTTGCGCCCTCACTTTGACCGGATCATCTTAGATATGCCCGCCGGGCTCGGGGTCTCCGCCCGGGTCACCGCTGCGGCGGCAGACCTTGCCCTTATCGTTGCCACCCCCGACCGCATCTGCGTCCGGGACGGCTGCCGGATGGTTCAGGAACTGGAACGGGCAGGTTTTCTAAACCACCGTCTCATCATCAACCGGGTGGACGAAAAAATGATCCGAAAGGACGTCATCACGGATCTGGATGCCGTGATCGACGGCATCGGCTCCCAGCTGATCGGCATTCTCCCCGATGACTCCACCGTGCAGCTCCGACTGTCCCGGGGACTGGCTCTGGGGGAAGGTCACCGGCTGACCCGGATCTGCAAAGCCATCGCCCGCCGCATCAATGGCGAATATCTCCCGCTCCTGCTCCGCTAAACAGGATTCCATTCAACTCTTACGATACAGATTTTACAGAGGAGGAACCGCACTATGAACATCGCACTGATCGCCCACGATTCCAAGAAGGAACTGATGGTTCAGTTCTGCATTGCCTACTGCGGCATTTTAAGCCGGCACAATCTCTGTTCCACCGGCACCACCGGCAAGCTGATCTCGGAGGCCACCGGTCTTAATATCAAACGATTTCTGAGCGGCCCCCAGGGCGGCGACCAGCAGATCGCTTCCCTCATCGCCTGCAATGAGATCGACCTCCTGCTCTTCTTCCGGGATCCCTTAACCACCAAGAACCACGAGACCAACGAAATGAACCTGCTCCGTCTCTGCGACGTTCATAACATCCCCGTAGCGACCAACATCGCCACCGCCGAAGTCCTGATCCACGGTCTGGAACGGGGCGACCTCGACTGGCGCATCATCGTGAACCAGCGCTGAATTTAAAAACTACACTGCAAAGGAAATTGATACCATGGCTTTGGAAATCCGCTCCATCAAGGGCACACAGGACGTTCTGCCCTCCGACACTTATAAGTGGCAGTTCGTCGAGCGTCTCTTCCTCGATACCGCAAAACTCTACGGCTTCAACGAGATCCGCATCCCCACCTTTGAGGATAAGAGCCTCTTCATCCGCTCCGTCGGCGACACCACTGACGTGGTTCAGAAGGAAATGTACACCTTCACCGACTTAGGCGGCCGGGAGCTGGCTCTCCGCCCCGAAGGCACCGCCGGCATCAACCGGGCGGTCATTGAAAGCGGCCTCATCAACGAAGCTCTCCCCGTCAAGCTCTGCTACGACATTTCCTGCTTCCGGGCGGAAAAGCCCCAGGCCGGCCGCTTCCGGGAGTTCCACCAGCTGGGCATGGAGCTTTTCGGCTCCCACTCCCCCGCTGCCGACGCCGAAGTCATCGCCTTTGTCAGCGATTTCTTCAATACTTTAGGGCTCACGAACATCTCTCTTGAGATCAACTCCATCGGCTGCCCCAACTGCCGCAAAAACTACCACGCTGCCCTGAAGGAGTATTTCGAGGCCCGGAAGGCCGACCTCTGCGACACCTGCCTGACCCGTCTGGACAAGAACCCCCTGCGGATCTTAGACTGCAAGAGCCCCGTCTGCAAGGAGATCGCCAAGGACGCCCCCATCGGCCTCGACTACCTCTGCGACGAGTGCAGGGAGCACTTTGAGGGCTTAAAGAAGCGTCTGGACGCACTGGGAATCGCCTATACCGTGAATCCCCGCATCGTTCGGGGGCTTGACTACTACACCAAAACCGTCTTTGAGTTCGTCTCCGGCGATATCGGCGCCCAGAGTACCGTCTGCGGCGGCGGCCGGTACGACGGCCTGATCAAGAGCTTGGGCGGCGCCGACCAGCCCGGCATCGGCTACGCCATGGGCATCGAGCGGCTCCTGATGGTGCTGGAAGCCCAGGGAATCCAGATCCCCAAGCCCTCTCCCTGCGACCTCTACATCGCTTCCATGGGCGAAAACGCCTCTGTCTTTGCCATGAAGCTGGCATCCGACCTCCGGAATGAAGGCTTCGCCGCCGAATCCGACCTGATCGGCCGCAGCCTGAAAGCCCAGATGAAATACGCCGACAAGATCGATGCCAAGTATTCCATGGTCATCGGCGACGACGAGCTGGCCGCCGGAAAAGCAAAAGTCAAGAATATGTCCACCGGCGAGACCCATGAGCTTGACTTGAACGGCGACCTGTCCAAGTTCTTCTACGATCAGGAGCTGGCCGAGCTGTCTGATTCTTTCGGCACCGGCAACATCTCCCCGGAAGCACTGAACGACCTCTTGAGATAAGTTTTTCCGCCCCGTAAAGCCGGGGCGGACTTTTTCCCATCAAACGATTGAACCAGAAAGGTTGTATTGCATATGGCAGAATCTATGCGAGGACTGAAGCGCACCTGCTACTGCGGGGAAGTTTCCGTTCAGGACATCGGCAAGGAAGTCGTGGTAGGCGGCTTCACCCAGAAACAGCGTGACAAAGGCGAACTGGTCTTCATTGACCTTCGGGACCGCACCGGAATCGTCCAGTTGATCTTCGACGATTCCACCGACCGTGCTGTCATCGAAAAAGCAAAGGACGTCCGCTCTGAATACGTCCTCATGGCGAAGGGCACCGTTCGCCGCCGGGAAAGCGTCAACCCCGACCTCCCCACCGGCGAAGTGGAGATCTTCGTCACCGAGCTGCGGATCTTGGCCAAAGCCCAGACCCCGCCCTTCCACATCACCGACGAGACCGATACCAACGAGGAACTGCGGCTCCGCTACCGCTATCTGGACCTCCGCCGTGCGAAGCTCCAGAAAAACCTCATGATGCGGGCAAAAATCGTCAAAGCCGCCCGGGATTACTTCTCCGACAACGGCTTCATCGAGATCGAGACTCCCATGCTCATGAAGTCCACCCCCGAAGGGGCAAGAGACTATGTGGTTCCCTCCCGTGTCCACAACGGCAGCTTCTACGCCCTGCCCCAGTCTCCCCAGATCTACAAGCAGCTCCTGATGATCTCCGGCTTTGACCGGTACATCCAGTTTGCCCGCTGCTTCCGGGACGAAGACCTCCGGGCGGACCGTCAGCCGGAATTCACCCAGATCGACCTGGAAATGTCCTTCGTGGACACCGAGGACGTGATGGAAATGGGCGAAGGCTTTGTCAAATACATCATGAAGCACGTCATGAGCGTGGACATCACCGAGCCCCTCCCCCGTTTAACTTACAAAGACGCCATGGAGCGCTTCGGCTCCGATAAGCCCGACATCCGCTACGGCATGGAGATCTGCGACCTCTCCGAGCTGGTCAAGGATTGCGGCTTCTCCGTCTTCACCGGCGCCATCGCCGCCGGCGGCAGCGTCCGGGGCATCGTGGTCAAAAACGGCGCCTCCACCTACACCCGCAAAGAGATCGACAAGCTCACCGAGCACGCCAAGGGCATCGGCGCCAAGGGCCTTGCATGGATCCGCTGGGTAGACGAAAAGCCCGCCTGCTCCTTTGCGAAGTTCTTCTCCGAGGAAGAGCTTGCCGCCCTCTTAGAAAAGCTGGGCTGCGAAAAGGGCGATGTGGCCCTGATCGTCGCCGATAAGGACCGGATCACCCTCCCCGTCTTAGGTGCGCTCCGCCAGACCTGCGCCAAACGGATGAACATCATCCCTGAAGGCTACGCCTTCCTCTGGATCACCGAGTTTCCCTTCTTCGAGTGGGACGATGAAAGCGAATCCTGGGTGGCCATGCACCATCCCTTCACCATGCCTCTGGACGAGTGCCTGCCCTATCTGGACAGCGACCCCGCCTCCGTCCGGGCGAAAGCCTACGATCTGGTATTGAACGGCATCGAGCTGTCCAGCGGCTCCATCCGCATCACCGACTACGAGCTGCAGCAGCGGATGTTCGAGGCTCTGGGCCTCTCCGATGAAGAGATCGCCGCAAAATTCGGCTTCCTTGTGGATGCTTACAAGTACGGTGCGCCGCCCCACGGCGGTATGGGCATCGGTCTGGACCGCCTGTCTATGCTCCTCTGCGGAGCCGACAACATCCGGGACGTCACCGCTTTCCCGAAGGTGCAGAATGCCAGCGAGCTGATGAGCGGCTGCCCCTCCCCCATCGACGCCAAGCAGCTGGAAGAGCTGGGCATCGGCATCACCCATTCGGAAGAATAAAAAGATCCTCAAAGCCAAAGATCCCGCAAGGTTTTTACACCCTGCGGGATCTTTTTCCGTCTTTATCTCCGATCCGCAAAATTGCAAAGCTGCATTGCAACGCCGTCCTCCATTTTTTTGAAACCCGAACCGCTCATAAAATGCAGCGTTTTTGCTCTCCTCCGGCATGATCTCAATGTACAGGTAGTTTTTATACTTCTCCTTCACCCGCCGGATCATCTCCCCGGCGATTCCCTGCCCCTGATGATCCGGACGCACCAGAACGTAGTGCATATATGCCACCAGCTCACTGTCGTCCAGCACCCGGACAAGTCCGACCAGCTCCTCCCCGTCCCAGGCAGTGAGGACTGTGGACGAGTGCATCAGCGCCTTGAAAAGCCGCTGGGGATACTGCCCGGGGACCCATCCCACCGACAAAAACTGAGCCTCCACCTGCTCCTTCGTAAATTTTTTTTCTTCCGCATAAGCAATCGCCATCAGATCCACCCTTTCTTTTTTGATGGTACCGCACTCCGCCTGAAAAGTTAACCCTTTGAAATTTCAGAGCGGCTTTTTTGAAAACAGCCCCGGCAAAAAAGCAGCGCCCTCCTCCACCGGAAGGCGCTGCTTTTATCGATAAAGGGTCATGTCCCGGATCACCGGCTCTTTCACCGCTTTCGTAATCCGCAGCTCCGTTCCCAAGATCCGCCGGTTGACGGAAACGATCCGCTTGTGCCCGATGCAGTGGGCGGCAAACAGTTTCTCTTCCCCCTCCTCCATCCGGATCCAAACGGAAAATCCCCGCACCCGCTCCCCGTAATTCCCCCGGATCTCCTTCAGCTGTCCTTCCACCATCTTCACATCCTTCTGCTAGTCCGGCGAGCGGTAATCGCAGGTCTTTGCATTGTCGATGCCGTAATATTTGTTGCAGCTGGTGGAGTAGTAAAAGTAAAGTCTCGGCTTCACCCCACACTTTTACAGGAGGCGATAAAGGCTGCCACTACGTCGGCTTTCCCGTCCTGATGGGAAGAACCGGCCACGGAATAACCATTCTCCTTGGTGTGTTATAAAGAAACCCCGTCACATAATTGGTGACCGGTACGGCATACTTTGCCCTCATGGCAGCAGTCCTGTGGTTCTCCCTTGCTGCTTGCGGCAATAACAGCGAACTTGAAAAATACGAAAAGTATGAAACACTTATTGATTATCTGAAAGCGGAGGATTATGAAAGTGCACTTGCAGAAATGGTCAAAACAAGCGAAAACGCCGACATACTGGAAAATGACGAGCAGGATTATTTCGAGGTCCAAACACAAATGGATCTTTATAGAAATGACTTTGGCGAGATCGACAATCTTGGATTGTCTTATCGTATCCAGCTGAAAGAGGAGTTCGCAAACGATTCTACAACCTATTGGATAGAAACAGGCTGGGTTCCGCACGACGAGAACATTGAGTGGAATGATGACCATACTGTATTCCGAGTAAACAACTGCAGATTCAATGGCGAGGTTATTGAAGCAACAAGAGTCGAAGGAATCATGAAAGTGGCTGAATGATCTATAGCGCAGGGCTCAAGTCCTGCGCTATATTTTTTTCCTCTGTTCGCAGAAAATTTCAACCCTGCTTTTTGCAAGGAAAAAGGGGATGTGCCAACTTTGTACAGTCCAGATCGGAAGGCGCATAAAAAGAGAGGAAGCAGTTTTGTTCCTGCTTCCTCTCCAAAAGACTTATTCGTTACTCTGCGGGATAAAAGGCATCCTTGCCAAGTCCGCAGGTGGGGCAGACCCAATCTTCGGGAACATCCTCCCAGGCCGTGCCAGGAGCGACGCCGTTTTCAGGGTCGCCCAGCGCGGGATCGTAAACATAGCCACAGGGACATTCGTATTTCATAATCATCCTCCTTAGCCGCTCATCCGGTCGGAGATGAACGCCATGATCTTGTCGTGGCAGCCGCCGCAGCCGGTGGCGCAGGACGTGATGCGCTGCACGTCTTCAAATTCCCTTTCCACATCGGAAAAACGGGTGTTTTGATGCAAAGCGCGGTCAATGTCCGCCATGCTCACGTGCTTACAGTGGCAGAGCTCTTCGTTTACTGCGTAGTCCATAGAATCCTCCTGCTGTAAAACGGGCTTGCGCCGGGGTTGCGACATCCGAAGCGATCACCCGTTCCGAACCGTCTTATTTCCCAAAGTACCGCTTCAGCAGTCCCTCGAACCCGCAGCCGTGGCGGGCTTCGTCCTTGGCCATCTCATGAACGGTGTCATGAATGGCGTCCAGGTTCAGGGCTTTCGCCTTCTTCGCCAGATCCAGCTTGCCGGCAGTAGCGCCGTTCTCAGCCGCTACCCGCAGCTCCAGGTTCTTCTTGGTGGAGTTGGTGACCACTTCACCAAGAAGCTCTGCGAACTTGGCAGCGTGCTCAGCTTCCTCCAAGGCAGCCTGCTGGTAGAAAGCGCCGATCTCAGGGTAGCCTTCCCGGATGGCCTGACGGGACATGGCAAGGTACATGCCGACTTCGGTGCACTCGCCGGTGAAGTTCATGCGCAGGCCCTCGAGGATCTCGGGATCCACGTCCTTGGCCACACCCACACGGTGCTCGTCAGCCCAGACCATCTTGCCCTCTTCCTGCACTTCGAACTTGGAGCCGGGGCAGCCGCACTGGGGGCACTTTTCGGGAGCGGAATCGCCTTCGTAAACATAACCGCAGACGGGACATACGAACTTTTTCATTTTTGTTTCCTCCTGTGACTTTGATTTTATTCGGTCATTTTTTCTTCTTTGGATCCGGGATTGTTTCCCGGACTGTGATTATATTATACCGGAACAGTAGAGGTTTGTCAATAGCTTTTTTAGAAAAATTCTAAAATATTTTTCGCATTTTCTCACCGGTTGCAGAGGCAGCCGTTTCGTGATACAATAGAAAGCAACAAGAGGGCGCCGGGAACCGGCTCCTTCGCTTTTCTGGATTACGGCCGAATTTTTCGGCTCCAATAAAAAATTCCGGGACCATGCAACACCCGGGGCCTTTCCGGACACTGTTAAAGCGAAACCGGTCCGCCCTCCCCGGATCCTTTGTGAGGTGAGAAAATGGCGGATCTGCGCCAACTGGTTTCCAATGCAAAAAAAGGAGACCGTGATGCGTTTTCTTCGCTCTATGAAACCGTTTATACGGATCTTTACCGCTTCGCCCTCTATTGCCTGAATAACCCCTCCGACGCCGAAGACGCCGTAAGTGAAACCGTTTTGGATGCATGGCAGGAGCTGCCCCATCTGCGGCAGGAGGATGCCTTCCGTCCATGGATCTTCCGGATTCTCTCCGCCAAGTGCAAGCGGAAAATGCGCACCTACGTCCGCCGGCGGTCGGAGTCCTCTCTGGAGGATGCGGACATCCCCGTGGCGGCGGAATTTGAAAGCGGCGAATCGCTGGAACTGCGCCGGGCCATGGAAACCCTGAGCGGCGAGGAACGGCTGATCCTGTCGCTGGTCATCGCCGGCGGATACGACTCCGGGGAAGCTGCAAAGCTCCTTCACATGAACCGGAACACCCTCCGCTCCAAGCAGAGCCGGGCGCTCTCCAAGCTGAAATCCATCCTGACCGGCGAATGACCCCTGAAACACCCCCACCGGCATCTGCCGGAATCTATAGAAAGAAAGGACGGTTGGTCATGCTGCAAATTCCGAACCCCGATGAGGAAGAGTTCCTCGGATCCCTCCGGAAACGGGCCGATTCGGTCACCCCTCCCCCCTCTCTGTCCCCCGATGCCATCAAAAAGCAGCTGCCGGAACGTCCGAAGATCACCCTGACCCGGCGCCTTGCCCCCTTTGCGGCGGCAGCCGCCTGCCTTGCCCTGATCCTGACCGGGACTTATGCCCTGAAAAGCCCCGGCATTGCCACCAGGGAGCACACAAACGGTTTCGCCAGTTCCGCTGCAACTGTGGCAATATACGACGAGAGAGCCTATATGCCTTTTGCCGCCCAGGCGACGGATTATTCCGACATTTATCAGATGGTCACCGAAAACAGCAGCAAAGCAGCATCTTCCAGCAACGAAAAGCGCACGGTCGCCTCCTCCGGAGCGACGGACTCCGACGCTCTCTATACCCTTACGGAAAGCGGCCGGGTGGAGCAGGATGGCACTGTGCTCTTCACCCCCGAATTCCCCGAAGGCGGCTCCTGGAAGCCGGTTTCCCTCCTTTTATCCGCCGATGGGAGCCGGCTCTGCGTCTTGGGCGAAGGGGCTTTCGATTCCGGAACGCCTTCCTCCGCCGCTCTTCTTTACGACCTTTCCGATCCGGCTGCGCCGAAGCTCCTCACAGCTTTCGCCCAAACCGGCTCTGCTCCCATGGCGGCCTTTTCCGACAATACACTGCTCTTTGCCGCCCTCTGGCAGCCGGAAGATCCCGGCGACGGATCCGATCCGGAGACCTTCGTTCCCGGGACTTTTTCGGACGGCTTTTATTTCCTTCTCCTCCCCGATCAGGTGGAGGATCTGGGCGGTTCTACCTACCTGACCCTGACGGCTCTGGATCCGAACGGGATGATCCTTGACAACGTTTCCCTTTACGGGAACTTTGATGCCCTCATTCTGACCGAAAACGGTGCTGAGTGGGACGGCGGTTCCTGCCCCTTTGACCGTTCTGCCTTCCAGACGGAAAATTGACCGTGCCAAAAACAATCGCGAAAGGAGCTTTTTATGCGAAAATCTTCCCTTTTTGTCCTTTTTCTTGCCCTTTTGATGTCCTTTTTGTTCCTGAATTCCTGCGACGATCTGGCGACAACCCTTCCCATGACCAAGGACGAGCACCCCATTTCCGATTCCACCCCGGAGAGTACCGGTGAAGGCCGGGTCGTTTCCGTTTCCGAAAACGGAGAGCTTCTGCTGGCTCTGGATTCCGGAGAGGTTTCCCGCCTGACCCCTTCCGGATCAGGCAGCTGGGCTCCCGGCATGAAAGTGATCCTTTTCTCCAACGGCACGCTGGAGGAAGAGCCAAATTCCTTCGACGACCTCTGCGCCCTCTATCTGCAGGTACTGGAGGATCTGTGGGAGACCGATCCGGGGCTGAACGAAAACCTCACCTATCTGGGGATGGATCTAACGAAGACCAGCCTTTCCGAAAGCGAACAGGCTGCCGTTTCCGAAGAATTCGCCGTCCGCCATAACGCAAAGCTGATTGCGGGCACCTATTCCGATCTGGTAAACGCCGGCTACATCGACGGGGAGAACCTTGTGTGGGAGGACGGCTGCCTTTTCACCATCACCGAGACTGAAAAAACCGAAACGAAGGTCTCCTTTAACGCCGATAAATGGCGGGGCGGGCTTGCCGCCTACTTCTTCACCGACTGTGAAGCCACCCGCTCCGATGGCTCATGGAAGAGCTATTCCGTGGGTGCTGAAGCCATTTCCTGAAAGGACTCTTTTTCATGAACGAACTCCGCATCCGCCCGGCTGAAGCAAAAGATCTCCCGGATCTGGACCGGCTCCTCTATCAGGTTCACAAGGTCCACAGCGACGCCCGTCCCGACCTTTTTAAGCCGGGAGCCAAAAAATACACCGGCGAGGAGCTGAAAAAGATCCTTGCCGACCCGAACACGCCGGTCTTCATCGCCGAGCTGGACGGACAGGTCAAGGGATACGCCTTCTGCATTCACAAGCAGTTTCCGCCGGAAAGCAGCATGACGCCGGTAAAGACCCTTTACATCGACGACCTCTGCGTGGATGAGACCGCCCGGGGTCATCACATCGGCACAGCACTTTACGAATTCGTGCTGGACTATGCCAAAAAATGCGACTGCTATCATGTCACCTTAAACGTCTGGGCCGACAATCCCTCCGCCCGGAAGTTTTATGAAGCCATCGGTCTTCAGGTGCAGAAGATCGGCATGGAAAAGATTTTATAAACGGACAAAAGCTCCCGCTTTCGTTTTTATGCGAAAGCGGGAGCTTTTCCTTTTTATCGCTCAAATGCGGCCTGATCGCTCCCCAACACCCGTCGGCAGGGGATTGCTGCGACGTTTTCCACGGTAAACGGCTCTTTCGGATACCGATGGGGCTCCTCCTCCGGAACCGCCGGAGGGGCCTTTCCCACACTCACTCCATGAGCTCCCAGCGAAAGCGGCAGTCGCAGTATTTCTTCCGCTCCGTGGCCGTTTCCGGCGGGTGAAGGCGATCTCCAGAAGCTCCCCCTGAAAAGCGGCCGTTTTTTCGATCACTTCAAACGGCACGTTGGAAAAGCTGCCGACGCTGAGCCAGCCCCCTTTTCCCGTCTCTTTCCACGGCTGTCCGGAATTCGAGAAAGCCTTTTTCTCCCCGGATCTCCCCGTTGATCCGAAGCACCGGCCGCAGGGAGGCAACCCCTCCGGCAGAATGGCGCGGAGCCGATCCTGCTCCACGCCGTGAGCCATGACGAACTGCGTTGCCTGCATGCTGCCCTCCTACTTCAGCTCCGCCGTAAAGCGGATGCGGTTTTCCTCCAAAAGCTCCGCCCGAATGGAGCCTTTGTGCCCTTCGGCGATGCTCCGGGCAATGGAAAGCCCAATGCCGAACCCCCCCGTTTTGGACGTCCGGGACTGATCCGGTCGGTAAAACCGGTCAAAGAGCTTGGGAAGGGTCTTCGGATCCATCTCCCCGCAGGCATTTTCCGTCCGGATGACGATACCTTTCCGCCCCTTTTCCAGCGAAAAGGTCACCGGGCTGTCCGGAAGGGCGTATTTGATGGCGTTGTCAAGCAAAATGGACGCAAGCTGCCGGATGGCGTACTCATCGCCGCAATAGGTAAGCCCCGGCTGGATCTTGATGTCCAGCGGGTGCCCCTTTTCCGCCGCAAAATCCCGGAAGGACTCCGCCGCTTCGGCAAGGGCGTCGCTGACCGGGAAATTTTCCGGATGCAGGGGGGATTCCTCCTCGTCCATCCGGGAAAGGGTCACAAGGGAATTCACCAGATCCTTTAGCTTCTCCGTCTGGGCGGCAGCCTTGTCGATCCACTTCTGCTTTCCCGTTTCCATCTCCAGCACCTTCAGGCTGGTGGCGATGACGGTGATGGGAGTTTTCAGCTCGTGGCCGGCGTCGGTGATAAATTGCTTCTGGCGCTCCACGCTCTGCACCACCGGATCCACCGCCTTCCGGGAAAACAGCACCACGATCACATAAACCAGCGCAATACACGCCGCCATGGCGCAAAGGGAGAGCAGCAAAAGGGTCAGCACCCACCGCATCTCCTGCCGGCAGTCAAGAAAGATCGCCATCATCCGCCCCTGACCGTTGTCCTTCACCAGATACTGGTAGCCGGAGGTGTAGCCGTAACCCATTCCTTTTTTCAGTGCCAGCTCCAGATAGGACTGGACGTCGTCCTCGGTGACGGCGGCGATGTTTTTTAAGTCCGCCTGAACCAGATTCCCGTCGTTGGTATAGCGCAAAACGAAATACCGGGTGGCATAAGGGGTCTCCTGATCGAAGGGGCCTGCCGGTTTGCTTCCGGGCATTCCGCCGGGAGGGCTGGACGGGATGACCCCTTGGTTTCCGGCGATGAGGTCCAGCATCTGGTTTAACTCCGACCGGACGGAAACGTAATTGGCTGCGTTCACCGCTGCCGCAAAGAGTACCATCACCACTGTGACCGAGATCATGGCGATCCCGATGAACTTCTTCCGCAGTTCCTTAATCATCGGAAACCTCCAGCAGATACCCAAGCCCCCGGTTGGCGCAGATGGAAACGGCAGATCCGATGGATTTGAGCTTCTTCCTGAGGTTTGAGATATGGACCCAGATGACGTTTATCTCGGCGTCGCTATCCCAGCCCCAGACCCGTTCCATGATCCGGTCCGCCGACAGCACCACGTTGGGGGAGCGCATGAAAAGCTCCATGACCTGAAACTCCCGTCCGCTGACGGGGCGGTGACTTAGGAAAACATTGAAGCAAGGAACGGTGTAGCTTAACGGCTATGTCGTTCTTTGCTCTTTTTTACTTGTGTTGCGGGCATTTTCGATTGCCCGTGTGAAGTCAAATGCACCGATGAAGTTATAGACGATGGTGATTTCCCGCGTTCTGGATTTCTTGTCAACATGGGAAACTTCGATCCTGTCAATGAAAGCACGGAGAACAGCCGCGTCAAGCTCCTGCAAATCCGTGTACTTCTTCACGGCAGCGATAAACGCCTTAACATTGGTTTTCTGCTGCTCCTGCTGCTTCAGGTCTTTGCGCAGGACTTCTGCCATTGATTTCAGGTTGCTTTGTTCCAGCTCGTAGTCATGGGACATTTTGATAAACCGTTCGTCTGACAGCTTGCCAATCACGTTGTCCTCATACAGTCGGGAGATAATGCGGTCAAGCTCGGCAATCCGCGTGTCCGCCTTTGCCAGCGTTTCACGCTTCCGAACAAATTCGGCATCTCTGTCTCGCATATCGCTCTCGGCTGCGTCCTGAATGAACTCCGCTTCATGCTCTGAAACATAGGAGATTGCTTCCCGCAGATTTCGCAGAACAATTTCATGCAGCACGACATTCTTGATAGAATGGGTCGTGCAGAGATCCTTGCCCTTGCGGTAGGTGGAGCAGATGAAGTATTTCTGGTTCTCCGCAAAGTTGGTAGCGCGGCATTGATACATTTTGCCGCCGCACTCTGCGCAATACAGAAGCCCGGAGAACATACCCATTTCACCCATCTTGGTAGGACGGCGACGCGCCTTGCGAATGTTCTGAACAATCAGGAACACGCTTTCCTCGATGATCGGCGGCTGGGTGTTCTCGAAGATCACCCAATTCTCAGGGTCATTCCAGATTTTCTTCTTGCTCTTATAGGACTGCTTTGTAGTCTTGAAGTTTACGGTATGTCCCAGATAGTCTACGCGCTCCAAAATGCGGGAAACTGTTTCATTTGTCCATTTGTACGGGTCTGCTGTCGGCTTGTTGCTGGTCGGCAGACCTTTCGCATGGCAATAGGCGGTTGGGTTCAAGATTTGCTGCTGTTTGAGCCATTTAGCAATCTGCGTGGGGCCTTTGCCGGACGCGCACAGGGAGAATATCTTCTGTACGACGGCTGCGGCTTCTTCATCGACGATCCATTTCTTTTTGTCCTCCGGGCTTTTCATATACCCATAGGGAGGAATGGTCGTCAAATGCTCGCCGGGCTTGCCTTTGCTCTGCCATGTAGCACGAATCTTTTTAGAGGTATCGCGGGCATACATTTCATTGAACACATTGCGGATCGCGGTAAACTCACTTTCGCCGCGTGTGCTGTCCACGCCGTCATTGACGGCAATAAAATGAACGCCAAACTCCGGGAAAACAACATCGGTATACATTCCCACTTGGAGATAATCGCGTCCGAAGCGGCTCATGTCCTTTACGATGACGCGCTTGATCCGCCCTGCCTTGATGTCGGCAAGCATACGCTGGAAGCCCGGACGGTTGAAGTTTGTGCCGGAATAACCGTCGTCCTCGTCATAATGGCGGTAAGCAGTAATCCCGTGATCCTTGCAGTAGCGTTCCAGAATCTTCTTCTGGTTCGCTATGGAGTTGCTTTCACCATCCAGTTTATCTTCCTGCGAAAGTCGCTCATACAGAGCGGTCAGACCTTCTTCCTCTGCTTCCGTAGATAGCCCCTTGGCGTAGAACTGCAAGACATTATCGCGGATCACGCTGCGAAGCTCATTGCTTAAACTGTCCTGCGGCTTCAAGCTCTGAAAGGTAAATCCCGTCATCTGCACTCACCGCCTTTCTCGGAAGAACTGCGGTAGGCATTGACAATGCCGTGATACAGTTCTCGGCAAAGGGGCAGATCGCCGTCTGTAATGGAGCAAATCGCAATACCGCGCTGCTCCATATCATCAAGGAACTGCACCGCTGCAAGATAGCTGCGGTAAAGTCGGTCAAGCGATACGACAACGATTTTCTGCACGCGGTTCTCATGGATTGCTGCAAGCAGATTTTGAAACGCCGGACGCTCTGTGGTCAGGCCGCTGTACCCATTGTCCACGAAGAACATATAGGTGTCCGTTCCGTTTTCCTGCGCAAGGCTCAAAAGTCGGTGCATTTGATTGTCAAGGTTCAGGTCTGTTTGTTTGTTCGCCGCACGGTAGTAATATGCGGTGATTTTGTCGGGCTGCTTTTTCATGTTGCCTCCTATTCCGGCAGCCGGACAAACAGGTTATTTATATTATACCAGGGATCTCGCTCGCCGTCATTAGGCGGGTTCAAAATTATTTGTAACTTTTTTACCCCGCAAATCATTCTGAATCAGGCGGCGCACCTTTGTCACGGCGTCCTCTTTCGCGCCGTCTTTGACGACGGCCTTGACGATATACGTTATATCCCCGATCTTGTACTCGCGTACAATCGGGGACGATGTTTTCTTCATGGTTGTTTCCATAGAAACAAATCCCCCTTTCATGGGAAACGAAATAACTACAAAGGGAAATGGCAAAACGGACGGCTGCTGGCGCAGCTCCAAGGGAGTTTCACCCCCGCACGGTTCTCGTGCAGCCCTACCCATCGCCTGCGACGCTTTGAACGCTCGGACTGTGGCTGTAAGGTCGTATCATTATGTGTTTTGCGCGTCGTCGCCTGCAAGCTGCCACACTTGCGTTACGGCTCGGTATTTGTCGCTCGGCATATCCTCCCGGATATGCGTCATGGCGTACCAACCGCCCAGCTCGGCGCAAAAGGAACGTACCCGCTTTGCCTATGATGCGCCGCCGTTATCTTGCGGGCTTTCTTTATCAAGGAACAATAAGGCTTTGTCAGCCTGTAAAAGCATACCGTTTCCGATATGCTTTTACGGAACGACAAACAGCCCATAACGGGAAGCGTGGAAAGGGGTACACGCTCCCCGCATGGGCTTAAAGAGTTAGCCTACATGAAACGCAAGAGTGCGGGTAATAAGGCGCACTTGCAGCCTATTACGCATTTCTTCGTCCACATAGGAGTAAGTATTGCCCGCGTCGTCTTTCAGCGTTCGGGTACAAAGTTTCGCTATGTAACCCTCGTAATGCTTCAAGATCGCGCACATGGCGGTTGTGTCGCCGTTTGCCGCTGCGGAAATGA